>Ga0209083_1001290_pt1 | contig 29536 bp, 28 predicted proteins | sample AM7aDNAmetaG_FD_184132 | JGI IMG/M metagenome (GOLD analysis project Ga0209083, IMG submission 184132) | Freshwater microbial communities from Finland to study Microbial Dark Matter (Phase II) - AM7a DNA metaG (SPAdes) (version 3) | ecosystem: Environmental > Aquatic > Freshwater > Lake ...
GGATCCGGCAGATGAGCCGCCAACCGATCTCGATCTTTTTTGAGGTGCAATGGTTTTCTATTCATTTTTAATCATATTATTATTACTGTTTAATAACAGTAATATTATCGTCAAAAAAAATTAAAAATCAACTCTTTTTTTTACTTTTCCTTGTCCCAAGCCTCGCAACGTCCTATAACCACCGACACCGAGGTAGCGCACCCGTCTCAGGCCGTGTGTCTGAGGCCGGTATTACGGAAACGGATCAGACGCGTCAGATGTCCGACTGAACGTTCGACGCTACATCAAGTTGAACGAATGTTTTGGTGACGTAAAAATGTTGGTCGTTTCTCAGTGGTGAGGGGCATTTTTCTGAAGTTGTTTTGGATTGCGTGATGAACCTTCTACTCTTGGAGTTGCTGTCTTTATTCGCAACCCCTATACGTTGCTTGTCATTCCCGCACGCTTTAAGCGGGAAGCCAGTCTTAGTTTGTATTCTGGATCCCCGATTAGAGCACTCGGGGATGACAAACTAATGCATGTTGCTACAAAAGCATTTGACTTGTGTAACCGCATCTAGAACCTTTTACGGAGAGTTAAGCGTATGAAGCAAAGCCCTGGTGAGAAATCTTCTTTTTTTGCGTGGATCAATGGCGTGACGCTATTTGCGGGCCTGGTGGCGCTCTTCTTTTTGCTCACGAACGGTATCCCCCTGGTTCAGTGGGGCTGGATCCGGGCATTCTCCGGGAAGTCGGCCTATCTGAATATGACGCGTGTGTCCGTTTCCATTTTTTTCCTCATATTCTTTATTCTCTACTTCATGTATCGCGAACTGTTTAACCGGTTGACGGTTGTTCGTTTCGTGCGAACGCTTTTTAAAGCGCCGCTATTGCTGCTCCTTCTCATTCTTACGCTGATCTATATTGCGATCATGTCGGAAGTCTCGATCTTAAGACACCTCAGTGGGGCCGGCGGCGATGTCGCCATCTTTGTGCAGGCGATATGGAACGGGACGCAGGGGGATTTCTTATACTCCAGCATCAAGGGCGGCATTTGCCTTTTAGGGGATCACATGAGCCCCATTCTGGCCTTCGTGATCCCATTCTACCGCTTGTGGCCCGACCCTATTCTTACGTTTATTCTCCAGGCGATCACAATCGGAAGCGGTGTCTACTTCACGGGATGGATCGCCCGCGAGAAACTCAAGTCCGACTTTTTGGCTGTTGTCTTTGCTCTTATGTATTTCTTTTATTTCAACGCCCGGGCGACGCTACATTATGAATTTCATCCCGAGGCGCTCGTTGAGCCCTTTATGTTTCTAGCCTTCATCTATGCGCAAAAAAAGAAGCTTTTTGGATTTATCGCTTCTCTTTTTTTGGTGATGCTCGGGAAGGAGAATATGCTGGGGATCACATTCATGCTGGGATTTTACGTTTTTGCGTTCTGTTCGTGGAAGCGCGTCGGGATCTGGGTGATGATCTTCTCCGTTATCATCTTTCTGTTTGAGGTTAAATGGCTGATGCCATACCTTTACCGACTTGAGTTCCAGTATAGCTATTACGGCCGTTCGCGTGTGGATCTGCTCGAAGTGTTCGGGTATTTGCTGAGGATGTACAGCCCTGTTTTTTTTCTGTCCTTTTTTCACCCGCCCACCTTGCTCCTAACGTTGCCGATTTTTCTTCAGAATGCGCTCTCATCGAATGAGCTGATGCGGATCACTATGAGGCATTACACCATCGGTTTGCACCCGTTTCTTTTTATTTCGGCGATCTATGGATTCAGCGCCTTGTGTGAGCGATGGCCCGGATTCGCGAAGCGCAAGAACATCATCTTATGTGCGGTGCTATGGTTTTCGCTTTTAAGGGCGGGGCCTGCTGAGTATTTCTACGCTTGGAACTTCATTAAAGAGAAACGTCCCTACGATGCGGAAATGCTCGCGAAGGTCCTGGAGATCGGGTCGAAATATTCGGTTCTTGTGCAACCGAATGTACTCACGCGTATGACCAACCGAAGGGATTTGTATGTTCTGGACGGCCGGACACCTCCCAATCAGGAGATCATCGCGAAACACCGATTTGACTATATTGTCTTTAGCCGTGCCGGCTGGCCGCTTGCAGATATACCGATCGATCAGACTCTTGGCAATTTGAAAGCGTGGGGGTATTCGATCAGTTTTGAGAAAAGCGGTTTTTATATTCTAAAAAGAACCAAAGAGCATTGACTGAGGAGTGACGTCAAGGACATGAATGGAGCGCGGCGGCCTTTAAGCTTTTATGTCTCCCGTACGGGAGAATGTGCCTTTCTTCTTCTGATCGCGTTCTGGGTCAGCGGGGGATTAGGATTGTTTCCAGCTTCATGGATCGCCGTTTTTGATGCTTCTCCGAAGGTTCACCGAAAGATTCTCAGTTTAGCCGCTATCGTAGCCGTGATTCTCGGTCTTGCGCTCTTTGAGTGGGCTCGACGAGATAAGGAGGTAGGGTCCCGCAGTTTTTTTACGAGGGTGATCGCATCGTGGAAATCGGCATCGGATGTCTGGATCATAGGCTTTTTCATCCTTTTCGGTTCCTGGTGGACAGCCTCGAGTTGCCTACGGCATGAGGCGCTTCGCTCCGGCTTTGACATGGCTATTTTTACTCAGGCAGTTTGGAATACTTCGCAGTGCAATTGGTTTTATTCCAGCATCAAAGGCGGGATCAACCTTCTGGGAGACCATTTCGCTCCGATCCTCGTTTTTTTTGCAATTCCCTATAGTGTGTGGGCTGATCCAAATCTCTTGCTCCTAATACAGGCCTTTGCCGCGGCAGCCTGCGTTTTTCCACTCGCAAGGATCGTCAGGAAAAGCGGGCAATCTCAAGCTTGGGAGGTCCTCTATTGCCTCGCTTTCGCGCTCTATCTTCCGGTACGTAACGCAGTGCGCTTTGAATTCCACCCCGAGGTAGCAGCTATGCCGCTACTCTTTTGGGCATTTGCCTTTCTTAATGAGAAAAGACTATTTTTCGCTTCGCTCTTCCTGGGTCTTGCGCTAATGGCTAAGGAAAACATAGCAACCGTGGCTTTCGGGTTCGGGGTTTATGCGACGTTTTTCGCTACTACAACCCTATCAACACCCGGTGTTAGATCTTGTGGCCCCGAAATCAAACACCGGGTGTTCCCACTCAGGCTCTGGGGTGTCGGATGGATGGTGTTTTCGGTGGCATATTTCCTCCTTGTCACAAATCATATAATCCCCATGCTCTCCGGCCAGCCCTACGCCTATCTCGATGGAAATTTCACGGCATGGATCAAAGAAGGGTGGAAACCTTTTTTGCTTCACATCTATCGTCCAGACACATTCGGGTATCTGACAAAAATCTATGGACCTCTGGCGTTCACAAGCGTCCTATCGCCCGCAACCTTTATTCTTGCACTGCCCACCCTTGCGCAGAATATTCTTTCTCGTAATGAAATGACCCGCTCAATATTTTTTCAATACACGGCCACACTGACGCCTTTCGTATTCATCTCCTCTGTGGCAGCGCTCGCCAAAGTTCGCTCTTACAGGCGCTATTGGGCTTATGGGATTCTCCTGACCTCTGTGCTCTTTAGCGGCGTTTCCGAGATCTATCCCATGCGCCGCCAATGGATCACGATAACGCCCCACACATCCATGGTCAAAAAAGCGCTCTCCAGAATTCCCGAGACAGCATCGCTGCGCACTCACGAATTCTACGCAGCTCATGCCGCAAACCGAAAAGAACTCCACATCTTTGAAAATAATCATCCCAGAGAAGGGGGCTCCTGGAAGGCCCGGCACACCGATTATGTCGCCATCGACCGGCAGCTCCTCAAGAATGGTTTTGAGGATAACCTGATTGCTCTCAAAAGCGATGGCTATAGGATCGAGTTTGAAGAGGATGGGTTTTGTGTTCTCAAGCGACGCTAGACCGTCCCTCCGATCTGCTGGGTACCGGTTTTTGTGTGCTGTCAGCCCCGAAATGGCCCCAAAATGGTTATGCATTGAAATTAACTTTAAAGTAAGTTACTATGCGTAACATGAATCCGAGCTCTTACAGTATTCTTCAGATACGGGAGGTTTTTCACCTCGAGTTTCTCCGGTGGTTCGCGAGAAAGCTCCTGACGGGGAATTACGGTCTTAAAGGGGGCGTCAATTTAAGGCTTTTTTTTGGAAATATCCGATACTCGGAGGATATGGATATCGATGTCCACGGAACGGGCGTTGAGAGGATTAAAAAGACGGTGATGGATATCCTCGAAACGAGGGGGTTTTCGGACAGTCTTAAGGCCTTCGGTATCGAACGCGTTGTTTCCCCAGACATTCTGAAAGCCAAGCAAACTGAAACGACGCAGCGTTTCAAGATCCACCTTCTGACTTCGGGTGGCGAAGACCTTTTCACGAAAATCGAGTTTTCTCGGCGGGGTCTCAGCGGCAGGATCATCGCTGAGCCGGTTTCCACGCAGATCCTCAGATCCTACAAAATGACACCGTTGATGGTCCCTCATTATGATGCGACGGCGGCGATCCATCAAAAGATTCGAGCACTCGCCCAACGTTCAGTTCTTCAACCCCGCGACATTTTCGACCTTTACATTCTGCATTCGCGCTATGAGAGGGCCGCTGTTGAGCAAACGCGTATCAGCACCGCTATTCTCAAGACAGCTCACGCTAATGTTTTTCAGGCGGAATTTTCTTATTTCCGGGACGCGGTGGTCGCTTATCTAGGGGCCGAGGATCAAAAAACTTATGACTCCCTAGCCGCGTGGGACGAAATCAAACTCAAAACTGCTCAATTCCTTGAAGAACTTCAAAATGAAAAAGACTAGCCCCTCTAATATTCTGGTTTTCGTAAAAAGGGTAGGGCGCCCCGCCTTCACGACGCATGAATTAGTAACCCTCTCCGGCAGATCGGCTTCCAACGTCACTCAATGCCTCCGTCGCCTGGTCCAACAAGGACTGCTCCATAAAATCTACCGAGGCATTTGGACTGAAGCGACGCACTCCAAAATTTCGCCGTTCGAGATCCTTCCTTGCCTTCTTCCGCGGCACCGCGTCTATGTCTCATTCATTACGGCCCTTCATTTGCACGGAATCGTTGAGCAAATACCTCAGGTGGTGACTCTCGCTTCACCTTCCCACGCAAAAATGCTCAGAACTCAAGCCGGTGTTTTTTCAGTTCACCAAATAGCGCCGGGGTTTTTTGATGGATTTGACTGGTACAAGGGGGAAGGGAGTTTTTTAATCGCGACCCCTGAGAAGGCTCTTGTGGACAGCTTGTACCTTTCGAGTCGAAAAAAGAAACAATTCGGATCATTCCCGGAATTGCGATTTCCAAAGAATTTCAGTTTTAAAAAAGCTCATCAATGGGTCCAACGCATCTCCGAGCAAAAAATACGTCAGCACGTCCTTGAAAAACTCAAGAAAATAGAAGGCAGGACAAGCCATTTGAAGGATTTGAACATCAAAAAAAACAACGATAGCGGGTCAATTGCGGTCCAAATCTGATGTTGTCTCTGACGAGTCAACCTTTGCGATCCGCAATGCCCAGCCCTGAAAGCACTTAGAGAATCCAGATTGGACCAGTGCACAAGGGACTTGACAAGATAACGATGACTGAGATCGATGCCGAGACCGCAGGCTGAAGACCATAGACCAAAGACTATAGACTGGAACGGCTCTCAGAGGCGAGAGACGCGGGATACGCACTCCAATTGAGTGATGCAAGCCCGGCTTGCAAGGCGCGTGACGATCATGTAGTATGTTGAGTGACAAATGACACTCAAGGAGGTTGGTCTATGAGATTCGTTTCTGTGCGTGACCTGAGGGGGAGATCCTCTGAGGTGTGGAAGGAGCTGGCTAAGTTCCGGGAGATGGTCCTGACGCTTAACGGAAAGCCGATCGCCATTATCTCGACAACATCGGAGGAGTTGCTGGAGGAAAATCTATCGACTATCCGGCGGGCCCGCGCTCTTGCTGCCGTTCAGGCGATCCAGGCTGAATCGGTACGAAAGGGGTTGGACAAAATGACGATGGTCGAGATTGATGCTGTGATCCAGGATGTCCGCAGAAACCGAAGCCGATGAGAGCCGTTGTCGATACCAATGTGCTTGTCTCCGGACTGCTTTCTCCGGAAGGGCCTCCCGGGATGACCATCAACATGATCGCGGGTGGAGACATTCATATTTGCTATGACGCAAGGATGCTTGCGGAGTACAGAACGGTTTTGTTTCGGCCCGATTTTAACCTCTCAGCCCGCAGCCTTGATGAACTTCTTGACCAGATCATAACTTCTGGAGAAGCGATCCAGGCAGCACCTCTTTTCTCGCGATTGCCCGATCGGAGAGATGAGCCGTTCCTGGAGGTTGCCGTGGCAGGGAAAGTGGCCTGTCTCATTACAGGCAATCGCAAGCATTTCCCGTTGTCTGCTTGCCATGAGGTGATGGTTTTCACACCCTCGGAGGTTCTGGAATATTATCGTGGTCAGCACGATCGTCGCGGCGACCGGGTCAAGAGTCCCTCCGAAAAATATCAGTCCTCAAGAAGAACCCCGCGTAAAAATCCTTCAAAAAGTCATGGCCGTCAGCGGTAACTAGATTTATGGCGCATACTCACATAGCGCGCATTGTAATCCTTAATTATAACGGGGAAGAGATGCTGGCAAAGTGTCTGCCGAGCATCGCGGCAGCCGTACTCACGGCTAAAACGCCCACCGCAGTCACTATCCTGGACAATCTGAGCTCCGACAAGAGCGAAGAATTCGTCAGGACTTATTTTCCGGATATGGCGTTCATCATAGCGTCGGAGAATCTAGTGCTCTGTTCCTACAATGGCTACCTCAAGACGATCACCGAACCCATCGTAATACTGCTGAATAACGACATTCGAGTCGATCCGAATTTCATAGATCCGATGGCTGCGAAATTCAAGGAAGATCCGACGACATTCCTGGTTGCCCCACGTATTCGCAGTTTTGACGGCAACTCTTTGGAAGGCGTGGATACCCGCGCAGGAATGAAATTCGGGATGTTCTGGGCTAGCGCGCGATACCCCGGCTACGAGGCCAACGAAATGGTGCCCTCTGCGACGTATGCCTGCGGGTTTGGCGCGTTCTCTAGGGAAAAGTTTTTGGATCTCGGCGGTTACGACCCGGTTTATTTCCCAGGGATCTTCGAGGATATGGATCTTTGCCTCAAAGCCCAGCGAGCAGGGCATCATCTCTATTATGAACCACTCAGTTTGGTTTTCCATATGGGCCAGGCAAGCTTTAAAAAAGCATTCACCGACCTTAAGCGCGAGACGCTGGCTTACCGGAATACTTTTCTCTTTATGTGGAAGAATTTTCACGGAGTTCGTTTCTGGATCGAGCATTTGTCCTTCTTGCCCTTCCGGATGCTGTGGATGCTTCTTAAGGGACGGTGGGGGTTCTTCCTCGGGTTTTGGGAGGCGATGCATCATAATTCTGACAACACCCGGTCCCAATACTTTTCAATTTCAACAAAGTTGAAATTGGGGCCGGCCTGGCTACCATCCCGAAAGAGAAAAACAAAGTCAGGGCGGTGTTTGACTTCGGGGCCCAGAAATTCAACACCGGGTGTTAAAAACGAGTCGACGTCATGACCATTTCCGCGATCATCCTCACTCGGAATGAAGAGTTAAACATTGAAGATTGTCTTTCAAGCGTTGCTTTTGCTGACGAAAAACTCGTTGTTGATTCGGGGAGTATCGACCAAACCGTGACTCTTGCTGAAAAACTTGGCGCCCGTGTTGTCACGCGTGCCTTCGCAGATTTCGCTTCACAAAGAAACTTTGCAATGGCCGAAGCGCAAGGGGATTGGATCCTTTTTCTCGATGCTGATGAACGCGTGACGCAGGCTTTAGCCGAGGAGATAAAGGAGATTGCCCAAGCCAACCCCGGGGATGTGATACGGATGCCTCGAAATCTCACTAAAGGGATTGAGTTTTTTGAGGGACCCTGCGTCTACGCTATTCCGCGACACAACTTCTTTTTCGGCCGCAGGCTCCGTTTTAGTGATGCTCGAGATGACGCTCCGGTTCGGCTTTTTCCAAGAGCCGGGGTTCGATGGTTTCAGCCGGTCCACGAAAAGATCGCCACGGAGTTCCCAACGCGGGAGTTAAAATCACCGATCCTGCATTACAGCACGAGAGATCTAGTCCATTACAAACAAAAGATAAGGGATTATATTCCTTTGGAGCTGGAAACCATGCGGACGAAAGGCCTCAGGCCGAGTCTCATTAAGGCCTTATTCCTGCCTTCGGCGAAATTCGTCCAACTCTATTTTCTTCAGCTGGGATTTTTGGATGGCCTTGCGGGTTTCCAATATGCTATTCTCTCGGCCTATTTTTATACGTTTCAGAAGTATTGGCTGTATTGGAAGCAACAGTAAACGTTTCGCTGCAACGCACGGGAAAACAATGATTCCAGTCACCTATAAGATAAAATGCGAGATCGTTATCCCTATCTATGACCAGGTGGATTACACTCGCCATTGTATAGACAGCATTTTTGCTAACACGGAATGCCCGTTCAGGCTCATTCTTGTTAATGATGGAAGCCGCGAACAAGCAACCAGAGATTATCTGAACGACCTCCAGTCTCGCGAACCCGAGCGCGTCCGGGTACTTCATAATGAGAAAAACATCGGGTATGTTCGCACGGTCAACCATGGCCTAGCCAACACCACGGCCGAATTCGTCGTTGTGATGAATAACGACACCCTTGTCTATCCTGACTGGCTTACCGAAATGATCGCTATCGCAGAAAAAGATCCTGCGACGGGACTCGTCAATCCGTTGTGGGAACTTCCCAAGCTATTTAAGAAGATCGGACGAGACCGGTATTTTCAGGCAGAAGTTCAACCGCATAAAGGTACATGGATCGAAACGGATTGGATCCGGGGCTGCTGTTATCTGACAAAACGGAGCGTGATCGATAAGATCGGCGGTCTTGATCTTGATTTCGCGCCTGCCTACTACGATGACTGGGACTATTCCATGCGCGCGCTCGCGGCGGGTTTCAAATGCGTCAGGGCGCTCGGCGCCTATGTTTTCCATTTTAAAAATATCACTTACTCATCGTATGGCTCGAAAGATCAGGTCAGTGGTTTACTGAGTGAAAAAGGAACGCTCTTTTTCGGACGATGGGGGCGTCCTCTTAAAATATTGCTCGTTGATAACGGCACCATCGAGGATTTTGGGGAACGTCTACCTGGGACACTTCGCGATCAGCATAAAATCGTCCTCATCACATCTCGGGCCGACATGGTTACTTCGGCGCACACCAATTTAGCAGTACTCAATACGCCTGCGTGGCTGATCGGACTAAGAGCTTTTTTCCTTTTGCTCGACAATGCGCGGCATTCTCCGGCGAAACGATTTCACCTAATTCTTGCCGACAAAGGATTCATTGCTTTCATAAAAAGATGCCGGCTCTTTTTTGGGAAGTGTTACTGGGAAACAGCCGGCTTGGATGCCGCGCCTGCTTTCGCAGCGATTATTGAAAGGATGAGATTCCGTTCTCAGAACACAATAACGAAAGCTCCTCCGCAATGAAAAACACCAATCACTTCCTTAACTCCCTTGCAGTAAAATTCAACTCCCTTGATCTCAGAAATTACGCCATCGTGTCCCTTCTTGTTCTGTGGGTGGGGACGGCATTTTCGATCGCTCTTATGGAGATATCCGTCGTGTGCGGGCTGATCTTCTGGATGGGCTGGAAGATTCAGCTTAAAACGGTGGCTATGCCATCTTTGCCATCCCCGAACGCGGCAATCGGGGCCACCGATACGGGATTTACACCTAATGCATACGGGAATATCAAGGCTCCGCTGGGCGCTCAAAGTAACAAGATCGATTGGACGCTCTGGATACCGCTCGCGCTCTTCTGCGTGATGGTGATCGCTTCCTTTTTTACTTCCGAATATCCCAAACAAAGCTTCCGGGGTCTCTATAAGATTGCAAAACCACTGCTCGTTTTTTTCATGTTGGGGAATCTTTTCGGCGACCCGCGATCTCAAAAACGATTTGATACAGTCTTTCTCCTGACATTTCTGGTCATGACCATAGATTGCTCGATCCAATATGCCTTCGGCAAAGATCTTTTGCGTTTGTGTCCGGCTCAAAATTCGAGCGCGGGGATCCGGCTTCCGGGTCCGTTCGGTTCCTTCTCAAAAATGGCCAGTTATCTCATTCTTGCCATTCCTGTTTTTGCGATGCAATGCTGGACTCAATTTATCCAACCTGATCATCGGAGAAAAGGCTACTATCAGCTCATTCTGACATTATCCGGTATCCTTCTGCTCTACTTGACCCGTTCCCGTGGCCCGGTTTTAGCGCTCGGCCTCAGCTTCGCGGCTCTTTTTATCTACAATCGTTGGTTCAAAACACTCGGGATAGTGGGATTGTTGTGCCTTTCATTTCTCAACTTCGCTCCACGCGGGATGATCGTTCATTTGGATGCTCAAAATAAGGAGCAATCGATCGTTGAACGGGTCGAGTTGTGGAAGCGCGCTTGGAATGTCATCGAAGCAAAGCCTTGGCTCGGTACCGGAATCAACACCTACAACGATGCGCACGAAAAATATGATAAGGAAAAGAATTGGCGCGTGCGAGGTTATTATGCGCATAATGGCTACCTTCAACTGGGGGCGGAGATCGGGATCCCCGGGATACTCTTTTTTCTAATCTTTCTTTTTATGTTTTTCAGAAGATCCCTGCAGGCGGCCAATCAAGTGCGCGGATCGCCGGAGGAACTTCTTCAGTTAGGACTTCTGGTAGGACTTCTATCTTTCCTTCTATATGCCGCCGTTGATAATAATCTTCAAAGTCCGCCCTCCATCATGATGTTCTGGTATCTGGCGGGCATTTTGATGGGGCGAATAAGCGCTTCCCAAGCAACGCGCGACACACCCGGTATTCTGAACGGCAACGTGACAGCATGAACATCCTCGGCATTTCGGCTTTTTATCATGATAGCGCGGCCTGTCTCATCCGTGACGGGGAGATCGTGGCTGCAGCGCAGGAAGAGCGGTTCACGCGAAAGAAGCACGATTTCTCATTTCCCGAGAACGCGATCGATTTCTGTCTAAAAAAGGGCGGTGTCGCATCCAAAGACCTGGATTGTGTTGCCTTCTACGACAAGCCCTTTCTTAAGTTTGAGCGACTTTTGGAAACGTATTTGGCCTACGCGCCCCACGGGTTGGCGTCATTTCTTCAGGCCATGCCTCTCTGGATCAAGGAAAAGCTCTGGATGAAGGATTACATCCAAACCCAGCTGAAGTTTGAAGGAAAGATCATTTTTCCGGAGCATCATCAGTCGCACGCTGCCTCCGCTTTTTTCCCGTCACCATTCCAGGAAGCTGCATTCCTTACTATGGACGGCGTCGGGGAATGGGCCACCACCAGCTTCGGCGTGGGAAAGGGGAATAAGCTCGATATCCTGGCTGAGATCAAATTCCCGCATTCACTCGGACTTCTTTATTCCGCATTTACCTATTACACGGGCTTCCGTGTCAATTCCGGTGAATACAAAGTGATGGGCCTCGCGCCCTACGGCAAACCCGTCTTTAAGGACCTCATTCTTAAGGAGTTGATCGATCTAAAAGATGATGGCTCCTTCAAACTCAACATGAAATATTTTGATTACTGCGCCGGCCTTCGCATGACGAATAGCCGATTTCATAAACTTTTCGGAGCTCCTCCTAGAAAGCCCGAATCCCGTGTCACTCAGAGGGAAATGGATCTTGCCCGATCGATCCAGGAAGTTACGGAAGAAGTCATGCTCCGTGTCACACGTCATGTGCACCAAGTAACCGGGCAAAAGAACCTCTGCCTCGCGGGTGGCGTCGCGCTTAATTGCGTCGGGAACGGCCGTATCCTCAGGGAAGGACCTTTCGAAAATATCTGGATTCAACCCGCCTCAGGCGATGCGGGAGGCGCTTTGGGCGCGGCCTATTTCGGCTGGCATCAGTATTTGGATAAGCCTCGCACAGCAAACGGTAAAACCGATAGCATGCGCGGATCCTTTCTTGGCTGTGAATTTTCCAATGCCGAGATCGAGGCCTTCCTTACGAAACATCAGATCCCGTTCACGAGACTCACCGACGCGGAACTACCGGGAAAAGTCTCCGATCTCATCGCCGAGGAAAAAGTGATCGGCTGGTTCCAGGGCCCCATGGAATTCGGGCCCAGGGCTCTCGGCGGCCGCTCGATCCTCGGGGATTCCAGGTCGCCTAAAATGCAGGAACAGATGAATCTCAAGATCAAATTCCGCGAAAGCTTCCGGCCTTTCGCTCCATCCCTTACTGTCGAAAAGGTTGCGGAATATTTCGAACTGCAAACGGAAAGTCCTTACATGCTTCTCGTCGCACCGGTCCGGAAGAAATGGCGCCGGGAGATGACAGAAGAAGAGAAAAAACTTGAGGGGATAGAGCTCCTGAACGTGAAGCGGTCTGAGATCCCGGCTGTCACGCATGTTGATTATTCAGCCCGCGTCCAAACGATCACGCCTATCCAGAACCCAAGGTTTTACGCGCTCCTCAAAGCCTTCGACAAAAAACACGGCTGCCCGGTCATGATCAACACGTCATTCAATGTCCGGGGGGAACCGATCGTCTGCACGCCTGAAGACGCATTCCGCTGTTTCATGCGAACGCAGATGGATCATCTCGTGCTGGGGAATTACTTGCTCACAAAAACGGAGCAGAAGCCTCTTGAAAAAGACAGCGAGTGGATGAAGGAGTTTGAGCTGGACTGAATACCGAACAACGGACAGCAATCTGGATAGGGTCGCGCGCTGCGTAAAAGGAAATCATGGTTATCTCTGAAATAAAAACGAGGTTAAGAAAGTTGATAATAGCACTCAGGGACTCCGTAAATTTGGTTTCCAGATGGGCGCTTTCATGTCGGTAGTGGGCATTTTGATGCTTCTATTTGGCAGACCACATTATGTCTATCTTTTGTATCCCGGAATCGTGTTCATAGCGCTAGGGGCAATGCTCCCTGTAATCCTTTATCCCATCCATAGGATTTGGATGCCTTTTGCCATAACAGTTTCCACCTTGCTCAGCAAAGTTATTACTCCGATTTTTCTTACAGCGCTCTATTTTATTGCCATTACTCCGATCGGCATTATCATGCGCCTCACCGGCAAGGGACCTTTTGGACGAGAGACTGGAGCCGGAGAATCAAAGCTACTGGAAGATCCGGACCATAGCTCGCAAAATCCCTCTGACTACGAGAAACAATTTTAAATGCTTCGAAAGAGTCTTGTCCTCACTTTTCAGGCGCTCCTTAGTACATGTTTTCTTTTGCTTGTCCTGGAAGCGGCTTGCTATATGCTTGGATTGCCCCAAGGCGCGAGCGACTTTATTGAACGTGCGAACATCAATCAACATCTGACTTACCGTAAGCCTGCCGGTCAATTCAGGATATTCGTTTACGGAGAATCTACGGTCCATGGCGCGGGCTATGCTCCGACGTCGAGTCCCGTCAAATGGCTCGACGCCTACCTGAAGGACTTTTTGCCGGGGCGTGATATCAAAGTTGTGAATTACGGCCGGCTTGGTGCGGGAAGCGCCTTTATCGCACAAGCGTTTCTTGATACCCTTCAATTCAAGCCTGACCTGGCGATTTTCTATCTAGGCCATAACACCTTTTATCTCGAAAATCGTGTTGCCACCGTCAATGAGATCAATGCGAAATTCACTTCTCGCTTCAAGCTATGGCTCCATAAAAGCCGACTGGTTTCAGCGATCGTCCGCGAAGTGATCAAGGTCAAGATCCGCCGTCATTCCGCGAAGCCCACTGACGTCATGGGAACCGCGGTCATCGAGACGATTATTTCTCCTGAGGAAAACGGAAAAGACAAAATCGCATTGCCTGGAAGTCCTCTGTATCAGGAAAATGTGCAGTTCTTCAAAGGTAATATCGAAAAGATCATCGGCGCTGGAAAGGAGGCGCATGTCCCGGTTCTTTTTATGAAACCTGTGTGCAATTTAAAAAATTATCCTCCCAACATTTCGGTCCATTTTCGGAATCTCACGGGCGGCGAATTAGAGGCGTGGGACAAGTTTTATCGAGAGGGACTGGCTGCCGCCAAAGAGAAGGACGATTTTCGAGCTCTGGATCTTTTCGAGAAGGCTTATGCCATTGATCCGTCTTACGCGGACCTTTCATTTCATCTTGGGCAGCTTTACTTTAAAAGGGGAGATCTAGGGGAAGCGCGGGATTTTTTCGAACAAGCGCGAGATCATGACGCGGTGATCCGACGAGCTCCCAAAGATATACTCAATTATTTTGATGAGCTGCACAGTCAAGGGGAAATTCATTATTTTGATACGGAAAAATCATTCTTATCACGAACTCCTGGAGGAATCCCGGGATGGCCGCTTATCGAAGACAATGTGCATTTTTCCATTAAAGGGCAAGCTCTCGCGGCTCGAGCTCTTGCGGACGAAATCGCCAGCCGTTCATGGATCGCGCCTCGTTCGGAGTGGCGTTTCCATCGGGAGAGGTCTGACGAAGAGATCAAAAGGGATCTCGGGATTACTGACAAGACATTATTCTTAAACTATTGCTCGGTTTTCGGCTATATGGGGAGGCGTTTTGATGAGCGCCTGGAGTTTGCCCAGAAGGCTATCGCTTTGTTTCCAGATAACCCCACCGCTCTGCGTCAGCTAGCCTGGGGCTATTGGCTGACAGGCGATAAGGCTAAGGCTCTTGCAATTTACCGGAGCCTCAGCAAGAAGTATCCTGATGCACTTGAGGCTGCGTTTCGTGCTCAACCCGAGCTTCGAACGTCGTATGAAGCGGTGGTTTTAAAAGCTTCAAATTTTGGGGAAACTCCATGATTTTCTCGCTTCTGCGGAAGGCCTGGAATTAATCAATTCGTGCCCTCCTTCAGTCGCCTATATGTGCGCGGTCCTTGACGCGCATTATTTTATTGGTTATTATTACATTAAATTAAGGAGGTAATGCTATGGTGAAGCTCGCGGACGCAATTATTACAAGTCAGGGGCAGATTAGCATCCCTAAGAAGGTGCGCGATCTTCTCCGGTTGCAAAAAGGGAGCCGGATCGCATTTTTGGATGACGGGAAAGGACATGTTTACATCCAGGAGACCGAAAAGTCTGTGGAATTCACCGCGGATGAGTGGGACTGTTTCCTTGCAAAAACAAAAAAAGAGCCTGTCACTCGCGCAAGAGGCCGGAAAGAGGCGTTAAAGCATCTCGCGAAACTGACGCGATCTTAGGATCGAGAACTTGCCGTGGATATTTTTTTTACAAAAAGTGTTGACGACGGCTTTAGGGGATTGCCAAGCCAACTGCAGGATAAGAGCAAAAGATGCATTACCGCGTTCCTTGAATGCTATGAGACGCACCGTTTTCCAAAGGGACTTAGAATTCACAAATGCGGCCCGTTCCTCAGCCTTTCAGTAACCATGCAGCACCGTATCTTCGTGCTCCCGGTGTCCGGAGGGCTGAAGTTTGTTTTTATCGGGGATCATGAGGATGCGAACCGGTATTTGAAGAAATAAGGAAAAGGCGTGAGCGAGATTAACACTGAAGAGATCCGGTCTCTACGAAAAAGACCTTATCGCTAAGAGGAATTGTATAGATGGTCATAGCTGAGATAAAAAAAGAACTCAAAAAAATCGATAGCAGCAATTCCAAGCTACGCGAATTCGGCTTTCAGATGGGCGCCTTTATGACTGTCGTAGGCGTTTTGCTGCGTTTGCTCAGCAGACCACACTACACCTATCTCCTCTATCCCGGGATTACCTTTATTGCGCTAGGGGCACTGCTTCCGGTCGCCTTATATCCGATACAACGCATTTGGATGCCGTTTGCCATAACATTTTCCGCTTTGATGGGCAAAGTCATGACCCCCGTTTTTCTTTCTTTGCTTTTCTTTCTCGCGATTACGCCGATCGGACTTATCATGCGCCTCATGGGCAAGGATATTCTTGACCGGAAGCTGGATCCCAAGGCGCAGTCTTACTGGAAGGTCCGTCCGCGGGTAGCGCATACCCCGGAAGACTACGAAAGGCAGTTTTAAACGATCGCCTAGCCTCTCGCATGCTTTTCAGCACTCCATTTAATCTATGACAATCCTCAGGTCTTTTGCTAGTATACCCCGCGTCAACGATCACAAATCGGAGGTTCTATGGGCAAGCTTGCCATTCTAAAGGAATTCTGGGATTTTCTTAAAGTCCGCAAAAAGTGGTGGCTAACGCCGATCATCATCGTCATGATCCTCTTGGGCGCTTTGATCGTCTTTTCCCAGGGCTCCGCGCTTTCGCCTTTTGTCTATACACTTTTTTAGGATCCATGCCGCGCTATCCCTTCAAGAGTATCTGGAAGAGGACGCTTGTCGCTTGCCTTGACGGGGTAGGGTGCGTTCTTTCCTTACCACTACGGGTCTTTCGAAAGCGCCTGGATTTGGCCGCTATCAACCGTATTCTCGTGATCCGGCTGGACCATATTGGCGATGTAGTCATGTCGCGCCCTGCGATCCGCGCGCTTCACAAGAAATTCCCGCATTCCACGATTGATTTGCTTATCACAGATGACATTGTGCCGCTTTTTAAAGATGACCCCGATATCCAAAACGTGATCCCGGCCAAACACGGATTGTTCAATCGAAAAGCTTCTTTCTTCCAGAAATGGAACGAATTCTGGAGGCTCAGAGGCATCTTAAGCGCTAAGACCTATGATCTAGGGATTGATCTGCGCGGCGATCTCCGGAACATTCTTCTCATGAGCCTCGCCGGAGTCCGGCACACGATCGGCTATGGCAATGCAGGCGGGGGATTTCTATTGAGCGAGGAAGCCGCCCAAGTGGAAGGACGGCATCAGGTAGAGCGCAATCTGACACTATTAAAGACTTTCCATATCTCGCAGGAAGACAAGCTCCTCCCGTTCGAATATTCTAAAGAAACAGCACGGCATTTCCGGGAAAAGACGGCGATCCTTCCACCCGCCACACTTCTACCGCGAATTGCGATCCACATGGGATCCGGTTATCCATCCAAGCGCTGGCCATTTGATAATTTCAAAGCCCTGATCCAAAAGATCGACCGGGAAGCCATCGCACAGATCGTATTGATCGGCACTTCAGCGGAAAAGGCATCGATGCCTGATCTAGAATCGAGTTCGGAGCGACTGATCGATCTTCGCGGAATAACGGATTTAAGGGACTTACCCGTGCTCCTGGATGTCTGCGACATTTTTATAGGGAATGATTCCGGGCCTGCACATATCGCTGCGGCTCAAGGACTCGAGATCCTATTACTGGCAAGCGGTACCAATGACATCCGGCTTTGGCATCCCTGGACAGAACGGTTGACGCTACTCCGGCATGAAGTTCCGTGCTCTCCCTGCGATCAGGAGTTCTGTCCCATCGAGGGCCACCCCTGCGTTACAAATATTTCTGTCGACCAAGCTCATAACGCACTTTTATCCATCCTCGGCCGGCTTCAAAAAAGGACCACCGCTTGAAACAACACCGCATCGGTCTTGATATCAGGATGATCCAGAATTCAGGGATCGGCACCTATCTCCGGGGACTTCTTTCGGGATTTAAAAAGCTCGGACAGAATGAGGATCTAGCGCTGTTTGGCGCGCCCGACTTCACTTCAGACCCCACCCTGCAACCGTTGCCGGATCCGACACCGGGTGCAGGGAAGACCCTTTTTACCGCACCGATCTATTCTATCAAGGAGCAGCTCCAGTATCCCGCCAGGGTCGCGCAATGCAAGCTCTGGCACGCGCCTCACTACAATGTCCCTCTCTGGAAAGGGAAGACAAAGCTCGTTGTCACGATCCACGACATCATTCACTGGATCTTCCGCAAACAAGTTCTTTCGCCGCTCCAAACTTTTTATGCGGGATTCATGATCAAAAAAGCGATTAAATTTTCCGATCACATCATCGCCGTATCGCATCATACAAAAAAAGATCTGGTCGAGCACTTTCACGCCCCTTCGGAGAAGATCACCGTAATCCATCAGGGCGTTGACGAAGCCTACGAAAGACTCGCACCCAGGGAGCTGAAGCCGGAGTTTGAAAAACTGCGGTCCAAATACAAAATACCCGAAAATTATTTTCTCTATGTCGGGATGATCAAACCTCACAAGAACGTGCTGATGCTTGTAAAGCTTTTCAACAGACTAAAGCAAGAAGGGAAGGTCCGCGCCGCGCTTGTCATCATAGGCCGCAAGGATAAGGCCTACCCCGTGGGCTATGAAGAGTTGGCTTCGCTTACCACGAACGGAGATATCCATTATCTCCCGGTGATCGATCCTCACGAGCTTATGGTCTTTTACAACCAGGCGCTTGCGCTTATTCACCCCTCCCTTTATGAAGGTTTCGGTCTTACTCTTTTGGAGGCTATGAGCTACGGCACGCCTGTTCTCACAACAAACTCATCCTCAATACCGGAAGTTGTCGGAGACGCGGCCTGCAGGGTGAATGCCGCTGACGACATCGCCATGGGAGCCGCCATTTTAAAATTAGATCAAGACCCCGGGTTAAGGGAGTCGTTACGCCAAAAAGGTTTTGCGCGCGCCAAGATGTTCCGCTGGACCGAAACCGCACGCAAAACCTCTGAAATTTACGAAAAGGTTCTCACCGGCAAATAAAGCGCCTCAAAAAAACTTCTCGCGGCACTACGGCCACCGCGTCGCTTGACAATTTCGATCGCGCTATGTAATATCGCGTATGAACATTGTAATACAAACGTTAAGGGGTCTGAAATGAAACGGAAAGGCTTGACTTCGGTTCAATTGCGTCCCAAGATCGCGAAGATGGTCGCGGCGCTGATGAATAAAGAAGGAATGACCAAAACAGAGATCATCAATGAGGCTTTAAGGCGATTCCTGCTGGAGAGGGAATTTGAAGGCGTCAGGGAGAAACTCACTCCTTACGCCCAAGCCAAGGGGATCTACACGGAAGAGGATGTGAGCCGGGTCATCGGTTCATGAAAGTTGTCTTCGACACCAACATCCTTCTCTCGGCGTTCCTGACCAGGGGCGGCGCGGCACAGCAGCTATTCGCAAGAACTATCGCGACGCATACCCTCATCACGTCAGAGCGCATCCTTCAGGAGGCAGGCGCAAAGCTTTCTGGGAAGCTCCAGATACCAGACCGCGAGATCGGATTGTTCATGCGTTATGTGCGAACCCGCATGAACGTGTTCACACTTTCATCAAAGGTTCCCGAAATCGACTTTCAAGACTCCGACGACATTCCCATTCTTCATTTGCTTGAAGCTGCCGGCATTCACTATTTCGTCACAGGAGACAAAAAGCTCCTGGATCTTAAAAAACACAAACAAACGCTCATCCTGAGCCTTCGCGAAGCGCTCGAACTCTTATGAAAGTAGCTCTCGTTCATGACTGGCTGATCCATATGCGTGGCGGGGAAAAGGTCCTCGACGCGCTGGCGGAGCTTTATCCAGACGCGATACTCTATACGCTCTTCTATGATCGCAGGAAGGTCAGTCCGAACCTGGCACGACTCAAGATCAAAGCATCCTTTCTCCAGTATTTCCCGGGCATCAAAGCGTATTACCGGTGGCTTTTGCCGATATTGCCCTGGGTGATTCAGTCGATGAAAGTGGAGGATGCCGATCTCGTAATCTCGAGCTCTCACTGCGTAGCTAAAGGGATCCGAATTCCCGCTCAAGCCTTCCATGTCTGCTACTGCCACACCCCTATGCGTTATCTCTGGGGTTTCCAGGACGTCTATTTTAGCCGGTACCTTTCACCGGTCAGGCTCCTCATGAACGCCGTTTTCCATTTCTTGAAAAAATGGGATCTCGGGACCAACTCCCGCGTGGACCTTTTTGTCGCTAATTCGGATTATATCCGAAAGCGCATCAAGACCGTCTATCAACGCGATTCTGACGTTGTCCATCCGCCCCTTGACACGGTTTTCTTCAAGAGTGAACCCCCTGAACCTGAGGCCGCGCCCCAACGCGATTTTTATCTTGCCGTTTCGCACTTTGTTCCGTATAAAAGACTTGATATCGTGATCGAAGCTTTTAATGCCCTGGAAAGGCAGTTGGTCGTTATCGGTTCAGGACCTCTTGAGGCCCAATACCACAAGCTCCGGACAAATGACCGGATCTCGTTCTGGGGCGGGGTGAGCGACGAGGAACTGCGAAAAGCATACGCCGGGGCGCGGGCACTGATCTTCCCGACAGAGGAGGACTTTGGCATCGTTCCGCTCGAGGCACAGGCTTGCGGTGCTCCGGTGATCGCTTTCAGGAAGGGCGGAGCGTTGGAAACAGTTCAAAGCGGCGTCTTTTTTGACGCTCAGACGCCTGAGGCTATACGCGAAGCCTTGCTAAGGTTCGAGCACCAAACATTTGATCCCGTTAATGTCTCAGAAAAAGTCCAGCGATTTGGACGGAAATATTTCCTCGAGAACATGAGAAAAACCATCAACATTCACTTTAAATCAGGGGGAGGGCAGCCATGAGATCCGGGCATCCCCGCCGCATGATCACAGCAACGATCCTGCTGGATTCGGCCATGATCATACTGAGCTTCATCGTGGCTTATTTTTTCCGCTTCCTTGGCGGTTTGCCCACACAGCTCGGCGTGCCGCCTCTCTCCGATTACTGGCACGCGCTTTTTGGCATTATCCCGGTATATCTCTGGCTTTTCCGCGAAGCCGGCCTTTATCAGCCGGCGCGCCACATGAGGCGCATTGAAGAGATCTTCCTCGTGATCAAGGTCGTGACTTACGCCGTTGTTTTACTCATGGCGATCACGTTCTTTTACAGGGAGTTTTCCTACTCGCGACTTTATCTGGTATTCATCTGGATCTTCTCCTGCATTTTTATCAGCGCCGGACGCTACCTGCTTATTCAGTGGAGTTATTGGCGGCGTCAGCAAAAAAAGGATCTGATCGAGGTGTTGATTATAGGACTCACCCTGAACACAAAGGACTTGATCTCCTGGGCTAAAAATAATCCCCACTACGGACAGCGGCCGATTGGTATCCTCGCAGCGAATGCGCAGGATATTGGCACTCAAGTCGAAGGGATACCTGTCCTCGGGCTTACGGAACACTGGGAGTCCTTCATTGATAAGCTTCAGCCCAATCAGGTCGTCTTACTCGATGAGAGTTTTTCCAGGGAAAAAGTCACGGACCTCGTGGCGACCTGCGAAGACGCTTTTATCGATTTCAAAATGGGCGCCGATATCCATGGCCTGATCGCAAGTAACGTGGGCGTTGAATATGTCAGCCACATCCCTTTACTGGGCTTCCGCTCGCTGCCGCTTGACGATCCCTGGAGCCGCTTCACGAAACGCATTTTTGATTTTGTCATTGCGGGCTTGATGACAGCGGCTTTTCTCCCGGTCGGGCTCGTGGTCGCGATCCTGATCAAATTAGAGGACGGAGGCCCGGTCTTCTATTTCCAGGAGCGTGTCGGCCGCGATGGCAACGTGTTCCGCCTGATCAAGTTCCGCACCATGAAACTCGATGCGGAAAAAGAAACCGGTCCCGTCTGGGCTAAACCTGCGGATGACAGAAAAACACGGCTCGGAGAGTTCCTCCGCCGCTGGAATCTCGATGAGTTCCCTCAGCTTTTAAACGTTCTCAGGGGTAATATGAGCCTCGTCGGTCCGCGGCCCGAACGTCCGCACTTCGTGGAAAAATTCCGGTCGAGCGTGCCGCGCTACATGGCGCGCCACAAAGTAAAATCCGGACTTACGGGATGGGCCGCAGTCCACGGCTTCAGGGGAGATACGTCGATCGATGAGCGTATCAAATATGACCTTTATTACATGGAAAATTGGTCGTTACTTCTTGATGTTGAGATCCTGGTGATGACCTTGTTCGCTTTTAAGAATGCGTATTAATAACAGACCTCAGACCTCAGGCACCCGACGGAAAAGCAAAATGCTTTACGTCGCATATCTCACGCCTCGGGTCTCCTGTCCTTTTACAGAAAGAAAAAAATATGAATAAAGCAGCATTGTCAGTTGTCATTATCGCAAAGAATGAAGAGAAACGTCTCACCGATTGCCTGCAAAGCGCCGCGTTTGCCGCTGAGATCGTCGTACTCGATGACATGTCAACGGATCGCACTGTCGAGATCTGCAAGTCATTCGGCGCCAAGGTATTTCAGCGCGCCATGGATATCGAAGGGCGCCACCGGAATCACGCTTATAGCCTCGCCACCCAACCCTGGGTCTTTTCACTCGACGCGGATGAACGGATCACCCCGGAACTCGCGAAGGAGCTCACGGAAGTCGCCGCGCGGCCAAACGACCCGAACACCTGCTACTCCATGCCCGTTAAAACCTTCATAGGCTCGGACTGGATCAAAGGCGGCGGGTATTATCCGGCGCCCAAAACACGCTTCTTTAAAAAAGGTCAGTTCAAGTATGAAGAAGCCCGCGTCCACCCGAAAATGTTCTATGAAGGCACCTGCGGCTCACTCAAAGGGGATATACTCCATTACTCAAGCCCCAGTTGGGAAGTCTGGCTGAACAAATTCAACCGGGAAACGGGCCTGGAAGCCGAGAAATGGGTCAAGGACGGCCGGAAGATGGGTCCCTGGCGCGTCCTCCGCAAAGCTTGCAGCCGCTTTCTCAAATATTATTTCCAGAAAGACGGCATCAGGAACGGTTACACTGGATTCCTGATGTCTTTTTTCCATTCCGCCTATCAGATCATCGCTTTCGCAAAATACCGCGAACTCAAACGCGCGCAGGAAGGCGCCCCAAAATAGACCGACTATGAAAGTTCCCTATTTTGATGTCTCAAGACAACACCAGAAATTCTCGGCCGAGGCCCATGCCGCGATCGAGAAAGTCCTGAAAAGCGGCGCTTTTATCCTCGGCCCCGCCATGAATGATTTTGAATCTGAATTTGCCGCCTATGCCGGCACCCGTTTCGCGCTCGGCGTCGGTTCCGGTACGGACGCGCTCATCTTTGCCTTGAAGGCTCTCGGGATCAAAAAAGGGGATGAAGTCATTGTTCCGTCTTTCACATTCACTTCGACGGCACTCGCTGTCCTGCATCTTGGCGCCATTCCCGTCTTCGCGGACGTTCAGGAACATACCTTCAACCTCGATCCTCAGTCCGTTCTTCAGGCGATAAGTGAAAAAACCCGCGCCATCATCCCGGTCCATCTCTTTGGCCAATGCGCCGACATGACCGCGCTCAAGGCTATCGCAAAGAAGCATAAGCTATTTATTGTGGAAGACGCCTGCCAGGCGCATGGCGCGCTTTGGAATAAGGTCATGGCCGGCGCTCTTGGCCACGCCGGCTGCTTCAGTTTTTATCCGACCAAGAACCTGGGCGGCATCGGGGACGGAGGGATGGTCACGACCTCGGATGAAAAAGCGATGAAACGCATTCTGCAATACCGGAACCTCGGAAAGGGGATCAAGGATACTTTGGTCCATGACGAGATCGGCTGGACCAGCCGTCTTGACAGCCTCCAAGCGGCATTTCTCAGCATCAAACTGAAATTCCTGGACGAACTGAACAGGGAGAGGCGCGCTGTGGCGGAGCTTTATCACAAAAAGCTAGCCGGCACCCCGCTTGCCCTTCCTCGGGAGGCCGCGCATGCCTGCCATGTTTATCATCTCTACGTCGTTCGGGTTCCACAGGGAAAACGCGACGCTTTAAAAAACCATCTCGCCGCTGAAGGGATCCCGAGCATGGTCCACTACGCGACACCGGTCCACGCGCAGCCGGTCATTAAAACGCATAAGACGCGAAAGGTCAAACTGCCCGTCACAGAGAAACTCCGGAGGGAGGTGCTGACGCTGCCGCTTTTCCCTGGAATGACCGAAGCCGAAGTGACAGCCGTAGTACAATCGATCAAGAATTTTTACGCATAACATTGCCCGGTCACAGCCTCACTCTCCGTGCGGTCATGATCGGGCTCAATTTAACCCAGAAGAAGAGTAAATAAAATGAGCAAACCCTCACACAAAGTTGTTTTTTTAGACAGAGACGGCGTTATCAATGTTGACCTGTGGAAATATGTCGAGACCTGGAAAGAATTCCGCTTCGAGAAAGGCGCTTTGGACGCGCTAAAGATACTCACGGATAAGGATTTCGATATTTACATTATTTCAAACCAGGCCGGGGTCGGCGACGGTATTTTCACCGAAGCGACCATGTGGCAGATCCACGAAAAAATGATCGCGGCCATGATCAAAAAAGAGATCAAGATCAAAGGAACCCGCTTCTGCACCCACGGAAAGAAGGAGCGCTGTGAATGCCGGAAGCCCAAGACACTCCTTCTGGAAAAGGCGGTAACCGGTGTCACCTTTGACAGGAACAGAACCTATTTTGTCGGCGACAAATTAAGCGATCTCGAGGCCGGAAGGGATTTTGGCGTCAAGACACTCCTTGTCAGGACGGGATATGGAACCGACACGGAAAAGAAGCTTACAAAGAAACTTAGTCCGGATGCAACGGCGGATAATCTGCTCGCGGCAGTTCCGATCATCGTAAAAGCATAGGCATCGCGCGTCATGACAGACCTCCTGAGATTCAACGATAAATGAAGATCGACATCATTCACGCAACCGCCGGAGAAGGCCACAGAAAGATCGCGATGGCCATTCAGGACGGCTTTGCGCGTCTTGGCCGCAAAGATCTTCAAGTGCGTCTCATGAACTCACTCGACTACACCAACGATAGTTTCAAGAAGACCTACGCGCCTTCTTATTATTGGACGATCCGTCACGCGCCGCTCATCTGGGGCGCCTTGTACGCCGTTCTTGATCAGGCCTCTATCTATCAGCCGCTTTCTCCCATTCGGTCTCTGACCAACAGTTTTAACGCGAAAGCACTGCTGGAAGACATCATTAAAAACCAGCCGGATGTTGTTATTTCGACGCATTTTCTCTCGCCGGAGATTCTTGGCCGCGCCAAGCAAAAGGGCCTCATCAAGTCAAAGCTGATCACGGTCATCACGGATTTTTTTCCACACACATTCTGGCTGAACCCCGGAACTGATCACTACTGGGTCATGGCGGAGGAGACCCGGCAGGAGCTGATCCGGCGCGGCGTACCCGGGGGGATCATCACTGCCGGAGGCATCCCCGTCCTGTCCGCATTCAAGCCCTCCGGAAGAAAAAAAGAGATCCTCGGGATTCACGGCTTCAGCGACAACAGATTCACGATACTCATCACAAGCGGCAGTTTCGGCCTCGGTCCTCAGGAAGCTATCCTCGAGGAGCTCAAAGCGTTCAAGGATCAGGTCCAGTGTTTCGTAGTCTGCGCCAACAACAGGGAACTCAAAGCGAATCTGGAAAGCAAGGTTTATCCTTATCCCGTTAAAATATTCGGATTTATCGATTTCATGCCGGACCTCATGGAGGCGAGCGATCTCATGATCGCTAAATCCGGAGGATCCACGACTTCAGAAGCGCTCACTAAAGGCGTGGTCATGGCCGTCATGGAACCGATCCCGGGGCAGGAGACCCGTAACGTCAAGCTGCTGAAACTCCGCGAGGCCGCCTATTTTCCAAAAGAACCGAAAGAGATACGCTCGATCGTAAAAACCATTATGAGCGATCCCTCGAGCCTGCAGAAAAAACGCGACGCTATCAAAAAACTCGCGAAACCCGATGCCACGGAGGATCTCGTCAAACTGATCCTTGCGGGAGCATAATTCTCATGGCGAAGAATGAATCCCTTCTATTTCTGAAGACCCTGAAAGAGGACAGCCTTGAACAGGTTTATCTTGCAAAAGCCGCTGCCGGCCCGACAAAGGGTGTCGGTGTGGTTCCCCGCGAAATAAAACACCCAGGGTCCGGGCCCGCCAATTCAGCAGAAGTTGAGATCCAGGAACTCCGTACGAAGCTTGAACAATGCAAACTCTGCGCAGAGCTCGCGAAGAAACGGAATAAAATCGTTTTTGGGAGCGGAAGCCTGCAGGCAAAACTTGTTTTCGTTGGTGAAGCCCCGGGCGCCGATGAAGACGCTCAAGGGTTGCCCTTCGTGGGCCGCGCGGGACAACTTCTGACCAAGATCATCGAGGCCATGGGCCTCACCCGGGATCAGGTTTTTATCTGCAATGTCCTCAAATGCCGCCCTCCTGAAAATCGCCAGCCTGCGCCCAAAGAGGTCGAGAACTGCCGGCCTTATCTGAAGCGCCAGCTTGAGCTGATCAAACCCCGGGTCATCGTCGCTCTCGGAAATCACGCGGTAAGAGCGCTTCTCCAAAAAGAGGAGGGGATTACAGGCTTGCGCGGAACATTCCAGAAGTATGAAGGAATTCCTGTCATGTGCACCTATCATCCCGCTTACCTTTTGCGCAGTCCCGGAGAAAAACGCAAGGTCTGGGAAGACATGAAAAAAGTAATTCCTCTTCTGAAGGATAAGGGAGAGTGAGTCCCTCCGCTCAAAAAAACAAAAGGGCCCCGGCGTTCAAGATCCCCCTCGAATGCCCCCGGGAAAATATTCCTCCAAAAGACACGCTAAATACTTCCGTCATTGCCCAAGTGGCAGTGCCGCTTCCGATCCCCACTGTTTTCAGTTACTCGATCCCGGATATGTTTCTCGATAAAGCCATTCCCGGTGTTCGCGCTACCGTCCCGTTCCGGAATACCGAGATTACGGGCTATATCGTCGCCATCGATAAAGGCAACTATTCGGAGACGATAACTTCTGCAAAGAATAATGACTCCGTCAAACCGGTCAAAATAAAACCGCTCATCGCGATCTTAGACGATCAGCCCGTCCTCTCCGCGGGCATGCTTCAGCTCACCAAATATGTCGCGGAATATTACGGGTCGAGCTGGGGCGAAGCGATCGAGAACGCTCTTCCCCGATGGGTTAAATACGGAAAGAAAGTCGAAAAATACCTCGAAAAAGCCTCAAAGATCAATATCGCCCCGGATCAAGCGCCCTCCAATTTCGAGTTATCCGAGGAGCAACACAGCGCCTTTGAGATCATCCGGAAATCTATCGGGAAAGAAGTTCCGGCAAAGCCCATTCTGATCTACGGCGTCACCGGCAGCGGTAAAAGCGAGCTCTATATCCGCGCGATACGGGAGACACTGACGCAAAACCGGGCCGCGATCTGCCTCGTGCCCGAGATCGCGCTCACGGAGCAACTGCAGAGATTCTTTGCCGGACATTTTGGGGATCAGCTCGAGATACTGCACAGCAAGATGACGGACGGAGAACGCTTTCTTACCTGGAAGCGTATCGAAATAGGAACCTGCAAAGTCGTGCTCGGGCCCCGCTCCGCGGTTTTCGCCCCCGTCCCGCACCTCGGCCTCATCATCATGGACGAAGAGCACGAGGGCTCTTATAAGCAGGAAACCACCCCGAGATATCACGCCCGCGAAGTCGCCTCCTGGCGTGCGCAAAATGAAAATGCCCTCTTCCTGATGGGAACCGCAACGCCATCCCTGGAGAGCATGGCGCTGGCGGAACAGGGAATGATCGAGCGCATTGATCTTACCCGGCGAATTGATCTAAAAGCCATGCCTAAGGTCGACGTGATCGATCTTAAACGTTATCAGGGGGACAAGCGTCCAAGCCTGCTTTTTTCCCCGCCGCTCATGCGCGAGATCGAGACCAATCTCAAGAATAAAGAAGGCACAATGCTGCTCTTGAATCGCCGGGGTTTTTCCACCTCGATCCGCTGCCCGAGCTGCGCCGCGGTCGAGGAGTGCAAACACTGTCAGGTTTCGCTCACCTTTCATCAGGAGTCCAACCAGCTGCTCTGCCACTATTGCAATTATCAGAAAAAAGTACCCGCCGTCTGCGGCGAGTGCAAATCCCCGCTTCTCCGCTTCATGGGATTCGGAACTGAAAAAGTTGAAAGCGAGGTCGCCCGCTTTTTCCCAAGCGCCCGTATTGCACGCCTGGATGCTGATACAACACAGAAAAAAGATTCCCATTCGATCATTCTTGAAAAGTTCCGGAAGCAGGAGATCGATGTTCTAATTGGGACGCAGATGATCGCAAAAGGATTTGATTTCCCGAATGTGACGCTCGTGGGCGTTGTGCTGGCTGACGTGGGGCTGCGGCTGCCGGACTTCCGTTCCAGCGAGAGAACATTCCAGCTGCTTACTCAATTCGCGGGCCGCGCGGGAAGGGGCACAAAACCCGGGCGCGTTATCATCCAGACCTGGATGCCCGAACATCCAAGCATCCGGTTCGCAAAAGAACATGATTTCCTGAGTTTTTATGCCCACGAAAAAAAATGCCGCGAAGAATTCCATTATCCTCCTTACCGTTCTCTTGCGAATATCATCATCAGATCTCACGACGAAAAAAAAGCGTATCTTTTCGCCCGTGAGATCCGCGACGCACTCCGAAAGGAGCTCGACAATCCCGGCGGCGCTGTCTCCGGTCTAGAGACTCCGGCTTCCGGTCACGAAATTATCGGCCCGGCACCGCTGCCATTCTATAAATTGCGAGGACATTTCCGCTGGCATGTCATGCTTAAGATTCCCACTCTGGGAACCGGTATTCGAAGCGGGGACGACCGGCTCTCAGAGGGGGTGTCGATAACAGCAAGGATTTGCCGGGTTCTCATGAATCTCAAAAAACCCTCCTCCGTCGCTTTCCAGCTGGATGTAGATCCGCTTAATATTCTTTAGACCAACTTTTTGATGTCCGGCAGTCAAAGATTCACCCCTCAGCATCATTACTCCGCAATTAATGCGCTCAGACGTGATGTTAGTTTTTGCTATATAACGCTAAGCTGAGTTTTTCATAAAATGCTAATGCTTTTTTTCTCAAAATCGTTTAATTATCGCGCCGGCCATAAGAACAAAATATTATTAAAATAATATCATCAGCCACTTGCCAATTTAAAAAACACATGCTACCTTTCCCACAAGTTTTATTAATTAACAAATTAATAAAGTCAACCGGAAGCAAAGGATATGTGTTTACGAATGAAGATCGCCGAAAGGAATCCTTGATGTCTGTACACCATCCCAACCTGAAACTGATCGCAACTTTCGTTGCCTTTACTTTTTTCATGACCAGCCTTGGGATCACCCCGCAAACCTTTGCCGCGACCAACGCCGGAACTGCCGAGCTGCCTTTTCTTTACGGCAAAGCACTGGACATCCCCTCTGAATTCGGGCAGGTGACGGATACGGTCATTGGGAACGCTTCAGCGCCGACTTTTATTCATATCCAGGCCGCGCACGGGATTTACGGCGCTGAAAAGAATATCGAGAATATCCTCGGCGTGATCGGGAAGAACTCTTCTGTGAGCCTGATGCTTCTTGAAGGCGCGGCATCAAAACTCCAGCCCGAGCTTTTACGGATCTTCCCCAAACATCCCGATTTCAACCGCAAGGTCACCGACAAGCTTATGCAGGAAGGGATCCTTACGGGCCCTGAGAATTTCCTGATCAATCAAGGAGTACCATCGATTAACACACCCGGTGTGAAATCCCGGGGCCTTGAAATCACACACGGGGCGAGTGACAAGTTCGAAGCGTATGGCATCGAGGATCTCGCCGCCTATAAGAAAGACCGCGAGGCGTTTATCAACGTCGTGGAGAATGAAAAAACCGCGGAGAAG
>Ga0209083_1001293_pt1 | contig 29486 bp, 23 predicted proteins | sample AM7aDNAmetaG_FD_184132 | JGI IMG/M metagenome (GOLD analysis project Ga0209083, IMG submission 184132) | Freshwater microbial communities from Finland to study Microbial Dark Matter (Phase II) - AM7a DNA metaG (SPAdes) (version 3) | ecosystem: Environmental > Aquatic > Freshwater > Lake ...
CGGTTTCCGCCCAGGCCTGGTAATCCTCCATGCACATCATCACCACATCGCCCGCTTTCTGGTGAATGGCAATAGGCGTTCGGTCCCGGCGGACACTCCTGATCGCTTTGGCCAATCCCGCTTTGGCAGCTGAGTAAGTCAGTGTGGTCATAAGGACTGATTGTATCACGATTAGCGCCGCAGGTCAGGGAATAGCCAATATCGGATTGCGGAGAGCGGGAACATGGAGAAGGAGCGGATTGCGGAGACGATGCAGAAACACGTCTGCTTCCGCTACCGGCTATTTGCTCTTCGCTCGTTTCCCAATTGTCACAAGGATCGCGAGCAGTTCGCCGCCCTCCTGCAACAGGATCGGCCGGAGGCGGTCATTACCCAACGATCGCAGACCACAGAGTTCCAACCAATAAACCGTTTCCGATGCTTCTTTCTCGGCGATGTTCACCTTGCTTACGAAATCGGCGCGGCTCGCGGCGCGATTGGCCTCGCGGTAGTTGGCGCCGATCGAGGTCGCCGAGCGCAACATTTGGCGCCCGATCACATCCCGCACAGGCCCCTGCGGCAAGGGTAAAACGAAATCGAGGACTTGGGCCGCGAACTCCAGCGTCCGCCGTTCCAGAGCCTGCCGCCGCTGCCGCTTGCCATCTTCAATCGCCATCCCCGCTCGCTCGCTTTTCCGCTCTTCGCTCTTCGCTTTCCGCTCTCCGCTCTATTTCTGCAGTTGGCGCAGCACCTGCCTGGCGAGATCCTGGCGGACGGCGAGGAAGAGCTGTTCGAGTTGCTGTTGCTGTTGGGCGGAGACCTCTCGGGTAGTCGGAACCCAAACCTGTATCTGGTAGTTTCGGATGATGCCATCAGGCACTGTCGTCGATGGCTGCTCCATCCAGTTTCCGGTCTCGTCCATGGATGCAAACCAGAGATACCCGCGCTCGTAAAGCCGCCTCACGCTGACTACAGCGAACCCACCGGCGCCATCGGCTTGGGCCTTGATGGCTGAGTCATCAACCGTCCAACCAGCACCTGTGTAGCACGATGTCAGTTCATGATACCGCTGAAACGGATAATCAAGAGCCACGATGGCACTAACGTCATCCTGCCGATATGACCAAGCCATTGAGCGGACACCAAACGACTCGGGCGGCGTGGTAAGCCTTCCGTTGATGTCCAGTCGTTCCCATCTGCCAATCGTCGGTGGAACAGTGAACACCGCGCCCTCGCGCAGACCGGAAACACTCAGCCCATATGTCATCAGTATTCCCCAAGCACCGCGTTTCACACCATGCACGACTTGGGCGGCGCCGACCACTGTGAATATGGCGGCGGTCAACCACAGCCCCCACGTGATCCTCAGGTGAACCGCGCGCGCGCCGATCTGTGGCCTGGTGGTCACGGATTGCTCGGAAGGTGGAGATCCACCGCGGAAGCGCCATTGGCGGGCCTCGCGCCAACTCTGCACCAGGCTGATCAGTTCGTCGGTGCTGAAAACCAGGCCCATGCAGACCGTGAACAGGACGATACTCGCCAACTGGTGTGCTCCGCCGGAGAGGATATCAACACTCCACACTGCCTTCAACACAGCGCCGCCCACAATGCGAATCATGTTCGCCCAGAGCACAAAGATCACGCCTGCCCCAGTGAGGATGGCGGTGACGGCCGGCGAGCGCCGGCGCAGAAAACCGAGCACCAGCGTAAAGCCCAGCACGGCCATCATGGAGTTGATGCCGCTGCACGCCTCCTCGACCAGCAGACGTGAACTGGGGATCTCGATGACGGTGCCCGAGATCATGTGGGGAATGCGCAGCCAGATGAGTGCCACGCTGCTGCTTCCGACCGCCCATACGCGCATCTGCGTGAGAAGTGCGGCCTCGACTCTGATTGGTACGCCGACAATTACGGCCAGAAGGACCAGCGAGGGAGCCAGCGTCCACAGCATGGGCAGGCCACCAAGGAACCACACTACCGCGACCAGCGCCAGCAGTGCAGCCACCGCCGCGAGGTACGCGGTCCACCATGCGGTGGCCGTCACCAGCAGCACAAAGGACGCCACCATCAGCACTGTTGAGAGAGCGCGCACACGGGGGGCGAAGTGGCCGGCGGGCATTTCCTGCAGTCGCTGCCATCCTATGTAGGCGGCAGCAAGGATCATCAAAGGGAAGAACTGGTAATGGGGCTGTAGCCACCGCTCGACACCGAAGCGGGCTAGGAGCGGCAGAAACCCTACAAACAGCAAAGCGATCCAAGGCCATGCCGCGATCGGGAAAGCGTTTGCCACGACTGGCTGCTGCTCGGGCTCAACGGAATAATCAGGTAGACTCCTCCTGGACACGACTTCTGTCATACACGCCTCTCGTTACGATTGCAGATATATCAGATTACTCAGAAGATCGACGTATAGCACAAGCCGGCATCTCCGTTCGCCTCGCCGCCCTCCCCTTCTCGTTCTCCTAATGCAATGCCCCCGTAGCGGTGCCTGATGATTCGGCATCGCATACGGTGGCCGGACGCTCGCTTAGAGTTCCCTGATCCACGATCACCGGGGGCTGCGTGGGAGGCGGTGTGGCGGCGCGAAGAGATGCGGGCTGCTGCCGAATATGGGCATCCTCGCCGCGATCTCGCAGCGGGGCCACACATTCGGGGACCAGATCGCGGATCGCTTCCAGGACATCCATGATCGTGCCGCGGATCGCAGCCCGCGCCAGTTCATTTACACCCTCATGCAGCGCCATGCCATCGGTCTCATCCGTCTGCACGATGCGGATCTTCGCGGCACTGGTCGGCACTGTCGCCTCGACGTCCGACATCAGTTCCTCAAATAGCTTTTCGCCAGGCCGCATCCCGGTGAACTCGATCTTGATATCCACGCCCGGGGTAAGTCCCGAAAGCCGGATCAGGTTCTCCGCCAGGTCGACGATCTTTACGGGTTGGCCCATCTCTAGCATTGAGATTCGCCGGGCCGCTTCCGGCAGCGAACCGGCCATCAGCACCAGTTGCACCGCTTCCGGGATCGTCATGAAGTAGCGCGTCACATCCCGGTGCGTCACCGTCAGCGGTCCCCCGCTGGCCAGTTGCCGCTTAAACAGCGGTATGACACTGCCATCAGAGCCCAGCACATTGCCAAAGCGCACCGCGCGGAAGTCCGTTGCGCTGCCGCGCAGCGTCGGATGCCCCAGGATCACGCGCTCGGCAATCCGCTTGGTAGCGCCCATGACGCTGGAGGGGTGTACCGCCTTATCGCTGGAGATCAGCACAAATCGATGCGTTCCCACAGCCACCGCGCTCTGGGCGACGCACAGCGTACCCAGCACATTGTTCCGCACCGCCTCACCGACGTTGTGCTCCATCATCGGCACATGCTTATAGGCCGCCGCGTGGAAGACATACGCCGGTCGGTATTCGTCGAATACTTCAGTAATCCTTGGCCGGTTCGTGACATCGGCAATGACCGGTATCACCTCAACATCGGGGTGCTGGCCCGCCAGTTCCAGGTGGATAAAGTAGAGCGGGCTTTCCGACTGTTCCAGCAGCACCAGTTTCGCGGGCTTGAGCGCTGCCACCTGGCGCGCCAGTTCCGAGCCGATGGATCCCGCCCCGCCGGTGATCAGGACGACCCGGCCGGCGATCTGCTCGCGGACCAAAGCCAAGTCCAGAGTGACCGCGTCGCGTCCCAACAGATCCTCAATCTGCACCTCGCGGATCTGGGTAAGCGTGGCCTGGCGATCCAGCAGTTCCTGCAGAGTCGGTACCACGCGAACCGGCAGGCCGGTCGCCGAGCAGTGTTTGAGCGCATCCTGCATCTCCTGCGCCCTGGCCGAGGGCATGGCAATCACAATCGTATGTGCTTTGTAGCGCCTCGCCACCTCCCCCACCTGGGCAATATTGCCCGCCACGGGCACGCCATGCAGGTACATGCCGCGCTTCGCCAGGTCATCATCCACCAGGGCCACCGGCAGCAGGCCGGCCCGGTGGTCAAGGTGCGCTTCGCGGATCAGCCGGGCCCCCGCGCTGCCAGCACCGACGATGATGATCGGCCGACCATCGCCGGCGGGCCGCAGGTTAAGCAATCGCTTCTCACGCCACATCCGCACCGCCAAGCCCTTGCCGCCGATCAGGGCGATGGCAATCCCCCAGTCCAGCAGGAGCACCGACCGCGGAAAGCTATAGAGATGCTGCGTCATGAACAGCGCCAGCAGGATCAGGCCTGATGAGCAGGTGACGGCGATCGTCAGTCGGCGCAGCTCGTTGATGCCCTGATGCCGTAGCGAGTCGCAGTGGATGCGAAAGGCCAAGAGCGTGCCGAAACGGACCAGCACGACCATCCAGAATGTCCCGAGGAGAATCGCGGTTTCCTTGGCCGGGATCGCAAAGTCGAACCTGATGGCGAATGCCAGGCAATAGGCAAGGACAATCGCTGCCAGAAGCAGCACCAGTCTCGCGACCCGCCGCAGAACCGACATAGCCTGGACACTCATCAGATACCCTCCCGTGCACACCGCAGACCAGACCGGCAATCAAATTCGATGATCGTTCTTCATTTGGCGATGCAAAGTTCGGCCGACACCTCCCGGCCGTCCTCATGCAACGCCTTGATCACCGCCACGACACGATTCAGATCGTCACTCGTCAAATTCGAGCCAGAGGGAAGACAAAGGCCATTCGCAAACAGCCCTGCCGCAATCCCACTGCCCACATATTCATAACGTGCGAATATAGGCTGAAGGTGCATCGGTTTCCAGAGGGGGCGCGCTTCAATACTCTGCTTTTCCAGGTTAGTACGCACCACTTCGCGATCAACTCCAAACCGGGTCGGACAAATCGTCAGCGTCGTCAGCCACCGCGTATGGCGGCCCCAAGATGCTTCGGGCATGAAATGGATCCCGGGAAGTGCCCCCAGATGCTTCGAATAGAACTCGAAGTTCCTTCGACGTGCCTGTACCCGGTCCTCCAATACGCGGAGTTGCCCACGGCCGATGCCGGCCAGCACATTGCTCAGCCGATAGTTGTAGCCGATCTCCGAATGCTGATAGTGCGGGGCGGCATCGCGAGCCTGGGTGGCGAGCTTGCGGGCATGGTCGATCAGGGCCTTGTCATTCGACACCAGCATGCCGCCGCCGGAGGTGGTGATAATCTTGTTGCCGTTGAAGGAGTAGATGCCCATCCTGCCAAGTGTTCCGGGCGTGCGGCCCTTGCAGGTAGCCCCCAGCGCCTCGGCCGCATCCTCGATCAGCGTAACGCCGTAGCGCTCGCAGATCGCCACAATCGCTTCCATGTCAGCGCTTTGGCCATACAGGTGTACGACAATGACGGCCTTGGGCAGTTTGCCAGCACGCGCCTTGCGTGCAAGCGTCTCCTCCAGCAGATTCGGATCCATGTTCCAGGACCGTTCCTCAGAGTCGATGAAGACCGGAGTAGCGCCCAGATAGACGATCGGGTTGACACTGGCCGAGAAGGTAAAGGTGCTGACCAGAACTTCATCGCCCGGGCCAACGCCCGCAAGGATCAGTGCCAGGTGCAAAGCGGCCGTTCCAGAGCTCAGCGCGGCCGCGTATTGCGCCCCGGTAAGCTGGCAGAACTCCTTCTCAAAGGCATCCACATGCGGACCAAGCGGAGCGATCCAGTTGGTGGCAAACGCCTCTTCGACGAAGGATTGCTCAAACTCGCCCATATGGGGCGAGGAGAGATGGATCCGTTTCATAGGTTCCTCGGTGACTGTCGCATGCTTAGGCTCGCAGATTAGGCTCTGTCTGAAAATGTCATGGCCCCACGACGGCTTGGAATCGGCCCAGATGCAAGGAGCATCGGCGAAAGCTGGGTCCATAGACCCTTTGAGCTGGTGCGACGCCACATATGGGCCGATTCCAAGCCGCCTGCGGTGGGCCGGAAAGAGCACGTCTGCTTCGTTGCCGCTCCTCGATGTGTCGTCGAACACTTACTCGTCGCGTCGCCTCGCATCCGCGCCCTTTCCGGCCCATCGTGAGGCCATGGCATTTTCAGACAGAGCCTAGCGTCGCCCCTCGGGCTGCGCCTTCTCAAGGGCTAATGGTACCGTGCCGCGAAATGGCTCGGAGGTCACATGGCCTTCCTGGCGGATACCTCGGCATGAAACAACCTGGCCAATGGTCATCAGCGTTATCTTGAGGTCTAGCCACAGACTGTGATTATCCACATACCACGTATCCAAACGGAGCTTCTCTTCCCAGCGAAGCGCGTTTCTGCCGTGTACCTGTGCCCAGCCGGTGATACCCGGCCTGACATCGTGACGTCGCTGCTGTTCAGCCGAGTAGAGGGGCAGGTATTCCAGCAATAGCGGCCGAGGCCCAACCAACGACATCTCGCCTTTGAGGACATTGATGAGTTCCGGCAGTTCGTCCAAGCTGGTGCTGCGCAGGAAACGACCGAACTGAGTCATCCGTTCCGCATCCGACAGGAGATTGCCATCCTTGTCTCGTGCGGTGCCCATCGTTCGGAATTTGAGCATCGTGAACGGCCGCGCGAATAGGCCTGCGCGCTGTTGCCGGAACAGAATTGGAGAACCGAGGTTAATGCGGACCAGAACGCTCAGTATGAAGAGCAGCGGCAGTAGTGCCGCCAGGAGAAAAACGCTGAGGACGATATCGAGAGATCGTTTCATGCTGCGAGCGTCGACCTGCGGAGCGGCATACGTGAGGGCATTAGCGCATTAGTCCCAACGTCTGGAGAATGCACTTGAGGTCGTGTTTCAACGAGCATTTCCCGATGTACTCCAAGTTCAGCCGAATCTTCTCCGGATAGATGACATCCCGGTTGTACCCGATCGGATCGGCTACCCCGGCGAGCAATTGTTCTTCATCTCTGAACGCGAGCGTTGCAGGCCCTGTGATCCCGGGTCGGATGGACAGAACCTTCCTTACCTCTCCCTCCAGTTGATCGGCAAATCCCGGAACATCGGGTCGTGGTCCGACAAAGCTCATATCCCCTTTGAGGACGTTGATCAATTGAGGCAACTCATCCAACTTGTAGCGACGAAGCAAGGCGCCAATGCGAGTAACACGTGAGTCGCCAGCCACGGTTACCGTCGTGCCGGCATCGGGTCGATTGCGCATCGTTCTGAACTTCAGGACCACAAACAACCTGCCATGTCTGCCGACGCGGCGCTGGCGGAAAAGAATCGGCGCGCCGTCACCTAGCAGAATGCCTGCGGCAACGCAGAGCATCGGCACACCAAGAACCAGGAGGCCTAAGGTCGCAAAGCATGCGTCGAAACCACGCTTGCCAACCGACGTGTAGAGCGATGGTTGCGAGCCCGAGGTCCGCCCCTGTTTGCTGATGTCTTCCATTGGGACTGTGGTGGGCATAATGATTGGCCCCTACGTCCTATGTTCCCGGTGTTGGAGCAACACGCGGCCAGGCCCGATACGACCCCGCACCGGGCCATGGCTCGCGAATCCGCTGCACCGGAGCCGTTCTAGTGGCCAGGTTTGCAGCGCCCCATAGTACGCCCAGGCCATGACAGAAGTGGAACAGGAAAAACACCGGTGGGAGCGCGAGGACGTGCCATACGCAACGATACCGGATGGCTTGTTGCGTGGCAGATGCAGTGGCGAGAATCGCATAAATCGCTAATACCGCGAAGTATGGCCAGGCAATGATGGCTGAGAAAGGCGATAGTAGGGCTCCGCCAATAACGCCGGCCGCAAACACTCCGGTGATGCAGTGCCGATATGCTCTTGCGTATGGAGCCAGGTACCAAAGGTACGCGTTATATGGCCCTTCTTTGGTCAGTTGCTTACTGAGGAATCCATGTATTGTGGCCTGATTGTAGTAATGCACGACGATTGCCGGATCGAGCCATATCTTGCCGCCACTGGCGAGGATCCGGCGATTGAGTTCATAGTCTTGGTCTCTGACCATTCGCTCATCGAACATGCCGACCTTGTCAAACACTGACCTCTTGAAGAAGCCGTAGGGCACAGTATCGGCGGGACCAGGCTCTGGCAGGAGCCTGAACTCAGCGTTGCCTACACCAAATCGGTGGGTCGTAACGGCCTGGACTACTCTGGCCCAGTACGTGTCGCCGCCAGGCAGTGTCTTGAATATCCCGCCGACATTGTCCGCACCAGACGCCTGCGCGCTCTCCATGCAGCGCCTGAGGTAGTCGGGTGGGTATTTGGCATGCGCATCCAAGCGAAGAAAGTAATCGCCTGTGCCTCGTTGTATCGCCATGTTCAACGCACACGACTGGATTCGGCCGGGATTGTCGAGCACCTGAATCTCGGGGTGTTTGGCGGCATACTCCGCAGCAATCGCCCGCGTCTGATCCTCGGAACCGCCGTCAACGACGTAGACCGTCGTCTGCACGTTTGTGGACTTCTCGAACGCCAGTACCGAATCCAGACAGGCCTGGAGGTACTTCCCCTCATTGAGGACTGGTATGACGATGTCAATTGTTATGGTGGAACCCATAGCATCAGAGCTGGCTGCAGACAGCATTTGGCTGGCCAAGACGATCCAAGAGCTGGGCAACAATACGAGGGGCGGCCCAACCATCCTCGACACGGCGTCTTCCATTTTGACCGATTCGCCGTCCCAGCGCAGGATCACCAACTACGCGCCGGATTGCCTCTGCCAGTGCCGCAGGATCCTTCGATGGGACCATGATGCCAGCTTCACCCTCTAGCAATTCCGGGACACCGCCGACATTCGTCGAAATCACGGGTATGCCATATGCCATCGGTTCAATCAAGGCGACAGGAATACCCTCATGCAAAGTTGGCAGGACGACTGCGTCCACCTGCCCACTTGCGAGCATGTCGAGCAATTCGGCGTGAACCACGTGGCCAAGGAACGTGACTTGTTGCTGGAGTTGTTGCTCCGCCACCAGCGTCTCTAACTCCGATCGCATTTCCCCATCGCCCGCAAATAGCACTCGCACGGTCACACCCATCTGGCGAAGAAGATGAACCGCCTCGATCAAGTACCTCTGACCCTTTCGTTCGATCAGATAACCTGGGCACATCAGCGTCGCGGGGCTACCCATGGTATCACGAACCGCCGCCTGCACCGGCAAACTAACTGGGAGGTGTAATACAAGCGTATTTCCTGGCAGAGGAGTTCCGCACACGCCCTCCGCCATCGGGATCCCATCTTTGGCTATGAACCGAACGAAGGATGCCCTGCGCAGTTTCATCTCCAGCAGATTATTCTCCAGGATGTCGCCGCGGTGGGCGGTACAACTCCATGGAATGCCAGAGATCTCTCCGGCCACCATGGCCATGGTGCCAGTCGTCGAGACCCAATGAGCGTGGATGTGGTCCGCACCCCACCGGCGTGCCAAGTCGGCCAACCAGAGCGCTTTGGGGAAGACCAACAGATTCTTGGCAAGAGTGATGGCACTTCTACTGCGAAACAGACATCCGAGCGCACGCAACGCACGTAGAGGATGCTTGGCGCAGACCGCGACTGCTGTTGTCAATACGCTTGGGCTAAGGAGTGCTCTAGCCTGGCTCACCTTGTCCAGGCCCGCCGCATCGCGACTCGTACAATCCCCGCAAGGAGATCGCTGCACTATCATCAGCTCGCACCCTTGGCGCAGCAGTTCCTGGGCCTCGGCAACGAAGAATGCCTCGTGCGGGCCAAACGGCATAGAAACCGTAATGTAGATCAACCGCATAGTGGTTGCTGTGTAGCGCGACACTCCATGCTAGTCTGGGTCCTGTGGCGATATACGGGGGGCCGTCGCCATCCAGCGGAGCGTGAGCCGCTCAGCTAGCATCTGGACGCGATCCGCAAGAGACCAGAGGCGAGGGAACTGCTCGCCAAGAACGGGAATGGTCCCAACTCGCCTGCAAACCCTAGCACTTAGGACCATGATGCCCAGCCAGAGGGGCTTTCCGCGGCGAGCCCACGCGCCGTGCAAGATGACCACTCGAGCCCAGCGAACATGGTCCAGGCGCTTTCGACGCACGCGGGAGATGTTCTCGCCGTGGATTCGGTATTCAGACAAAGCCTGATCCAAGTAGGCCATGCGACATCGCTCCGACATCCGAACCCACATGTCCCAGTCATCAGAGCCAGTGATATGCTCATTGAACAGCCCAACCGTCTGCACACACACGCGGCGGCACATCACGGTGATGCGGCAGACGCAACACCGCTGCAGCAGGACGAACGGATCGATAGGCTCGTACTTCCTGCGCGTCGTTCCGGATCCCGGCTCCGTGCAGTACAGATCAGTGTAGACCACGTCGACCTCAGGGTGCTCATCTAGATACCTGGCTTGCACCTCAAGTTTCTTAGGCAACATGAGGTCGTCAGCATCGAAGTACGCCAGATAGTCGCCCGTGGACATACGGATCCCGTGGTTCACTGCATGGGCTTGGCCTTGATGCGGTTGAACAATCCAGCGAATCTGCGCACCAAATGACTTCAGCACGTCAACCGTCTGATCGGTTGACCCGTCATCGACGACAATGACCTCGAAGTTCTCGTGAGACTGGGCCAAAACACTGGCCAACGTTTCGCGAAGATGCTTAGCCGCGTTATAGGCAGGTATGATTACGCTGACCTTGGTCATGGTGACACACCCCGTGCGCCCTGCTGTGTGATGAGCCTGCCGTACAGGGCCTCCATCTGTTGCATCATAACACGGACATCATAGCGATCTTCCATCAGTTGCCGGTTCATCTTGCCAGCGCGCTCGCGCTCGTCTGCATGATGCATGAGGTGAAGGATTCTCCCGGCAATCGCAGTAGGGTTCCTAACCGGAACCACATATCCCCCTTCGCCGTCCTTGAGCCACATTCGAATATCGCCGGTATCAGTGTTGATGACCGGCAGCCCGCATGCCATTGCTTCGGCCGTGCTGAGTGCGGTGCCGCTCTCAGACAGCGAAGTCGAGACATACACATCCGAGGCCCGAAGGCAGTCAACCATCTCCTCCTCCTTCACACGTCCTACAAAGACGAGTGATCCCCCGATCCCCAACGATTCAGCCAGATTCCGCAAGGACGTTCGTTCCGTGCCATCGCCTACGATAAGGAACCTTACATCAGGCTCCTTCTGCAACACCAACGACGCCGCACGGACAACTGTCTCGACGTCATGGATCGGGTTGAGCGTGCGCGTACTGACGACCACCTTGGTTCCTGCGAGACCGTGTCTTTCGATGAAGCCGCAAGGCCGCTCACCCGGTGCGAACTTCTCAAGATCAACGCCGAACGGCATGACTAGAATCTTACGCGGATCCGCTCCCAGGCAAACGAGAGCTTCTTTCGTGTTCTCGCCCTCACAGTGCAGCCAATCAGCTCGCCTAACGGCACGCTTGGTGAAAAACCGCGCAATCGCATGACTATTTACATCGATAAGAACATCGCTGCCCCAAGGCGTGATCATGAACGGCCGAAAGCCACTGAACATGGCCATCCACGCATAGGCACCAGCGCCGTGTGCGTGGATCAGGTCGGGCTTGATCTCTCTGATGAGACGTTGGATTGCGGGCTTCATCCGGAAAAGGTTGATGCCTCGTGCAATCCCATGATCGCCGACCATCGGCTTTGCGACCCTGTGAACCACGGCGGGGTGATAGCCGTCTAGCACCTGAGTATTCCATGTGATCACATGGACCTCATGCCCGAGTCCAACAAAACTCCTAGCCCATCGAAAGAGGTGCATTTCGATGGCATCACCGAGAAAGGCCAGTTTCATATGCTATTGCTCCAATTCTGCATTGGCGAGGATGCTATCTGTCTTTGCCGCACAGCGGTGCGAGTGCCGGCACGAGAGGATCCAGTCCTCGCTACTTCTATTCCATGGCTAGCGCCTTGCGGCGGATGTTTCATGCCAGCGGCGAGCTGGTACGCAAAGAATGTCCAGTGGAGCTTGAGTGGCAGCCCTCCACTGATCGAGTCACCAATGAGCAATGCCAGGAATATTGCCAACGGCAATGCGCCCTCCACACCACTGCGAGCCCACCACGATGCCCGCAAGACCGTCACGTACGCGGTGAAGTAGGCGGCCGCGCCCGCGATTCCAGTGAAGAGCAGCATAGCAAGTACCATATTATGAGTCGCTCGCTCCTCGCCTCTTCTGTAGTGAACGCGATTGCCAAGCTCGTATCCACCTTGGGCACCCCAGCCGGTAAGTGGCTTCTCCAGGATCATCTGGATTGCCGCACCTGCGATCACATCTCGCCCAGACGTGCTTCCTGTTTCCAATGTATCAGTCCATCTGTCCTTTAAAGTGTCTGTGTAGCTTAGGAGGCAAAACCCGATCATCCCGATTACGGCGAGCAATCCCAGATTGCGGAGTCGGATGCGGAGTGATCCTTTCTGCAGCACGAGGACAACCAAGCCGACCGCCAAGGCTAGCGTCTGCCCCCGCGAGGCGGCGTTGACAATGGCAGCCATGGTGCATGCCACTAGTCCCCAAAGAACGAGAGGGTGGACATTACCTCTGCCTTTGCGAATGTGCGCGATCCCGACTGCCGCGAGAGTTCCGACCAAAAGGGTCTGCGAGTACTCATTTGCATTGAGGCCAAAGGCAGACAGCCGCCCCTCCGACAATTGGGATTGCGGAACTTCCACCATGCCCGCAAGCGATAGGATCGACGATACGCCGCACGAGATTGCGTAGGCCAGCAGTGCGCCCCGAGTTGCTCGAACTGTCGCGAACAGATTATAGCAGATCACGAGCAGCACAAGGTTCTGGAACTGCTGGAGCACCGCCGTGAGCTTGTCGAAGTCGGAACGCAGCATCGAGAGGGCGAATACCGCGAAGAACGCAGCCAACGCCCTCGAGGCGGGCGGCAGCTTCCAAGGTCGCAACTTCACATCGCTGAGAAATGCCACCACCAGCGCAATCCCCGCCAGGCGCGGTATAGACAGGGAACCTTGGAACGGCTCGGGCAACCATGTCGGAGTGAGTGCGTCATAGGGAAGCGCAAACATCCAAGCGTAGAAAGCGCAGCGGGTAGCCCATCCGATAGAGCGATCACCTGCTATCGTCCTTACTTCAGTTCCCACACGGTGTACAGGACTCCACAATGGGTCAGATCTCTGCAAGAAAGCCGCCTTCCGTTCTGGATTGACGAAGCATCGCGTCAAGTTTCAGAACTAGATTCGGCCACGCATAGGCCTCGGGTTGATGGCTCTCTGGGGCCTTCCCGTGCATAAGATCCACGATAAACGCAGCCATACCGTGGACGTTCGAACCAGAAAACACTGCGCCTTTCCCAACAGTCTGCACTACCCTCTCCACGTCCGAACCAGGAGGGGCAATGACCAATACGGGGGTCTTTAGTCCTATCGGCTCAAATATCTTCCCGGTGATAATGCCGCGATCGGCAAGGTCTCCGTCATCGTTAACGGAAATCACCACGACCGCAGTTCCTGCCCCACGGACCGCTGCTAGGCATTGCCGGCGAGGCACCACCCCGTGTATTTCGACCAAATGCTCGACGCCACACGCTTTCGCAGACTCGCGGACGTGGGCGGCACTGCGACCGTAGTAATGAAACCGCAATGGTTTGTTCGGCACCAACTCTGTCAGTCGTCGCAGGGCACGCATCAGCGGATCGGCGGTACTGAGGGGTGGTAAGAAGACACCAGTATACACGATCGCGAAGTGCCCGAATACCGTTGGCTCGATGCCCTCGAAATCGGCGGGGGCGTATCCGTTTGGGATGACATGGACCTTGTTTTCTACGCCGAAGTGATCGCTCAAGTATCCTGCCATCGAGGGAGATACCACCGATACAGCAGCACAATCCCTCAACACCTCCCGCTCGACACGCTCATCTCGGTTTCGATCTTCCGAGCGAGCGTGCGGATTTCCGGTCCAAAGATCCCGATAGTCCAGAACGTAGGGGCACCGCAAACGCAGGCTTAGGCGTCGTGCAACACGAAACGCGCCAAACGGACTACCTGAGGCCATGATAACATCGACGTCGCCGGGTCGAAGTTTCGCGCAAGCTCGCTCGACTTCCGGATACCACCCGACCATCTCATCGATGCCAATCATCTGCCCAAAACGCCGCAGAATTCCCTCAAGAAACCATTTCACACCATGGCCGTAGGAACGCTTCAAGAAGCCCGAGGAGAGGCTTCGCCATCGGTGGCCGGTGTAGATCCTGTGTACGCGCGATTGGTCTAGCTCGGCGGCAACTCGATCCAAGTCGTCGGGCGACTGCCACAGCGAGGGATCTGGCGTGACGACGGAGACCTCCCAGCCAGCACGGACGAGATAGTTGGCCATATTGGCCCCGCGCAGACTTGCCACGCAACGTAGTGGAGGGAAATAGAATGCCAGAAACAGTACTCGCGGTTTCCTGCTCATTGGGAGAACGCTGTTTCGCGATGCCTCACTCCGCATTGTCTTGGCTTCCATCATGGCTCGTGTCGCTCAGAACCATTCACGAGTCCTTTACAATATCGGGCACGTTCGCAATGTAGATCTGTCGATCGCCCTCGTGGGTTGAGTCGAAGCATACGCGCCGTCCTTGACGATCAAATCGCGGATGCAGATCACAGCGAAACTGGCTTCTGACGATGTGCGGCTGAGTGCGGTAGTTCCCTTGGTTGATCCGTTGTCCCGTGGCCGTGTCGAACAGGATAAGGGTATGCTCCATCGCCTCGTTGGGGCCGTCGGTGTCGGTCAGAATCCAGCGATGATCGTGCCGGAAGGTGCAGTGCCCATCGCAATCCAGAGACCCCTCTCCTATGACTTTGGCCTCTGCACTCCGCACGTCGATCAACCAGTATCTCTGCCCAAGGGGCTGCCGCTGGGCCCAACAGAGCAGGTGGTCGTCATCGCGCCAGGAGTAATGCGAGACGAGCTTCTCGTCTGCCAGACACTTGAGTGACTTGCCGTCAACATCCGCTACTAGAAGACGTGATTGGTAACCAGGTAGTACCCTTGCCTGGACCGCGCCATACAGCACACGCAGAATCGGTCGGGCCATTCGCATTGGCCACCAGTTGCGGCAGCGGTTGCGAAATCGATAGAGCAACAACGAAATGGTTCGACGCGCGTCGACGCGCGACGGCGGTGCCCAACGGTGGATGAACACGAAGCGGGTACCACTGGGGTTAAACAGCAGGTGCATGACCCAGTGTTCGGCCTGTGCCATGCTTTCGTGCGGCTGGTATCCGGCAATCTGCGCTAATGAGAGTACCAGCCCTGTTTGGCCAGTGTCGAGCGATAGCACGGAGATCCCGTCGTCCTCGGGAGCGAGCGTCTCACACGTCGCATCTGGCACGCCCGCGTAACCGTATCCTGCCACGGTACGCGCAACGCGGCTAAAGTTGAGCGACAGAGCTTTTCGACCGTCATCCGACACGTGGTAGACTGGCTGAGAGTACGATCGCAACTCCGTCCCTTCCACGTTGCGTACGACCGCGACAAATTCTCCATCCCTGCGATCATTGTGAATGAACGCCGGCTCACCAAAACCTTCGACCCACTGCAGCTTTGCCCCTTCCTGAAAGTTCCATGCATGGGTTTGAGCGATTCGTCGGTAAGCGGCATCGCGCCCAAAGTCGACGATGCCGATTCCAGCGGCGTCATCCGCCATCGGCATGCGGTCCATGAAGTCGGTTTCCAACGATAGCAGGTATCGGTCGTCGCGATCCCACGGACAGCGGTCATAGTAGCCGAAGAAGTGGTGCTTCCCGCGCGGCGTGACACATGCAACGTCCGGTGGTGGCAGCTCATTCTGCGACGTAGCATCTATTGGCACGGTCTCTTCTCCTTGTCCAGTCGCGATGTATGTTCGCTGGCAAGAGTCCTTGCAGCGTGGAAGCACGAGACGAACACGCCAGATCCTTGCCACCTGTCGTGTTCGTCACTCCGATTTCAGGGCTGAATAGCCGAATTCCCGATTGGGCGGGCGGGAACGCCGGCAACAATCGTGTTGCTGGGAACGCTCTTTGTCACTACGGCGCCCGCCCCCACAATCACGTTATCACCTAACGTCACTCCCGGCAGAATCACCGCGTTGGCTCCGAGCCAGCAATGCCGACCAATGATAACGGGATCCTTTTTCGGCCAGGAGTTGAAGTCTGCGAAGGCGTGATTTGCACTGATGATCTTCACGCCGGGGGCGAATATAGTGTCATCCCCGATGTGTACTCCGTTGATGCCCTGAATGTAGCAGTTACCACTGCATGCAAATGATATCCAAACGCTCCTCCCAATCTGGATATTGTCTCCGACCGAGGACGTGAAGTGCACCATCCAAGGCACTCTACCGTTGATGCGAAGAACACGTTGTACAAAGATGTTCAGCAGCCACAAACCGGGAGGAACCGGGTAAGTGAGACGCGCCAACAAGAACCAAGGCCATAGAAGCCGCAATAGTCTCCAGCGTGCGCACCAAAGTCTGCGGATCGTCATCACGTGTGCTTCTCGCCAAATCCGAGAATCGGGATCGCGGTGCGTTGTTATCTGAGTTGACCGGGGCGCTCACACATAGCCTGCAGAGGACTTCCCCCTATGGCTCTATACCGCCTCGACAGTGTTCCGAACAACGCCCATGGTATCTTGACCATACTTGACAACTGTACGAGACCGGTCATCGCAAGTATCGCAAGCAGGAGCCCCCCGAAGGTGACACCGCTGATAACGAGGCGTATGATGCTCGCGAGAGGCAATACCATCAGGATGGCCAGCGTGGCCGCACTAGGCACGACTGTCGCTGCCGTCACTCTCACGAGTTCCCGCCACGGGAACATTCTCCGAACCGGGACATCCAGCGTTGAGCGAATGATGGTCATCTGGTAAGGCACGCAGACAAGGTAAACCGCAGCGACTGAGGCCAAGGCCGCCCCAGTCGGTCCCAGCCACCCGATCGCCAACCATCCAATGGATGCGTTGGCCGCCAATGTCAGCACTGACGCAACCAAGACATGTCGACTCCTGCCGGTCGCCTGAAGAATCGCTCCGAAGGTAATTGCGCGCACAGGCAGTAGCAGCAGGTAGACGCGGAATGGTGTTGCGCTCTCTTCGTATTTCTGACCAAAGAGCGTACGCATGAGGTCGGGGGCCACACAGAGCAGGAAGGCCATGCTGGGAATCAGGAACACGGCGGACCGGACCATGGCGCGGTGAATCAGTTCCACCATCTCGCTGATTCGGCCTTCGCGGTAGTACCGCGCATAATCGACCAGAACCACGGCAGTAATCGAGCCGGTCACCATGCCAATCAGTGGAATCTCCATTGCGCCCACGGAGTACACGGCAAACGTCTCTGGTGAGCAGCGCATGGAAACGAGCACTTGGTCCAGGCTCAAGCTCAGGGAGCCCACCAGACTGGCCAAGCCGAGAGGAACAGCAAAGCGAACCTGCGCTGCCATGCCACTGGCCGTCGGCTGCCACGGCCCTCCCGAGCACGCCCGGAACATCAGTATCAGTGCTGCAATGGTCGTCACTCCCGCCCCCACGACCGTTCCGATGATTGCCGCGCTTGGGCAGGTCCAGATCAGAACAGGCAGCAGCACCAATGCCAGCATAACCAGACGACTGCCTACGTTGAACGCGGCCACCTGCCCGGTTCGGTCGCGCGCCATCATACATCCACTGAACGACGCCGCCGGCAAAAGGAGCAACGGATAAGGGGCCAGCAATAGTAGCGCAGTCGCCAGACCAGGATTGTTAAGACGCCGCGCCAGGAGATCATTGCCGCCACACAGGATAAATGCCCCAAGCAGCAGCCCTGCCAGAGCAAGCAATACCAAGTTTTCCACCAGTATGCCTCGGGGCCGCTGTCGCTCACTGGGCAGAAAGTAGTACAGAGCCCGATCTAGGCCCAGAGTGACAAACGGGACTGCAAAGGCGTAGGCGAGGAAGGTCTGGCGGTATGTGGCGTAATCAGCCTTGGAGAACACACGCGTCAGTACAGCCATACTGACGACGCCCACCAAGGCCGTCAGGGCCTGGCCCGAAGACAGAATGATCACTTTCGCAGAGCGTGATTGGAACATCAGTTACGCCGAAATGGAACGATCGGTCAGCCTAGGCTCGGTGGGAAGCCCTTACAGAAGATCTAATAGAACCTGGCGACTGTCTGGACCACGTATTCCGCCTGCTCACTGGGCAGTTCCGGATAGATCGGCAGCGCCAATGTCTGCTTGGCAGCCCGCTCGCTTTCCGGCATATCGCTCGCCTTACATCCCAGCCCGGCGAAGCACTCCTGCACATGCATGGACACCGGATAATACACTTCCGTACCAATCCCCTCCTGCTTGAGGAATGCCTGCAGCTCGTCGCGCCGCTCGACGCGGATGACGAACTGGTTGTAGATGTGCCGGCCGTCGGGCATCGCGTAGGGCAGGCCCACGCGGCCGTCCAGCCCGGCTTCGCGGAACAGCCGGCGGTAGCGCTCGGCATTGGCTTGCCGGGCGGCCGTCCAGGCGTCCAGATGCGGGAGTTTGGCGCTGACGATAGCGGCTTGGAGGGCATCGAGGCGGAAGTTGCCACCGATTAGCTTGTGGTGGTACTTGGGCTTGGAGCCGTGGGAGCGGAGGATGGCCAGTTTCTCGGCCCGGGCAGGGTCAGACGTGACGACCATGCCGCCATCACCGGCGCAGCCGAGATTCTTGGAGGGAAAAAAGCTGAAGCAACCGTAATGGCCCATCGATCCGGCACGACGCCCCTTGTATTCCGAGCCGATGGCCTGGGCGGCATCCTCAATCACGACCAGCTTGTGCCGCTGAGCAATGTCGAGGATCGGGTCCATATCGGCACATTGGCCGTAGAGGTGGACGGGGATGATGGCTTTGGTGCGGGAGGTCACCTTGGCCTCGATCTGGGCGGCGTTGATGTTATATGTCTTGGGGCAAATGTCAACGAAAACCGGCTTGGCGCCCAAGCGGGCAATCGCCCCGGCCGTAGCAAAGAAAGTATAGGGTGTCGTGATGACCTCGTCGCCGGGTCCGATGTTCTCCGCCATCAGGGCCACTAACAAGGCGTCGGAGCCTGAGGAAACACCGACGCCGTGCGGACAACGGCTGTACTCGGCAATGGCCTTCTCGCATTGCTGGACGACGGGGCCAAGAATGAAATGCTGGCTCTCGAGCACGCCAAAGACGGCCTTCTCCACTTCAGCGCGGATCTGGCTGTACTGGGCCTTGAGGTCCAACAGGGGCACGGTCATCTTCTTGGTTTGCGTAGCAGGATTCTGTGCGATGGTAGACATGCGTATTCCTTTCTCGAGTTCAGTTGCGAGCGGCGACGACCTCGCCGGCTTTTGAGGCTTCCCTGACATCAGAGCCAGACTTGGTGTAGTTCCCTGCGCAGACAGGGCACTGCGCGTGGCCATTGGCATCGAACTGCAGACGGCTGGCGGCGCAACGGCACATCCAGCCGACCTGGCGGGCTGGCACACCAGCGACCAGCGCGAACGCGGGCACGTCGCGCGTCACTACCGCACCGGCGGCAATGAACGCGTACTGGCCTATTGTGTGGCCGCAGACGATCGTACTGTTAGCCCCCAGAGTCGCGCCGCGCTTGACGAGCGTCGGCTTGTATTCGCCGCGGCGCACGATCTCGCTGCGGGGGTTGATGACGTTGGTGAAAACCATGGAAGGACCGCAGAATACGCCGTCCTCGATGACGACCCCATCATACACCGACACGTTGTTCTGGATCTTCACCCCATCGCCGATTACTGCCGACGATGCAATCTGCACGTTCTGGCCGATCACACACTTCTTGCCGATCTTCGCACCCTTCAGGACGTGCGAGAAGTGCCAGATTTTGGTGCCGGCACCGACTGAGCACGGCGGGTCAACAAAGGCGCTGTCGTGGACAAAGTAGTCGGGCTCGTTCGCCGGAATATGCAGCGAGGCATCGGCTGGACTCGTGGATGGCGCTCTCTCGAGCGAACGCTGCGATGCATCCAATACGCGAAGGACGCGCAAGCCTTCCTGGCCGTCAGACAGCGGCGAGCGCCGCGTGGCAACGCAATCGAGGAAGTGCCGGCATTCTTCCTTGAGGGGCTCGGCCTTCTCAAGCTCGATCACCACCGCATCAGCCTTGAGTGCCTTGGGCACGCGGCCCTGCCAATCCACGCGGTGAGGGTAGAGTACGAGCTTCTTTTCAGCCGTGTCGTCGAAGATGGCCATCTTTTCCGAGCCGACGATCACCAGACGCTGCTCCTTTACGGGATGGAGCCAACTGACGTAGATGTGGGCGGTGACACCACTCTTGAACTTCAGGCGGCTAAGAGTGACATCAACAACGCCGGGGGTAAGGTAGCTCTGGCCTTCCGCATCAACGGAAACCGGTTCCTCACCCAACAGGTGAAGCAGGACCGAAATGTCGTGCGGGGCAAAGCTCCACAGGATGTTCTCTTCCGTCCGGATGAGACCCATGTTGAGGCGGTTGGAGTAGCAATAGAGAAGGCGACCGAGCTGGCCTTCCTGGATTAACTGGCGCAGCTTGATGATCGCCGGGTGATACAGAAGGATGTGACCCACCATGAGGATGCGGGAACGCTGCTTGGCCAACTCGACCAGGGCAGCGCCCTGTTGCACGTTCAGGGCAAGAGGCTTTTCGACGAAGACATCCTTGCCAGCTTCGAGGCATCGCTTGACGACATCGTAGTGGGTCGCGGCGGGCGTGGCCACGGCGACGGCCTTGATCTCTTGATCGTCGAGCACTTGGGATAGTTCATTGACGAACCGAGGGGGATCGCCTTGAAGCTTAAGCGTCTCAAACCGCTTGGGATCGACGTCACAGACGGCGCGGAGGACCCCCAATTCCGAGAATACCCGGACGAGGTTCTTACCCCAATAGCCACAACCTAGAACAGCAACATTACGACTCATCGGATCTCCTTCATGAAGAGTTACCCTCCTGCCACAGACGCGTACGTGTAGCAGAGGCTTGCAATTCGCTCGGATGCTTTGCCGTCACCATAGGGACTCACGGCGGAAGCCATCTTGCCGTAGGCGACAGGATCGGTAAGGAGCGTGGAAACGCCATCGAGAATCGCGGCACCGCTGGTGCCGACCAGCTTGACGGTGCCCATCTTGGCTGCCTCCGGCCATTCGGTGGTATCGCGCATGACCAGCACCGGCTTGCCCAGGCTGGGGGCCTCCTCCTGCACGCCGCCGGAATCGGTGAGGATGACCGTGGATCGATTCATCAGGCGAACAAACGGGAGATAGGTCTGCGGCTCGATCAGATGGACATTTTGAAGTGCGGAGTGCGGAGTGCGGAGTGCGGAATTGCCGAGAATACGCATAACGGGTTCGCGCACGTTGGGGTTCAGGTGGACGGGGTAGACGAAGTTCACATCCGGGAAGCGGCTGGCCAGTTCCGCGATGGCGCTGCAGATCGACTCAAAGCCGCGGCCGAAGTTCTCGCGGCGATGGCCGGTGATCAGGACCATCTTCTTGCCGTCGGCGAGGACGGCCGGGGCCAGGCCCGGCACCTCGGGGGGATTGGCTTTCACCTTGGCGACCGCGATCATCAGGGCATCGATGACGGTGTTGCCGGTCACGAAGATTGTGCTGGGATTCACGCCTTCTTTGATGAGGTTGTCGCGCGACGTCATCGTTGGGGCGAAATGCCGTGATGCCAACCGGGATGCCAATACCCGATTAGCCTCTTCCGGCCAGGGGGCCTCCATGTTGCCCGTACGCAATCCCGCTTCAACGTGGCCAACGGGAATGCGGTGGTAGAACGCAGCCAGAGCGGCACAGAGCACGGAGGTGGTAGCGCCCTGGACGAGAACCAGATCGGGCTTGTCGTCGGTGAGATACTGGTCGATGGCCGCGATGGCGCGAGAGGTCAGGCCCCCGAGGGTCTGGTTGGCCTGCATCAGGTTCAGGTCCACATCGGGCGTGATGCCGAAAACCTCCAGGACCTGATCGAGCATCTGGCGATGCTGGCCGGTAACGCAGACCCGGCAGTTGAGGTCAGAGATCGCCTTCATCGCCAGGATGATCGGAGCCATTTTGATGGCTTCAGGCCGAGTTCCGAAGATGATGGAGACCTTTTTCATGTGGAAAGTGGCAAGTGGAAAGTGGAGAGCGTTACCGCGCCTCGGCCGGGCGGGTGGTGGTGGCGCCGGCGCCGGGGAGGATGCTCAGGTCGCCAAGGAGCTTGACGGCGGAGGGCCATTTGGGGCGCAGGCGAAGGCAGATGCGGACCTGGTCGATGGCCGGGTCTACCTGGCCGGTTTTGGCGAGGCTGCGGGCGAGGGCCAGACGCCAGTCGATCTTGCCGTAATCCTTGTCGAGGGCACGGCGGTAATAGCCGATGGCGGAGGCGTGGTCGTTCTCGTTGGCGGAGATGCCGGCCATGGAAGCGAGCATGCTGGCGGTGGCATCGGGGGCATCGCAGGCGGGGCGGAGCTTGGCGATGGCGGCCTGGCGGGCGGTGAGGGCGAGAGGGGAGAGAGGGACAGGGCCCTTCGCATTCAGGGGCGAGACAGGGACAGGACCCTTGGCATTCAGGGGTCCAGTCCCTTCCTGCTGCAGCAGAGATGCTGCGGTGAGCAGCCTGGGGATGTCGTCACCGGCAAGGGTTATGGCGAGATCGGGGCGGTTGGCGGTAATGATATAGATGCCGGCAGCAGTGCGGAACTCGCCGGCGACGGCCAGGCGGCTGAACTTCACCAGCGAATCATCCCAGCGCTGGGCATAGACGTCTACCAGGCCGGCGGCGTAGCAGCAGGCGGCGTCGTAGGGGGTGAGGCGGTAGCCGCTGGCGATGTGCTGCTCGCCGATGGGGAGGTCGAAGACAAACTTCTCGATCTGGCCCAGGAGCGACCAGGGAGGACCATAGGTAGGGCAAAGAGCACGGGAGGCGGAGAGCTCATCGGTCAGGCGGCGGGTGTATTCCAGTGCATCCTCATCCAGGACCAGGTTGCCGGTCTGCGGATCGCGGGCGCGGGCAATGGTGCGCCAGCGGTAGGTGTTGAGGGAGTGCACCAGAGCGATGTTGCCGGGTTGGGCGTCGGCGGCCTCCTGGGCGCAGAGCAGGAGACGGGCGAAGTCGATGTCGTCGGCCTGCCAGTCATCGGAGGCGAGGCGCTGCTCGATGCGCTGGGCAGTAATGGACGCGGATTCGGCATTGAAGGCAGCGCGGGCTTCGAGCAGGTTCCATGCGAAGAGGAGCAGGGCGATTCCCGTCACGATAAAGGGCAGCGGGGAGCGGGTGGGATGATGCGGAACCTTGGCAACCACCGGCTGCTTGCCCCAACGGGCGGGGCTGAGGTTAACCAGGAGGCCGCAGACCACGGCGGTCAGGCAGGCGATGCCGGGAACGTGCTGAGCGAAGTCGGAGAAGCTATGCACGAGAACGGCCACCAGGCCAAAGACCAGGCCCAGGGCAACGGAAGAGGCAAAACCGGACTCGCTGCGGATGGCACGCAGAGCGCTATAGATGATGAAGGCAATGAACGCCAGGGCCAGCAGGAGGCCGGAGAGGCCCATCTCTTCCATCAGTTGGGCATACTCGTTCTCGGCGTGGCTGGTCAGCACGAAGTCATTGGAATGATCGAACATGTGGAAGACCCAGGCGTGAGAACCCAGGCCAGTGCCGAAGATGGGGAACTTGCACCACATGGGCCAGAGGTCCTTCAGGATCTGCCAGCGTTGCGCATAGGCACCATTGGCGGCATCAACTTTCTGCAGGGTGGCAAGACGGTCATAGATGCTCTCGAAGCCCAGGACCAGCAGCAGGCAGAAGAAGGCGAAGCCGATCAGGAGCAGGACTGAGCCGCGGCCTTTGGCTTGGCGCGACCTGCCAAAAAGCACGCCGATGACTACGGCGGCAACCAGCATGGAGATAAAGCCCATGCGCGAAGTGGAGAGGGCAACCGATACGCTGGCGGCCAGGAGCATGGCCAGAATGCTCCAAACGATTCCGCCCCGGCTGCCATTGAGGAGGTCGGAGATGCGGTGCCAGGCGAGGGAGCGCGAGCCGACGCGGCGATCGACCTCCAGCAGCAAGAGAGCCAGGGCGGCGCCCATGGAGAGATTGGTGAACTGGCTGTAGTGGTTATAGTTCTGGAAGGGCCCGGCGGTAAAGCCGCGCCCAGGGACCACTCCGTAGATCGTGTCGGACTGATTCAGGTCGCGGTAGAGCGCCAGCAGCGTGACCGCGCCACCCACGGAGGCAATGACTATCAGAAGGCGGCGGATCTGGTCGCGGTGACGGAAGGTATTGGTAACGATGAAGAAGACGGCGGCGACGCCTAGCAGGAGCCTCAATTGGTGGCGGGTCTCGAAGTAGTAGAAGGAGAGGGTGCCGGTCGCGGGCGTGCCACCGGGTAAATCGGCGAGGAGCTCACCTTTGAGGCCGGCGGTTGCAGGCGAGATGGCACCCAGCATCGGCCAGGGCAGCGAAAAGAGCTGGAGAGCGACCAGGGCGAGAAAGGCGATGATCAGCAGGTAGCTCCATGACCAGCTGCAGGGCGAGCTGTGGCGCTCAAAGAGTTGACGGCCAGCCAGCGCGAGCACCATGCCGGCGACCAGGGCCAGCAGCATCAGCTCGCTCCATGCCTGCACCGCGCCGAAGGCGAAGGGAGCAAAGAGCAGCAGCAGGGCCAGGAGCCCCTCGATGGTGAGATCGTACCTGCTTGCCCAGGCATAGGGCTTCTCAAGCTGGCTCTGGCCTTCGGTCATGGATGAGGTGGCGTGGCTCATTGTCTTGCTGGAATCACTTATGCCGGGATCAGCGTGTCCATGGGCGTCAGGACATCGCGGCCCTGAAGGATGCGCAAGGGGTTATCGCCGCAGACCTGGCGGGCCAGGGGAAAACTGATGCGCGAGGCGATGGCAGCGATGGCGGCCGACATGCGCGGCGGACGGAGCTCGGGGTTGTGGGCGTCGGTGGCGACGACGGCAGCCCAACCGGATTTGAGCAGGCCCCAGGCGATTCTCTGCGCCAGGGGGCCAAAGTCGCCCAGCAGGCTGCCGGCGGTTAACTGCAGCACCGCGCCCTGTTCCAACCAGGGGAGGACACAACGGGGATCACGCTGCACGTGAAAGTGCCGTTCCGGGTGGGTGATGATGGCGCGCATACCGCGATCTTTCAGGTCGACCAGGATGCGGAGCGGATTCACGTACACCTCATGAGGCAACTCCAGCAACAGGTAGCGGCGGCCGTCGCCAAGGGTCAATACCTGCCCATTCTGGATCAGATCGATCAGGCGTTCATCCAGCCGGGCATCGGCGCCGCACAATACCCTCAGGGACAGGCCATGCTCGTTGAGCGTCACGGCGAGGGCGGCAACGGCCTGGCGAATGCGGCTGGCGGAGATAGCGCCATCGTAGCGGCCCAGTTGATGCGGGGTGGCGAAGACGGTGGTGATGCCATCATCCACCAAGGCCTGGCAGAGGGCAATCGCGTCCGTAACGGTGACGGGGCCATCGTCGAGCCCGGGGAGGCAGTGACAGTGCACATCCACGGATTCGGCCACGGCCAGATCCGTGAGCCGCTTCTCTTGGGCGGGAGTGCGCGTCGCCATCATCGTGCCACGGGATGATCAGAATCGGCCTTCGACTCGGCGGGCAGGGCTCTGCCGTTGCCACCGTTGGCGCCCGAGCCGTGGTCTCCATAGCCACCGTAGCCTCCGTAGTTGCCATAGCCGTAACCATAGCCGTAGTGGCGGCTGTAATAGCCGTAGCCGCCGCGGCCGTGGACGGCATCGTTGACCACCACGCCCAGAATACGGGAACCGACACTCAGAAGGCCGTCGCGGGCCTGCTCGGCCATTTTTCGCGTGCTCTTTTCGGCACGCAGTACCATCACGGTGACATCGCACATAGCGCCCAGGATACGGGCATCGGTTACGGGCATGACCGGCGGTGAGTCGATGACCAGATGGTCGTAGCGCTCGCAGAGCGACTTGATCAGGTCCTGGAACCTCTGGCTGTGCAGCAGCTCGGTGGGATTGGGCGGAACCGGCCCGCAGGGCAGCACATCCAGACCGGCGATATTGGTGGGGCGAACGGCTTGCTCGCGCTTGCAGCGCTCGGCGAGAAGGCCGGTGAGCCCATCGTCGCCCTCGAGCTTGAAAAGGACGTGCTGTCGGGGTTTGCGGAAGTCGGCATCGATGAGCAGGACCTTCTGTCCGGCCTGGGCCATGGCGATGGCAATGTTGGCGGCGGAGGTGGTTTTGCCGTCGGCCGGGGCGGGCGAGGTGACCAGCATGGTCCTGGCCTGTCCGGCAGGCACGCCGAAGAAGAGGGCGGTGCGCACGGTTCGATAGGCCTCGGCGGTCTCGGATCGCGGTTCGAGGTGGACGATCTGGCCGGCGGTTTGCGGGGTCTTGTTGCCAGCCATGTGGGGGATGACGCCCAGGATGGGCAGGTCCAGAGCCGCCTGGATCTCTTCACTGGATTGCAGACGCTCATCCATCCAGTCGCGCACCAGGGAAAAGCCAATACCCGCCATCAGCCCCAGGACCATGGCCAGGGCCAGGGAACGGGTCTTCTGGGGTTTGCTGGGCCGGTCCGGCACCTTGGCGACCTCCAGCACGTTGATATTCATGGCACCGGTGTCTTCGGTTACAGCGATCTCCTTGATGCGGTTGTCGATGGCGTCGCAGAGGGTCGCCATCCGCTTATACTCGGTGTCGAGGCGGGCATACTCGGCCGCCTTGGCATTCAAGTCCATGGCGACCTTGAGCTGGTTATCGAAAGCCTTCTGCAGTTCTTTTTCTTTGCCCTGAGCTGCGGTCCATGTCTGCTTCAGCCCCTCGACATAGGCTTCGGCGAACTCCTGGTTCCGCTGCGCCAGCTTGTCGCGCAACTGGATCACCAGCGACTCAGAGCCGATGCGCATGCGGTGTTCGGGAGCGTAGGTGGCCCTGGCGGATTCGGCCTGGCTCTCGGCGCGGTCCAGGTCCTCCCGCAGGATGAGGTCGCGCTGGTCGGAGCTGACGTACCAGCCTTTGCGCTGCTGAGCATCGACCAACTGCCGTATCTTCTCGGGATCCTTGATGGCGGCGGCGGAGTCGTAGGCGGCCTTGGCATCGAGCGTCTCCATCTGCGCCTGGGTGAGCGATGCCTGGAGGGAGCTGAGCAGTTGGGTGGTGATATTCCAGTTGTCGCTCTGGAAGGAGAGGGCGCCATTGGCGGACTTGAACGCTACCATCTCCTTCATCTTGGCGTCGAGTTCGGCATCGCGCTGCTCTTTTTCTTTGCGCAGGATCTTGAGGACATCCGAAGCGGTGGTGCGGGTGTGCTGCGACTGGTAGCTGAGGAAGGCATCCACCACGGCGTTGACGATCTTGGCCCCCTCTTCGGGAAAAGGCGTGTCAAATGTGACGGATATCAGGTCATCCTTCTTGCCCACTTCCACGTTCAAGCCGGCTTGAAGGGCGGCTATGGGATTGTCGGCATCCCCGAAGGTCTGCATCTTGTTGGCGCCGACGGCTTCGGCGGCGGCTGCCAGGATAGGGGCGGAACTGATCAACTGCGCCTGGGTGTAGAGGAAGCTGTCAGGCCTGGAGGCCGATGCAATGTCCCTGGTATCATTCAGGATGCGCGGGCCACTACGCTCCACATAGATGCGGGAACCGGCGGTGTAAATGGGCGTGGCGGTCAGGATATAGGCGAAGCCGACAATGATTCCGGCGAGGGTGAAGGCGAAGACGCTCCAGCGTCGGTTCCACAGGATGGAAAGAAGACTGCGCTGCGGCCCGGCCGGAGGACCGCCAGGCTGATCCTGCTGGAACTCTTCCACCTCCGCAAGCCGCCCGGCGCTACGCTGCGTGATCTGACTCATATACGACTCCGAAGGGGAAGTTCATCCCAACACAGAAACGCCCTGCCCACCGAAGGCCAAGGCGTTGGATTAGGTTTGATGTCATGCCAATCGATTTACCGGCCCGGAAGGGCAGGGGGTGGAGGAAAGGTGCCGTAAGGGCTGGGCGTTGTTCCCGTTCCCGGCGGCGGGATCACGGGAGGGGTCAGGCCCGAGCGCGTCTGCGTCTGCAGCGAAGGCACGGCGGGAATGGTGCTGATCGTCAGCGCTGAGACTGTCACGGTCGTGGTCGTCTTGGGAGCAGCCAGGAGCGTCGTCCGCGGCGCGAAGGGATTCAGGCTGGAACTGGTCACGGCGGCAACTGCCACGCCCGCACCACCAACCATCATTGCGGCAACCGCCAGATTAAGAATTGTCTTCATCATGTACTACCTCCAAGATGCCTCGAAAAGCAATATTACCGCTGCCGACGCCGACGCACAAGGAGCCCCACTACGCAGCCGAGCGCCCCGAAGATGCCGGGCTCGGGAACGGTGTTGATCACCAGATCATCCACGCCCGCGTAGCTCTGCAGGGAGTATGTGGTCTGAGAGCCAGTGGGAGCGAAGGGATCGGTATATTGCCCCCAACTCACCAGCCGCACATAGTCAACGCTGTCCATGATATTGGCAACGTCAAAAGAGCCAGCATCCGCCCCATTGATGGAGACACTATACTTGCCCGTCGCAAAATTGACGGTCATGTCATAGTTGGCCCAGGTGCCATTGAGGGGACCAACACCTGAAACGACCTGAAGCTGCGGATTGCCACCCACGCCAACCATTAATGATCCGGTTTCGGAATCGACCCAGACCATGGCGACGGACTGGTTCAAAGTGCTGTTGTACAACTCCACGCCGAAGTAGCCGCCGGGAAAATCAGAGCCGGAAATACCCATCGACCATGTCGTCTGCACGATGGGCGTGGCGAGGGACTTGGTGTAGGTGATCGGCTGATACCAGGCGCCAACACCATCCTGGGCGTCCAAGCCGCGTGGGAACGACACATATTGGCCGCTCACATCACTGGCGATGCCGCCGGCGAAGTCGATGACGCTCACACTGCTGGGAAGGGCGGCGACGGTCCAGTTGTCCTGGCCGGCCAGATCGCCAACACCATACAGGGGCGACTCAAATCCGTGGCTGTCATAGAGGGTTGCCGCCGAGACGGTCACAGCCATACCGAGCACACTCGCAACGACCATAGCCAAAGACTTGCCGATCATATTCACCTCGCGAAAGGCCGCCAGCCCGGCGCCATACAGGCCGATTCTGGTCAGTTCATGCTAAACAGGGCACCGCGCTGCCCCAACACTCTATCAGTATCAACCGCTGAGTCCGCCATGTCAAGCTTGCTCTTGCCATAATCCGACGGTTCTCAGGATCCGCATGAGCGGACGGGGAACAGGGTCAGGCGCGATCAGGGCGGACTCCGTCCCCGTCGGTGCACGACCGTGGCCCATACACACCGAGGTCTTGCTCTTGCGGAGCGCGATTGCAGAAGGAAAGCCGGGGGAAAAACTGACTCCAGTGCCCGCCATGCAATAGCCGTATGTAGAATCCGATATGTGAAGGGTGAAGTCAATAGGCTGGGCATGCTACTTTTGAAGTTTGTCCATCTGTAAGCTGTTTAACTGAATGTACATACGAAGGTCGGCAGGTCGAAGTGGAAAGTACCGAGGAGAAAGTGGAAAGCTTCATTAGTGGAAAGTGACGAGTGGAAAGTGGAAAGTGCGGGAGAAGAGCGGAAAGCGG
>Ga0209083_1001294_pt1 | contig 29483 bp, 21 predicted proteins | sample AM7aDNAmetaG_FD_184132 | JGI IMG/M metagenome (GOLD analysis project Ga0209083, IMG submission 184132) | Freshwater microbial communities from Finland to study Microbial Dark Matter (Phase II) - AM7a DNA metaG (SPAdes) (version 3) | ecosystem: Environmental > Aquatic > Freshwater > Lake ...
AAACGGCGGCCTGGCATGAGCACAGCAATGCCAGGCAGCGCGGGGTTGACTGGCAATTCCGAGTTGACGACGCCAGAATCAAACTGAAGTCGGTCTACCCGAAACCCGTAGTGTGACAAAGCACTAGGGCATCGGAGTGCAATGCTCGAAAGGGTAGAGCCATATGACCGCGTCTGGGTGGATACAACTCGCGCTGTACGTCGGAATCCTGGCATTGCTGACCAAGCCCATGGGGCTGTTTCTAGTGAAGGTGCTCGATGCGAGGGGCAGAACGTTTCTAGATCCGGTAATCAAGCCCGTGGAAAGGCTGATGTATCGGATCCTGGGGGTGGATCCACAGACGGAGTACAACTGGAAACAATACGCCGTGGCCATGCTGCTTTTCAGCCTGGTGAGCTGCATCTTCACATACGCGATCCTGCGGCTGCAGGCGTGTCTGCCATGGTATGGCGCCGCGCAAGGACACCTGAGCACCGTCATGACGCCCGATTTGGCGTTCAATACCGCTGTGAGCTTCACAACGAACACCAACTGGCAGAGCTACGGCGGCGAGAACACGATGTCGTACTTCTCGCAGATGGTGGGGCTGGCCTCGCACAACTTCTTCTCCGCCGCGACCGGCATCGCTATCGCGGCCGCCCTGGTTCGCGCCATTGCACGCGACAAGGCGAAGACGATCGGCAACTTCTGGGTGGATCTGGTGCGCATCAACCTGTACGTCCTGATTCCGGTTTGTATTGTCTACGCCCTGTTCCTGGTATCGCAGGGGATGATCCAGAACTTCAGGCCCTATACCGATATAACAGTACTGGAACAGGCTCCAGCGACGACGCAGCCGGCCGTGCAGACGCTGCAGATGGGGCCGATGGCATCGCAGGTGGCAATCAAGATGCTGGGCACGAATGGCGGCGGATATGCCAACGCCAACGCCGCGCATCCGTTTGAGAACCCGACGCCGTTGTCGAACTTCATCCAGATGCTCTCGATCTTTCTGATCCCCAGCGGGTTGACGTATTACCTGGGAAGGACCGTCAAGAGCCAGAAGCACGGCTGGGCGGTGTGGGCTTCGATGGCGGTGCTGTTTATTGGCGCAACGACGGTCTGCTGGTGGGCGGAGAGTCGCGGCAATCCGCACTTCGCGGAACTGGGCGTGGTCCAGACTGGTGGCAATATGGAGGGCAAGGAGGTCCGATTCGGGATCTTCAACTCGGCGCTATTCGCAAATATCACGACCGATGCCTCCTGCGGCGCGGTGAACTCGATGCACGACTCCTACACACCGCTGGGCGGGATGATGCCGATGCTCAACATTCAGCTTGGCGAGATCATCTTCGGCGGCGTGGGCGCGGGGCTGTATGGCATGCTGGTGTTCGTGGTGGTGACGATCTTCATCGCCGGGTTGATGGTGGGGCGGACCCCGGAATATTTGGGCAAGAAGATCGAAGCCTATGACGTGAAGACCGCATCACTGGCGATTCTCATCCTGACGCACAGCATCCTGATCTTCACGGCATGGGCGTGCATCAGCGACTGGGGCAGGGCGGGCCTGAACAACAACGGGCCGCACGGCTTCAGCGAGATGCTCTATGCGTACAGCTCGGCTGCGGGCAATAACGGAAGCGCCTTTGCCGGCCTGAACACAAACACGCCATGGTGGAATACGACCATGGCGCTGGCGATGCTGTTCGGACGATTCCTCATGATCGTGCCGATCATCGCGCTGGCGGGGAGCCTGGCGGGCAAGAAGCGAATCCCGCAGAGCGCGGGCAGTTTCCCGGTGTCGGGTGTGACATTCGTGGTGTTGCTGGTGGGCACGATCCTGATCGCGGGGGCGCTGACATTCCTGCCAGCGCTGGCCCTTGGACCGATTGTGGAGCATTTCCTGATGACCAATACGACGCAGTTGTTCTAGGAGAAGCAAGTGGCGGTCCAGCCAACGAGATACCGGTTATGGCTACTGTGACACAAACATCACGACGTTCATCGACACACACGGAGCTGTCATCTGGCAGTCGCGCCAAGGCGCAGCAGCGCTCGCTGTTTGATATGGAGATCGTCGGTCCGGCGATCAAGGCGAGTCTTGCCAAGCTCAATCCGCTGCTGATGGTCAAGAACCCCGTTATGTTCGTGACCGAGGTCGGGGCGGCGGTGACCACCGTCGAGCTGTTCTTTGCCAGGACCCATAGCGAGCCGCTGGGCTTCGTCCTGCAGATTGCATTGTGGCTGTGGTTTACCGTCTTGTTCGCCAATCTCGCCGAAGCCATGGCCGAGGGGCGTGGGAAAGCCCAGGCTGATGGGCTGCGGCGCAGCCGCACCAAGGCCAGTGCCCGCAAGATTGACGTCAATGGCATTGAGACCCTGGTGCCGGCGGAGACTCTGCGCAAAGGCGATACCTTCGTATGCACGGCTAATGACGTGATACCGGCCGACGGAGAGATCATCGAAGGCGCTGCGACGGTGAATGAGTCGGCCATCACCGGCGAATCCGCTCCGGTTATCCGCGAGGCCGGCGGCGATCGCTCGGCCGTGACCGGCGGCACGACCGTCCTGTCCGACCGCATCATCGTTCGCGTTACCGCCGACCCCGGCGAGAGCTTTATGGACCGCATGATCGGCCTCATCGAAGGCGCCAAACGTCAGAAGACGCCCAACGAGATTGCCCTGAATATCCTGCTGGCAGCGCTGACCATCATCTTCCTGATCGTCATCATGACTCTCAAGCCTTTTGGCATCTACTCCGGCCTGCTGCCATCGTCGATATCGATCACGATTCTTGTGGCGCTATTGGTCTGCCTGATCCCGACGACGATCGGCGGCCTGCTTAGCGCTATTGGCATCGCCGGGATTGACCGCATGGTGCAGCACAACGTGCTGGCCATGAGCGGCCGAGCCGTCGAGGCGGCCGGCGATGTGGACGTACTGCTGCTGGACAAGACCGGCACAATCACGCTGGGCAATCGCCAGGCTACCGAATTTGTCCCCGCACCAGGCGTTGATCCTCGCGAATTGGCCGACGCCGCCCAGCTTTCCAGCTTGGCGGATGAGACACCGGAGGGCAGAAGCATTGTGGTGCTGGCCAAGGAGCAGTTTGGCCTGCGTGGCCGCGAGTTGCATGAGTTGCCCCACGCCACGTTCGTTCCGTTCACGGCACAGACGCGCATGAGCGGGGTGAACATCAACGGCACGCAGATCCGCAAGGGGGCGGCCGACTCGATCGCCACATTCGTCGGAAGCAAGTTTCCGGACGAGGTGAACAAGGCGGTCGACAAGATCGCCCGCAGCGGCGGCACGCCGCTGGTCGTCGCCAGCAACCAGCGCGTGCTGGGCACCATCCATCTGAAGGATATCGTCAAGGCGGGCTTGCCCGATCGCTTCAGGCGGTTCCGGGCCATGGGGATCAAGACGGTCATGATTACTGGCGACAACCGTTTGACCGCGGCGTCGATCGCCGCTGAAGCGGGAGTCGACGATTTCCTGGCTCAGGCCACCCCCGAGAACAAGCTGGCCCTGATCCGCAAGGAGCAGGCGGCCGGTCACCTGGTGGCCATGACCGGCGATGGCACGAACGACGCCCCGGCGCTGGCTCAGGCCGATGTCGGCGTGGCGATGAACACCGGCACGCAGGCCGCCAAGGAAGCCGGCAACATGGTTGACTTGGACTCCAACCCCACCAAGCTGATCGAGGTGGTGGAGATCGGCAAGCAACTGCTTATGACCCGCGGCGCGTTGACAACCTTCAGCATCGCCAATGATGTCGCCAAGTACTTCGCCATCATCCCGGCGATAATGGTGGCGACGTTCCCGGTGATCAAGCCGCTGAACATCATGGGCCTGCAGTCTCCGCATAGCGCCATCCTGAGCGCGGTGATCTTCAACGCGCTGATCATCATTATCCTGATCCCACTGGCCTTGCGCGGCGTGAAGTTCCGTCCGCTGGGGGCGGCGGTGATCCTGCGACGGAACCTGCTGATCTACGGTCTTGGCGGGGTGACTATCCCGTTCATCGGCATCAAGGCCATCGACATCATCGTCAACCTGATGCATTTGGCGTAATAGGAAAAGTCGCTATGAGTAAGATACAGGAACAACGAGCGAAGCAACACACGGAGGTCGCACTGGCGCAAGCTTCCGATGGGATTATTAGGCACTTCTGGATGAGCATCGTTGCCACGATCGCACTGGCGGTGTTGGTCAGCGGTGTATACCCGCTGATCGTATGGGGATTAGCGCAGATGATCTTCCCGAATCAGGCGAATGGTTCGCTGCTGAAAGACAAAGATGGGAAGATCGTCGGTTCAGCGCTCATCGGGCAGAGATTCACCGATCCCAGGTTCTTCCATCCGCGCCCGTCGGCCGCCGGCAGCGGCTATGACCCAATGGCCTCCGGCGGCACGAACCTCGGTCCTACAAGCGACAAACTGATCAATGGCATCCACAAGAAGATGCCCGACGGCAAGGATGATCCGTCCAGCTTTGATGGCGTTAAGGATCTTGTTGCGGCGTACCGACGCGAGAATGGACTGGATGCTGTGACAAGGATTCCTGCCGATGCTGTTACCCGCTCCGCCTCTGGACTCGACCCGCATATCAGTGTGGCCAATGCGCTGCTGCAGGTTCCGCGCATCGCGAGGGCTCGCAACATGAGCCAGGAACAGCTAAGGACGCTGATCGACAGATACACACAGGGGCCGGACCTTGGCATACTGGGTGAAGCCGGTGTCAATGTACTGGATATCAACCTGGCTTTGGAGGATATGAAGCAGTGACCCAGGATCGTGCGGCATCCTTCCTACAGCTCATTCGCCGTGCCCAGCATGGCCGGCTGAAGGTCTATCTGGGCTATGGTCCCGGTGTCGGGAAGACGTATCAGATGCTCACCGAGGCGCATCGACTTAAGAGCGATGGCATCGACGTGGTGGTGGGGCTTGTCGAGACGCATGGCCGGCCGGAGACGGCAACATTGATTGAGGGTCTGGAAGTCGTTCCGCGTCGGCGCGTCGATTACCGCGGAATGACGATCGAGGAGATGGATGTCGATGCCATTCTCGCGCGCAAGCCGAAGGTGGCGCTGGTGGATGAGTTGGCCCACACCAACGCTCCGGACAGTCGTAACGAGAAGCGGTACCAGGATGTGCACGAATTGCTGGCGGCGGGCATTCACGTCATCTCCACGCTCAACGTGCAGCACCTGGAGAGTCTCTATAACACGGTGGAGAACCTCTTGGGTGTGAAAGTTCGCGAACGCATACCGGATTCGGTTCTGGCCGAGGCGGATGTGGTGGTGAACGTGGACCTGGCGGCCGAAGACCTGCAGCGGCGGCTGCGCGAGGGGAAAGTCTATCCCAAGGACCGATCGACGAGGGCGCTAGAGAATTTCTTCACGCAATCCAATCTCGAACAGTTGCGCGAGCTGGCGTTCCGCGAGGTTGCATCACAACTGGATTTCCGCAGGCGGGAAACGGCGGCGGCCGCCCCCGATGCCAGACAAGCCGGCGGGTCGGACCAGGTGATGGTGTGTCTGTCCTCGGGCGGGCCAAACAGTGCCCGGCTGCTGCGTTATGGTTCCCGTCTGGCCGGTCGGCTCAATCGCAACTGGTATGCGGTATATGTACAGACGCCGAAGGAGGATCCCACTCTTATCGACGCCCGGGTACAACGACTGCTGGCTGACAGCCTGACGCTGGCCAATCAACTGGGCGCGACTGTATTCACCTTCAGGGGGCAGGATATCGCCGATACCATCCTGCGCTTTGCCCGTGAATATCGCGTGGGCAACGTCATCATTGGCCAGCCGCACCGCACACCCTGGTGGCGCCGGCTCATGGGATACAAGAGCATCGCCGAGCAGCTCATTCTGCGGGCGACCGGGGTCACCGTGATCGTCGTGGATGCGACAACCGAGCAGTCAGCCGGAGCCGAAATGCCACTCGACAGCATGCCGGCCACGATGACATCCAAGGCGAGCCAGGTTGGGACGATCGGATCGCTGCTGAGGCTGCAACGAGTGCTGATCTGGGAGGATCCGGTGAGCCGCGACGACATCTTCTGCCAGCTCGCGACCACGTTTGCGGGTCCTGGAATGCCCGCGACAGAAGAGCTGGTCAGCAAGCTGCGTGAGCGTGAGGCCGGCGGCTCGACATTCCTCAATGAAGGTGTGGCTCTGCCACACGCGCGGATCGCCGGTCTGACGTTGCCGCACATCGCCATTGGCCTGACGCACGGCGGCGTGATGGACAGCCCATCAGAGAAACCTGTCGATGTGGTGTTCATGCTGCTGACGCCGACCGATGGCACCACACATCTGCAGTTGCTGGCCAAGGCAAGCCGAATGCTGCAGAATCAGGATCTGCGCCGCCGGCTGGCCAAGGTAAAGAGCTCTGAAGAAGCTATCCAGCAGATCCAGGAATGGGAGCAGCCTGCGGCGAGCAAGCCTGCTTGACGTGCAGATGTCCCCGACTCCGAGCCTATTGATTGAACAACGGCAGCTCGGGTACTTCGCCGGAGAGAGTTCCGTCAAACACGTTCTTTCCGTTGCGCTTGATCTTGATGGACCCACCGATCGGGCCGGTAGTGCTGAATAGGATCTTCACCAATCGCCCGTCCTTAAGCTTGATCTGCGTGCCGCGTTGCGTCCCGTCCGCCACTGGCTCAACGCTATCGGCGGCATCGTCAAGGTATATCACGTTGAGCATCGAATAGAACTCACTGGGGCCGCGATCGGCCAACTCGACACGCCAGCCGCCGTGGTACTCCTTGGAGTCTATCGCCGACCAATCGACGAGCCTGGCCGAGGCGCTTTCATCCAGTGGCACGAGCGTCAGCTTTGTCTTGTCGGCCAGCGTGATCGGACCCTTGCCGCCGACGGCTGTGGTGGGTTTGATCGGCGTGTTCAATTGCCATATTCGCTCGATGCCTGCAGCGGTCTGGCCGCGGTCGAATACGACGAGGCAATCGGGTTTGATGAAGACCATCTGGCGGACAACGCTCTTGATCTTGTCGGAGTTGTCTAAGCGCTTGTCGGAGCCCTTATAGGCATCGCTGGTGTTGCCGGCTAAGTAGAGGAAGCTATCTTCGCTCTGTAGTGCCAGCAGTTTGGACTGTGAGCCGATGGCCATCTTGACGATCTGGCCGTCCTTTTCGAAGCGCACGAGGTTGTGGTGCATCTCGCCTTGCTCGATGCCGCTGTGTGTGAGGATGTTCTCATCGAAGGCCAGCCACTGCCGCTTGTAGAGCAGGAACGAGCCCTGATCATGGTGGGCGTGACTCTCGACGTAGGGGCCGCAGATCAAGTGCAGCCAGGTGGCGTCGGACTGCCATGACGAGCGGGCGTAACACTGACCGATACCGCTGGCATAGTAGATCGGGTTCAGTTGCGAAAGCGGCAGCGGCTGAACATCGCCAAGTCCATAGGCGAAGTCGTCGATGCACATGAAATCGTTCCGCATCGGCGGCACGGAGCAATGGTCGAGGAAGTATCGCGTGATGCCGGTGGCTTGGGGATCGCCCGCCAGACGGGCCGCCACGAGGAGATAGCCGCGATGATAGTCAAAGAGCGCCGCCGTGCTTTCGCGAGCGTGATCGCCGACCGGGGCGATGCGATCCATCGTGGGGACCGTCGAGTAAATCATGCAAAAGATCGAGTCGCGTGGGTGCGCGAGGGCGGGGGCGATGTTCTGGCCGGTGCTGGCCTTCCACATGTCGAAGATCGCGAACAGTTCGCGTTGTGCAACACCGTAGCCGGTGCCCTCTCGCGATCCACCGCCCTCGAGGTCTCTAAAGTATGGCAGCACCTGATTGGCGATTTTGTCCCGGAACAGAGCCAGCCAGTCCGCCGCCTGCGGATTCTCGCCCTGGCTGGCCAGGCCGAGTGTGACGGTCGCGGTGAGGAACGAGTAATAGTAATTGTTGCCGGGATTGTTGACTGACCAGCCACTCCAGGGCGCCTGGACGTTGCCCCAGTGGGCCTGTGGGTGATGCCACACATTCCAGACGGCCTGATTCGCGTAGTTGAGCCAGCGCTGCTTCTGCTGGTCGGTCAGGCGGTCGTAGCACCAGTCGTATGTGAGCGACAGGGCACGGATACCGGGGCCAACATAAAGGTAGCTGTCGCCGCTGATGGCGGGCTTCTGACCGGCGGCGATGGCTTTCTCGGCGGCCGCTACATCCTTATCGACCATCTCGATGGCGAGGCGGGCGTAGGGCTCCTCGCCGGTCAACTGGTACATCAATGCGGCGAAGTGGGCCGAGAAGCCGTAGATGTTTGCGCCCGATACGGCCGAGTCGACGACCTTCTTGAAACGCAGTGCCTCCGGGGCGGAGGCGGCCAAGGTTTTCTTGAGGCGATCTCTATTGGTGGCATTGAGATAGACCCGCGGATGCTGCTGTGAAATCGTGATGTCGCCTTGCGTTTCGGCCGGCGCGGCGCTGATCTGAGCGGCCGGGGTGGTCTGCGACAAGGCCATGGCACAAATACCGGCCAGGAGCACGATGAACCGTTGTGGCTCTCTCATCGGACCTTAATCCTCTCGCATGGTAATAGTCTTGTCGGCTGTGATGGCCTTGTTCTGGACCTTCTTGCCCGAAGGGTAGAAGATCACTTCAGCATCCACGCTCTGGCGGTCGCCCAGACCGAAATGCCGCTGCGTATTCGCTGCGAAGTAGTAGCTGTGGAAACTCTGACGGCCCCAGATCGCGACCTGCTCATGCCATAGGAGCTTGCCCGTGTTGGGCTCCAGGATACGGATGATCGAACCGGCCGCCCCCTGGTTGCCTTTCTTGCCTACAAGTTCGACGTTGAGCCAGTGTTTCGTGGGCGTGTCGTTGCGATATACAGCAACGCCACGGTTCTGATTCGGGGCATAGGTGACGACGTCGAGGTCGCCATCGCCATCGATATCGCCGAAGCAGAGACCCTCATCCACGGCGGGGCCGATAGAGTCGGGCAGACCCCACTGGGCATTGGCGAGCTCGAATTTGCCCTGGCTGGTGCCGCGGAAGAAGTACAGGAAATTCCGGCCGTTGACGACAAAGTCGGCGATGCCGTCATTGTCGAAATCGGCGACGACGGCTCCGCCCCAGTTTGCCATCTTGGGCGTTCGCAGACCTTCGACCAATTGCCGCGTGAAATGGCCCTTGCCGTCATTGAAGTACACAGCGAGTTGCAGTTTGGTGACTGGGCGGGTGGTAGCAGCGCTTGCAGCGTCCACCGGGACTTCATCGATGCAGATCAGGTCAAGGTTGCCATCCTGATTCAGGTCGCCGACTCCCTGGATCGTTCCATTCTCGCTCAAGCCACTATCGAGGGAGCGGGTGAACGCCAGACGATGGCTGGCAGGGACCGTGCTGGGCATGGTAGCGGCGGCTCTCGGGTCGTTGAGCAGTATCCAGCGCCGGGATGGGTTGTACCCGCGCTGGCTGGCGAGCAGGTCCAGCAGCCCGTCGCCATTGATGTCGACGGGAATGGCACCCGCCTCCTTTGGCACGGTGATTTTGGGGCCGCCCTCCCATTTGCCATCGCCTTTGCCAAGGCTCACGTTGAGGGTGTTGAACTCACTGCGCCGGCCCTGGTCGCCGGTGCACATATAGTCGACGATGCCGTCGCGGTTCAGGTCAACCATGGCCGTCCCGCGGCTAAAGGCGTCGAATCCCGCGTCATAGGGCTTGCAGTTGAAAACAGGCGGATTGCCGGGCTTCGAGTCATTCAGGTATACCTGCCCTGCGCTGTCGCCATATGAGGTCAGGAGGTCAAGCTTTCCATCTTCGTTCAAGTCGTAGACCAGGCGGATCTCGCCGCCGGGGAAGGGGATGTCCGGGTTTGCGGCTTGGTCTGGCTTCTGAGACCCGCGCTTCACGTCGTACTTTCCGTCGACGCGTGTAAAGTGGCCCTTGCCGTCGTTATAGGCGAAGGTCGCGTATTGTCCGTGGCCGCCCAGGTGAAGGTCAAGGCTGCCATCGCCATCGAGGTCGAGCAATGTGAAGCCGCTCAACCACCATTCGCGGTACTCAGGATCGCCACGCTTGGCGAGGGCCTCAGCCATGAACTGTTTATGTTGCCGAACCACATCGGCTATCCCCGATTCCTGGGTGACGTCGGTAAAGAGCGGCCTGGCAGCCGGGGCTTGCGCGGAGAGATCGTTTTGCGCGAAGGCCGCTGAAGAGAGCATCACCGGAATCGAGATCGCCAACACGGCACGTCGGATATCTGACATGATGGCCTCCTTTTACAGGCACCTATTTCGTCAAGTTGGATAACCAGTCGAAATTCTCTTCAAGCGATCTGATTCGCTCCGCCAAAGGTGGCGAAGTCCTGAACACGACCTCATAGTTCAGCGGCCCGCTGAAGCCGATGCGGCGCAGCGTCTGCATCACTCCTGGCCAGTCGACCACGCCGGTGCCGGGCATGGCGTGTTTCTCGTCAATTCCGTCATAGTCGGAGCAGTGGACCTCCAGCAGGCGATCTTGGAAGCGAATGATTGTGTCGCACAGATTGCGATAGTTGGACATGAGGTGATTTGTGTCGATGCAGACTCCAAAGACATCCCGCGGCAGAGGCGCAACAAGTCGCTCCAGTTCCTCTGCCGTGTTACACAGGCAGGTTCGCGGCAGCATCTCCACGGCCAGTTTGATGCCATTGCGGCGGGCAGCGTCGGCGACTTCGACCAAGCTTCGACCTGCCTGCACCAAGCGCCCAGAGCGGTATTCTGGTTTGACAGGTTCGTCGCTGGGGTGAATCACGATAAGGCTGGCGCCCAGTTCGTGTGCCAAGGCGATTCCCTGCAGCGTCTCCTCGACAGCGAGGCGCCGTGCTGCTTCGTCGATTGCGCTGATGTCACGATCGCCGGCATGCAGGGAGTTGACTCGTGGCCCCTTGCCGCGAGCCATATGTTGCAGGGCGGCTTTCTTCGTGCCCTGTGGATCATCATCCAGCATGCGGGCCTGCAGCTCCAATATCTGAATGGAGGACCGGCTGATAGCCGCAAGCTCACCAGCATCCAGCGAGGTGGATAGTTTGTTCACGGCGACCGAGAATCCCGGTTTGATCATCATCGCATCCTTTGCAGATTTACAGATCGTTTGGCTTCCAAAGTGGGACTAGAGCATAGCACACTCGGGATGGCGCTGAAATGCTGCAGATCAATCGAGTCCGAAGGGAATCCTTTACTCCAACGCATCAGGACCGGTACAGTGGCGGCATCTGGAATAAGGTGTGTGTGCCTGTGAGAATCAAACCATCCATCTTCGGCGGGGTCATGCGAAACGCTTGGATCCTGGCAGGCATCGCGGCGTGGCTGCTGGGGGCCGGCATTCCGCAGGCTCAGGCGCAGAGCACTGCGGCACGGCGTCCGATTGTGCGCGAGATCAAGGGCCCGGAGAGGAAGGGCGGCTTGGACGTCTATCACATCGACAGCGACTACCAGGCGAGTCCGGCCTCGCTGTATGTGCTGCTGCCCGACCGACTTGATCCGGCGAAACGCTACAAGGTGCTGTATGTTCTGCCGGCGTGGGGACCAAGCAATGACGGCATCCTGGAGGCCCGGAAGCTGAACCTCGCCAATAAGTATGACGTGATCTGCGTTGGGCCTGATTACGTTGATATGTGCTGGTACGCCGACAATCCTGAAAGACCTGGGATGCTCTACGACAGTTACCTGCCGGAAGTCGTGGTGCCATGGATCGACAAGACCTATCCCACTATCACCGCGCCGGAGGGTCGCATCCTCGTGGGTTTCAGCAAGTCGGGAGTCGGCGCCGTCTCGGAACTTCTGCGCCATCCGGAAGTATTCGGCCGGGCCGGCTCATGGGATGCTCCTCTGACGGAAGATCACACCCGGCCCGAGTACTACGGCCCGCAGGAGTACTTCATGGAGAACTACTACATCCCCGGGCTCCTGGCGAGGCAGGCCGACACGCTACGCAGGCAACCCGCGTGCATCGCCATCATTGGCTTCGGGTTTGGCGGTACACCACCTGCTCATGCGCTGATGCAAAACCTTGGAATTCCACACTACTACGATGACTCCGTTCGGCCGGCCCATGAATGGTCCAGCGGCTGGCTGGAGCCACTGGTAAATGTGCTAATGGCGCCGGACATGGCTAAGGTTGGCCCCATCGGCCCGATGACCACACCGCTGGGCTCCAGCGCGGTATCTCGGGCAACAACGCGACCAGCTCGCAAAGACTGACTTTCAAAACGGTTTGTGCAGACGCATCTGCCCGGTAGAATCCGAAGCATAGGAAGTACGCCATGAGAGCCCCGACACTTCTCCTGCTTGTGCTGTGCGTTGTCTGCCATGCGTGCGGGCAGGCACCTGCCACGGCTCGGTCGGCCGGCGAGATCACGATCAAGGGCATTCTGCTGAGCAGTTGGAATTATTACAGGCACGAGATGCCTGCCAATCAGAGTCCCAAGGCAAGTAAAGACAAGTTCGACCTGGTTTTGTATGTGTTTGATGGTCCACCCGAGGTGCAGAAGACGGTGGCTGACACACTCGCCAGGTTTTGTCCGCAGGGAGGGATGAACGCCGACGATGCCACGAAGCTTCAGGAGCAGTTTGACCAGAAGCTCAGGTATTACATCGACACAGGTGACAAGGACCAGCAGGATAAGCTTCTGATGGGACACACCTGGGGAGTCAATCCGGCGTCGGTCATGGGTACGCTGCAGGAAAGAGATGGCAAGAAATGGGTCGTTAACGCCAAGGTCCAGGTTGAGCGACGCGACAGACCCAGCTTCAAGTATCCGCCCGACTGCATGCTCCAGCCGGACAAGGCTTTTGCTATGCCCAAGGAGGCGGCAGTCGACCTGGCGATTGCCGAGGGCATAACGCTCAGGTGCGTGCCGATCCCGCCGGGCACGTTCATCATGGGCTCTCCCTTTTACCAGATGCCGCGCTACCAGGATGAATGTCCGCATGAAGTCACCCTGACCAGGATGTTCTACCTCTCGGAAATACCCGTGACGCAGGAGATGTTTGATGCCGTTGTTGGCAAGGCGAAGAACCGCAGCCGAACCAAGGGACCACAACTGGCCGTGGAGAATGCGCCATTTCCCGAGATTCGCGAATTCTGCCGGATTGTGTCGCAGAAGAACGGCCGAAAGGTTCGAGTGCCGACCGCCGCCGAGGTGGAGTATGTCGGAAGGCTGGGGAATTCCAGCCCATGCTTCGCACCCAAGTATCAGTCGCAACGCACCGATGTCGGCAGTCAGAAGAATCCGGTGCCGGTTAAGACCAGGCCGGCCAATGTTTGGGGCATCTACGATCTGCCTGCGTGGGGCCTGACTGCAGTCAGCGACTGGAAGGCGCCGAATCGGCCGGACAAGCAGGTGGATCCGCAGGGCGAGCCGTTTGACTCACCATGGGTCTACTCTGATCACGCCATTGTGTCGGTACAGAAAGTGGACAAACCGGTCGAAGGCATGATGATGAAAGGGAAATACCCGGCCGTCCATAAGGGCGTTGCCGGCGCGGACTGGGATCGTCCCAACATGCACGATCGCTACTCGGAAGATGGTCTGGATGGTGGCAATGGAAACTACTGGGTGGGCATTTTCCGAGTGGTCGTTGAAGCCAAATAAGATCGATAGGAGTTCAAATCATGCTGAAAGTTGGAGTAGCCAGAGCAGACATCACCTCGCATGCCGGGATTGAGATGGCTGGGTTTGGCAAACGCATCCAGCCATCGCTGGGAGTTAATGATCCTCTCTATGCCACAGTGCTGGTAGCTGATGATGGCCGGACTATCGTTGCGGTGGTTGACTGCGATCTGGTGTTTGTATCGGCCGACTTTACGGCGGCGCTGCGCGAAAAGGCTGGTCGCCTGGCGGGTGTTCCTCCTGCGAACATCATGATCACGTGCACTCACACGCATTATGGTCCGAGGATTGCGTCGGCCGCCACGAACGGCGTGCAAAGCTATGAGCAGGCTTACCGTGAGTGGCTGGTTTACCAACTGGCCGGCCTGATCTATGAGGCGAAAGCCAATCTGAAGCCGGCGCAGATGCGCTGGGGTCTTGGGCAGAGCGATATCGGCATCAATCGGCGGGAGAAGACCGCGGACGGGAAGATCATCCTTGGAGAGAATCCCTCCGGGGCGATCGACCGGTCGGTAGGCGTGTGTCGGATCGATACTCCTGAAGGCACACCTCTGGTTACCGTGGTGAACTTCGCCACTCATCCCGTGGGGCAGGATGTGCAGGTTCGCAAGATCTCTGCTGACTACGTCGGGGCCCTCCGGCGGTCGATGGAGCAGACGACCGGGGCTCCATGCATGTTCTGGCAAGGTGCGTGCGGAAACATCAATATCCTTAAGGCCGAGACCGATTACGCGAATGTCCATTCGCGGGGTACCCGGCTCGCCCAGGAAGCCGCCAAGGTCTGGGAGTCGGCCCTGCCACTTCCGGGTGAAGACATCAACATCATTTCACGCGATGTGGAGTTTCCGTCATTCCGCTGCCTTTCCCGGGAACAGGCGGAGCAGAAGCGTCTGGAAGCTCAGCAGGATCTGGAGGCGGGCCGCAGGAACCCCAAGACGACGCCTGGCCTGCTCACGTGGTTGGAGAATGATGTCAAGCGGCTGGTGAATCTTCGCGATAGTTGGACCAACCCGGCGCTGGTGCCGCCACCAGTTAAGGCGCACCTGCAGGCTTGCCGTATCGGCGGACTGGCATGGGTTTGTGTACCGGGGGAGTTGTTTAACGAGCTTGGTTCGGAGATCAAGAGACGCTCGCCGCATCAGCCCACGTTCGTGGTCACGTATGTCAACGACTGGATCGGGTACCTTCCTACCCGAGAGGCATTCGACGAGGGGGGGTACGAAGTAAGCCAGGTATGCTATCTTGCGCCCGAAGGTATCAGGATGCTGGTGGATGAATTGGTGGCCATGCTGGGGGCAGTATCCAAACAGACAATTGTATGATTTGCCGGCAGGGGAGTGAAGGAGCGACGCTGTGATATCGAAGATCGCGATGGCCGTGTGGATGGCAGGTATGGCAATTGGCTGGACAACATTTGCGTCCGCGGCGGAGTCGGCATCGACTTCGCAATGGGTCGTGGCATATTCCGCCAATCTGCAGAATGAGAAGAGCGGCGAGAATGAATGGTGGAACGCCGCTGGCGATGTGAAGGTGCGCGAAGGGAAGCTCTCGCTAACGCCGGGGAAACGCGGCAATTGGGAAGCCTTTCTGTTCACTCCTCGTCTGCGCGGGAGCGTGCGTGTTGAGATGACCGCCTCGGTAACGGCTCCCAAGAAGCCCGAAAACGTGAGCTTTGATCTGCGTATCAATGACAACGTCCCTGTTGGCACGAATTCCGAGAAGAACTATCGGTTCCGCCTGGGGGCCAGGGGCAACACCTGCTGCCTGGCGATGCGTGATGAAAAGAACCTCACGGGAACGGACAACAACACTGTGCGACTGAAGGTGGATACGAGTTTTCAACTCGTCGCCGAACAGGATGAAGGCCAGATCAGCCTGTCAGTGAACGGTGTGCAGGTGTTCTCCGTCAAGGATGACAAGCCCCTGAACGTTCCTGCGATGGACCTGGTGGGATTGTCCGGCCGGGGATGCACGCTCCAGGTGGAGAAATTCGTCGTCTATGCCCGCAAAGACAAGCCGGGGGACGTGATGAGCCCCATAGTCGCGGCGGATGGCCCGCAGATTACGATTGTGGGACCAGCAATGTGTGCCAGGGCGTGCGCGCCCCTGCCGGACGACGTGGATCACGATGTGGTTATGTTCGCCATCGATGGTTCGCCTGCAATCAAGGCCGAATTTGACCGCGTCATGAATGAGTTTTACCCGGAGATGGGTCTGAACTGCGATCAGGCGATCAAACTGCAGGAGGTGTTCGACCAGCGGCTGAAGTATCACATCGTTCCGGGGGCGCTGGCCAATCACTGCCATATCGATCTGGACTACCCAAGCCGCGTGGTCCGGGTAACCGGCACGCTGTTGGAGCGGGATGGCGTGAAGTGGATCGTCCCCAGCAGGATTGAACCGGCAAAGGTGGCTTATCCGTCCAGGATGCTCGCCCCCGACAAGCCGTTTGTCGCGCCCGACAGAGACACGCTCGTCCTCAAGGTAACTGATACACTGAGTCTCAACTGCATCAAGTTGCCGTCTGGGCGGTATCTGCGCGGTTCGCCATTGTATGAGTACCCGCGCTGGCAGGATGAGTTTCCACATGAAGTAGTCTTGACCAAGTCGTTCTACATCGCCGAGATTCCGGTTACCCAGGAGATGTTCGAGGCGGTTACCGGTACGAACCCCAGCAAGCTCACACCCACTGGATTCAATCAACGATTCCGGCACAAGACGCCGGATGACGGTCTGAATTTCGCGGTAGAGAACGCGGCGATGATCGACATCAATAAGTTCTGCCGGGCTCTTTCAGAGAGAAACGTGAAGAAGGTGCGTTTGCCTACCGAGGCGGAATGGGAATATGCCGCTCGCGTCGGCACCTCCAGCCCATGTTTCCACGAGAAATATATGGAGCAGCGGAGTTATGTCGGCGACACCCAAGGCCGCTGCACATCGGTCAAGAGCCGAAAGCCCAATGCCTGGGGATTGTACGATATGGTCAAGTCGGGGTGGGAACTGGTCAGCGACTATAAGCTCGACAATGTCCGGGAGAAGCAGATCGACCCGAAGGGGCCTTCACGCGAGGCCGCTGCCGATCATGGGAACGGCCCTCTTCGCAGAAGCAAGGGTGGAGCCTTTTACGAGGACACGCATCTGAACCTGCACGGTGCGTGCGACGAGAATGGCGACAACGAAGAAGGGCTGATGGTCTTCCGTGTGGTCGTGGAGGCCGAATAAACCCTGGCCGTTGGTTCGCAACCTAGCTCCAATAGAAGCTTCGCATCGACAGGTTGCCGAGGTCAAATCCTTGGAAGATAGGCGATGCGGGGCGGCCGTTCCCGGCGGCGCCCAGAGCGGGGAATAGCACGTCGAAATGCTCAGTCCATTGACTGGGCACGGCGAGCGCGGCCGCATCCTGCGCGCGATACTGCAGGAGGGCTTCATGATCGTGGGCTTGCACGCGCTGCCAGACCCAGTCGTCGAATTCCTCGGCCCAGGTGTCCATTAGGCGATGACGAGCATCGGGGTGGATGCGCCTGAGATTGTGGACCAAACCGCCGGAAGCCAGGAGCATGATGCCATCGTCGGCAAGTGGGCAAAGGGCCTCGCCCATGGCATACAGTTTGCGCGGATCGAGGGGGCGCGGTAGCGACAGTTGCACAACGGGGATGTCGGCGGCCGGGTACATGAGAAGCAGCGGAACCCATGCCCCGTGGTCCAGCCCGCGAATGGTGGTACGCTTTGGCGCCCAGCCGGCTTTGTTCAGGAGCATCTCGACCTCGTTCGCAACTTCGGGTTGGCCCGGGGCAGGATACTTGATGCTGTAGAGCGCTTCGTCAAATCCGGTGAAGTCATAGATCAGGGAATGCGTGGGCCCGAATGTGATCTGCGGCGGCAGATCTGTCTCCCAATGTGCGGAGACCACCAGCACTGCCCTTGGGTGCCATTGTGAGGCGAACGTACGCAATGCTTGCTGGTACTCACCATCCTCAGTGGCGACGAATGGGGCACCGTGCGAGATGAAGACGACCGGCATGGTTTGCTGTTTCATTCTCTGATTCTTCCCTGCTTTTGGCCAGAGTCAAAACATCTCGGCACTCACCGAGCGGCCTACCACCCGGTGATCTCGACCTTGCTCCAGTAGGCTTCTTGATGCACCTGGCCAGAGGGCAAAACGACAAGCTGCAGTCGCACTTCTTGGGCGGCGTATGCCGAGAGATCGATGTCCAGCGTCATCCAGCCATCATGTGTGAACTGCGGACCGACCTGCTGTTCACGCACAACTTTCTCGTTCACCTGCACAAGCAGTGTCCAGTTGCCCTGCGGATGATGGCCGACCTCGAGGTGCAGCAGCGGTCTGGGTGAGGGCAGCTTGATCGTTGTCTGCAGGCGGCAGGGGATCTCTGAGCTCTTGGGAGGGGTGACATACACATTGTTTTGTCCGACCAAGTTCTTCCGCAGCCCGGGTGCGACCTGATTACCCCAGTTGTCTACCAACCAATACTTGGCGACTGTCTGCAATTCATCATCAAGCCGTTGGCGGGTTGGGTCTGGTTTGCCAAGGATGGTGCCCATCTCCGCGAGTTGTCCGGCCGTCATCCGATCACCCGGTGGCGCAGCGCCACGCCGGTGTGACAGCAGCCAGTCGTAAAACCGCTGGTCCCCGTAATAGGCCGGCCAGAGGATGTGTGGCCCCGCAGGTACGACGACCTCGATGACATCAAGTTCAGCCGACCGCAATGCTTGGGCCATTGTGGCCGAGCCGGGGACGCTCTTGAGATCGGCCTCACCTGAGATAATCAGGCAGGTGACGCCGCTTTGTTTCAGGGCTGCGGCTGTAGCCTCCGGCTCATTGGCGCCACCGGAGATGGAGACTATGGTCGCATAGCGTTGTGGCGAGAGCCGCGCCACCGGCCAGCAGCCGCCACCACCCAGTGACAGGCCTGTCAGATATACCCGCATCTCATCAATCGACCATTGCGCTGTGACCTGCTGTACCAACCGATCGACCGCCTTTGCCACCTGTGGCGTTTTCCATGTCCCATCCGTGGGACACTGCGGCATCAGGATCGCGAATGGCATCTTCGCTTGCAGGTCCGGCTTCTCCAGCAGGTCATGAGCGATCCCCCACATATAGAGCATGCGCGGATCCTGCCCCCGCTCGCCAATGCCCGAGAGGCAGACGATCAATGGCCATGTCTGTTTCTGCTGGTCGTATCCCTGTGGCAGGCACAACAGGAACGGCATCGACCGCTGAGCATCACCGTCACGATAGTCGTAGATAAGCTGATGATATCCGGGTTTCTCGGGGTGGGCGGCAACCCCTGCAAATGCGCGGATGGTTCCCGGCGCGTGCTCCTGCGCCCACGCAAGCGAGGACAAGAGCGCGAACGCAATCCAGAGCAATGACCGATGCGCCATGGTCAATGACTCGATTCTACCAATCCAGTGTGCTGCGCCAGGCTTTGGTTAGATCATCGATCGTCAGATCCCAGACAACCTTGCCGGCACGGATCACCTGCAGGCGCGGCAGATGCTGTACCACGCCAACATTGACGATATCCGCGACGCTGTCGACGAGCTTGCGCAGCTCCTGCAGTTTGGCCGGGTCGTGCAGTTCGACCAGGTATTGCCCAGGCTTCTCGGCGAAGGCCGACTGATAGTCAAAGGCCTCTTCGCCCATCGTCAGGCCGATACCCGAGGCGATGCACATTTCGGCCGCCGCCGTCAGCATGCCGCCATCGGAGATGTCGTGCACGGAAACCACCAGCTTCCGCCGGATCGCTTCGGCCATCAGCTTGTGTGTTTGTGACAGGTATGCCAAGTCGCGGCAGTTGCGAGCGGCGATCATGGCAACAGCGTTGCGGTGGCTCTTAAAGTCCATCGTCACACAGTTGCGCACATCGTCGACGATGGAGATGGCCGAGATCAACAGCGTATTGGGGATGCGGATCACCTCGCCAGTCTCGGAATTGGTGAACTGGTTGTGCAACGAGTCCTTGCCGCTGACAAACGGAATCCCATAGGCGCGGGCCGCGTCATAGCAGGCTTCGCAGGTCCGGACCAGTTCGCCCATGGTCTCGGGCGTGGCAACGCTGGGCCAGCAGAAGTTGTCTAGGATAGCAGTCTGGGCGGGATCAGCGCCGACCGCGACGATGTTTCGCACCGCCTCATCGATCGAGGCGATCGCCATCTCGTAGGGATCGGTGATATGCGGCGCCATGCCGCAGGCGATTGCTACGCCTCTGTGCCCGCCAAGTTTCGGGCGAATGACCGCGGCATCGGATGGTCCAACTTGCCGCGGCCCGATCAGTGGCTTGATGGCGCTGCCGCCCTGCACCTCGTGATCATATTGGCGGATCACCCAATGTTTGCTGGCGATATTGGGGTGCGAGAGAGCACCCAGCAGCTTCTGGCGCGGACTCAAGGCATCCGCAAAAGCCGGCCAATTGTCCGTGCTCATCTTCGGCTTCTGCGCCTTGCGTGCCTCGTAGCTCTTCTCGATGACCACGGCCTTTCGCGTGGGCATCGGAATGCCGTTGTGCAGGAACTCCATCGAAAGCCGGCCGACCTCGGTGCCCTGGTACTTCAGGACCAGTTCCGCTTTGGGGGTACCAAAGGTGCCGATGACCGTCGCCTCGACATCTTCTGACGCGGCCAGTTTCAGTAGTTCCGCCACCTTCGCCTGCGGCACCGAGAGCGTCATGCGCTCCTGGGCTTCGGAGATCCAGATCTCATCATGCTTCAGGCCGGCGTATTTCAGCGGCACTTTTTCCAGATCGACGGCCGCCCCGATCTTCTCGCCCATTTCGCCAACGGCCGACGACAACCCGCCAGCGCCGCAGTCGGTGACGGCGGTGAAGAGCCCGCGGTCGCGGGCCACCAGCAGGACGTCGGTCACCTTCTTCTCGGTGATGGCGTTGCCGATCTGCACGGCATGGCTGAACTCGTCGGCGTGCGTGTCGGTCAGTTCGGCCGAGGAGAACGTGGCCCCATGAATGCCATCGCGGCCGGTCCTGCCGCCCATCACCACGATCGCATCGCCGGCTTTGGCCTGCTTCTCGATCTTGTTGCGCGGGATCATGCCCACGCAGCCGCAGAAGACCAGTGGATTGCCCAGATAGCGGTCATCGAAATAGACGGCGCCGTTGAGGGTTGGGATGCCCATGCGGTTGCCGTAGTCGCGGACGCCGGCCACGATCTGCTGCAGGATGCGGCGGGGGTGGATGACGCCCTTGGGCAACTGCTCCTTCTCGGGATAGGCGACGCAGAAGACGTCGGTATTGGCGATCGGCTTGGCGGCCAAACCGGTGCCCAACACATCGCGGATGACGCCGCCGGAGCCGGTGGCCGAGCCGCCGTAGGGCTCAATGGCTGAGGGGTGATTATGCGTCTCCACCTTGAAGCAGACGGCATCGGCGTCGTCGAAAGCGATTACGCCGGCGTTGTCTTTGAAGACGGAGAGGCAGAAGTCCTTCTTGCCCTGTGCGATCAATTCCTGGGTGCTCTTGAAGATGGTGTCCTTGATCAGGTTCTTGTAGGAACGGGTTCCGAGCTTCTTACCCGTCTCATCCTGAACTTCGATGTCGACCGAACTCTTAAGCGTCTTGTGGACGCAGTGCTCACTCCAAGTCTGCGCGATCGTCTCGAGTTCGATATCGGTCGGTTCCCGGCCGGCATTGCGGAAGTAGTTCTGAATCGCCTTCATCTCATCAAGTGAGAGGAAGAGGTGCTTTTCGCGGGAGAAAACCTTGAGCTGGTCATCGCTCAGGTCGCGCAGCGGGATGTGCGTGAGCTTGAAGGTGTAGGGATGGCCCTGCGTGAATTGTTTCGGCAGAAAAGTGTCGAAGTGGATCGACTCGATCACCCCGTTGGCTAGGATTCGCGTCGCGATCTGGTCGAGTATGGGCTTCTCGAGTTTGGCGTCAAAGAGGTAAACGCGGCCGGTGCGGACCTCCTTCACCGGCAGGCCCATATCGCGGATCGCCATCTCGGTTGATGCGGCGACTGGATCCATCACGCCGGGCTTGAGGTGAATCTCTATCCGCGAGGAACCGGTGTCGGCGGGTGCCGACTGGATTACCTGGGCCGATTCCACGACCGGATCGGATACCAGTTTGGCGGCAATAGCCTTCACCTGCTCGGGCGAGGCGTCGGTATCGATGAGGAATGCCCGGCGGGTGGAGACTTTCCCAACGTGAATGCCAAACTCCGCGATTTGACGGCGAACAGACTCGCCCGAATGGTCAACAGTAGTGGCCGTCTGGGCCGGCAAAACATCAATCCGGTAGATCATGGAGACAGATTGTATGAGAAGAGGGTCGAAGGGCAACGCGACGCGGTCTGATCGCTGGGGCAGATGTGGCGCGGCCCCTCGCCTGGCCGAGGCCAACCGAGAAAATGTCGGGTGCGCTATCGTGCGTAAGCTGCTTCAGGAGCAATAGATGCGCCTGTATCGGACAACAAAAGGTCATTCGTGCACTTGACGTTGGTGTCGCGATCGAATAAAGTGTTAGCGGCCTGATCGGGTGATGGTCATCCGAGGAATAAAGGCAAATAAGACGCAGAAGGAAGCTAGAGATGGCAACGCGACTGTGCAAAACTTCGCCGGTATGTGCATTTGAGGCCAACAGCCTCAGGCGCGATGCGGCGTTTGCCACCCTCCATGGCATCGTATGCGTTATGCCAATGCTGGCTGGACGTTCTCCGGGGTAAAGCTGAAAAGCAAATGGAATAAGGCCCCGGAGAACAGATAAAAGTCGGTTCTCCGGGGTTTTTCTTTTGTGGTGAGTGCATTGAGGCGGCGATGGATCGTCGCAGGTATAGGAAGATGAAGTATGAGCGGGACAACAAGCATAATGCAGGAGGTTGGTCGCCCGCCCTCTTTGGTGGAGAGTTTCGATTCAGTGTGGGTGCTCGATGCGACCCTCATGGCGGAGCATTGGAAGTATCTCTGGCAAAGGTTTAGCATGGGCGAGTTGATCGATATCTGCCGCCGCAGCGGCTGGCTGGCATCGCAGAGCAATCGCGATGCGGTAATGGCGTTGCTGCGCCTGAGCCGTGAGGCGGGTTACGATCCGATTACGGATGGACGCAGCACTGAGGAGCCGCTGAAGGTTGTATAGGTGCATGTGTTAACCACGTAACCAGTGCGGCCGCCCGGATTGTTTCGGGCGGCCGCTTCGATTTAGACTCCGGACGCATATCTGGCCAGCATCAGCACAATGGCTTGGCCAAAGAAGATTCGCAGGAGCATGGTCAGGGGATAGACAGTCGAATAGGCCACGGATGGAGCATCCGAGCCGGTTACCTGACCGGCGAAAGCCAGGGCCGGCGGATCGGTCATGGAGCCTGACAAGAGACCACAGACAGTCATGAAGTTCATCTTCAAGACCGAGCGGGCGAAGAAGCCCACGATGGCGAGAGGTACGAAGGTGATCAGGGTGGCGTATGCCATCCATTTAAGGCCATCGCCTTTGGTCAGCGTTGCGACGAAGTCGCCGCCGCAATCAAGGCCGACGCATGCCAGGAAGAGGACGATGCCCAGTTCACGCAAAGCCAGGTTGGCACTGTAGGGCAGGTAGTAGATCATGTGCCCGATTCTGCCCATGCGGCTCAGGATAATCGCGACGACCAGCGGGCCGCCTGCGAGCCCGAGTTTCAGCGGAGCAGGCAACCCGGGCAGGGGGATGGCGATGCTGCCGGCGATCACGCCCAGGGCGATCGCGAAAAACACCGGCATGACCTGTGGATAGTTCAGCGCCTTGACACTGTTGCCCAATTCGGCGGCGGCGTTACTCAGGTCATCCTCTTCGCCAACGATGCCCAGCGTGTCGCCATAGAGGATCTTGGCGCCGGAGTAGGGGCTTAGCACGATATCTCCGCGGATGATGCGGGTGGCGGTGACGCCGAAGCGTTCGCGAAGCTGAAGTTCGGAAATCTCCTTGCCGACGTATTCCTCTTTGGTGACGAGCACTTTCTGGTAGGTCAGTTCGCTGTGTACGGAGCGCACATCGACCTTTGATTCCTGGCCGACGGCATCACGGAATCTTTCCACACCGGTGCGCGGCCCGACCACGTGGACGATATCGCCCATCCTAAGCATCGTGGTTGGCAGGCCCAGTACAACCTGTCCATCCTGCAGGATGCGGCTGATGGTGACATTGCATTCGCGGGCGATGGCGATCTTGCGGAGTTGTATCGGCTTGGCCGCGAAGCTCTTGATCTCGACGTTCATGTTGACAAGAGGTTCGCGTCTGGCGGCGACGGCTTTGTTGATGTCTTCCTGCTCTCTGGGCAGGCTGATCTTGTAGAGGGCGCGGATTGACAGCATGGTCAGGATGATGCCCATAATGCCGAACGGATAGGCCATGGCATAGGCCGAGCTTTGCATGGAGGCGTTGCCGATTCGGCCGCCTTCCCCGACCTGGCGCAGGGCTTCAGCGCCCGCCGCTAGCGAGGGCGTATTGGTCGTGGCGCCGGAGAAGAGGCCGACAGCGGCCGCCAGGGGCACATCGGCAAACCAGAAAAGCATGATGGCAATGATCGCGCCCAGAGTCACGATGGCGGTGGCCATGAGATTGAGCTTTAGACCATCTCGGCGGAGAGAGGAGAAGAAGCTGGGTCCGACGTGGACGCCGATGGTATAGACGAACAGGATCAACCCGAAGTCACGTATGAAGTGCAGGACGTGCCAGTCGGCACGCTTTCCCGCATCGAGCAGGGGGAGATTCCACAGGGTCAGATAATGCGCCACGGCGATGCCGGAGAAGAGCACGCCTCCGATGCCCAGACCGATGCCTTTGATCTTGATATGGCCCAGAGCCAGACCCAGAAAGGACACGATGCAGAGGACCATGACAACGTGACCGACGCTGGGCTTGAGCACCAATTCGGTCATCCATGCCGGCAGAGATTGCATCATGCCGCTGAGCCATGCGGGCGAAGTGGCGGGTTGACTAGTTGCGAGGTCGCTGGCAGAAGCCAGGATTCCGAGGTTCGCAGACATAAAAGCACACACTCCTTACCAGAAAGCAGCGGGGCCGACATGCAGTCGGCTTTGACCGGTCGGAACATTCTAGAATCTTGTCTGATGGTATGGCCGATGGCTTGGTCAAGCATCGCTGGTGAATTATTTCACAAATAGCTCGACAGGTCAATGCCGGCTGGCCTCTTTGGCAATCCCCAATTACCGCCTACGATTCGTAAGCAACTGTTATAAAAGACTTTATATATCTGAGACACGATCTCAGAGCCCCAATCATCCAGCCAGAGCCATTGGTTACATGGCGATCATCATCGGCCGGCAAGGTCGCCACGTCGCTATTTCTGCCACCACATTCTGGCGCGCAGCTCGATGATGCGGTCGCAGATCGCCTTGTGTGATCTGGCAACGTATTCGAGGAGAGGCGGCATGGCGGTGGCGGGGATCAATTGCTTCTTCTCGACTAACTTCAGGGCGATCTGGCATTCTTCGACGGCCGCGAGGGCGCGTTTGCAGTTCACAACGTTGCCACCCAAGACCTCGTCCTTGTAGCCCATGCCATGGCCGCCGGCGATCTTTGCGCCGGCAATCTTGATCTGGATGTATGCCTGGGCGACGTCCTCATCGGCTTCTTCGTCGATTGAATCGCGCATCAGCGGGACAAGAGCGCGGTCGATGGCGTTGGAAGCCGCCTCGCAGGCGGCGTAGGCGGGAATGGCATCAAGTTCACGGTCGCGGTGTTGATCGACTTCATCCATCTGCTGGACATCGACCGGATCCTCGGCCGGCGCGCCGTTCGAGTTCTCCAGGTCCTCCTGGGCTTGGGCTGCTGCTTCGGAGACCTCCTGCAACCACTGTTCATCGACAGTGCTACGCTTGCGATCCCAGCCCATCTCGTGATCGATGATCTCCTCGCGATCGGGATCATCGATAAGAGTTTCCATCAGTTCGCCATAGCGTGCAGCGCGGAGATCGGCGTTGCGCAGGAAATCATCCCACTGCTGCTCGGTCCAAGGGCGATCCTCTTGATCTTCGGCCATGGCCGTATTGTCTCATTCAGCAAGTTAAGTACCAGTGATTGTACAACGACAAAACCCGGCGGACGTGATTGGCGCCCGCCGGGCTCGGTCATGAATTCTAGCGATCTGGACCACCGGCCTGGCGATCGGGCACCGGGCCTTGGCCAGGACCACGGTTAGGTCCCATGGCTCCGCCACCCATGCCTCCGCGGCCCATTCCGCCGCCGCCCATGCCACCACGACCTTGACCGGATCCGCCACCGTATCCCATCGGCCGACCCGTCCGGGACAGCGAAGTGATGAGATAGTTCACGGCAACTTTGTCCAGGCCTTTGCGCACCTCAGCGGGGATGGCTGCGCGCTGTTCGGGCGTTTCGATCGCACCGTTGAAGAGCTCCTTGCCAGTCTTGTCCTTGGCCGTCAGGATGGGTTTTCCATTCTCTACCTGCAGAGTCAGAGACATGTCTTCGGCCTCGTAAGTTACGGTCCGGTTGCTGCCTGTAGACTCGGATGTCATCTGGCGCATTCTCTCCTGCATTTCCGCGGTTGGTCCGCCCATCATTCCGCCCCCTCCTCCGCCGCCGCCCCAACCACCGCCGAACATCGGCGCTACCATCTGCTCCTTGGTGATCAGTTTTGCGGAGGTGGTATTGGTTGTGCCTTCACGGATGTACGTGATCTTGATTTCATCAGCGGCTTTGTGGATGCGCACCAAGGATTGGAGTTGGGGTGGGTTGAAGAGGATCTGGTCGTCCACCTTGGTCAATACATCGTATTGCTGCAGGCCTGCAGCTTTGGCCGGGCTTTCGGCAGCGACGAAGTTGACCATCAGTCCGGAATCGGTCTTGGTCAGCTTGAGCTGTGACTTCATGGCCGGGTCGATAGGGGAGACCTCGACGCCAAGATAGGTGGCATCCTGCATCTGGATGTTGTCCATTCCGGGCATGCCGCCGGGGGGCATCATTCGCGGATTACCTATCGGGCCACCGCTGAAATCGCCACGCTGCTGGCGCGGTCCATCACCGCCTTGTCGCATTCCCGGCCGGCCGGGTCGATCGCCACCATCTCCCTGCGGCGCCTGCTGCACGCCATCCGGGCGTGGTGGTGGGGCATCGTTTGCGGGTTGGGCATTGGCGACGCCGATCATAAGACATGCCAATCCTGCCAGTGTCATCGGTGCTGTAATGCTTCGCTTGAACATAGTGATTCTCCTTTGCTTGGGGCTGAGGGCGTTTCTAGATTGTTCAGAACGCCTCGGAAACAAACTGGTAGACTTCCTCTTGTGGGAAAGTCATGGTTGCCAACTTCCCGTTCTCGACTTCGGTGATCTGATGGGTCGTGATCAGGCGATACTGACGGATGGGCCCATCCGCCTGCACGTCCACGATTCCATCTTCACTCCACTGAGCATCTGTCTCGACAAGTTGTGTTAGCGAGGCCTTCTGCGTGGATGGCACGAAGGCGACCATCGTCGGAGTTGGCTTAAGAGACGGTGTCTGGGATGAGTTGCCGGATGCTCGCATTATCAGCAGCAGGGCGGCCGCGGCGGCCAGCGTTGCAGCGGCCAGTCCGATCATCCATCGCGTTGCCGGCCGACGCTGGATCGTCTGGATGATTCGCCGGTCCAGTTGGGGCGAGGGAGCCCGCAACGGCATTTGCCGCAAGGCTTGCTCCAGGTCATCGAATTCACCGTGTTGCTCGTTCATACGCGTGTTCCCAGTTGCTCTTTGAGTTTCTGCATTGCCCGGCGGTATCTTGACGCCACCGTCTGCAAGGGCTCGCCCAACGTCTGGGCGATCTGGTCGAAGGTCAGTTCACCGTAGACCTTCATGACCACCACCTCACGCTGGTCATCGTCCAGAGCGGCGATTTCCTGACGGACGATCTGGCATGTCTCGTCGGTGAGGACCGCTCGCTCCGGCGTCGGCTGGTTGTCATAGATCGACTCGTTCAACTCGGATGTGTTCCTGCGCAGGCGAAGCTGATCGCGAGCGGCATTGCGTACCGCGGCGAAGACATACGCGACCGGAAAGAACCTTCCTGCGCGGCACATCCGGGTGAAGGCATCGTGGACGGCATCCTCGGCCTGCATGGCGTTGCTGGTGATCGCCATGGCCAGACTGAAAAGCCCCTGGCGGTATTGCCGGTAGATCGCTTCCAGAGGCTGGTCTTGTCCGTTGTCATCCACAATGCTCTCAATGATACAGACGCGGGTGGGGTAAGTGTTTATTCATTGTCGTGCGGTGATTCCGGGTAGTTTTGAATGCGTCACGGCTTCGGGCGCAGTTGGGGATTGGGTGCTATGTAGCGGCTGAGACACCCGAATGACGAGGTCGGAATCACGATTCAATGACGAAGGAGCCGATGAGGAATCGGGGGGCGGACAGGGCTGTGGGGTTGGGGTGGCTGATGGGCCGTCCTCCCTGCACCCGGGGACGGGTGCGGGCACCGCAGTCGGGGACGACTGCGCCACGGTTTCGGGTACAGGTGCGCAAGTTCTCGCGGGGGTGGGGTGGGATGACGTATCTTGTGGTGGGAGCGGAGGTTGCGCTTCGGTTGGGGGAGGAGGTGCGCAGGTTTCCTTAGAAGGTACGAAGGCACCAAGGCACGAAGGCACGGAGGGAGGAGTTGGGATGGTGGCGGGGAGGTGCCAGGTCCAGTGTTTCTGCTCTGGCTCGAAGTGGCTGGTGATGTGCAGGGCGCTCTTGGCGCGCAGGATGGTGCCCCATGCACAGCCGGCCTCGTCGGCCATGTGACGCAGCGTGCCGGGGGCGGGATTGCGACGGGCGCCGGCCGGGCGCAGACCAGAGGCCAGGGCTTGCAGGAGGAACTGGCAGGCATCATCGTGCATGTCGGGGGATGGGCCGGAACGATGGGCGCGGGAGGAGGACTGCTGCTGGTGCAGCAGGGCGAAGTAGTGGGGAAGGGTCAGGGACTGCAGGTTGGTGTTGAGGGCCCGGAAGCTGGAGAGGGAAGCGGGAGTGAGGGTCTGGAGTCTGCGGGTGGAGTTGAAGCGGGCCAGGGTGTTCTTGACGCAGAAGAGCAGACGCTGCTCGGGGTCTTCGAGATCGGGGGCCATGAAGTACACCAGGCGGCAGGCGTCGCGCATGGCGGCGAAGAGGCGGGAGGCGAAGGGGTTGCGCTGCAGTTGCGGTACGCCGGCGAGCAGGACGATGGCGACTTCACGATGCTGGGCGACATTGGCCAGGGCATCGAGATCGCGTTGGACTTTGGCGCGGGCGGGATCGTTGGTGGCGGCGAAGAGCAGGTCGGCGTTGTCGATCAGGACCAGGCGGATGGTTTTGTGTTCGTGGAGCAATTCGGAGAGAGCATCCAGATCGTCGAGGGAGAATGGGGCATAACGGCTGCGGGGCTCCTGGCCATAGACCTTGGGGAATTCGCGATGGACCTTGGAGAGAATCAGGACTTGATCGGGATCGATGCCCAGGGCCTGTAGGCGAGGTTTCAGGACATCGTGTTGGTCGCGGTAGGAGATGAGAAGGACGGTGGGACAGCTTTGCGGGCCTGTCTCGTTGGGGATGATGATGGGGTCGGGGAGAGAGCCGTCGGGGTTGGCGGCGGGGTAGAAGGTCTGGCCGGTGGGAATGCCGGGTTGGGTGGCAAAGGCGGAAGCGAGGTGGCAGGCGAGTTGGGTGAGGCCGGTGCCGGTGGGGGCGGCGACGAGGGAGAGGCGGTGGCAGGGGAAGAGGTCGTGGAGTGCCCAGAGGGGCGGGAGGTCGGAGAGTTCGGCGACGGAGTCGAGATCGAGTTGGACGTTAGGTAATAGCGCTGGCTGAAGGAACATGAGAATCCCCTGTGTAAATGACCAATGACCAAGAACCAATGTCCAATGAATGACCAAGACCCAATGACCAATAGGGGCAGCGGGCTTGGGCGGTAT
>Ga0209083_1001295_pt1 | contig 29466 bp, 31 predicted proteins | sample AM7aDNAmetaG_FD_184132 | JGI IMG/M metagenome (GOLD analysis project Ga0209083, IMG submission 184132) | Freshwater microbial communities from Finland to study Microbial Dark Matter (Phase II) - AM7a DNA metaG (SPAdes) (version 3) | ecosystem: Environmental > Aquatic > Freshwater > Lake ...
CTGTGCAAATGAATGCCCGAAAAAAGCCGTTACCATGGTTCGGGAAGAAAAGTAATTCTGTTTCCAATTTTACCCGGTGTTTTGGGTAATACACCATAATTTCTTGTTTTTGGTGTGTTGAAATCCTTCGTATTAGTCAAAAAAAGGAAAGGAGTGGGTTTCACTCCCACCATGCCCATACCTCCATATAAGATATTCGTCGGGCAGGATTCAACGGTAAACTCCTGAAAGTTTCAGAGACTGGGGTATAGTCAACTATCCCAACCGAAGTCTCCGAACCGGCAGGGTGGAACCCCAGGAACGTGACTAAGTACATCTCCGACAAGTGTCAACCCATTTAACTTTTCCAAAATTAGATGAGATATGGGATATTGGAATGCCGGTCATTCTCACTTCTATTTTTGGGCTTCCAGTGGCAGGATATTTTGGCTTGCTCGTGCAGGGTAATACTTTTCCTTTATTTGAGCGAAAAGATACGTTAGAGCGAGCACAAACGCTATACATCCGAATGCAAGGAACATAGTACTAAGTGTTGCAGCAATGGCAATGACTGCCACTACAGCAATTGTGGAAGCAAACTGGCCAAGGTTCAGGCCTACTGAGAACCCACCCATTGCTTTGCCAATAAACTGTTGTGGCGTTATTGCGGCAATCCAGTTTAGGATAGTCGGCATCAGAATACCCTCCCCTATACCTATAAAGATCACTGCGAACCCGACGGTGGCAAGCGACGTCGCAAAACCAAGACAGCACAAACCGATTCCAAAGAAATTAAAGGTAAGGGTGAGGATAGTGAACCGGTGGAATCTCCAGGCAATTCTCCCGTAAAGGAGTCCCATGAGTGTTGATGAACAGCCCGAGATTCCCAGGAATATTCCCGCGGTAAGTGCGGTGTTTTCGCCTAATATCCGTGCTGCATCCATATTTGTAATCAGGTAGGGTAACTTTGTAGGCAGTAAGAAGAACAGCAGGTTACCTAAAAACAGGGTTGTATATGCCAAGAAGAGGAGGAAGGCAGGGAAGGTTTCATCGGGGGTTCCCATTACCCTCGATAGTTTCGGAAGAACCGGCTCTTTCATTGTTGCAAGAATCCCTGCGAGAATTACAACGCCAATCAGGTAAATAAGGAACGATGCATGCCAGGAAATACCGGCGAGAAGTCCCCCGCTTGTTTCAAGAATTAATACCCCTGTACCCATTGCAGCTGCCTGGTAACCGAGAACCCTGGCACGGCTGATTCCATCGTAATAACAGACAATTAGGGCGGATGTCGTGCAGATTATGCCGGCAATGCCGATTCCAAGGATGAATCTGCCAACTAATAATGCGGGCAGGGAGGAAAGATAAAATCCGGAACTTCCTGCGATGGTGAAGATCGCAACGGATGCAGCAAGGACGGGGATTTTACCGATTCTATCCGAAAGAGCACCGATGAAAAAGCCGGTCAAAGCAATTGCAAGCGCGGGGAGCGTAATAATTAAGGATACGGTGGCTTCTGATGCATCGGGAAATGCCTGGCTGATTAATGGCAGAGCCGGTGCCACAGCTGCACCTCCCATGAGAATCATCATGGCTGCCAGCATGAGAAAAAGAAATGTCCATTTCGTTGGTTTGAACGGTTCTGTAATCATGTCGTATCTAATCGCCGAGATCAGGATATTAAGAAAGTGCTCCTGAATATAGTAGCTAAGATCATGATTGATGAATCGCTGCTTTCGCAACTGAAAGGAATCGGGATGAGTGAATATGAGGCGAAGGTGTATGTGATTTTGTCTGCGTTGCGGGTGGCAAGTGCCCGTGAAATTCACGAACAGACGAAAATCCCTCGTGGCAGAATCTATGAAACGCTTACCTCGTTAGCCAGGAAAGGATTTATTGTTGCTTCAGGTAAGTCGCCGGTCCGATACTCGCCTGTTGATGTTATCCAGACGTTTGAGCGGCTGAAATGGGAATCGGTGAAGTCTCTTGATGGATTGTATGAGCGTCTGAAAACCCTGGAAACCGAAACGCCGGAACCACTCATGCAGGGATATAAGTTGTTTACAGAGTGGACGAGGGACAACCAGATCCGGATGATCCTGCGTCGGGCGAAATCCGAAATTATCCTTCTCTGTAATGATAAAGAAATTATCACCAGATATGGAAGTGATATTTCACGTGCGGCAAAACGAATTTCTGTGTACCTGATTGTCGGAAGAAAGGAACTTGCCGAGTTCGCGCCGATAAAATGCTATGTTGGTGGGAGTGATATTGCGTCATCCCTCTTTTATTATGAAGATGGAGAAAATATTGGGCTCTCGCTGAAATTGTTATTGATGGCTGATCGCCGGGAGTCCCTGTCTGTCCTGGAAGATAACGGGAGAATGACGGGAATTTTTATATGCCCTGATATATACGCCAGTTATCTGTCCCGAAAAGTTGTGCAGGAAATTCAACCTGTTGAAAAAAAAGAAAAAGCCCAGCCTAGGCCAGGTAACGGTCTAAATTAAAAAGATATTAGGGAGATGGGGAATGGGAGATTAATAGTCGCCCATACCGCCCATGCCGCCCATGCCGTCCATGCCGCCGGGGGGCATTCCTCCGGGTGGGGCTGCAGACTTGGATGACGCAATGACATCATCGATCCTCAGGATCATGATGGCTGCTTCAGCAGCACTGGCAATTGCCTGGGTCTTTACACGCAGGGGCTCGACGACGCCGGCCTTCTGCATATCGACGGTTTTCCCTTCAAATACGTCGAGACCAAAGGTCTTCTTACCCTTCTCGTGAGCTGCACGGATCTCAACAAGCATGTCGATTGGGTCGAGACCTGCATTCTCTGCAAGGGTCCTCGGGATGATCTCAAGTGCATTCGCAAATGCTTCGATGGCGAGCTGGGCACGTCCACCGACACTTGCTGCGTATTCGCGGAGACGGAGCGAGAGTTCTGTCTCAGGTGCACCGCCACCGGCGACACACTTGCCGTCTTCTACAACAACACTGACGACGCGGAGTGCATCTTCCATCGCACGGTCAAGCTCGTCAACGACGTGCTCGGTTCCACCGCGGATAATGATCGATACTGCCTTCGGGTTCTTGCACTGTTCGACAAAGATCATCTCTTCGCCTGATACCTTCTTCTCCTCGACGAGGCCGGCATGTCCGAGCTCCTCCTTGGAGATGGCATCGATACTGGAGACAAGGTTTGCACCAGTTGCACGCCCGAGTTTCTCCATGTCGCTCTTCTTGACGCGGCGCACTGCGAAGATACCTGCCTTTGAGAGGTAGTGCTGTGCAATGTCGTCAATACCCTTCTGGCAGAAGAGGACATTTGCACCGCTCGCTGCAATCTTATCGACGATGTTCCGGATCATCCGTTCCTCTTCGTCGAGGAATGCCTGAAGCTGGTCAGGGCTTGTGATATTAATTTCCGCATCGACTTCAGTCTTCTTGAACTCGACTGCTGCGTTGAGGAGGAGGATCTTCGCCTTCGTTACCTTCTTCGGCATCGCGGGGTGGACTCTCTCCTTATCGATCAGGACACCTTCAACGATCTCGGAGTCGTCGATTGATCCGCCGACTTTCTTCTCGACCTTGATATAATCGGTGTCAACCGTGCCGTCGGGGTCGGCAACCATCGTGACTGCCTTGACGACGAGGTCACAGAGCTTGTCTTTCGATGCTTCTGCGCCCTTTCCGGTCATTGCGGTCTCAGCGATCTTCTTGAGCATTGCAATGTCACCTGGTTTGATGGTGATGGCAATCTCTTTCAAAATCTCCTGTGCCTTTTCGGCGGCCATGCGGTACCCTGCTGCAATGACAGTTGGGTGGACGTCCTGTTCAAGGAGGTCTTCCGCACGTTTCAGAAGTTCGCCTGCGATAACGACGGCTGTGGTTGTCCCATCGCCGACTTCATCGTCCTGGGTCTTCGCGACCTCGACCATCATCTTTGCCGCTGGGTGCTCGATGTCCATCTCTTTGAGAATGGTCACACCGTCATTGGTGATGACGACATCCCCGATGGTGTCGACGAGCATCTTGTCCATTCCTTTTGGACCGAGAGTAGTGCGCACTGCACTTGCCACTGCCTTGGCAGCAGTGATGTTCATGCCCTGGGCATCGCGGCCACGGGTACGTGAACTACCCTCTTTTAAAATCAGAATCGGTTGTCCTCCAAGCTGTTGTGACATAGTTTTCACCACTTTGAGCGGTAAAAGTTGGTTTGTGGTTCTATATAAACCTTGTCACTTGTCGATCATCTCGATCAACTCTTCACCGTCGGCTACGTGTTGAAGACGTTCCTCGCCAATCACCAGGGTTTTTCCGATTTTTTTCTCTTTGTAGTAATCGGTGAGGACGCACATCGCCCGGGTACCGGTCACTTGCGAGATGTTCCCGATCAGTGCAGCGCGCTTGACGACACGCTCAGCAGTACCATACCCGGTCAGGATCGTATGGCCATGAAAGATGATCAGGGCCTGGAACGGCGCCCGCTGCAGGGTATGGAGCGTCATTCCGATCTGCTTGAGGAACCCCATGGGGGCCTCCTCGTCCGGGGACTGTTCTCGTTCTTTGGACTCTGCATGCCGCTGCAGCAGGTCAATGGACTGCACCAGCCCGCTGTCAAACAGTTCTTCGATTTTCTGGGCTACTTCGAGGGTGGTCCCCATCCCACTTTCATACTTGCTGATCGTCCGCCTGGATACCCCGAGGAGATTTCCCAGGTCACCAAGCGACATACTCCGCTTCTCCCTCTGTTCGCGGAGTGCATCCCCGTTAATCGCGACATACAGGCCACCCGGTGAGGCATAAATCAGTGGTGGGATCCCCTCGACAATATAATCGTAGAGTGTTGACACGCTGATCGCGTAGATCCCGTACCGGAGATATACGGCACCTCGCTCCAGTTCCGCGTCCCGTGCCCGCTCACCGATGATAATCGCGGAACCCTTGAGGTGTCGTGCGACCAGCTCAAGGTCGAAGGCCGTCACCTCGCTGACACTGTCGATATGGGATACAACTTTTATCGCGAGTGTCATCTTCCCGTTGCTCGCAATGAGGTCGAAACTCCTGGGCCGCATGCTGAACCGTTCGGAGACGAGGTAACCTCCGGAGATCATCACGCTCATAACCATCTGGAGGAGCCGGTCCTGTGTCATTTTCCGTTAGGATGGATTTAGTACGTGATATAATAAATAATAGGTTATTTGCATGCTCCTCGGTATTGACGATACGGATTCACCTTCCGGCATGTGTACCACCTACCTCGGGGCACTGCTGGCCAGGCGGCTGATTACACAGCATATGCTGGTTCTGGAGGCACGGCTTCTCCGCCTGAACCCGAACGTAATCTACAAGACCAGGGGAAACGCTGCGATCTGCCTTATGGTGAACGGACCGGTGGACCGCGTGTTCGATATCGCCTGCGATATGGTCGGCTCACTAGCCCATATTTCCCATGAAAACACAAATCCAGGTGTTGTAGCGGTCGAGACCCGCCCTCCACCGGATTTTTATTATAAGACGGTCAGGGATTTCTGTACCATAGAAGAAGCGATTGCCATCCTGGAGGCAGCCGGAGCACGCTATAAAGGTTTTAAGAATGGCAGGGGACTGATCGGGGCGACCGCCGCAGTCTGCAGCGTGGTCCCTGACAGGACATTTGAATACCTGGCATACAGGAAACCCGACGCCTTTGGTACACCGAGATCGGTTGACCGGCACAGCCTGTCTGATGCCGAGACGTCCACCTTCCCACATACCTGGGATACCTTCGATATCGAAAATAACTGCGTTGTCTGTGTCCCGCACACACCTGACCCGGTCCTCTTCGGGGTCCGGGGAGAGAGCCCCTCGTGGGTTGCCCTCGCAAGGATGCAGGTTGATTCGGAACCTACGGAAATTGAACAGATCTTTGTCACAAACCAGGGCACCGATGCGCACCTCGTTGAGGGTGAGATCGGATCTCTTACGGAGGGTTTTTCCTACCGTGTGACCGGTACGGTATGCGCCTTTGCACAGAGTGGAATTGGGGGACATGTATTGATTGAGATCGGGGACGGGGACCAGAAAGTCCGCTGCATGGCATACGAGCCGACGAAGGGGTTCCGGAACATTATCCGGGCATTATGGCCGGGGGACCGGGTGCTCGTCACCGGGAGCTATAAGGGTGGCAGTATAAACCTAGAGAAGATCTGTATTCTCACGTTGTCACCCGCCATGACTAAACGACCACCGGTCTGCCCCTCGTGTGGAGCCCGGATGACGAGTGCAGGTGCTCAGAAGGGCTACAAATGCAGGAAGTGCGGGGCCCGAACGAAAGACCCGCAGGTTACATTTCATGACAGGACCATTACACCCGGATGGTATGAAGTCCCGCCAATCGCCCGCAGACACCTGGCAAAACCCCTCTGCAGGGGTCCATGACTCCTGACACAGGCAATCTGCCGGGAAGGGTTATCCTTGGACGCGTCCAACAAGTGAAGAGAAGGTTTGGGAGCACATGAGTCACGAATGCCGCGTACCGGTCAGGCAAGTACACCTGAAAGCAGGAATGACGGTCGGAGAACTCGCCGAGCAGATGGGGCAGGCCGGGGCATATAACGGCGGTGCGCTGTACCGTGCCATCAGCATTTATGAAAAGATGCTCCGTGACCCGGATGTGACAAAGTTTTTCGGCCTCGCCGGGGCCATGGTGCCTGCGGGCATGGGCGGGATCGTCAGTGACCTCATCGAAGCCGGGCATATCGACGTTCTCGTCTCGACCGGAGCAAACCTCACCCACGATATCATTGAGGCGATCGGGTGCCGCCATTATCACGGTGACGCGGGATGTTCGGATATTGAGCTGAGACACGAGGAGATTAACCGTATCTACGACGTCTACCTGCCGAATGAGGCATTTATCAGGTTCGAAGAGTTCATGCAGGGGACATATGCCGGGTTGCCCGAAGGGGAAACAGTTTCGATCAGCGAACTGCTCACCCATATCGGTTCACGGCTCAGTTCCGGAATCCTCGCGACCGCTGCAAAAAAGTCTGTCCCGGTATTCTGTCCTGCCATCCAGGACTCCATGATTGGGCTCCAGTACTGGTTATTCTCCCAGACCGGGCACGTCACCGTGGACGCGTTCAAGGATATGCCGATGTTGCTCGACCGCTGTTTCACGGCAAAGAAAGCCGGGGCGATGATTATCGGTGGTGGCGTACCGAAGAATTTTATCCTGCAGAGCATGCTGATGACAGAAAACGGTTTCTCGTACGCGGTGCAACTGACGGGAGACCGCCCGGACCTCGGCGGCCTGTCAGGTGCCACACTTGATGAAGCCCGTTCCTGGGGAAAGATCACCGAAGAGGCATCGGCTGTGACGGTCTATGGCGATGCAACGGTCCTCCTTCCCTTCATGATGGCTGCAGTACTGGAGAGACTGGAACAATGACCACACTCATCCTCGCACTTGACGTAACAGACAAGGCGAGGGCAATAGCGATTGCTTCCCGGTGTGCACCCGATATTGACGCAATAAAAGTTGGTTACCCCCTCGTCCTGGCAGCAGGGCTCTCAATTGCCGATGAACTTGGTGACCTTGACCTGCCGCTGATTGCAGATTTTAAGGTGGCCGACATTCCGAATACCAGCCGGCTTATCGCAGAAGAGGTATTTACGTCCGGTTATGACGCACTGATCTGCCAGGGTTTTACCGGCCGCGACTCGGTGACGGCCTGCGTCGGGGTGGCCAGGGAGTACGGGGGCGAGTGCTTCGTAGTCACCGAAATGAGCCATCCCGGGGCAACAGAATTCTTCCATGGGGGGACCGCAGAGAGGATTGCCATGCTCGCAAAAGAGTGTGATGCAGATGGCATTATTGCACCGGCAACGAGGCCTGACCGGGTTGCGTCCTTAAAGCAGCTGATCGGTGACCTTAAAATTTATTCTCCGGGGATAGGAGCACAGGGAGGTGATATTTTCACAATCTCAAAAATTGTTGACGGTATCATCATCGGACGTGCGATATATGATGCGGAAGATCCAAAGGAAGCTGCATTGCTGTTTGCTGGTATCCGCCAATGATGAGAAAGGAAGACTGATAAAAATGATGAACCCTATGAGTCAACTGAGGCGGAAACTCATTCTGAACGGTCTAAAAGTTTAAAAGGATGGCATTCTATCTGATAGTATGGAATGGACCGCGGACCAGCGAAAAATTGCAGAGAAATATACGCATCTTGAAGATATTCCGGGTACCGAACGGCGGTACAAGTGTCATACCTGTCACCTGATTGTCGATGAGACACCGTGCCCGAAATGCAATGAGGAACACCTCGAGATTATGTGTCCCCTCGACCACTGCCATTGCTCGCACGAGATCCTTTCAGGGATCGATTACTGCCCGCTCTGTCATGCGGCCGTATGTCCCGAATGCGGCTCTCATGATGTGGTTCAGATCAGCCGGGTCACCGGGTACCTCCAGGACGTATCAGGGTGGAATGCGGGAAAACAGCAGGAATTAAAGGACAGGGTCCGCTATACCGTAGCGTAAACGAAGACCCGGTTTTCATGAAATATTATATCAGGAACAATACTCTTTTTATCAGGGGTTCATTTTCTGCTGCAAGTACCGGTCCCTGCGGTGGCCTGCATCCCGTTTCAACGCTGTTAATGCACAGCGCCGGAACATCAGAAACCGCCCATCGGGACCCATGCAGGGAGTTAACCCACCAGGTCTGCAGGGAAGGTCTGCCGATGGATTTTTTCGGGGTCATTACCGGAAATGACATCAGGCATCTTTGCATTGTCCAGTATGATTATATCACGGTCTTTATCCTGGCATCCCCGCAGAGTGACAACCAGGCAGATCAGACCAGTATTCTCGTGTATTCTGGTGAAGGACTGGCAGATCATGCACTCCTGCAGATGATTGTGACCGTTACCGGTGCGAAAGAGCGAGCCCTGGTCAATGCCGGGGTGCCATTCACCGTAGAAACAAATGACCATGTCATTGTCGCATCTGAAGGACTACCCGGAAACAACGACGCAGGAATGCACATTGAAGCTGGAAAGCGGGTGTCAGGGAGCATCCTCTTTGGTCTCCCTCACGCACTCGGACAGGAAGATGACAAAAACAGAAACGGCCCGGCCTTTTATGTATATTCCAGACTCGGGGGAGGTCATTTTGTCAGGTGGTGTCCGGAGCAGTGTCCCTATTACCCATGCCATTTTTCCGGACAGCGATGTGATTACTGCTACTGCCCGTTCTACCCCTGCAAAGATGAGACCCTTGGCCAGTGGGTAACCGGGTCAAACGGCGGGAGGGTTTGGAATTGCAGCCGGTGTACACTACTTCACACACCGGATAATGCAGATTATCTTTTGCAATACCCGGAAGCTCCGCTGGAAGAGTTGAAGAAACACGAACAAAACAGGGTTAAAAAACAGGGTTTATAATCAAATCCCAAGTGCTGCGATGAGTTCATCCAGTGGGACTCCATGGGCCTCGGCTGCTTCGCGGACCGTCTCCCCGCGTGCAATCGCACATCCCACACATCCCATTCCAAACTTGAATAAAACCTCTGATGATTCTGGTTTGGCTTTTAAGAGATCATAAATGGTGCTATCTGCTGTTACTGTCATGGGGTACTATTCACTATACCGGTACTTAAACCTGTACTTGGTAGCCGGGTACCCTTCGTGCAGGTGGTCCCATTCACTTTCACACCGTGCATCCCAACACCATTAATATGCCCTGCCGGGTGAACATGTAGCTGGAGATGTAAAATGGATATTTCCCAGATTGTTGACAGAATCTCCCAAAAAATTGAGGCAAAAGGACATGCGGCAGATAAATCAAAGATTGAACAAAAACTGCGCCGCCTTATTGAGGAGTTCGGAGTCCAGCCGGCCGACGCCGAGAGGACTGTATTGTATGATATCGCACGTGATTTTGGCATCCAGCTCGGGAATGCCGCGGGTCCCGGTGATCAGAAACTGATCAACTCGGTCAGCACCGAGGAATGGGTCACGATAGAAGGGAAGATCGTTGCACTTGGCCATTCACCCTCGCCATCGATTGCCTATTCCGGAATCATCGCCGACGCTTCAGGAGCGATCCGGTTTGTCATCTGGTCAAAGGCATCGGTCCCGGTCATCAAAAAGGACGCGTGGTACCGTTTTGAGTCTGCGGTGGTTGATGAGTTCAAAGGAGCACTCAACTTAAAAGTCCACTCTGGGACGACCGTGAAGGAGCTTGAAGTCGATGGTGTCTTAATCCCGGTCATCACCCCACTTGCCGAACTGACCGCAGGTGTGGCGAGTGTCCGTGTGAAGATGATACAGGAATGGGATGTCACCCATGACCGGATGCTCCAGTCAGGCCTGCTCGGGGATGAGACAGGCACGGTGAAATTTGTCACATGGAAAGATGAGGGAATGGTGCGCCTGGAACCAGGCATGGTATATACCATATACTACGCACTGGTGGACGAGTTCAACGGGCGTCATTCTTTGAACCTGAATACGGCAAATATCCTCGCCGAAGAAGGAGATATCGCCGTTTCTTCCGGGGCCTCGACGTTCCAGGGGGCACTGGTCCATATTGCCCCGGGTTCCGGACTGATCAAGCGGTGCACGGTTGAAGGGTGTAACCGCGTGCTTTCCCGCCAGAATTACTGCCCGGTCCATGAAATGCAGCCGAAGTTTAATTACGACCTCCGGATCAAGGGTTGGCTCGATGACGGCACTCATACCATCGACACACTGATGCAGCGTGAGGTCGTGGAATCGCTCACGGGTATGACACTGGAAGAATCCAGGGAGCTGGCAGAGAATAACCCGCTCGGAATGGACGAGGTGTTTTTACGCATGAGAGAGAAGATCCTCGGGCGCTACCTGCGGTGTGAGGGTAGAGAGATCGACCGGAGGCTGATTGTCAACTCCTGTGAACGTATTCACTTCGAGCCAACGATGCTGGCTGAATTGTTGAACCGCACGGGAGGCGAGGTTTCATGAGCACACCTGCCAACGGTGGATTCCCAAAGCGCGAGAACATGTTCGAGCGCGAACCGGCCCGCAGAGTGTTTGCCGGGGAGCTCCGTGAGATCAGGGAACAGTTCCGCGACGGGACCGATGAAAAAAGCCCTTCATATGTCCTCCTGCCAACCGGGCAGCGGTGCAACAGGGTGTTCCTCGTCGGTTCAATGACAGAAAAAAAACGCCAGGGTGAACAGAACATGTTTTACCGGGGCAGAATTGCGGATCCAACCGGGACATTCTTTGTGGCTGCCGGGAGTTACCAGCCCGAGGCCATGCAACAGATGGCCCGGATAGAACCACCGGCCTTCGTCGCAGTCGTCGGGAAACCTTCAATATACGAGACCCCGGATGGCACAATCCTGGTCTCAGTCAGGGCGGAGTCCGTTACGGTTGTCGATCGCGAGGTCAGAGACTGCTGGGTCCTTGAAACTGCAAAGGCCACGTTAGACCGCCTGGACACCCCTTCGTCCGGCCCGGACTCCGTGCGTGCGACTGAAAAATACCATCTTGATCCGGTGGCGTACCGGAAAATGGTGTATCATGCGCTGTCACAATTAAAATTCTGAAAATACCATCCTTTTTTCGCGGTTCATCGTCATCAGGGCGCCTCTTCTTACTCGAGAAATTCGAAACCATTGAGGCCAGATGGCACGGGTCCGATCCCGTGACGTGACCCCGGGTTGGACCCGGGATAGCACGGACCCCACATTTTCTGATATCCCGCACGATGAAGATACCGCTCCATGTATTGGCCATTCAATGGCGAAGAGCTGATGTGTGGCCCTGAGTTATTCGGAGGGTTATCATTTGTTTTCTGTTTCGGTTGTTCTGGAAATGATGTGCAGCCAATCCCTTTTCTGGCTCCCCTGTTTAAGAAGTCGAAATTTTGTAGAGGATCTTCGCCCCGGGCCGGAATACTTCCCCGCTCCTCCCGTTCAGGGTGACTTTCTTTGGGGTACCTTCAATTTCCCGGAGGATCCCCTGCTTCACGAGGTGCCTGATAAGGGCAGCAAGGTTTTTCCCGGTCCAGCCCCTGACTGTCCGATAGCTCTTCAGCTGGTCATGGCCACACTCCGAAATTTTTTTATTGGCCGCACCGGTCAGTACCCCGGCGATATAGATCGCGGTACAGGGATGTTCAAGGTCGATAATACCCTGCACGATAAGCTGGGCAACCGGGGTTACCTCAACTGCCTGCCGGACGGGACGTGGCCGGACTTTCCGGGGAGTGGGGGTCATTTCTTCGGGGATGTCGGGGAGGAGGAGTTTCGACGGTTGACAGATATCACAACACCGTTCTGCCCTGCCCTGGTAGTCCTCTTCAAAGTACCGGAGCATAGCAGCCCTCCGGCAACCGGTAGTCTCACAATACCAGGCCATCTGGTTGAGTTTCTGCAATGCCTTTTTCCTAAGTTCGGATGTGGATGAGTCCTTGGTAATGAGGGCCGAAAGACGGGGACGGTCAGACTTCCGGTAGTAGAGGATACAGTCGGCAGGCTGCCCGTCTCTTCCTGCCCGTCCGCTCTCCTGGTAGTATGATTCGATGCATTTTGGCATCCCATAATGGATAACAAACCTCAGGTCCGGCCGATCGATACCCATCCCAAACGCAACTGTTGCACAGATCACCTTCGTTGTACCCTTGTTAAAGGCATTCTGGACACGGGTGCGGGTCGCATCGGAGAGTCCTGCATGGTATGCAGCAGCTGAAAAACCGTCATTCCGCAATTTTTTTGCGAGAGTTTCAGTTTCTTTCCTGGTGTGGCAGTAGATAATCCCCGTCACATTCCTGCGTGACGAGATATCGTATGTAATATGCCGGTAAATGTCGGTGGTCACCCGCACCTCGTAAAACAGGTTCTGCCGGTTAAAACTCCCCAGGTAGACCTTCGGGTTGACGAGGTGCAGCTGGTCGATGATATCCCTTCTCACCTCGGGCACGGCGGTGGCCGTTAAGGCAATGATCGGTACACCTGGATATTTTTCCTTCAGAACGGACAGGTTCCGGTATTCAGGCCTGAACTGGTGGCCCCACGTGGAGATGCAATGGGCCTCGTCGATCGCAAAAAGGCTGATTTTTGCCTTCTGTATCAGTGCAAAAAATGACCTGGTCGATATCTTTTCGGGCGATACAAACAGTACCCTGATATCCCCGGCCATGATCGCCCTTGTGAGCTCCTTTGTCTCAGCATACGTCTGGCTGCTGTTGAGTGATGCGGCTGCGACACCTTTCTGCCGTAATGTGCCCACCTGTTCCTTCATCAGGGAGATCAGCGGCGAAACGACCACGGTCATGCCGTCAAGTAACACGGCCGGCAGTTGATAACAAAGTGATTTCCCGGCGCCTGTGGCGAACAGGCCCAGCACATCCCGCCTATCCAGGACGTCCCGGACGATCTCCTCCTGGAACGGGCGGAATGCCGGGTATCCAAGGTTATGGAGCGCCTGGGAAATGTCGTGCATGCTATACCGTTAGGCCTGTGTGCATTTGATCTTTGTGAATGCTACCCGGATTATCCGGTCGTGGCGGCAATCCCGGCGGGGTTAGTAACCCCCACAGGTACCCACTCGCCAGTACAGGCGAAAAAATATTACATGCATATGATGGAAACAGGTGCCTGGGTATTCATCACTATCATGAGGTGGATGGCCCGGTACATCAAGTTTCAACAATAAACAGGGCACTTGAAGGTATTAATGAGGGTTTTTTTGTTCATTCCACCGCTCCATCACTTCAGTACCTTCGATAAATTCAAGACCGTGCTTTTGTGCGTACCGTATTGCATCGGATTTTGTCAGTGCATTACCAGACTCGTCGTCAAGCATCTCGCAGATAGTGACCGCGGGGGTGATTCCGGCCATCTCTGCCATGGCGATCGAGAGCTCAGTCTGACCCTTCCGCTGGTCGAGCAGCCCTTCAGCCGCCCGCAGGAGGGCCATGTGCCCTGGGGTCCGGAAGACTTCATGGAAGTTCACACATCCACCATTCAGTGCATTTTTTACCTGTTCAGCAATTGCATTGACCGTCAGCGCCCGGTCACGGTCGGTGATACCGGTGAATGTGTTCCGGTGGTTCACCCAGAGCGAGAAGGAGGAGTGGTTCTTCCGGTCATACGGGATGTCCCCTTCACGTTCTGCCACGGCAACCGCCCTAAGCGCATCGCTTGCAAACGGCAGCCCGAGACGGATGGCAGCCACCGGATGGACCGCCGTGCATATCAGCCCGCCACCATCCTTTCGCATCTGGAAAATGTGGCGCGGTGTGACTACGTCGGAACGTATCGCAAAATCCGTTTCTCCTTCCCTGTCATCAAAATCATAGAGCAGGATAAATTTCCCGTCACGCAATGCGTCCAGGGCCTCATCGATCACTACTCCACCTCAACCGTGACGGTGTCCGTATCCTCAACACCAAGTTTTCTGCGGAGAGCAACCGGAGCAACCACTTCAATGATGTCTTCAGGATAGTGAGTCCTTCCCGGCATCACAATACCACAGGATATGGTACCAATATGACATGGAATGCACTTTGCATCGCCGAATGTCCTGCCATCTGTCGAAAACCCCTTGATCCGGATCCATTCCAGCGCATCGATCTTCTTGCGTACCGGAATACTCGAGGACGAGAGGCGGATGTTGAGGGTGCCCGGGTAGGGTTCAAACCCGAGATGAGTTTTGAACTGCGCCTTGTATGGGGCGAGACTCATGTAATATTTACCCTCCCCGATTCCGCTGACCACCGTCCCGTTCATCACATACCCCTTGTTGTGCTCGGAAAAAATCCGGCTATATTCCTGGTATTCCTTCCGGAGCTCAGCTTCTCCGGCGCCAGTCAGGGTCACATGCTGGCCGTCGGGGATAATCGTCCGCACAATAAAACCACGGGCCTCCAGCCCTTTCAACCGCCGGGATGCAGTCTGCTGGCTGATCGAAAGCATCTCACCAATGGTCTGCGATGAAACGAAGACCGGTCCCTTACAGCCACCCCGCAGTGCAATTACTTTGAGACACTGGAGGTCTTCAGGTGGTATCATGTTTATCAAAATTGGGATGCTTATTATTTATGAGTTGGTATGCAATGGAAACGGCACCAGCCGGATGCTGGAAAAAATTAATACCTGTCTTCCTTCTGCAACATAATATGATCAGGTCTCTCGCCCGGGAGCAGGACAAGGCAATGCACGGTAACCCCTTCTGGAGGTCCTGGTGATTTTTCATACCCATGAATTCGTGAAATGTCGAAGTTGCATTCGTTAGTTATAATATCTTTCGGGTTTTATGTACTTGACCATGAAATCCGGACTGCGAAATCAGCTGGCCGAAAAAATGGCCGGTGAGATCACGCTCTCGGACTCTCCGGGGAAGGCCCTGAAAAAGTGGAGGATGAGTTTTGACATCCCCCAGGGGGTCCTCTCCGACCATCTGGAAGTTTCACCGTCGGTCATCAGTGACTACGAGAGTGGGCGAAGAAAAAGCCCCGGGACTGCCGTCGTCGGAAAAATTGTTGACAGCATCCTCTCGATAGACGAGGCGAGCGGCGGTAAAAACATCCAGAAATTTGCAAAGATGCTGTACAGCGACTTTGACGAGGATGTCATCTATGACATGCATGACTATGCGAGTCCGGTCCCTCTTGCCCTGCTTTCCGGTGCAATTAACTGCACGCCGATCTGCGGATCAATGGACCAGACGATCTTCGGCTACACGGTCGTAAACAGCCTAAATGCGATAATGAACCTCTCGTCAAATGAGTTCAACCGCATCTATGGCTGGAGCACCGAACGTGCCCTGATATTCACCAATGTGTCCACGGGAAAATCACCCATGGTCGCCATCAGGGTCACACCGTTCAAACCGAGGTGCGTAGTGCTGCAGGGGATCGAGGCATCGAACGTCCATCCGCTTGTATCGTTGATGGCAGAGAAAGACCGGATCACGGTACTCAGTACAGAAATGAGCATTGACAAAATCGTAAGCACATTGAGGGAAGAAAAATGGTAGGAATTATCACCTACGGTGTATACATACCGCGATACCGGATTAAGGTAGAAGAGATCGCCAAAGTATGGGGCGCAAATGCCAGTGATATTACCGGTGGCCTCGGGGTTTTTGAGAAATCAGTCCCCGACCTCGACGAGGATACGGCAACCATCGCGGTCGAAGCTGCAAGGAATGCACTGTTACGCCGAGCTATTGACCCGGAAAAGATCGGTGCGGTCTATGTCGGGAGCGAATCACATCCCTATGCAGTGAAACCAACTGCCTGCACGGTCGGTGAAGCGATTGGGGCCACACCAAGGATGATGGCAGCGGACTATGAGTTCGCCTGCAAGGCAGGGACTGCCGGCATCCAGACGTGTATGGGCCTTGTAAAAAGTGACATGATCGAATACGGTTTCGCAATCGGTTCCGATGTGGCCCAGGGTGCTCCAAGCGATGCACTTGAATACACCGCTGCTGCGGGTGGAGCCGCCTTCCTTATCGGACGGCAGGACCCAATCGCCCGGATTCATCACACTTGCTCGTTTACCACCGATACCCCCGATTTCTGGAGGAGAGAGGGGCAGGACTACCCACGTCATGGCGGCCGTTTTACCGGTGACCCGGGTTATTTCAAACATGTCGAGGGTGCAAGCCGCCTGATGCTGGAAGAACTCGGCAAATCAGCTAAAGACTACGATTACGCGGTATTTCACCAGCCGAATGCGAAATTCCCCCAGAAAGTTGCTAAAACACTTGGATTCAGCCAGGACCAGATAAAGCCCGGGCTTGTTGTCCCAAGGCTCGGGAATACGTACAGCGGTTCGAGTATGATCGGCCTTGCTGCCACCCTTGATATCGCCAAAGCAGGGGACAGGATATTCGTCTGTTCATTCGGCTCCGGGGCAGGAAGCGATGCATTCGATATCTCGGTGACGGATCAAATCGAGTCAGAGGACTTTAACCGGGGTGCAGCACCATCAGTGGAGCATCTCCTGAAAAATCCGATCTATGTCCAGTATGCGCAGTATGCGAAACACAAAGGGAAAATCGTGATGCAGGAATGAGAGACGTTGCAGTAATAGGAATCGGGTGTACCCGGTTCGGAGAGAAATGGGGATGTTCATTCCGTGACCTCTTTGTTGAGGCAGGTGCCCTTGCACTTGACGATGCAGGCCTGTCAGGTGAGGATATCGACGCGATGTATGTCGGGAACATGAGTGCCGGAAGGTTTATCGAACAGGAGCATATCGGCGCATTGATTGCCGACTATTCCGGCCTCTCCACACGTCATATCCCATCAACAAGGGTGGAAGCTGCCTGTGCTTCAGGCGGACTTTCGTTCCGTCAGGCCGTGATCGCGGTTGCCAGCGGCATGGAAGATATCGTGGTCGCCGCAGGAGTTGAGAAGATGACCGATGTCGGGACCGGTGCGAGCGTGGATGCGCTTGCCGGCGCGGCAGACCGCGAATGGGAGGGGTTTGTCGGGGCTACCTTCCCGGGTCTCTATGCGATGATCGCGACAGACTACATGAGCCGATACCCGTTAACAAGGGAGCAGCTGGCGCAGGTTGCGGTGAAAAATCATTATAACGGGGCAAGAAACCCGATTGCCCAGTTCCAGCAGGAGATTACCGTTGACACTGTGCTCAGGTCATCGCTAGTCGCGGATCCTCTACGACTGTTTGACTGTTCCCCAATCACCGATGGGGCGGCAGCCGTCATTGTGGCGCCCCTTGACCGGGCCCGCGAGTTTACTGATACCCCGGTGCGGGTTCTTGCGAGTGAACAGGCGAGCGACACCATCACCCTCCATGACCGGAGAGATATTTCGACGCTCGATGCCACCGTGGCCGCAGGTCGACGGGCATTCAAAACCGCCGGAATTACTCCAAAAGAGATCGACCTCGTCGAGGTGCATGACTGCTTTACCATCGCCGAAATCTGTGCCATCGAAGACCTCGGGTTCTGCAAAAAGGGAGAGGCAGGAAGGCTGACAGGGGAGGGCGTGACTGCGTTGAACGGAGACCTGCCGGTCAATACCAGCGGGGGCCTCAAGGCCTGCGGACACCCGGTCGGGGCGACAGGTATCAAGCAGGTCTACGAAATTGTGACCCAGCTCCGTGGTGAGGCAAAGGGCCGGCAGATTGATGGTGCAAAGATTGGGATGACCCATAACGTGGGTGGTACTGGCGCGACGGTTGCCGTGCATATATTCGGAGTGTGAGACAAATGTCCGTAGCAAGGTTCTGGAGAAAGATCCCACAGCGGTACAACCTGATCGGGACGGTCTGTAAAACATGCGGAAGACATTTCTTCCCGCCACGTTCATTTTGTCCCGACTGCCGCCGCAGCGGTGAGATCGTTGAATACAAGTTTAAGGGTACGGGAACTGTCGTCACCCACACGATCATCCGGTCGGCAAGTGACCAGTTTGAAGACTTAACCCCCTATGCCCTCGCCATCGTGCAGCTGGATGAGGGGCCACGGATTACGGCCCAGATCGTCTGTACCCCCGGTGATGTAAAGATCGGGATGCGTGTAAAGGGAACGTTCCGTCGCATTGCAGCAGATGGCGCAAGCGGGGTTATTTATTACGGCACCAAGTACGTGCCGGATGAATAAGGTATCCCCATTTTTTAATTATTTTCCAGCCGTGATATCGTACACGGTATGCCATTTTCCCGGGGAATATGACCTCACCAGGTGTTCCCGGACTGCAGTCGGCTGAAACCTATCGATCTGATCAAGGTATTCGCCTTCAGATGACACAAGCGCGTAACAATGGATCGTTCCGCACGGCCGGCATAGCCGGAACGCTTCCTCAAGAAACTGTGGCGCAATGATGGGCAGATTCATCACTACGCGGTCGAATTTCCAGGGTAGAATCTTTGACAACCTCCCCGAGTCTGCCAGTACGGGCATGACATTGGTACAATGATTACCGGAACAGTTTTCTTTCATCAGGATAACGGCAGCCGGGTTGATATCAGAGGCAATGACAAGACGGGCTGACGTACTCATTGTGATGGCGAACGGCCCGACCCCTGCGAACATATCAAGCACGGCCTCCCGTTCACCCATCTGGTGCAGCAACCGCTGCCGCTCGGTTGCGAGCCGCGGGGAGAAATAAGCCTCTGAAAGGTCGACGGTAAAATGATGCCCGTACTCAATGACCCGCGTCCTGGTCGTATGAACTCCCGCCAGCACCTCAAACTCCCGGGTGCGGTACTCGCCCTGGACATCGCTGGTCGTGGCCAGCACGGTATGGATTCCCGGCCGCGAAGCAAGGAGGGTTTCTGCAGCCATGCGGTCAGGTTCCTGCAGTATCGCGATACCCCCGATCAATTCGTGACGTTCCAATGGGAACCGCCTCTTTTCATGAGCGGCAAAAAATACCCGCAAATTGCCTTCGCAACCCGAGAGAATAGGGAAAAATATCATGTCTCCTTCCACAAATGGTTTTAGGCTGGTGTCCAGATCCCCTGAAACGATGAGCTGCTGCCGGCTTTCTTCCCCCTTTTTTTTCGACACACAACATGCCCATTGTTCCACCTTCACCATGACGACCACCACTAACTCATTTATCCCGGGGACAAAACATTATCTCATGCAGGATTACCTTGAGAGACTTAAGTCAGGGTCTCTTAAATTATATGCCCTTGAGAAGGAAGTTTCCCCGTCCGAAGCTGTACGCATCCGTAGGACCTATATTGAGCAGGTCACGGGAGCAGACCTCAAAAACCTCGGGTCCTATACCATCGGGATCGACGCGGTGGTCAGGAAAAACTGCGAAAACATGATTGGCGCGGTACAGGTACCGGTGGGTGTTGCCGGCCCGCTCGCCGTGCACGGTGAGTACGCAGAGGGGGAGTTTTTTCTTCCGCTCGCCACGACTGAGGGGGCGCTGATCGCCTCGGTAAACCGGGGCTGCGGAGCGATCACGAAGGCCGGCGGTGCAGACGCCCGGATTTTAAGGGATGGGATGACCCGTGCACCCGTCTTCGCAGCGCGAAGTGTCAGCCATGCGAAGGAGATCGTGGGATGGGTCTCCATGCACCGTGAAGATATCAGGAATATCGCGGAGAGCACGACATCACATGGGAAATTTCTTGATGTTACTACCTCGGTCACCGGGACAAGCGTCTTTGTACGGCTGGAGTTCGACACCAAGGACGCGATGGGTATGAACATGGTGACGATCGCGAGCGCTAAAGTAGCGGACCTGATCGCAGGTTCAACGGGCGCGAGGCTTATTGCCCTGTCAGGGAACATGTGCGCCGATAAAAAGCCTGCAGCAATCAACCTTGTTCGTGGACGGGGAAAAAGCGTGGTTGCAGGAGTTTTCCTGCCGGACGGACTTATCCAGGAGGTCTTTAAGACTGATGCAGCGACGATTACCGAGGTAAACCTCCGAAAGAATCTCGTCGGTTCAGCACGCGCCGGTTCACTCGGGTTCAACGCCCATGCGGCAAATGTGATCGCGGCAATGTTCATCGCGTGCGGCCAGGACCCGGCACACGTGGTTGAAGGGAGCAGTTGCATAACTACGGTTGACCCGGCTCCGGGCGGTCTCTATGTGGCGGTGACCCTGCCATCGCTGAACGTCGGGACAGTGGGGGGTGGCACCGGCATTGCTACGCAGAAAGAATGCCTCTCGCTCCTTGGGGTTTCCGGCGGAGGGGACCCGCCCGGGGCACATGCACGTAAATTCGCCGAGATCATTGCATCCGGTGTCCTTGCAGGGGAGTTATCGCTGCTTGGAGCCCTTGGTGCCGGGCACCTGGCCCGTGCCCACCAGCAGCTCGGACGCGGATAATAGCCGGAGCCCGCAGGATGGATCCATTCCTATTTTTTTCAGACTTTTCTCGTTCTATCACATTCCCAACAAATATATAACCGGACGACCTCTCCCACACTATGACCGAACCTAAAAAATATTCGCTTCCGGCACTCCCCTACGACTACGCAGCCCTTGCACCTGCTATGTCCGAGGAGCAGCTCCGGCTGCACCACGACAAACACCACCAGGCCTATGTCAATGGCGCGAACGCGGTCCTTGAAAAGCTGGACAATGCGAGAAAGGCAAACGTTGACCTCGACATGAAGGCGACCTTAAAGGAACTCGCGTTCCATCTCGGCGGGAACCGGATGCATACGATGTTCTGGGAGAACATGGCACCTGCCGGAAAAGGCGGGGGCGGGGTCCCTTCAGGGAAGGCAGCTGATATGATTACGGCAGAATTCGGATCTTTCGAGCGTTTCAGGAAGGAGTTTACCCAGGCAGCGAACAGCACAGAGGGATCGGGGTGGGCTGCACTTACCCTGTGCCTGACCACGATGCGCCCCCTGATCATGCAGGTGGAAAAACACGGGGTCAACACCTACCCGTTCCGGATCATCATGGTGCTCGATGTATGGGAGCATGCGTATTATGTGGATTATAAAAATGACCGCGCAAAATATATCGAGAATTTCTGGAATATCGTAAACTGGGATACCGTGAACAAAAGGCTTTCTGAAGCCCTTAAAAAATAACCCTTTTTCTAAAACCTGAACCATTTCATCATGACGAGAGCATCCTCACCGTTCGCGTAATACTGCACGATCCGGAACACGTCCTGGTACCCGAGCTTCTGGTAGAACGCCTGGGCTTTTACGTTTGAAACGCGGACTTCAAGCTGGACCCCGGATGCGGTTTCGAGTGCAAACTGGTGCTCGATACGCCGGACAAGTCTTTTCCCCAAACCTACATTCCGAAATCCCTTTGATACCGCGATGTTACAGATATGGCCGTATACCTCGTCACCGGTATCTTCAAGCCCCCCAACCACAAAACCGGCCAGCTGGTTACCGAATGATGCGACAAAAAACGTGCTGGGGAAACAGGCAACTGATTCCGAAAAAATATTCCCCCCCCAGGGGTCAGGAAATGATTCCGCCTCTATTGCTGCGATCGCATCGACATCCGTGATTCTTGCCCGCCTGATCTGAACCTGGTCGCCTTCCATTGTTGAGATCACCGTTTGTGCCTGCTATAATATCTATCATATAGAATCAGGGCCCAATTTTATGGGAACGCCAGGTGCCGGTTTCCATGGTAAAGATCTTTCGTTTTTCCGCGGTGCGTCCAGCACCCGCACATGCACAGGGGATTGCTGCCGTACCCTATGATGTCGTAAGTGCAGAAGAGGCGCGTGAATGTATTCGAAAAAATAACGAGAGCTTCCTTCGTGTCAGCCGTTCTGATTCACTTCTACCGGACAAGTCACCGTATGACCCGTCTGTGTATGACCAGGCACGGGAGAACTTCCACGAGATGATCAGGGAGGGGCAGATGGTACAGGATGAAAGTCCGGCCATCTACCTGTACCAAGTGACCCAGGGGGAATCCTGTTACCTTGGCCTTGCATGCTGCCTCGACGTGGATGACTACATCTCGAACCAGATTCGCCGTCACGAAGCAACACGCTATGATAAGGAGGAAGACAGGACCCGTCATATCGACACGGTCAATGCCCATACGGGACCGGTTGTCCTCCTGTACAACGACCCCGGGGAGGTCTACCCGTTCATCGAGTCACTGATCGTTTCAGGGCAGAAGCCTGTGACAACAGTACAGGGTAGCCAGGGTGCTGTCCATGAGATCTTCCGGATTACCGATGATGCAACGTATCACCGTATTCAGGAGATGTTCCAGGGAATCGATGCATATATCGCCGACGGACACCACCGGGCAAAGTCAGCGGTAACAGTTGCGGAGAAGAGAAACGCAAACGGTGACGGATCAGAAGAGGCCAGGCATTTTATGGGGGTCCTGTTCTCCCATCGGAGGGTTGCAATCCATGGTTACAGCCGGCTTGTCACACCGCAAAAAAAGGTACCTCCTGAAACACTGCTCGGAAAGGTCAGCCAGAAGTTCGAAGTGACCTCGATATCAGGGGTTGATCCATCAGCCTTCCAGGTCCTGGCAAGAGACCTCTATTTTTCTCCGCACCATGTCTTCCATATGTACTTAAATGGTATCTGGTACGAGTGCTCGCTCCCATACGAGGAGGGGGCCGGGCCGATCGAGTCCCTCGACGTATCAGTCCTCCAGAAACAGGTGCTTGAAAAAGTGCTTGGGATCACCGACCCCCGCGGGGACATGAGACTTCAGTACCTTGGCGGAGCGAGGCCGGTAGGAGACCTTGAGGGGCTTGTTGACCGCGGGGAATTTATGGCTGCCTTCTCCATGCAGCCGGTCGATGTGGATACAGTGCTTGCCATTGCTGATGCAGGATGTATTATGCCTCCGAAATCGACATGGTTCGAACCGAAACTCCTCTCAGGCCTCCTTGTACACCTGCTCGACTGAACCGTCAGGGTTTAATCCATTCCCTGCTATTTCTATTCCTGATGATCAATATTGCACTCCCTAAAGGGAGCCTTGAGGAACAGACCCTCCAGCTCTTCCGGGAGGCTGATCTCGAGGTCAGGAGAACTGACCGCGATTATAACCCGCAAATCAATGATGAGCGTATTGGAAAGGTAAAAATCCTCAGGCCCCAGGAGATCCCGACATATGTTGAGATGGGATATTTCGACATGGGGATTTCCGGCCTGGACTGGGTCTGTGAATCGGGCGCTAAGGTTGAGGAAATCGCCAAACTCAACTACAGCAAGACGGGCCAGGGAAACGTGAAGATCGTTGTCGCAGTCCATCGCGATGAACCGATTTCAACGGTGAATGACATCCGCCCGGACAGCCGGGTAACCACCGAGTATCCTGAAATGACCAGGGAGTTTTTCGGTCGCCTGGGCATCCCCGTCCGACTGTTCCCATCGTACGGTGCGAGCGAGGCAAAAGTCCCCGACTTAATGGACGTGGTGGTAGACCTTACTGAAACCGGCACGACGCTCCGGAAGAACGGGCTCAAGATTATCGGCCAGATCATGGAGTCATATACGGTCATCATCGCGAACAGGGAGATCCTGAATGACCCCGTAAAAAGGCGGGAGATGGATGAGATTGTAACACTCTTAATGGGTGTGATCGAGGCACGCAACAAGGTGCTCCTCACCATGAATGTACCCGCAGCAATGCTCGAAGCGGTCGTCTCCGCCCTGCCGGCGCTGAAGAAACCCACCGTTTCCAGGCTTCACGGGATTGACTTTTTCAGCATCGAGACAGTCGTCCACAAGAACCTCGTGAACACACTCATCCCGAAGCTCAAAGCATCAGGTGCAGAAGATATCCTCGAGATCCCGATTACAAAGATCGTGCGCTGAGCCTTCCGGTCTTATTTATTCGACAGAACCTGGTGTGGCACAGAAAAGATCTATGGCATTTTTTTAGTCCCGCAGATTGCACAGGAATTTTTACTCATCGTCCGGCAACCAAGGAATTACATTTGCCTGATGACCTCGCGTGATTTCAGTTCTACTTTTTCTTTTTCTTCCTCCTGGGACTCAGTTCTTCAGAGCGGGAATCCTTACTCTTTTCTCTCCGAACACGGGATACAGAGCGATTTACCGTGGGCTGTTACTACCCGGTGTTCCGCCACCATCTCACCGCAGCAGTCGCAGGGGACGGATTTGTATGTCGTTACCGGGAAAGGGACCGGGACATCCACGCGCCGGACTGAAAAGATATCGTGGTATGGAACCGTGAGAATTGAATGACAAAGCGTATCGCGGTGTTTTTCAAATTGTTCTTTTTCTTCGGGCGTCGCATTTCCAGCCATGACCTTTGACCTGATCACTCCAAATCCCGGGTCGAGAGATTCCGTAGAAAAAGCAGCCTTTGTTGCCACCCTGACCGCTTTTCCGTTTCTCCGGTTGATCAGGGTATAGACGTGTTTCCCATAGTCGAGGAAAATAAGGTTCCCCTTTCCTGCAGTGCACCCGGTAATGACCTGGAGGGCATCAATACCGCAGGCGTCGTTCTCCACAATTGCAACCAGTTCCTCATCATGCGAGGGTTCGCTTCTCAGCTCTTCAAGGGCAATCAGCGCCGCCCGGTAACCAAGTGCGAGGCCGGGACAGCTATGACCGTGAAACGCTACTGCATCAGAAAATGACGGTATGGGGGATGGTATCGATTCCATAGAGAATCATTTGCTTTGATGGGCCTTGAAGAGTGAGACTGGCATCCATTGGAAAGTGTTCATCATTATCTGCCCGGGATCCGAAGCCAGTGCACCAGTTATTAATGCATCAATACCGAACGGTACGTATTATGAAGTGCTGGCGAGATCTCAGTCAAACCTGTGTGGAGGAGGACTGTCCCATGTGGATAAACGACACAACAACACCAGAATTGCCGGTGTGGGAGATGTTCAAAAGCGAGCATGGGATGTGCACCCTTGCAGCGAACGCGAAGCTGGAGGTAATTCAAAACGTCCTGCGAATGGCGGAATGCATGGAAGATGATCTCCTGTTTGAAGACGAATTTCCGGATGAAGAATTCGTGCCACTCCCGAAAAAGGAGAAGACCGCCCCGCTGGCGGGAAAGAAACGAAAGCCAAAATGACGGACCTCTCAATATTCGTACACTTTTTTTAGACATTACCCATTTGAGATGCTGCTTTTTTACATGGGTCCGGTTTCATTTCACGGACCAGGTGTCAGATCCCATGCGAGTTCGCAGGAAAACCTGGTATTAAGCGGTTCCGGGTAATTTCCGGTAGTTCAGTTCAGATGCCTCTGCCCTCTTCTCCTGGCCACCAGTTTCTCCTGCCCTTCAGGGAACCTGCCCGTGGGCGATTTACTGTTGATAATCACGTAACTTGGCTCAATTCTCCCGGCCAACCTGCATTGATTCCGGTTACAGCAGATTACCGGGCGGGAACAACGTTACTACTAATGCCGCCAGATCCCAACGGACATGATAACAGGGAACATTCGTCTGAATTAGCTCTTTGAAAAGCGTTTAATGGTTCGGTTGTTATACACTCTACCTGACGAAACCATGCTCAATATTGAAGACCTCCATGTGAAAATAGGGGATCGGGAAGTCCTCCATGATGTGAATCTCCAAATCAGGGAAGGAGAGACCCATGTGCTCATGGGGCCGAACGGTTCCGGTAAGAGTACATTGCTCATGACAATTATGGGATTTGCAAATTATACAGTCACAAATGGGAAGATATCCTTCAACGACCGGGATATCACCCATCTTCCGATTCATGAACGGGCAAAACTCGGCATGGGTATGATGTTCCAGAGACCACCGACGATATCCGGCCTGAAACTGGGGAAACTACTTGTTGCCACATCGGGAAATAACACAGAAGAAGTTGCGGAGTATGCGAAAAATATGCACATGGACCGGTTCCTGGAGCGGGATATCAATAAGGGATTTTCCGGTGGAGAGATCAAGCGTAGCGAGGTGCTCCAGTTGATGGTCCAGAAACCGGATTTCGTCATGCTCGATGAACCCGAGAGCGGTGTCGACCTTGAAAATATCTCGCTGATCGGTGCAGCAATTGGCAACCTGCTGGAAAAGGGGTCTCACCTCATGAAACGGAAAAAAAGTGGTCTTGTCATCACGCATACCGGGTATATCCTCGATTATCTTGACGCAGATAAAGGCCATGTCATGTGTGATGGGGAGATCCGTTGCCACGGGAACCCAAGAGAGATCTTAAAAGACATCAAAGCCCGTGGTTACAAGGAGTGTCTCGAATGCCGGCAGAACTGAGCAAAGACCTGGGTCTATCCGCAGAAGACCAGGAACGCCTGGCCCAGTCCGGAATTGACCTCACCATGGGGAACCGGTGTGGCAGTTATATCCAGGTGAACCAGGATATCGTGCAGGAAAGTTGCCAGGAAGAGGGTATTGAAGTCCTGTCCATCGCCAACGCCCTGAAAAAGTACGACTGGATGAAGGACTATATGTGGAACCTGGTCACGAAGGACAAAGACGAATATACGAGATATGTCGCAGATGCCGCCGAACCGAAAGGTTATGTCATCATCGCCCGCAAAGGCAGCAGTAATATCCTGCCTGTGCAGGCATGTCTCTATCTTGGCCGTGAGAAAATCCAGCATGTCCATAATATTATAATCGCAGAGGAGGGTGCCGAGCTTCATATCATATCCGGCTGCACCAGTGGCCAGCACGTAGGAAAAGGCGGGGCGCATTATGGTATCAGCGAATTTTACGTGGGTAAAAATGCGAAGATCAGTTTCACCATGATCCATACCTGGGGAGAAGATATTGAGGTGTATCCCCGTAGTGCTGCAAAAGTAGAAGAAAATGGTGTGTTCTTATCCAATTACGTCTGCATGAAACCAGTCCACAAAGTGCAGATGTACCCGACCGCACACCTGGTCGGTGAGAATTCTGTCGCGAGGTTCAGCAGCGTTGTCATTGCGACACCGGGGTCTCTCCTTGACTTAGGCTCCCGTGCAATCCTTGGGGCAAAAGGTGCAAGTGCTGAACTGGTCACGCGTGCGATTACCAAGGGAGGTACGATCATCTCCCGTGGCCATATCCTTGGGAAAACCGAGGGGACAAGAGGCCACCTCGAATGCAAAGGGCTGATCCTGAAAGACGGGACAATTTATGCAATCCCGGAAATAGAGGGGAACGTGGTCGGGACCGAGCTCTCCCACGAGGCAGCAGTTGGAAAAATTGCCAGGGACGAGATCGAATACCTGATGGCCAGGGGACTTGACGAGGAGTCAGCAACTGCAACAATCATCAGGGGTTTCCTCGACGTGAAGATTGCCGGGTTACCCGATGCGCTCCAGAAACAGATTGATGCGGCCATCGATGTCGCTGAAAAGGCAGGGTTCTGATTTTTGAAGGGATTACGGAGACGGGGTCTTAACGGTGCCAGTGGACTCGCGGACAGATGAACGGATGCGGATGGTCAGGGACCAGGTCGAAGCCCGGGGTATTGAAGATCAGCGGGTACTCGATGCAATGCGGGAAATCCCCCGGCATTGTTTCATCCCTGAAGAGTTCCGGCATGCAGCGTACGATGACCGGCCCCTCCCAATCGGAAGTGGGCAGACCATTTCACAGCCATTTATTGTCGGGCTGATGACCTCTCTCCTTGAATTGACACAAACCGACAAGGTGCTTGAAATCGGAACCGGCAGTGGTTACCAGGCAGCCATCCTCTCAAAACTCGCACAGACCGTTGTTTCCGTCGAGCGGCTGCACGAAATCGCATCGAAAGCAAAGGCATTATTGCAACACCTTGGAATTATCCACGTAAAAATTGTGGTAGAAGATGGCACTCTAGGCTATCACCCGGATGCCCCGTACGACGGGATTATCATCACGGCTGCGTCACCGGACATCCCTGCCCCACTGATCGACCAGTTGGCAGACGGGGGGAGACTGGTTGCTCCTGTGGGATCGCGTGACCTGCAGCAGCTGGTCAGGATCAGAAAACAGGGTAACCGGATCAGTTGCGAAAATTTTGGGGGCGTGGTATTTGTTCCTCTTTTAGGACGCCATGGCTGGAAGGAATGACGATATGAAAACGTTCTACGATATTACCCATGAATTAACCGAAGAGACCCCGGTATACCCGGGAGACTTCGAACCCCGTTTTTCCCGTGAAGACCGCGGGCAATATCTGCTGACTGGGCTTCGTATGAGTACCCACTCCGGTACACATATCGATGCCCCGTCCCACTATTTAAAAAACGATGAGAGTATTGACCGTGTGCCTCTGGCTGCGCTGATCGGGCCATGCAGGGTGATTGACCTCTCCCATGTTTCAGGGGAAATATCCAGTGCCGATTTGGATGGGAGAATAGATGGTGCATCACGGATATTATTAAAAACCGGGAGTACATTTTCTGGGTACTTCGATCCCGGATATATCGGCCTTGATATATCCGCGGCAAAAACAATTTCAGGAAAAGGGATCATTGCCATCGGCATCGACTCACCATCCATAGAAAAGTTTAATGGTTCGGGGGAAGTCCACGTTGAGCTCCTTGGAAAGGGGATCGTGGTGATAGAGTTTCTTAACCTTACCGACGTCCCTGAAGGGGACTACCAGATGATTGCCCTGCCATTGCGTCTCCGTGGACTTGACGGCTCTCCGGCAAGAGTAGTACTCTGTGATTCCAGGTTGCCGATGGATGAAAATCACGGCATGACCGTCAGGCAGGGGAGGTAACAATGGGAATTATCGAAGACTCGGTCCATCTTCTGGAAGAACAGGCCCAGGGTTCAGGCTGCGAAGATGGAGCCGTCAACCTCCGGGTCGATCCTGATTGCACGAAATGCCAGTTTGAACAAGGTGTCTGCATGGTGGCAACATTTGGGGGAAAGTCCGCCGAATTTGTCACCAGTGACCCGACACGTGCAACGACAAAAATTTCATTTATGTTCGGGGCAACATTTGGAAATACCCGGATGAGGGCAGCCGCCTGCGCGATTATCAATGCCCTGACCGGGTTTCTCTGCATAAACCGGATAAGCCACTCCTGCTCTCCCGAATACCACCATCCATGTCTTGAGGAGCT
>Ga0209083_1001296_pt1 | contig 29450 bp, 14 predicted proteins | sample AM7aDNAmetaG_FD_184132 | JGI IMG/M metagenome (GOLD analysis project Ga0209083, IMG submission 184132) | Freshwater microbial communities from Finland to study Microbial Dark Matter (Phase II) - AM7a DNA metaG (SPAdes) (version 3) | ecosystem: Environmental > Aquatic > Freshwater > Lake ...
CTTCATGGTTAATGAAGATGCCGCACTTTTGAACCGCCGCGTCACACACATGACCCCCGCCGCACTTTTCAGCCGCCGTTTACAGATTTGTCCAAAATGGTTCATCTGCCGGCACGCGCCTTCGTTTGCCTGCATCCGGCTGCATCCTCAAAAACTCAATTATCTCCTTATTTGACGGGCATTTTAAGCACATCTCGTTGGAATATAACATTATATATCGGCGGAAGGATGTCGAGCCAGTCCTGTAATGATGATACCGGTCGCCCTCTCCGGCTTAACTTGATTTCATTGGGTTTTATTACTTCCGCAATGGATTTGACCGCGATTTGTCCAGTTCGCCGCCTAACTCAATTCCAAATTTCAGAATTATGAAGAAAAACAATCGCACTCAAGCTGGGTCACAGACCGATTCGAACGCCATCGTCTTCATTGAGGTTGAGGGCGTCAAGTTCATCACCGATGGGCGCTTCCGTTGTCCGGCGAAAAAGGAATCCTATTCGCTCCGGCCGTTCAAAAATCCTTCCGGCCAGACGGTGGTAAAACTGGACGGTTATCGTCCGGCACTTCCACAAACACAAACCGGCACTTTCAGTCTGGCTGACACCATGATTGAGGTAGCGTCGGGAAAAACCGGGCTTCGGCGGGTGCGAGCAAATTTCGAATCTTTGAAAGCGGCCGACGCGGAACGTTCCCGGCTCATTTTAGAAGATAGCAATTCGTCCACCACTTTGTCGCTGGTGTCCACGAGTCTGTCGGAGGGCGAGGTGCGTGCGGCCGAGGCCGCAAAACTAATCCTATCCGGACTGCCGGCCAAGGGCTGGAGCGGCCAGTCTTGGTCGCATCTCGATGCGGCCAACTTCGTGGCGAAAAATTTCCAGCCATGCCGCCGCCCCAAGCTGCTGGCCGAGGCGGTCGGAGAATTCAACCGCGCAGAGCATGCGTCCAATTTGAAATTCGCCACGCTTGAGGGCAAGGCCACCACGCTCAAGCGTCTAGTGAAATGTTGCCCGCCGGACATCCATGTGCATGAGGTGCCGGTGGAGGTGCTCAAGCAGTTGATCCATTCGGGCACCAAGCGCAAGACCTGGAAGAAAACCAAGAGCAACCTGAACACGTTTTTTGAATGGGCAGCCCACGAAGACCAAGCCTATGCCCCCGCCAATCCAATCAAAAGTATCCAGTTGCGGAAAAAGTATGATGACTATCGCGTGCCGAAAATTTTGACCAACGAGGAAGTTTTTGATCTGTTGTCCAAAGCTCAGGACTTTAAGGGTGGACGGCTTTTCCTGTTCTGTGTAGTGGGCATTGTGGTGGCGTTGCGGCCTGCTGAAATGGCGCGCGTTCAGGCCATGCGCAAGGTGCTCGGCCAGGAATCATTTCATTTTGGTGACACGCCGGACGAACAGCGCATCTCGGTCATCGGCAAGACCCGCCACCTGCGGCAGGCCGTCATTCCGCCAGAATTTGTCCCGCTGATAAAATCCTACGTTGACGCCGGCTATCCCATCATCCCGCGAAATTTCGCCCATGACTGGACACTGTTGCGGGCACAGGCGGGTTTTCTGGGACGCCGCGACCTGCTGCCGGCGCATTTGTTTTCCGACAAGTTGCAGCCGTGGACAAGCGACGTGCTGCGCCATGTCGGCATCACCCACCAGCTTAACCGCACCCAGAATGAAACGGCCACGGCGCTCTGGGCCGGCGATTCGCCCGCGATGATTTTCCGGCATTACAAGGGCAAGGCCACCCGTGAAGACACCCGCCGGTTTTATGGCATCGCCGAAAGGTTGAAGTTGCCAGCGCTCGCGGAATTAAAGCAGGCCGGTGTGCCGGACCAAGCCACCGACAGCGAACTGATACGGTTCAAATGTCCGGTGGACAATCCCAACACTTTCTTTCTTGATGCGCAGGCGTTTCATCAGGCGCGAAAGGTGTTTCTGAAACGTTGTCCCGAGGCGGCGGCACCCGAATTCAAAGGGCCGCGCCGTGGCAAAGGCATGTGGTCCAAGCGGCGGATGTTGAAGCTGCCGAAGCAGCAGGATGAACTCATCCGCTTGGTCTGGGAAAATCCCCTGAGCGTCCTGGCTCAACAGTTCAAGGTGGCGAAGTCCACCTTGGCACTCGCCTTGCACGAAGCCGGGTTGCCGCCGCATTTGTTTCCGCCCAAAGGACACTGGCAGCAACGGTCAGCCGGCGGCCTCATTGTATTACCAGATGAGGTGCAAAAGGTTTTTCCGAACGGCCTATCACCATCCGTCAAACCGGTGGGCCGACAAATCCGGCTCAAGCGTCCTGGCTTGGCCGTCTTCCTACGGATGGTCTGGGAGATGAAAGCGGATGATATCGCCAGCCAGCTTAAGTGGTCCAAGAGCACGGTGGAGCGCGAGATCCGGCGCTGGCATCTGCCCCGACCGGAGCCGGCCTATTGGCTCAAACCGATTGAACAACGCCAGCCGCCGGCAACCATCAAACAGTTGCTGGGTCTCGATTCGGTCGCGCTCAAGGCGGCGCTAGGAAAATCCGGCCAAACATCAAGGCATGAGCAATGCTTTGAACGAACCTAGACCGGCCATTCCTAAATCGCAGGGGGAACAACTGGTGGATGCCAAAGGTCTGCTGTCCATGTTGTGGAACGAATCTTCCCGCCCCTCGTTGCGCTGGTTGCGGGAACAACAGGCGCGACGAACAATTCCGTTCATCAAAATTGGTGCACGCGTTTGGTTTCAACCCAGCGTGGTCATCGTGTCTCTCCGAGATAACTGGGGCGTAAAACACCGCCCGTTTTCCAAGTCTTAATTTTACCGGGATTGGTGATTGCAGTAACTAACAGGGGTGCTTTTTTAGAAAATAGTCGCTAACCCCGCACGAACAGGCAGGAAAAAGCACGACTGGAAAAGGTCGGCGGCCCTGACGGAAATCAGCCGGCGAAAAAATGCCGGACTGTGGCATAACTGTTGCAAAAACTAACCACCCTCACAAACCCATTGTAAACATTGGATCAGGTGAAGGGAATCGAATCATGGTTGAAAATTTTCATAACCGCTCAAATTACTTGATAATAACGCGTTGTAAATTTTGAATTTCTATACTCTCCGCGTCGAAAAGCATAAAAGAACATAGAGGCTGTTGCAAAATGTTGCAAAAACTTGGTGTGTTTTTTTGGTGCTTTCTGCGGAACCACGCTTGAAGATTTATACGTCAGAAGCATATACCGGTAGACGAGAACTCTTCAATGTCGTTCAAATAAATATGATTGGAATGACGCCATCGTTCGGCGCGGTTTTAAAACAAATCTGGCAGCGGATAAATGAGCATATTGGAATCGATGTCTGGTTTGTTTAGAACGTGTCTGAAAAATCATGAAGCGTGAGTATTCAAGCGAGGCGACGGAGTTGGATTCGGAACATGGCGATATAAATCCAAGCCTCGGCGGACGACTCGGTGGTTTCATAATCGCGCACCAAGCGCCGGTGGTGCATGAGCCAGCCGAAGGTGCGTTCGACGATCCAACGGCGCGCCAGCACTTTGAAGCCTTTGGTCGTATCGGAGCGTTTGACGACTTCGACGTCGAGTTTGGGGCGGAGTCCCTTGACCCATTGGGCGAAGGCTTCGCCGGTGTAGCCGCCATCTCGCTGATTGCTTTTGACACGGCGCGGTTGGATGATGTGCAAATTCTGCAAGACCACAGCCAGACGGACAAAGTGAAATTGACCATGCAGATTACGGCCGCGCCGGCCGGCCAATCCGCTTTGAGTGCCTTGGTAACAGTCTTGCCTCCTGATGGCGGCTAGCTGTTACGGCACCGACTGGGAGCATCGCTGTCGTTCAGCTTAAATTCAACACCCGGAAAACTAAAAACGCATCAGCGTGGCTTTTTGCTGCGGTGATATTTCGCTGGCGACAAACGGAAAATACACCCCACTTGTGGGGCTGGTCACCCGTCTTAAAGGGCTGTAGCCTCAACGAAAGTCCAAGTCACATTTTTTACAGACAGCAAAAAGCTATCAATTCAAGTAGTATCTATTATTTATCATATCATATGCGAGCAAAGTTGTTTCGTTGAAATAAGTAGTGGCCAACAAAATCATATGAAATTGAGTATATTCTACTGGATGCGGGCTTCGGCTTCGGCTGTTTTCTTGTTTGGTTTTGACATGATTGTAATTTCCGCTGCGGAAAAGACCATCCAGTCTCTGTGGGGTCAATGGGGCGGTCTTGATTTCCGCGTTACGCCAACGCGGCTTTATCGTGCTACAGCAAGCTTTATTTCATCGAACTAACAGATACTTATGAACCGCCGAGACTTCATCCGCAACACGTCGTTAATCGCTTCCACGCTTGCGCTGGCACCTTCAATAACTTGGGCGGCTGAAACTGATTTTCCCGTCGTGCGCACGCCGGAAGCGAAGCGCAAATTCAAAAGTCCCGCCGTGGAAAAAATCATCGCCAAGGTTCAGTCGAGCATTGGCAACAAGGAACTGGCCTGGATGTTTGGCAATTGTTTCCCGAACACCTTGGACACCACGGTGGATTTTTCAATTGTGGATGGTCGGCCGGACACTTACGTCATCACCGGCGACATTGATGCGATGTGGCAGCGCGATAGTTCGGCGCAAGTTTATCCCTATTTGTCGCTGATGCCGGAAGATCCGCAACTCCAGCAGTTGATTGCCGGCGTCATCAATCGCCAGACGCGCAATATATTATTGGATCCCTACGCCAACGCCTTTTACAAGAACGCCACCAAGGTGAGCGAATGGAAAAGCGATTTCACCGATATGAAGCCCGGCGTGCATGAACGCAAATGGGAGGTGGATTCGCTTTGTTACACGATTCGTCTGGCCTACGGTTACTGGACGATTTCCAAAGACACCGCGCCTTTTGACGAAAACTGGCACAGCGCGATCAAATTGATTTTGCAAACGTTCCGCGAACAGCAGCGCAAAGAAGATCACGGCCCGTATCACTTTATGCGGCGCACCGAATTTGCGACCGACAGCCTGCCGGGTCGCGGTTATGGCAATCCGGCAAAACCAGTCGGGTTGATCCGTTCGATGTTCCGCCCAAGCGATGACGCGACAATTTTTCCGTATCTTGTGCCGTCAAACTTCTTTGCCGTCGTCAGCCTGCGTCAGGCGGCGGAGATGGTGGAAAAATTGCGCGGCGATTCCGACCTTGCAAATCAATGCCGCGCGCTTGCCGATGAAGTGGAGACTGCGCTGCATGAATACGCCATCGTGAATCATCCCGTCGGCGGACGCGTTTTCGCATTCGAGGTGGATGCGTTTGGAAATTATTATTGCACCGATGACGGCAATATTCCGAATCTGCTTTCCCTGACTTATCTCGGCGCCGTGAAACCGGACGACGAGACTTATCTGAACACGCGCAAATTATTGTTGTCGCCGGCCAATCCGTATTGGTGCGTCGGCACAGCCGCAAGCGGTCTGGGCGGCCCGCACGTCGGCGTGGATATGATCTGGCCGCTGGGTGTGATTGTGCAAGGTTTGACGGCGACGCATGATGAAGAGGTCAAAAGCTGTCTGATTACCTTGCAAAAAACGCACGCGGGAACTGGCTTCATGCACGAGGCATTTAATAAAGATAACCCAAACAAATTCACGCGGTCGTGGTTCGCCTGGGCCAACACGATTTTTGGTGAACTCGTCTTGAAGACGTTTAATCACAATCCAGCGTTGTTAAGTTAATAGCCGGTTTTTAACGCTGGCAGTCATTTCAAATTAAAAACATCAGAACCCATCTATGGCATCCATTCCCTCAACCACCGCCACCGCCGCTGCCACGTCGTCCAGCAACGGCCAGACCTATCGCGGCCCGTTCTCCATCATGACCGTTTTGTTTTTCATGTGGGGCTTCATGACGGTGTTTAATGACATCCTGATTCCGCGCTTCAAAGAAGCCTTCACGCTGGATTATTTCCACGCGATGCTCGTGCAATTAGCCTTCTTTGGTGCCTACTTCATTGGCTCATTGATTTACTTCTTTATTTCGGCAGCCACGGGCGATCCGATTGCTAAAATCGGTTACAAAAATGGCGTAATCACCGGTCTGCTGATTTCGGCAACCGGCAGCGCGCTGTTCTGGCCGGCGGCAACGCTACTTTCGTATCCGCTGTTTCTCGCCGGCTTGTTTGTGGTTGGCTTGGGCTTTGCCATGTTGCAAATCGCGGCCAATCCTTATGTGACAATTCTTGGACCTGAACGCACCGCCTCCAGCCGGTTGAATCTGGCGCAAGCGTTTAACTCCGTCGGCACCACGGTCGGGCCGTTGATCGGCGGCTATCTCATCTTTCAATACTTTGCCAAAACCGGTGCGCACGGTGCCGAATCGGTCAAGATTCCCTATTTGATTTTTTGCATCATGTTCGTCGTGTTGGCGGGCGTCTTTTTTGTCATTCGTCTGCCGCACGTCGGTGAAGGCGATGCCAAACCCGGCATGGGCGCGTTGAAATATCCGCACGTCGTTCTGGGTGTGCTGGCGATTTTCATGTATGTCGGCGGCGAAGTTTCGGTCGGCAGCGCCATCATTAATTTTCTCGGCCAGCCAAGTGTGGCCGGCCTCGCTCCGGTGGAGGCGAGCAAATATGTTTCGCTGTTTTGGGGTGGCATGTTGATCGGCCGTTTCATGGGCGCGGTGGAATTGAGCGAAATGAAAAAAAATAACAAGCAGATTATGCTCATCGTGGTTCCGGTCGTTTGCTTTTTGGCCTTTTGGCTTTTGCGCAGTTGGAATTCCGACCAGCACCAGTTTGATTTCGCGGCTGGCTGGACCATCATTAAGAATTACCTGCCGCTGCTTGGCTTATGCTGGGTGTTGTTTCAGTTTGGCCAGGCGCTGGCCGGACGCACGCTGTTGATCTTCGGCTCGACCATTGTGCTCTTGCTGGCTGTTTCCATGATCCAGGGCGGCAAACTGGCGATGTGGTGCATCGTGGGCATCGGCCTGTTCACCTCCATCGGCTGGCCAAATATTTTTTCGCTCGCCTTGGATGGCATGGGCGTTTTGAAGAGCCAGGTTTCATCGCTGCTGGTGATGGCGATCCTCGGCGGCGCGCTTCTGCCGCCATTGCAAGGTTGGATTGCCGACCATCATGGGTTGCAAATTTCCTTCATCGTGCCCTTGATTGCCTATGCCTACGTCGCGTTCTACGGCGGAATCGGGCACAAGATTGGGCGTCGGCTACCAGCTTAAAAATAATTGCAACAGCTGTGAGATTGTCGCCTGTTGAAAAGTAACCGTGAAAAAATCAATAGAACGCCCGAACTGGATAATTCAAGCATCAAGGAGGATTTGTGTTGCTTGGATTTGTGTTCTTTTCATCACAGTAAGTTGCGTGGAGACCGCACGAGCTTTTACATCTGCGGATGCCGATAGTTTATTTGCAGCGCACACCAAGGCTTTTTACCGGACGACGAATGGCCGGGCTTATTACCTGAAAAGCACCGAAGGAAATAAACCTGCTGATTTTTGGACGGAAGCCGAGCAGATGGAAATGGTGCTGGATGCTTACGAGCGCACCGCCAATTCGCAGCAACTCGTGATGTTCACGAACCTGTTTCGCGGTTTCCTTGCCGAACACGGCGCGACTTGGAGAAAAAATCCCTACAACGATGATATCATGTGGATGGTCATTGCCCTGACGCGGGCGCATCTGCTCACTGGCAATCCACAGTTTCTTTCCGTGGCGCAAACAAACTTCGACCTGTGCTATGCGCGGGCGGCATCAACAGATTTGGGCGGCGGACTGTGGTGGAAAGTGGATGTTCGATCAAAGAACGCCTGCGTGAACGGTCCGGGAGCCATCGCGGCTTTTTTGCTGGGCAAGTCCACGGGCAAAACTAGTTACTTCACGATCGCCACAAATCTTTTCCTTTGGGAACGCGCCACTTTGTTTGATGCGACGACGGGCAGGATTTCCGACAGCATTCGTGAAAATGGGCGGTTGGCGCGTTTTCCTTTGACCTATAATCAGGGAACCTTCGTAGGCGCGGCGAACTTTCTTGGCTATACCAATGAAGCGCGACTGGCAGCAACCTACACCATGAATCAAATGTGCCGCGACGGTTATCTGCCTCCCGGCGGAGAGAATGGCGACGGTGGCGGCTTCAATGGAATAGGCGTGCGCTGGATTGCAAAATTTATGAATGAGCGCGGCGAGCAAGCCACCTTCGAGCCGTGGTTGCAAAAAAATGCTGAAGCCGCGTGGCAGGGCCGTCGCGCGTCGGACAATCTTTCCTGGTGCCGCTGGCCGCTGCCGACGCCGATCGGCCAGAGATATTCGTGGGGTTGCAGCAGCACTGTGGTTCTTTTGCAAGTGGCTCGTCCAACTGAAAACGTGAAATGAAACCCAACGAGTTATCACAAAGTTATTTCAAATACACACAAAGAATTAAAACTGAATAATTGAATTATGTATAAGTCTTGTATCACTGTTTGTCGCTGGATTTTACCAGCAGTTTGTTTGCTGTCGGGCGCGGCGCTTTACGGAGCCGAGCTGACGCTCAAAAGTCCCGACGGGAAAATTGTCGTCACGATTCAAGATGGCAGCCATTTGAATTACGCGGTGAAATTTCACGGCCAGCCAGTCGTTGCCTCTTCGGCTATGGGCATCACGGTTGATAGCGATGACCTCGGTGCGAATGGGCTGTTTACCGGCAAACCCGTCACCACGGAAATCAACGAGCAATATGACGTGCTGGGAGTTCACAAAACCGCCACCAACCATTATTTGTCCACTGTGATTCCGGTGACGGGTGGTGGCGGAAAAACGCCGTGGCAACTAGTCGTGCGGGTTTTCAACGATGGCGTGGCGTATCGCTATCAAGTTCCCGGCGATGGCACGCGGCATATCAATGGCGAAAGTTCAGAATGGAATGTGCCGGTGGGATCCATGCTTTGGTCTCAAAACGTAAAAAATACTTCCTACGAATCCAAATTTGACACCGCCATCATCGGTCAGTTGCCAAAAGACTTCCAGTTTATGGCGCCAGCAACGGTTAAATTTCCCGACAACGGAGGCTACGGAATGATGACCGAAGCAGACTTGATCAACTACAGCGATATGTCGCTGCAAGCTACCGGTGCAAGCGGCATCAAGGCTTTATTTCACAATAGTTCCGGTGGTTGGAACACCGCCGGCGAAATTATTTCACCGTGGCGCGTCACCGTCCTGGCCGCTGATCTGAATGTTTTGGTGAACAGTGACATTATTAAAAACCTATGTCCGCCGCCCGCGCCGGAATTGGCCCACGCAGACTGGATCAAGCCGGGCCGTTCGATTTGGAATTGGTTGAGCTGTTATTGCGCCCCCGACCTCAACCAACAGCATTGGTGGGTGGATCGCACGAAGGAAATGGGCTATGAATATTATCTGATTGACGACGGTTGGCGCGATTGGAACGGCGGCGGTGACAACGCGTGGCAGGCGATGGCGGAAACCGTTGCCTATGCGAAAAGTCAGGGGATAAATATCTGGATGTGGGTTCACTGCAAATATGTTCATCAACCGCAAGATCGTCTCGCATATTTCAAGCGAGCCAAGAGTATCGGCATCGTCGGATTAAAAATTGATTTCATGGATCCCGCCAACGCTGAATGGGTCAACTGGTATGAAGATACCTTGCGGGACGCCGCCTCGTTGCAGCTGATGATTGATTTTCACGGCGCGGTAAAGCCTACTGGCCGCGAACGCACTTGGCCTAACGAAATGACCCGTGAGGCAATCGCCGGACGCGAGCAAGGGAAGAGTCTCGCTTTGCATGACATCACGCTGCCCTTCGTGCGCTATGTGCAAGGTCATGCTGATTTCACGCCGACACTTTTTATAAATGACCGGTTGAAAGGTTCGTCATACGCGCACGAGTTGTCCATGGCGGTGGTTTACACCTCGCCGTTTCTTTGCATGGGCGACAATCCGAGCAACTATTTGAACAGTGCTGCCGTGGATGTGTTGAAAGCTTTGCCTGCGCTTTGGGACGAAACGCAGGTGCTGTCCCAAAGCAAAATTGGCGAACTCGCCGTCTTCGCCCGTCGCAGCGGTGATCAGTGGTTTGTTGGCGCAATCAATGATTTAACTCCGCGCCGCGAAATCATCAGCTTGAAATTTTTAGGCAAAGGCGACTACCAACTTGTCGAACTGGCCGATAGTCCGGATCGGAATGACATTTTTGTGCGGACCGAACGGAAGGTAACAAGCAAGGATTTCTTGACCCTGCCACTCCGCAAAGATGGCGGCTATGTTGCGTGGTTGCGTCCAATTAAATCCGAATAAGCGAAATCGTTTGTCGTTAAACAAAATTTTACCATGCTAAAAAACCATATTAAACTTGCGGCTTTCGCGTTCCATTTGGCGAATGCAAGTCATCGCCGTGCAAAATTTTTTAGCGCGGCAAATGTTGTGCGACTATTGTTAATGACTGCGGCTTCGGGCTTGTTATGCGGCCAGTTGCACGCTCAGGCTCCGCTGCCGCCGGAGATTGAAAATCCCGAATGTCTTGGCATCAACAAGCAGCCGTTTCATGCGACGCTGATGCCGTATGCCAATTTGAAAGAAGCGCTCGCCGCCAAGCGCGCCGACTCTTCTTTTTCGCGCAGCTTGAACGGAATGTGGAAATTCAACTGGGTCACGGAACCTTCCTTGCGACCGGTGGATTTTTACAAACCGGATTTCGACGTGAGCAAGTGGAAAGAGATTCCCGTGCCGTCATGCTGGCAAATGGAGGGCTACGGCACGCCGTATTATCGCAACAATGGTTACACGTTCCAAAAAAACTGGCCGTATGTCCTGACCGAGCCGCCCAAAAACTACACCGCTTATGTGGAGCGCGATCCGGTGGGCAGTTATCGCCGCGAATTTGAAGTGCCAAAAAATTGGGATGGCCGCCGGATTTTCATTGCGTTTGACGGTGTGGATTCCGCGTTTTTCCTTTGGATCAACGGCGAAAAAGTTGGCTTCAGCATTAACAGTCGCAATGCCGCCGAGTTCGACATCACCAAATTCTTGAAGCCCGGCAAAAATCTGTTGGCGGCGGAAGTCTATACTTATTCCGCCGGCAGCTACATTGAGGATCAGGATATGTGGCGCATGAGCGGTATTTTTCGCAATGTTACCTTGTGGAGCGCGCCGGAAGTTCACATCCGCGATTTTTTTGTGAAGACCGATTTGGACGCGAAGTATCAGGATGCCACACTTTCCGCCACGGCCAAGGTGCGTAATTTCTCCGAGCAACCTGCCGCCGCGCGGGAATTGCAAATGGAGTTGTTCGACGCGAAAGGCAAATCCATCGGCAAGACCAGCACGGCGGTTCCTGCGCTCGCGGCGGGCGAGGAAAAATTGGTTGAAGTAACTATTCCAGTAACCAATCCAGCCAAGTGGACGGCGGAAACACCTGATCTTTACACCACGGTTTTGTCGCTTCCCGGTGATAAGACCGGAGAAATTATTTCCGCTAAAACCGGCTTCCGAAAAATTGAAATCAAAGACCGCGTGTTCATGGTCAACGGCGTGCCGGTGAAACTCAAGGGCGTCAATCGCCATGAAAACTGGCCGGACACCGGCCATTATGTGCCGGAAGAAAAAATGATTCGCGACTTGGAAGTGCTCAAGCAGGGCAACGTCAATCACGTTCGCACCTGCCATTATTCCGATGATCCGCGCTGGTATGAGTTGTGCGACGAGTATGGCATCTACCTCAACGCCGAGGCCAACTGCGAGTGTCATGGTTACTACAACGTGCTGGATCGGGAGCCAAAGTATGAGAAGGCCATTGTGGATCGCAGCGTCGCCAACGTGGAAAATTTCAAAAACCACCCGTCCGTGATTATGTGGTCGCTCGGCAATGAATGTGGTGGTGGCAATAATTTTGTTTCCGCCGTCAAAGCCATCAAGTCGCTCGATGTGAGCCGCCCGGTGCATTACGAGCCTTTTGGTATTGGCGAAAAAAATCCGGCGGACGTGGACAGTCGCATGTATACCGGCGTCGCCGAAGTGGAGAAGATCGCGACCGACAGCAAATACACCAAGCCGTTTTACATGTGTGAATACGCCCATGCGATGTTCAACTCGATGGGTTCGATCGGCGATTACAACGACGTGTTTGACAAGTATCCGGCGATCATGGGCGGTGCGATTTGGGAATGGGAAGACCAAGGCATTTGGAACCGCCGCGATCCGAACCGTCAGTTTCTCGCATTCGGCGGCGGCTTTGGAGAATATCCCAACGACCATTACTTCATCCACAAGGGTGTGGTTTTTTCGGATCGTTCGCCCAAGCCGCATTATCCGGAAATGAAGCGCGTTTACCAATGGATTGGCTTTACTCCTGACGATTTGGCAGCAGGCACGGTGAAGATTCGGAATAAATATGCCTTCATCAATCTGGATCAATTCAAAGGCCAGTGGACGTTGTCGGAAGATGGCATCGTCATTGACCAAGGCAATTTGAAAACATTGAATCTCGCGCCCGGCGCGGAACAACCGGTAACACTCGGCTATAAAAAAGTCACGCCCAAGTCTGGCGCGGAATATGAACTGCGCGTTTCATTTATGCTGGCCAAGAATCAACTTTGGGCGAAGGCCGGTTATGAAATTGCCGCTGCACAATTTCAGCTTCCAACGACAGTCGCGGCAGTCGTGAGTAACCCGGCAACGATGTCTCCGGTGCAATTGCAAGATGATACCGGTAGTAACCTCATCTCCGTTACTGGCAAAGGGTTTTCTGTCACGTTTGATAAGACGACGGGAACCATTTCGCAACTCACGCGCGATGGCAAATATATATTGATCGCCAACGGTGGCCCTCGCTTAAATCTCTGGCGCGCGCCGCATCAAAAGGACGATATGTGGGCTTACAAAGACTGGCAAGGTTCCGGTCTGGACAATTTGCAATGGTCGGTCACGCACATCGCTGCCACGCAAATTGCCACTTTCGCCGTGCGCGTGGAAAGCACGGTAAAAGGCGCCGGCAAAAATGCTTTCAGCGTGCTTCATTCGGCCAATTACACGGTTTACGGCGACGGAGTAATCGCCGTGGACAACGCCGTTTTGCCGCAAGGCCTAAAAATTCCGCTCGCGCGCATGGGTGTCCGTTTTCAATTAGACAAAGCCTTCGACCAGTTCACTTATCTGGGACGCGGGCCGATGGAAAATTATTCCGACCGCAAACGTGGTTCCGATATCGGGCTGTATTCCAGCAGCGTCAAAGAACAAATGACGCCCTACGCCAAGCCGATGGAAAATGGCAATCACGAAGATGTTCGTTGGGCGGCCTTGACTGGGAAAAACCTGCCTACCGTGATGGTGCAAGCCGACGAAAGTGATTTGCAGGTGTCGGCGCTGCCTTACACGGACGAAGTAATGACGCCGGTTGAGTATTCCATTGATTTGCCCAAAAGCACCAGCACGGTGGTGAACGTAGCGACGCACACTTTGGGCGTCGGCTCCAACGGTTGCGGGCCGCGTCCGCTGGATCCGTATATGGTGTGGTCCACGCCGGAAAACTTTTCGTATTTCATACGCTTGCTGCCGGCAAAACAAAATAATTTGCCCACCACCGGCAGATTAGCTGAATCCAAAGATCGCGTGAAGCCAGCCATGCCGGCGCAAGAAGTGGATACCAAATAGCCAGCCCTGATTTTAGCCGTTCGCATAAGCACTCATCACTGTGCCACGGTGTTTAAAATGACCAGAAAAATTAAATTATTTAGGAATATGACGCACTTTTGCGCTTTCAGAATTGCCCTGTTATTGCTTGCAGTTTCAGGATGGACGCTTACAGCCACCGTCGCTCCCGAGTTGCCGCTGTTGCATCCGCTCTTTTGCGATCACGCCGTCTTACAGCGCGATAGCAAGGTGCCGGTTTGGGGTTGGACGGAGCCGGGTGCCAAAGTCACCGTGACGTTTGCGGGACAAACGCGCACGGCTATCGCCGGGAAGGATGGCAAATGGTTGGTGCGGCTGAAATCCATGCCCGCTTCCGCCGAGCCGCGCGCGCTAACCGTTACCAGTTCAGCCGGACAGTCCACGACTACCATCAACGATGTGCTTGTAGGCGACGTCTGGCTTTGCTCTGGGCAATCTAACATGGAAATGGGTATGCAGATGACTGGTGCGAACAACGATATTGCCACGGCGAATTTTCCGAACATATGCTTACTGACCGTGCCGCATGGAGTAGCGTTGGAGCCGCAATCAATCTTGGAATGTCGCTGGCAACCATGTAGTCCCGAGACAGTTTCGCATGGACAATGGAATGGTTTTTCCGCAGTTGCATTTTATTTTGGCCGGGATTTGAATCGCGAACTGGGCGTTCCCATCGGTTTGATTCAAAGCGCCTGGGGCGGCACCATCGCCGAGGCTTGGACGAGTGCGGAAGCCTTGGAGACTATGGGGGATTTCAAGGATTCGTTGGCCAGCGTCAACGCCCTGACACAGACCGGAAAAAACAAGCCTTACTCCCAGGTTTATGACGAATGGTATGCGCAGCATGAGGATGGCTCCAAGCAAGGCTGGGAAAAGGTCAGAGTCAATGTGGCCAACTGGCAAGCGGTAAGGATGCCGCAGTCGTTCGATAAAGTCGGACTGGATAACTTTGATGGCACTGTTTGGTTTCGCCATGAATTCATCGCGCTGGAAACCTGGCCGGGCTCGGAGGGCAAGTTGGCGTTGGGTCAGATTGACGATGAAGACACAGTCTGGATCAATGGCGTCGAAATTGGCCAAACGCACCGGGTAGATCGGGAACGCAATTACGTAGTGCCGGCAGGAATAGTAAAACCGGGAAGCAACGTCATTGCCATCCGCGTGCTAGACACCGGCGGCGGCGGCGGCCTGCTGGCGCGTCCAGGTTTGATGCGCCTGACTTCCGGCGGCACAGCATCAGTGCAAACAATTGAATTGGACGGCGACTGGCAAATGAAGGCCACCTTGAAATACTCCAACCAAAACACGCCGCCGCCATCGCAAGATTCCAACAATCCCAATGTGGTGACGTATCTGTTCAACGGCATGATTGCGCCGCTACTGCCCTATGGCATCAAAGGTGCAATCTGGTATCAAGGCGAGTCCAATGCCGAGCGCGCCAGTCAATACCGCCGCCTGCTGCCGACCATGATTCAGGACTGGCGCAAACATTTTGGCGAAGGAGCTTTTCCGTTTTACATCGTGCAGCTCGCCAACTATCAGGCGACAAATGCTGAGCCAAGAAATAATCCTTGGGCTGAACTGCGTGAGGCGCAAGCCTTCACCGCAAAGAACGTGCCGCACAGCGGTCTTGCGGTGGCGATTGATGTCGGGGATGCCAATGATATTCATCCGAAGGACAAATATACCGTGGGCCATCGGCTCGCGCTGATTGCGCTGGCCAAAGATTACGGACGCAAAGTGGAATATTCCGGCCCGGTGTATCGTTCCCTGAAAATCTCTGGCGATCAAGTGCGCCTGAAGTTTGAAAATGCCGGAAATGGGCTGGTGGCTAAAGGTGGTTCGCTCACCGGCTTTGCTGTCGCGGGAGACGATGGTAAATTTGTCTGGGCGAAAGCCACAATTGATGGCTCCGACGTGGTGCTTTCCGCTCCCGGGGTTCCGAATCCCGTGACAGTGCGCTATGCTTGGGACGTCAATCCCATCTGCAATCTTTATAACCAAGCCGGCTTGCCCGCTGTGCCGTTTCGCACGGATCGTTGATCATGTATCTCCAACAAACATCCAATCGCAGGTTGAATATTCGAACACTATGAACGCAAGGCATAAACATATCGGTCCTATGACGATGGTTACTGCCGCTCTGTTTTTCACTTTAGCTGGTGGCGCAGCCAATGCCGAATCGTTTGGGATTAAATTTCTAGGTAACACCACGGATATGGTTACCAACTCGGCCGGGGTGGTGCCGATTTCTGGCTGGACCAACATCGCCAACACGACGTTTACCTCGGGCACAATTCGTTCGAGCGACGGTGCTGTTTTGGCCTTGCTCACTATGAGTGGCAGCGGGCGCGCCAACGGCTGGAACAGTGGGACAGGGGCAGATGGCGGCGATGGTTCGCTCATGCGCGGCTATTGCGATGCCAAGGGGAACAGTCCGGTGACCGTGACCATCAGCGGGTTGACGACGAATGCTTGTTACACGATTTATTTATACACCCAAGGTGATGGTCAAAGACCGGGCAGCGGCACGGACTGGATTCCTAATTATACAATCAACGGCTCGACCATCTATACTCCGACAATTGCGCCCAGCTTCAAACGGTTTATCCAAGGTGGCATGACGTTGGCGGATACAAACACCTACCCGATCACGTTGATGTATGGCAATTACATCCGTTGGAACAACGGAATTGCTAGTAACGGCGTAATTACCATTTCTGCAAATACGGACAACCACACCTATCGTTCGCCGTTAAATGGTATCGAACTTGTGTTGAATACCAATCCGCCGACTTCCCAAACACGGCAGATTCGCATCGAACCGTTAGGTGATTCGATTACTTGGGGGTATCCGACGGCTGACACCGTTGGCGGTTACCGGCTGACGCTTTATCAGATGTTGTCTAATGCTAGTATAGCGATTGACTTCGTGGGAACGCAGGTCAGCACCGCGCCTGGGTTGCTCTACCCCAACCATGAAGGTCATAGTGGCTACCGCATTGACCAGATTGACGATCCATATTTCTTGGGTTGGGTGAACCAAGTGGCCAGCCCGGACATCATTCTATTGCTCATCGGCACAAATGACATGGGGCAGAATTATGATCCGACGAACGCCATCGTTCGGTTGGACGCGATGATTTCGCATCTCACCACGGATCGTCCCAATGCCAAGGTGATTGTTGCCAATCTGCTGCCTCGGTCGGACACCACGTTCAACGGCTGGATTAATACTTTGTTCAATCCGTTCGTTCCCGGCGTGGTGGCCAAACATCAGACCAACGGTGAACCCGTTTACTTTTGGGATATGCACTCGCAAATCGTCGTGTCTGACACGGATGGCTTGCATCCGACGACGAATGGTTATCCCAAGATCGGCAAGCAATGGTTTGATGCGATCAATGCCGTCTACGCTCCTTTCACGGGCTACAATCTGGCCTTGAACAAGAGCACGACCAGTTCGTCCACCAACGGCAGCAATGTCGCTTCCAACGCCGTGGATGGCGATGTCTCTACCTATTGGTCCAGCGCCGTCAGTGATCCACAGTGGTTGGACGTGGATTTGGGTTCGATCCAAAATGTCTATCAGGTCAAATGCATTTGGACCGCCGCTTATGCGAAGAGTTTTCAGATTCAGGTTTCCACCAACAACACGAATTGGACGAGTGTTTATAATACGACCACCGGATCGGGCGGCACCAATTCTGTTACCTTTGAGCCCACCGGCGCGCGTTTCGTCAGGATTTATGGCACGGCGCAAGGCGCGGGTTCAGGATACGGCATTTATGAATTGCAGGCGTTCGCCGCCCCGCCGGTGAATCTAGCATTGAACAAATCCGCAGCGGCCTCCTCCACTTCAGATGCGGTCAACTTTCCGGTCACCAACGCTGTGGATGGCAACGCCTCCAGCCATTGGTCTTCCACTGCGCATGATACGGAATGGATTACCGTTGACCTCGGTTCTGCACAGCGCGTGGGTCGGGTGCGGTTGAATTGGGATGCCGCCTATGGTCAAAGCTATGACCTTCTGAGTTCCACGGACAATGTCAACTGGACACGCGTTTATAACTCCAGTCAAGGCATCGGTGGCACGGACGATATTTCGTTTGTGGCGGTCAACGCACGTTACGTCAAGATGAATGGGTTGCAGCGCGGAACCACCAATGGTTATTCGCTGAATGAGTTCGCCATCTACGGCGCGCTGGATGCCCCGGCGGCCAGCCAATTTTCGCCGCAGATTGCGGCTAATCCGGCGTGGGTGCCGTCCTCGGTGTATCCCGGCCAGAGCGCCAGCGCCACCGTGACCGTTAGTGGCACGACACAGTTCGCTTACCGTTGGAAGGCCGGGCTTAACGGCAATTATACCAACCTGACGGACGGTGGAACTATTTCCGGTGCCACCAACGCGACCTTGACAATCACCGGCGTGCAACCCACCAACGCGCTTAACTACGTCGTAGTGATCACTAATTCGCTGGGCTCGATCACCAGCAGCGTGGCTACGCTGGTGGTTTTACCAACCTCGCCGGCCACAAATTTCACCTTGAACTATGGCGGGTCGCCGATTGCTGAGAGTGCTGGGAATGATTGGAACAATGTGAATGTGTGGAATCCGATCGGGCTGTCGGCGGCGACCTCGGCGTTTGCGTATCCGGGCAGTTCCTTTGAGTTGGTAGTTGGGTCGCGGCTGCGGAATCCGGCGGCCACAACTTACAATGTTTTCCCCGGCGCATCATTGATTGTGGACGGCGGTGGGGTTTTTGAAAATGGCACCGTTGGCAAAGTGAGCGAAATTCGTTTTAAGAATAGCGCCGCTGGGAGTCAGCTGACCGGCGGATTCTACACCACCAACTATTTTCCCAACCTAGTGTTGAACGGCGGGCAGTTAAACATCGGTGATAATACGACGGTCGTCCTGCAAGGGCAGGTGACTGTCGCCACCAATTCGGTAATTTACAATTCAGGTTCTGGCACCAATCAGGCCTATCAGATTGACGCTTATCTAACGGGAAGTGGCAAGCTACAGTTTTACAACTATGACGCCACGAACCTTGATCTGGTCAACTCGGTGCTGTCCATCACGGGAACAGCCAACACCTTCACGGGTCAATGGGACATAGAAATGGGAGCGTTGGTGGGCAACGACCTCAATTCATTGGGCACCAATACAATCACCATCAACACCAACGGCGTGCTGGAAACGAGCTATCCCATAAATAACCCCAACGCATCGCTCATTCTAAAAGGGCGAATGTTCCTGACGCAGACCGACGCGTTCAACAGCGTGGTCATCAATGGCACGTCGCTGCCGCCCGGCACTTATTCAGCGGCCCAACTTCATGCCACCAATGCCACCGTCTTTCCGTTGAGTTTCCCCACGCTTTACGGCACCACGGCGACCAGTGCCGCAGGAGCAATCAAGGTTGGCAATGTCGCCGTCCTGCCGTCATCTCCGCACCTCACCAGCATTCAAGTAAGCGGCTCCGGCGGACTAGCTCTATCCGCCACGAATGGCACGCCGGGCGGTTTTTGGGCGTTGTTGCAAAGCACCAACGTGGCGCTGCCTGTCAGTCAATGGCAGACTAACACTGCGGGCACTTTCGATAACAGCGGTAATCTGTCTACCAACCTTACCAGCGCCGTCACAAACCTACAGGAGTTTTACATCCTGAAGGTGCAGTAAGAATTATGCGATTTCTTTTTTTACCGTAATTGAAATATGAAACTCATGAACAATAACTTATTGGCAGCATTCCTTTCCGTGAACGTGATTGCTTGCGGAGCCGCCGAATTTGACACTCATCAATTGGCCACGATTTTGGACAACATGGCGCATAAAATGGAAGCATCGTTGGCCAAGAACCAGGATTCGTTGCCGGTATTTGATGCAGTCAAAGATTTCGGCGCCATCAACACCGGCCTTCAAGTCACAACCAAGCAATTGCAAAATGCTATTGATGCCTGTGCCAAGCGGGGCACCGGCAGAGTCTATTTTCCACCTGGCGATTACCTGACCGGAACCCTGATTTTGAAATCTGGCGTCCATCTGGAATTGGCCGCGCAGGCCAAAATATTGGGCAGCACCAATGAACAGGATTATCTGGTCATCACCCCGCATTACAAAAATAACACGGACCGGCAGGTAAACAAATCTCTCTTTTATGCCGAAAAGGTGAGTGACATTTCGCTGACCGGTTCAGGCGTCATTGATTTCCAGGGCGATAGTCCGGTGTATCAGTATTCGCATGACAATGATCCGCGCCGTCCCTTTGGCATCCGGTTTGTCACATGCACGAATGTTTATGTTCGCGGACTGAAACTGCTTAATTCGGCGCAATGGTTGGAACATTATTTGGACTGTGAAAATGTAATGCTGGAGGATCTCAATGTGTTTAACCATGCGCGCCAAAATAACGACGGGATGGATATTGATGGCTGCCGAAATGTCTATGTCCGAAATTGTCGCGTTGATAGTGACGATGACGGCATTTGTTTGAAAAGCAATGGACCGGGTTCCTGCGAGAATGTGCTTATCGAACATTGCGCCGTCTCGAGCCACTGCAATGTTTTGAAACTCGGCACGGAATCCACCGGCGGATTCAAGAATATACTTTATCGCAACTGTCAGGTGGTGCCGTCCGCCACCGGCCACCATTTTATAAATGGCGCCCCCACGGCCCGGACGGCAATCACTCTGATTATCACTGATGGCGGCACCATGGAAAATGTCTGGTTCGACCACATCGAGGCTTCCGATAGTGTCACGCCCATCTTTGTGACCTTGGGAAATCGGAGCCGGAGATATACCGGAGGCGTGCCGAAACCCGGAATTGGGCAGATCGAAAACATCATGCTCTCGAACATCAAAGCCGTGGGAGCCGGCCCCATGTCCTCTTCCGTCACCGGCTTGGATAATTCGCACAAAATCAAGAATGTCATTTTGGACAATATTTCCCTGACGTTGACTGTTCCCGGCAACGCCAAAGACCGCCTGACCGACATGGACAAGGTTTTGAAAAAGGTAAAGCCGGGTTATCCCTCGCCACACACTTGGGGCGACCTGCCCAGTTACGGCTTCTATTTCCGCTATGTTGACGGATTGCAACTGGCGAATATTGAACTGAAATCAGAAAAGAAAGATCCGCGCGATCCCATCGTTACCGCTGATTGCCTCAATGTGGTTGGACTTCAATGAACCCTTAACGAGCATACCGATACATTTTCAGAAATGAGCAATGTTGCCAAAGCGTAGAATCAGCCGCTGCTGGTTCTGCACGGGTGTATCGGCCATTACGCAGGCGGCTACTTCGTGGTAATCAGGTCGTTGACTACCGGATCAACTTCAATCGTGATGTCCTTATATTCATCGAACAAACCGCCATTGTGTATTTGTAAGGCGATTGGTCCCACCTTGCCAGCGGCGGAATCTTTGAAGGAACCCACTTCGATAGCCTTGCTGCCAATGGGCTGCGCGACCGCTACGCGCGCGGTGCCGGTCTTGGCGTCAACCAAAAGTTCGACCCGGCTCCATTCATGAAAGTTGGCCGTGCCTCTGGGAAACGGCGCGAAGCCATCGCCGCTGTTGTTATGACCTTTGCGATAATCCCAATGGCTGCCCGTGGGTAACTGAAACTGGATGCCGGCCAGCGCGTCTGCCGGTTTCTCTCCTTCCGTCGGGGCGGTGCAAAAGAAAAGCACGCCCGGCTTGTGGTCGGGTTTGCCGCTTACATGGCGCACGGTGAACATCAGCCGGTAATGGTCGTATTGATCGGTGGTATAAAGCACGCCGCGACCCTTGCCCAGACTGGCAATCACACCGGCTTTGACTTCCCATGAATTGGTGGGGATTTGAATCCAGCCATTGAGAGTTTTGCCGTCGAATAGCGATACCGGATCCGTAGCGTTGGCGGACAGTGCGAGCAGAATAGCCACGGGGACGGTTGCAAATAACTTGTTCATGGATGCTATTTGGTTCTAGAAATGAGCTGGTTGCTTTGTGATGGCGCTGTTGGCTCGGTCAGTGTTCCGATTGGCCTGGGATTTCAGGAATGCCCGGATCATTCAAAATTTGCACGGCGGTGCCGTCACCGATGTGTTTCCAATCTTGCAGCACCCAGACGACTTTTTTGTCCGGCGTCACTTCAATCATCTGGGGGCCTGCGCTGTTTTTGCCACGCGAGGTGAAGATGGTGTTGCCGTTGGCCAGCCGGGTGCAGCTTTGCGGCGGAGAAGTGAACTGATATTCTGCTGGCAAATCCGTTAAGCAATTAAATTCAAAAACCGTTTCGCCCTTGGAATTGACTTCACGCGTAAGACTGTCCTTTTCGTCGGTGATCAACGTGTTGCCGTTCTTGAGGCGGATAGCAGCCCAAGGCTTGGCAATGTTGTAGCTCCAGACTTCTTTGAAATCTTTATCGTATTCCACCACGCGATCTAGACCGAGAAAGGGAATGAGATAATTCCCCTCGGCAGTAACTCGCGCGCGCCGGAACTGCCCATGAATCCCGCGCGACTCCTCGAACGTGAGTTGATGGTCAACTTCAACGGCACCGGTCTTGATGTTGATGACTTTCAATTTCGGCGGCAGACCATTTTCAACGAACATGACTTTGTCCAAACCAATCGGCTGGCAGGCGTGGATTTCCGTGTGATTCGTATCTTTGGGAACGTGGCAATCGTAGCGCCAGATCACTTTTTTGTCCGGCGTGATTTCGGCAATGTAAGCCATGCGACTGAAAAGAATGTTGCCGTTGGAAAGCATCCACACGTCGTCGTATTCGGGACCGCCGCCGGTAGAATAGGTCCAAATTATCTGGCCGTCTTTGACGAGGAACATTTTGTTGCAGTTTTCCCCGACATAGAGCATCGGGTGCTGCGCCAGACCTTTGCCCGGCAGGTCGGAACGGGAAATTCCATTCGTATATTTTTCCGAGCAGACCGTTTCACTCGGTGCGAAGGCAGGAACATTTGCCGCCGTGAAGAGCGGTAGAACATCCATGCACGGCGTCGCCGATGAAGTTTTGGTTGTAGGCGTATGACAACCAGTCAAGGTTACGATCACGCCAATGGCTGAAAGGATTGTCAGTGAAGAACGTAGTTTTGTATTCATGTTTTGAGAGAATTTGGATGGAGCAGCAAAATTTAAATCACTCTTTAAGCACCGGTGAATTACGGATAACAACGCCAGAAACATTTTCAAACTTTGACGCCGCCACGCCTTCGGCCAGTCGCGCCTTGAAATTATCTATTTCCAACCCGTTCACATCCACACACTCGATTGCGGGGCGAAAATCATCTTCCATAAAACTGAAGTTGATGTTTGCCAATTCCAAGTCTTTGACGTGCCGCGCGAACAATCCATAAGCGGGCGTGACATCTTTGGTTCTAGGTTCAGGATAACCGGTGCCGAGTTCTTTCAGAGAGTTGGTGGCTTGCTCCTTGGTTCCGCCGCCTTTGTAAATAAGACGGATATTTTCCAGCCGGACGCCTTCGATGGGTTGCTCCGGCAAACCGTTGATCTGGATGCCGCTGGTGCGGTCAATGCCGGTGGCGACGACGTTGGAGATTAAAATATTTTTCATACGGCTGGCGGTGGTCAGGCCGGGCGTGCGGTTGCGTTTGCCGGTCGTGATGTAAATGGGATAGTTCACCACGTCCATCATCGAGATGTTGTTAATGGTGATGTTTTCCATAATGCCGCCGTCCACTTCTTCTAGCGCCAGCCCTTTGCAGGCGCGGAACGTGCAATTGGCCACGGTGCAATTGCGGAAGCCGCCGCTGGATTCCGTGCCAAACTTGATGCGGCCATTCCCGCCGGGTCTGGGAATCATCGTGCCGTCAAGCAACGTGCCTTCCTTAAAACCCGAAACCTGACAGTTCACAATCGTCAAATTTTCCGTGATGACTGGCCGACCCAGCGCAAAGGTGCTTTTCGGACAAAGGCCATCGTCACCGGGCGAATTGATGCGGCAATTGGAAACCATCGTGTTGCGGCAACAATCAATGTCAATGCCATCGCGGTCGGTATCCATCGTCACATTGTCCACGGTCATGTTGTCGCAGCCAGTGACGAGAATCGCAAAATGGCCGCCGTGAAAAATTGTCACGTCGCGAAGCAAAACATTTTTGCAGAGCTTGAGCGCGATGGCTTTGTTGCCCAGACGGACAGGTGAAAAAACATTCGTGTTGGGTAACTGCCAATTGTCCGAACCAGTCATGCGATCCAGAATCTTATCCTCCCGCACCAAGCCACCACCGTTGATCATGCCATTGCCGCTGATAAAAACATTGGTGAGGTTCTCGCCCCAAATCAGGCTGTTGTGGAAATAACAATGTCCGCCGTCCTGATAACCGCCAAAGGTGTAAGGCTCGGTTTCATCATAGGCATTCAATTTTTGGGGTGCGCCAAGAATGGTCGCGCCGGCGTCAATTAGCAGATGGATGTTGCTCTGCAAATGAATCGAGCCGCTCAAATAAGTTCCCGCCAGCACGAGCACGGTTCCACCGCCGGCCGCAGCGGCGGCATCAATCGTTTTATTGATGGCCGGACTATCGAGATTCTTCCCGTCGCCGACCGCGCCAAACTCACGAACATTGAAAGAATTTTTGACGGGCAGATCGGCAGCGTTCAGATTTGCACCAGCCGAAACCAGCAAAATAATAAAACTGCTGCTGGCAGCCCGGAGAAGACTGCGGCGCGACGGACTATTCATTGGCGGATGCTTGGAGTTGTTTGGCCGGCAGTTCGCGGATTTTCACGTTGCAGAAGGATACTTCGCTGCCGTGTTCCTGCAACAAAATGTGGCCGTCCGCCCATTCGCCGAAGTCGGGGATGTCCTTAAATTTACTCGCGGCGACAGCGGCGCGGAAGGCCGGTGAGCCGCGCTCAAATTCCACTGTCTTTTGGCCGTTCAGCCAAAACTCGACGTGCTGACCCTGCGACAAAATGCGCGCGTGATTCCATTCACCCATCGGCATGACCACCTTGTTGATCGGTGCGGGAATCAAATCGTAAAGCGATCCCAACCGACGATCGCCGTTCTGACCGAGCTTGGCGTCAGGATGATTGGCGTCGTCGAGAATTTGAAATTCCATACCGATGGATGAACCACCACCGGTCGTCTGCCCCGTCGCCTTATGAATCGGCGCAATACTGGGCTGCACGAAAATTTTGATGCCGCTGTTGCAACCGATGGTCGTTTTGAAATCCGCAACGAGTTCGAAATTTGCATAACGATCGCGCGTGATGATGTCGCCACCGGCCTGCGACTCAGCATTGCCGCTGGAAACTACAGACAGCACGCCGTCTTGAATCTGCCAGCTTTTAGCCGGAAACGTATCCGACTTGGGACTGCGCCAGCCGGTGGTGGTTTGGCCATCCCAGAGAAGTTTCCAACCATCCGATTCTTCCTGCGCGGTCAACGTGTTGGATTTAGCTCCATGACCAAGGATGTCGGTAAATTCCTGTTGCAGTTTCAGCGGTGCGGTCAGCCGGATGTCGCGCGATGAAGCGCCAATTTGAACTTCGTAGTCACCGGCATTGGCTTTCCATTGATGTCCCGCAACATCGAAGTAAGCCAAATCGCGCGGCGTAAGTTGGAGCGATACAGTCTTCGTTTCACCGGGGTTAAGCGCAACTTTAGCAAAGCCTTTCAACTCGCGCACCGGGCGGTCAATTTGGGATTTGGTCGCATGAACGTAGAGTTGCACTACTTCTTCGCCGGCACGTTTGCCGGTGTTGGTCACTTTCAAATTCGCGGTGACGGTTCCATCGTTTGAGAGGCGAGAAGTTGACAGTTCAAGCTCGCTGTATTTGAAAGTGGTGTAAGACAAGCCGTAACCAAACGGGAAGATTGGCTGGATGTCGGCTTTGTCGAAATGGCGATAGCCGATGTAAATGCCCTCGGCATATTTAACTTGTCCTTTTTTCACTTGATTCGGCGCATCCGGATAGTCAGAGCGACTTGCGGCAAAAGTGTCGGGAAGTTTGCCGGAAGGATTCACCTTGCCGAACAAAATTGCGGCCACGGCGCTGCCGCCTTCCTGACCGGGAAACCACGCTTCAACCAAGGCCGGAACTTGGCCGAGCCAACTCGTCATCGTAACCGGCGTTCCGGTATTCAAAATGACAATGGTCTTTTTATTGACCGCGCTGACCGCTTGAATCAGCGCCACTTGATTGCCCGGCAAATCCATGGACGGACGATCGCGTCCTTCACCTTCCATGCGGAGCGTCGAGACGCAAACGATGGCGACATCGGAATTTTTTGCCGCCGTCAGCGCGTCCGCGAAAAGCGATTTTCCGGGAATCTGCCAGTTTAATTGCGCCACGCAATCGCCGCCGTCTTGAAAAAATTCCACGCGCAGGTCATAAGTTTTTCCGGCTTCCAAAGCCACCTGTCCGCGCACGGTTCGAGCCGCGCTGCGTTCCCAACTGTTGATCACAAGTTTCCCATCCACAAAAACGCGGAAACCGTCGTCGCCACGAAAACCAAAGGTGTAATTGCCCGTCATCGGCGCGACCAGTTTGCCAGTCCACCGGGCGCTGTAACTTTCACCGGAAATTCCCGGCGCAGGTGAACTATCGTTCAGAATGTTAATTTCATTATCTACACGGACGACGGCTGGTTTGCCTTCAAGATTCGGATTATCAAAATACTCGGCTTGGAATCCGTGCACGCTGGCATCGCTGGGCGAAGTGACGACGGAATCGGTAATCGGTTCGCCGTCCGTTCTGGCGGAAGCAAAATGAACGGTAATGGCATCGCCAGCTTCAGCTTTAATTCCGTCCAAAATTTCAACCGTTTTGAGCGGCACCACGCCCGGACTGCCGAGCGCGTCAACTTGTAAACGCTGTGCCGATTCGCCAATGATGGCAATGGATTTAATCGTTTGCCGATCCAGCGGCAAAACGTCGCCGTCGTTTTTCAAAAGCACAATGCCTTCGGTTGCCGCCTTGTAGGCAAGCTGGCTGTGTTCGAGAGAATTCACAATGGCCGGATTTCGAGTCATCGGGCCATCCAGCAATCCGACGCGAATGACCGTCCGCAAAATGCGGCGCACGGAATCATCAATCGCCGCTTGCGTGATGGAACCGTCGGCGAGCGCGGCGGTGACCTTTTTCGCGGTCATGCGCGAGGCGTTTGGCATTTCGAGATCGTTGCCGGCCTGGACGTTCACGGCGTGATCGCCATGGATTCCCCAGTCGGACATGACCATGCCGTCGTATTGCCAGTCGTGCTTCAGCGCTTCGGTCAGCAAATGCGGATTGGCGCTGGCATGCTGGCCGTTGATCTGGTTGTAGGAACTCATCACCGTCCAAACTTTTCCATCTTTCACGGCGGCTTCAAATGCGGGGAAATAAATTTCGCGGAGCGCGCGTTCGCCGATGTCTTCGTTCACCTCGAAGCGATCCGTTTCCTGACTGTTGGCGGCAAAATGTTTGACGCAGGCCGCGACACCCGCGCTCTGCATGCCTTGTATATAATTGACCGCCATCCGGGCGGCGAGGTAAGGATCTTCGGTCAGATATTCAGCATCACGTCCACCCAGCGGATTGCGATGAATGTTCACCGCCGGTCCAAGTTCAATTTGGACGCCGGAGCCTTTATTGCGCGCTTCTTCGCCAATGGCCTGACCAATTTGCCAAATCATATTCGTGTCCCACGTCGAAGCCATCAAGACGCCCGCCGGAAAAGCCGTGGCAGGTCCCAGAGTGGTTTTCGCGCCGCCGCGCACACCTTGACCGGCATCGGCCATCGCCGCCGCCGGCACGCCCAAACGCGGAATCGGCTGCGTGGTAAAACCAGTGCCGCCGAGCATACGCAATTTTTCATCCTGATTGAGCCGGCCAAACAAATCTTCCACGCGCTGTTCGAGCGGAGCTTTGGCGTCTTGATACACGGCCATCGGTTCGGCGGAAGCGAACTGGGTTAAAGCAACGGTTGAAAAACTCGCCGCCAGCAAAATGGCGTTCCACTTGAGTTGACCAGATTTGATAACCGAGATAAAGCGGATGGACTTGATAAGTATTTGGCTCATAAAAATTGATTTAATGTTTGATGGTGCGGTAAGCGAACTGGCTCAACGAACTGTTCGTATCAATAAATTGGTTTGACCCATTTACGCACGCCGTCAGCGTGCCGATGGTATTCCAACAAAGGCGTTTCATAGTATTGCTCCAGAAATTCTAAAGTAATTGGGACTGTAATTGGGACCGTTTAATATGCTACGGCCTTATTCGGTGGTGACCAGCCCCACAAGTGGGGTGTTTTTCTGGATTTTGGTGAAAACGCTAAAGCACCCCATTTGTGGGGCTAGCCATCTGGCTGAGATGCTGTATTTTAATACGTTCCCATTTATTGAAATCAACCCATGGTCAGGCATCCAATTACAGATGCCTGAATGTTGGCGACAATATTTGAATGAGAAATCCGCTAAAAACTGTTCAATTAATGCCATGAATTTGTTTCTGACCAGCATTCAGCGCCAGCTAGTTTTGGCCGGACAACTTTGCCTAGCCCTATTTTTACTGGCTACGACCGCGCAGGCGCAGATTGGGATTCAGAATGGCCCGCTGGCCATCGCGTTCACGAACGGAACGACGGCCATGCCCACGAATCAATTTACGGTCACGGCGGGGGCCAGCGTATTGGTGGTGATGGAATCAGAAAAAGGCGGCACCGCCACCGGCGCCTTGAATAATCCCAAATGGGGCAGTCAGGCGCTAACTCTGGCTGGCGTGGCTACCACGGGAAACACCAAGATTCAAAGTTCGATCTATTACCTCTGGAATCCAGCGGCGATGACGACCAATGTGACCGCCACTTCCCCGAATACGAATGTTTGGCTGAGCGCGTTCACGCTTAGCAACGTGGATATAACCATTACCCCCACGTTTTTCTCGAGCCTGAATGGCGGAGGTGTCACGCCTTACAACACGAACACCGTGACTGGCGTAACCGCCGGTGCTTATGCGGCGGTCAACGGTATCGGTCAAAACGCTCCGATCAACGTCGGCATTTTTGCGCTGGGGTCGACCGTGGCCGTAACCATGTCCTCGACTAATGCGGTTGCGGGTGTGGCCATGGGTTATGTTACCAATCTGGCTGCCGGGGCTAATTCCTTTGTGTTTACTAATAATTCTCTAGGCACTCCACAAAAAGCAGTCTTAGTCGCCGCCATTTTTAGCCCGGCGTCAACGTCAACCAATCCTGTGAACCCGGTCCAAGCGTTTGGGATTAAATTTTTAGGAAGCACGACCGATCCCGTTACCACCACGGCCGGCGTGTTTCCGATCAGCGGTTGGAACAACATCGCCAATGGGAGCTATACTGCGGGAACCATTTATTCCAGTGACGGCTCGGTTGCGGCCACGCTGACTCTAAGCGGATCTGGCTCGGATAATACCTGGAATAGCGGAGCCTTCTCAGATGGCGGAAACTCTTCCTTGATGGATGGTTATCAGGATGCCGGCCAAAATAATCCCGCAACGGATGTCATCAGCGGATTGACCGGGGCGGCCTATGACGTCTATTTGTATTCGGGCGGGGATAATGCCCGACCGAGTAGTGCAACGGACTATTTGCCGAATTATACCATCAACGGGACAACCTATTACACCGCCACCCTCAAGGGCTACGATGCCATACTGCAAATGGTTCAAGGCGTTCCCACTTCGCAAAACTCGAATACCTATCCCACGACCCAAACGGCAGGACACTATATTAAAATCAACAACGTCGTGCCCGTGGGCGGCAAAATCACCATCACCGCCAACTCGGATAGC
>Ga0209083_1001297_pt1 | contig 29419 bp, 24 predicted proteins | sample AM7aDNAmetaG_FD_184132 | JGI IMG/M metagenome (GOLD analysis project Ga0209083, IMG submission 184132) | Freshwater microbial communities from Finland to study Microbial Dark Matter (Phase II) - AM7a DNA metaG (SPAdes) (version 3) | ecosystem: Environmental > Aquatic > Freshwater > Lake ...
AATTTGCCGCCGGCTTCCTTCAGATTCCACCTCACGATGGACACCCTTGCCTTAAGCTAATGGTTGGCAACTGATAGCCCCCATAACGGACTTGAACCGTCAAATATACTCGTCATGCTCGGCGCACCACAAAAAAGAATCGATTCAAAATTTGAATCGATTCTTCAGCACTTGTATCAACCTGTTTCAATTAGAATTTTTATACTATCTCACATCACAGAATCAATTAATTCTTAAGACATTAATATCTGCAAAAATATAGTAGAATCTATCTGAATAGCGAAAGTAACATTATCTGAAGTCAACTAATTGTTCTGTACTTTTTCTTACCTTTCTTGCATTCACAAGACTATCATTTTCTTCATCTCTGTAACCTAAAGTCAGTAAAGTAACAGCACTTAGGTTTTGTTCTGATAAGCCTAAAATTTTATCTAATGCTTCAGCACTAAATCCTTCCATTGGTGTGGCATCTACATTTTCCAGTGCAGCAGCAGTAAGTCCAACACCAAAGGCAATATAAGCCTGACGGGCAGTCCAAACAAAGTTTCTTTCTTCAGTTCCGGCTACTATTCCATCAAAAGCTGCTCTGAAACCACTTAACGTTTCGACAGGAATAGCTCTGGTGGTAGCAATCAATTGCATATATTCGTCAACTTGTTCCTGGCTTACCTTTTTATTAGCAGCAAAAACGAGTACGTGCGAGGCTTCTTTTATTTGTGGTTGTTGGCATGCACCATTGAAAATCTGTTCGCGCAAAGTTTCATCTTCTACTACAATCACCTTAAATCCCTGCAAACCAAATGAAGTAGGTGCTAATCGAATAGCTTCAATAATAGTGTCAAGTTTTTCTTTTGGAACTTTTGTTCCATTCATTCTTTTGGTGGCATATCGCCAGTTTAATTGATCAATTAAGCTCATAAATCATTTATTTTAAAATTATTATTATAGAATTTTCAACTATAACAACCTATAATGAATGATTGTTCATTATAGGCTAATAAAAATGCAATTATTTTGATATTGCTCGCCATGACGCTTCAAACGTATTTATCAAATCATTGGTTTCTAAAGCTTTATTTATTGATGTTGATTTTTTTAGCATATAATTGATTGGCGAGAATAATAAACTATAAAGTAAATCATTGTTTAAATCATGAATTAACCCGATAGATTTTGATTTTTCGAAGAATGATTCGATAGTAGAACAATAATCGAGTTTATTATTCTGATCTATTTTATTGATTAAAGGACAATTCGTAAAGTTTTCAAGAAAGTTAAATTCCTCAATATTTTGCATCGTGAATTGATAATGATTAAGCCATAGAGTTCTAAAAGTTCCTTTAGATGGTGTAAGTTCATTATTATCATTATGGTATGAATTTCCCATCCGGGATTTTAAATGAATGAATAATTTCTTAATCATATCTTCTTTATTCTCGAAATACAGGTAAATGGTAGCAGCTGATACATCTGCTTCTGCAGCAATTTTAGACATGGAGCTACCTTCAAAGCCATCACGATTCACAACTTTAATAGCAGCCCGATAGATTTTGTTGATTTTTTCGTCGTCTTTTACTCTCATAACACAAAGATAAATAAATGATTGTTCATTTATGCTTAATTTGTAGTTAAAAATATCTATTATAACAAGTAAATGTTGTTTTTGTTCCATCAATGGTTTATTTCGTTACTTTTGTGTCAACTAAAAATCGATGATTTGAACTATTTAGCTCATATATTTTTGTCGGGTAACCGACAGCAGTTACAGGTTGGAAACTTTATTGGTGACTTTGTAAAAGGCAGTAAATTAAAAAATTATCCAACTGAAATCAGGCAAGGAATTGTTTTACACCGATTAATAGATGAGTTTACAGATAATCATGAAGTTGTAAAAGAAACGGTCAATTTCGTACGTCCGACGTTTGGTCGATATTCAGGGATTGTTGTTGATATGTATTTTGATTATTTTCTTGGGAAAAATTTCCAAAAGTATTCACCAGGCACTTCACTGAGCTTATTTGCCTTTAAATTTTATTTTGCAGCCATTCTGAATTACAATTTTCTACCAATCAGAGTTAAACGCTTTATTTTCCACCTGATTTTATCCAATCGCTTACACAAGTACTCAACGTTGAAGGGACTTGAAGCATCTTTGATTATCATGTCTAATCATAAAGTTTCTGCTATAAAACCTGCTAAAACGATTCAATTTTTGGTTGAAAATCATGAAGAACTGGAGCAAAAATTCTTTCAGTTTTTCCCTTATATAATAGAATTTGCCTATAATCAACGTGCGAATTTATAAGTGCTTTGATGGGTTTGATAATAAAGTGTTTTTTTGTACCTTTGTGCTCTCTAAAAAATAAAATATAAGTTATGTTTGAATCTCTTAGTGAAAGACTTGAACGGTCATTTAAAATTCTTAAAGGTGAAGGCCGGATTACCGAAATTAATGTGGCAGAAACACTCAAAGATGTGCGAAAAGCCTTGTTGGATGCCGACGTAAACTATAAAATAGCTAAAACTTTTACCGAAACGGTGAAAGAAAAGGCCATGGGTCAGAATGTGCTAACCTCACTGAAACCAAATCAGTTGATGGTAAAGATTGTTCATGATGAATTGGCTGAACTGATGGGCGGTCAGAGTGTCGATGTTAACCTGAAAGGAAATCCTGCTGTAATATTAATGTCGGGGTTGCAGGGTTCTGGTAAAACCACTTTCTCAGGGAAGTTAGCTAATTTATTAAAAACGAAACGTGGAAAAAATCCGCTGTTAGTGGCTTGCGACGTATACCGTCCGGCAGCTATTGAGCAATTGAAAGTGCTGGGTGAGCAACTTGCTGTTACGGTTTATTCGGATTTGACAAGTAAAAATCCGGTTGCCATCGCTGAAGCAGCTATTAAATATGCAAAACAACACGGAAACGATGTGGTAATCATAGATACTGCGGGTCGTTTGGCAGTGGATGAAATGATGATGGCTGAGATTGCTGCCATCAAAAAAGCAATTAATCCTCAGGAAATCTTGTTTGTGGTTGATTCCATGACAGGACAGGATGCTGTAAATACTGCCAAAGAATTCAACGATAAACTTGATTTTGATGGTGTTATTCTTACTAAACTTGATGGTGATACTCGTGGTGGTGCAGCTCTTTCAATACGCTCAGTTGTCAATAAACCAATTAAGTTTGTTGGGACAGGTGAGAAAATGGATGCGTTGGATGTATTCTATCCTGAACGTATGGCCGACCGAATTTTGGGAATGGGTGATATCGTTTCACTGGTGGAACGCGCTCAGGAACAATATGATGAAGAAGAAGCACGCCGAATTCAGAAACGAATTGCCAAAAATCAGTTTGACTTCAATGACTTTATTTCTCAGATTGAGCAAATAAAGAAAATGGGTAATATCAAGGATTTAGCTGCAATGATACCGGGAATGGGCAAAGCGTTGAAAGATGTTGATATCGACGATAATGCATTCAAAGGTATTGAAGCTATTATTCATTCAATGACGCCGCGTGAACGTGAAAATCCCAGTTTGTTGAATGGCAGTCGCAAAAATCGCATTGCTAAAGGAAGTGGGACAACCATTGTGGAAGTAAATCGTTTGCTGAAACAATTTGAGCAAACCAGCAAGATGATGAAAATGGCTTCAATGAGTCAGGGAAAATTGAAAATAGGAAAACGAAGATAATGTGATGATGTGCTGAAGTGCCAATGTGAGAATCAACTAATAAACTAATCAACAAATCAACAATATGTCCTATAAACTTATTGATGGCAAGGCCATTTCAGAACAGGTAAAAGCCGAAATTGCCGTAGAAGTAAAAGCAATTGTAGCATCCGGAAAGCGAGCACCGCATTTGGCTGTAATTATAGTTGGACACGATGGTGGTAGCGAGACTTACGTGGCTCACAAAGTAAAATCGTGTGAACAGGTTGGTTTTAAATCTACAAAAATTACTTTTGAGAATGATGTGACTGAAGCTGAATTGCTTGCAAAAATTGATGAATTGAATAACGACAAGGGTTTGGATGGCTTTATCGTTCAATTGCCGTTGCCAAAGCATATTTCCGAACAAAAAGTAATTGAGGCAATTGATTATCGTAAAGATGTGGATGGTTTTCATCCGGTAAACGTAGGGCGAATGTCAATAGGGTTACCTTGTTATGTTTCGGCAACTCCTTCGGGAATTATTGAATTGTTGAAACGCTACGAAATTCCTACTTCCGGCAAAAACTGTGTGGTAATTGGTCGAAGCAATATTGTGGGAAAACCGGTTGCTTCGTTGATGATGCAAAAAGGGTATCCGGGCGATGCCACTGTAACAGTTTGTCATAGCCGTACCAAAAACATGAAAGAAATTTGTTTACAAGCCGATATTATCATTGCAGCATTGGGGATGCCCGAATTCCTTACAGCCGACATGGTAAAAGAAGGTGTTACGGTTATTGATGTGGGAACTACCCGTGTACCATCTGACAAAACCAAAAGTGGTTTCCGCCTGAGTGGCGATGTGAAATTCGACGAGGTTGCTCCAAAATGCACCTATATCACGCCTGTTCCTGGTGGCGTTGGCCCCATGACGATTGTATCGTTATTGAAAAATACTTTACTTGCTGCAAAAGGGGAAATCTACAAATAAGTTTATAGTTGACAATTTATAATTTATAATTGAAGAACTATCAACTGTCAACTCTAAACTATCAACTCATAAAATGGCACTTTTCTACGTTCCAAATCTCGCTTCCGGTCATGTTCTTCCCGAAGAAGAATCGCAACATGCTGTCAAAGTATTGCGGTTGCAGGTTGGCGACGAGATTGTGGTGGTGGATGGATTAGGTGGGTTTTATAAAGCTAAAATCATAAATCCACACCCGAAACATTGTGGTTTTGAGATGATTGAATCACAAACCGAATTCGGGAAACGTAATTATAAACTCCATATTGCTATAGCGCCTACCAAAAATATTGAACGCTTAGAATGGTTTATTGAAAAAGCAACCGAAATTGGAATTGATGAAATAACTCCTATTATTTGCCGTTTTTCTGAACGCAAAACAGTTAAAGTAGATCGTTTAGAAAAAATAATTATTTCAGCAGCCAAGCAATCCGTAAAAGCCTATTTCCCCAAATTAAATCCACTTTCTACTTTTGATGAATTGCTGAAGAGGTATCCAGCATCTCAAAAGTTTATAGCTCATTGCTATGATGAAGATAAAAGACTACTACAAACTGAAATTCGGAAATCTTCCGACATTTTGATTCTCATTGGTCCCGAAGGTGATTTTAGTAAGGAAGAAGTCGAAAAAGCAATTTCACTGGGTTTTGCTCCTGTTTCGTTGGGCGAAAGCAGACTACGTACAGAAACAGCCGGAGTTGTAGTATGTCATACCGTAGCCCTATTAAATCAGTAATTATCTTGTAAATACAAACTTGCTTTCGTTCGACAACTGAGGGCTAAACCAATACCCTTCGTCCGAAAATCCCTTTAAATCTTCAATGTCTTCTAATTGGTTTTGAATCACAAAACGCGCCATTAACCCACGGGCTTTTTTTGTATAAATGACAATTTGTTTTAGGTTGTCGTTTTTGTATTCGTAAAATTCTATATCAATTACTTTCATCTTGCTATTCTTTGTAATTAGTGACTTCATATATTCCCCTGAAGCCAGATTTATAATTACTTCCGGATTCCCTGAAGTTTTTAAGGCTTTAAGAACTGATTTAGTGATTCTTTGCTGCCAGTAATCATATAAATCATTTCCTTCAGGATTCTTAAGTTTTGAGCTCACTTCCAAACGGTAAGGTTGAATCAAATCCAGTGGACGCAGTATACCATAAAGCCCAGATAATAATCGAAGATGATTTTGAGCATATTCAAAATCTACTGCACTGAAAGTTCTTGCATTTAGTCCCCGATACACTTCCCCATCAAAAACAAAAACTGCTTGTTTAGCATTTTTCAGACTAAATGGGCTATGCCAGTTGAAAATACGGTCAAAATTAAGATCGGTCAATTGTGTATTAATTTCAAGGAGTCGGCTTAATTCATCCTTGTTCAAGTTTCGTAACAGCTCAATGAGTTGACCTGCATTTTTTAAATACTCTGGTAATGTGAAGTCAGAAATTAGAGTTTCTGGCTTGAAATTCATTATTTTGGCAGGGGAAAGAAGCAATAACATAGCTTAATTTTATTTATGATACAAATATAGCAATTTCAAAACTTTTTTTAGCGCAAAAAATTACAAAACAAAACTTCATGAATGTAAAGGAAAGGAATAAAAATGGGCTTGCCTTATAGAAAGCAAGCCCATTTATTTGTGTTTTGTATTTTTTAATATCCTTTTTCCAATAACAATGTTCTGGTAGGTTGGTCGCAAACCTCTGAAGGACCATAATATTGAACAGGACCGGGATACACATAGCTTGATTTTTCATCAGCCCAATTTTCGCGTTGTGAAGCAAAGAACTTAAATGGCGCACCATCAAGCAATACCAACGCTTTTTGGATAACAGGTTTCATTTTTCCGTGACGTTTTTCCATATTCATCATCATAGTGATAGGAACACCACCGGCAATCCACTCAGCAGCAGGTGCAGTAAGGTTACGAACAGAAGACATGTAGCCTGTTTTACCTTCAGAAATTAAAACCGAAGCAGTATATCCTAAAGAATAGGTATAATCGGCATCAAAATTTGAAGGTATAGCACAGCGTCCTTCATATCCGAAGAAGTGGTTGATAGCTGAAAATTTACCGTTATATTTTTTCTCAGCTTTCAATTGAGCTAAACGTTTCCCGACCATTTCGATTAATAGTTTTTCAGTTTCAATAAGTGATACCTGAACATTACCATGTGGGTCACGATCAAGTGTCAATTGTTTTGCAATTCCTTTTGGCAAACTGCGGTAGATTTCACAGCTTTCAGGGCTTAACATTCCTTTTACATATTCACGTTTTTCTTCATCACTGTTCAATGCATTGAAATCATCGTTTTCTGCCAATAAATCGTTAAGTTCTGAAATCAGATTTTTCATGGCAGGAATAAACTCAATCAAACCTTCAGGAATAAGGATTGTTCCAAAATTCAGTCCGTGTTTTGCTCTGTGAACAACAACTTTTACAATATTCTCAACCACATTGCTCAGAGTCATATTATTAGCTTCTACTTCTTCCGAGACGATACAAATGTTGGGTTGACTTTGTAAAGCACATTCCAAAGTAATATGTGAGGCAGAACGACCCATTAAACGAATAAAATGCCAGTATTTTTTAGCCGAATTGGCATCACGTTGAATGTTACCAATCAATTCTGAATAAACTTTACAAGCAGTATCAAAGCCAAACGATGTTTCAATCATTTCATTTTTCAAATCACCATCTATGGTTTTAGGGCAACCTATAACTTGAATGCCAGTATTTTTTTGAGAATAATATTCCGCTAATACACAGGCATTTGTGTTTGAATCATCTCCACCAATAACTACGATAGCATTGATGCCTAATTTTTTGCAAATAACAGCCCCTTTTTCATATTGTTCATCGTCTTCAAGTTTAGTTCGACCAGAACCAATAATGTCGAAACCACCTGTATTACGATATTCGTCTACAACTTCTTTTGTAAGTTCAATATATTGATGATCAACCAAACCAATTGGACCACCCAAAAATCCGTACAACTTATTATCGGTATTCAAAGCTTTAAGTCCATCAAATAATCCGCTGATAACATTATGACCACCCGGTGCTTGACCTCCCGAAAGAATAACTCCTACTCCAACAACCGGATTTAGTTTCTTTTCTCCCGGTTCAAATGTAATTAAGGGCATTCCGTATGTATTCGGAAACAGTTCCTTAATTTCTGTCTGATCAGCAACAGACTCAGTTGAAGTACCTTCTAGCAGTACCACATTGCCTTTAAATGCATTCGGCAACTTAGGCTTGTAGCTTGCACGTGCAATTTGTAAAGGGCTTTTAGTCATTGATTTCATTTTTCGTATTTTATAATAGTTTGATATTCAAATAGCTATTTGAGCAAGAAATTGTTTGCAAAATTAATGAAATATTTCTATAATACAAGGAAAATGAATGTTACGATTTTGTTATAATTTTGAAATATATTCATTTAGTGTTAAAAATATGAAATGCTAAAATCAAATATTGATTTTTTGCATTTTTTGAATACTCCTCAAATTATTTAATGCAAAATAAGTGCTTAAATTATTCATTATTAGAAAGAAATGTTTTGACCGAACATAAACAATTAACTTCCGAACAATCGTCTAAATGTTTGGCTTTTATAAACACTTAATTTTGATTCCCAAATATCACATTTAGTTAAATACATAAAACTCAAACAAGTTTATCTAAGGAAATAAATGATAAACATATTTCAATTTCGTTGATATTTTTTCAATAATTCTGCTGTAAAACATAAAAAATGAAGGTTTGAAATGAAAAACTTCCCCGTATATTTGCAGGACAGTTCAGCACAGATAAACTTTTGATAGTCAAAAGTGAACATATCACAATCTAATTGTCTGAAATTCATGAAAGAAAGTTATTCAAACAATCATCTTTTGCATCCTGTAAAACGATTTTGCCAGACTCTGGAATTGAAAAATGATTCAAAACTGATTGAGGAATATAAATATTGGCACAAGGATGAGAATCGGTGGCCGGAAATTCCAAAGGGAATTCGTGAAGTTGGCATTTTAGATATGGAAATTTATATCAATGAGAACCAGCTTTTTATGATTATTGAAACTGCTGTAGATTTTGATTGGGACAGATCTTTTGCAACCCTTGCAAGCCTGAAACATCAAGCTGAATGGGAAAAATTTATGGCGAAGTATCAACTTAGCAAGCCCGGTGCTACGTCTTCAGAAAAATGGACTTTAATGGAAAGAATTTTCAAACTTTAAATAATAATATAAATTATGTCGCACCCAAAACTTGTCACAAAAGAGTACAAACTTCCGTTTATATTTATCACTTCGTTATTTTTCCTATGGGGTCTTGCTCACGGAATGTTGGACACCTTGGACAAACATTTTCAACAGATTCTCCATTTGCATAAATGGCAGTCGAGTTTTATACAATTTGCTTTATACGGAGCATATTTCAGCATGGCTATTCCTGCCGGAATGTTTATGAAGCGATATGGTTATAAAAAAGGAATTGTGTTGGGCTTATTCATTTTTGCTTCGGGTGCGTTACTTATTGCAGCCACAGCTGGTTTTGAATCTTTTTGGATTTTCCTTACGTGTTTATTTCTTTTGGGATGCGGTTTAGCTACACTTGAAACTGCTGCAAATCCCTATACTACTAAATTAGGTCCAAGAGAAACTGCAGAAAGAAGAATTAATTTGTCTCAGTCTTTTAATGGATTAGCATGGGTTCTGGGACCGCTTATTGCATTGTATATTTACAACAGCAACAGCGAAGTGGAAGGCGAAAAATTTTATTCTACCATTCTGCCAATGTTGGCCATTGGTTTATTAGTACTGACTGTAGCATTTGTATTTATGCGTTTGAAACTTCCTGAAATTAGCGAAGAAGATGAAGTTCATGCACATGGCTTTGTTGAAACTTCAGCAGAAGACAAACCAACATTTCACATTCCACTGAAAAAACAATCCCATTTTGTACTTGGTGTTATAGCTCAATTTTCTTATGTAGCAGCACAAACAGGGATTTTCAGCTATCTCATTAATTTTGTGACCGATGCAGGACAACATCCCAGGTTTGATGTGAAGTTAGCGCCATACTTTTTAAGCATTGGATTTGCCTTGTTTATGTTTGGCAGAATAAGCGGTAGTTATTTGATGTCGCTTGTAAAGCCAACTAAATTATTGGCAATTTGTGCAGTATTAGCTGCTATTCTACTACCGGTAGTGAGCATGAAGTTAGGATGGTTTTCTTTAATTTCGCTCTATACAGTATTCTTTGTAATGTCAATCATGTTCCCAACTCTATTTGCATTGGCAATAAAAGATTTGGGACCACAAACTAAAAAAGCATCGTCATTTTTGGTAATGGCAGTAGTAGGTGGAGCTTTATTTCCTCCATTGATGGGCTTAATTGCAGATAATTATGGAATGTCAATTGGATTCTTAGCACCTATTCCTTTCTTTACATTTATAGCATATTATGCAATTAGAGGCCATAGAGTCGGATAAATTCTAAAAAAATATTAGTGTGTAATGCCGCAGATTAAATTTTCAAATTCGTCATCAAAAATCAAAATCCTTGCAGATGGAATAAGTCTTTCTATCATGCAGGGAAAATTGAAGAGGGGTGATAATTTGCCTTCAATCAATGAAGCGAGTTCGAACCATAAAATTTCTCGTGATACAGTTTTTAAAGCATATAATGAATTAAAAAAAAGAGGTTTAATTGATTCAACTCCTCAAAAAGGCTATTATATTACGGGAGAAGTTAATCACATTTTGTTGTTGCTGGATACTTACTCATCATTCAAGCAAAATCTTTACCACCGATTTGCAGCTAACTTACCTGATAATTATAAAGTTGATTTGATTTTCCATCAATATAATGAACATCTGTTTGAAACTATTGTGCATGAAACTATTGGAAAATATAGCATGTACGTTGTTATGAATTTTTCAAACGACCATTTTTCAGAAGCATTAAAGTCGATACCGAATAATAAATTGTTATTATTGGATTTTGGGAGTTTTGAAAAATCTACCTACTCATATATTTGTCAGGATTTTGATAAATCGTTTTATGAATGTCTTAGTTCATGTCGTAATTTATTAAAAAAATACAGAAAATTCTCATTTATTTTTCCAGAAGAACTTTGTCATCCAATTAGTTCAATTGAATTTTTTGTAAGGTTTTGTAAAGATAATAATTTTGCATTTGAAGTATTTCGAAAGGATGCTGATTGGCATGGAGTTGAAGCTGGAACTGTTTACCTCTGTATACTTCCAGAAGATATGGTAAAAATTATCAAAGATGCAGATATAGCGAGACTATCAATTGGAAGTGATATTGGATTGATTGCCTATAATGATAATCCCATTCTTGAAGTCATTGAAAACGGGATTTCAGCAATTAGCGTTGATTTTGGATTAATGGGAGAAATGGCAGCAAATTTTGTAATAACAAAACGCCCAATACAGGAATATCTTCCTACAGAATTAATTCTTCGAAACTCTATTTAAAACAGAAATAATTTTCTTAATCACAAACAGCACAGTTCAGCATAGAAATAAAACAAATATAAACTTTAATAATAAATCATGAAAGCAGGTTCAATTGCAGGAGAATACACTTCAACTGCACAAATCAGAAAAGAAAAAAGCGGTCGCTTACAAGGTGACAATCCAAAAATTGGCATTCGACCAACTATTGATGCACGTCAGGGTGGTGTGCGTGAATCATTGGAAGCACAAACTATGAATATGGCAGTAAATCTGGCTAATTTTCTAGTTGCAAATTTAAGATATAGTGATGGCACTCAGGTGGAATGTGTAATGGCTGATACAACAATTGGTCGGGTGGATGAAGCAGCAGCTTGTGCCGAAAAATTCAAAAAAGAAGGAGTTTCTGTAACTATCACTGTTACGCCATGCTGGTGTTATGGTAGCGAAACAATTGATGTTGATCCACATACGATTAAAGCTGTTTGGGGTTTCAACGGAACTGAGCGTCCGGGAGCAGTTTATTTGGCAGCCGCTCTGGCTGGTCATAACCAGAAAGGGTTACCTGCATTTGGAATTTACGGACGAGACGTTCAGGATGGTGGTGATAATTCAATCCCTGCCGATGTTCAGGAAAAATTGCTTCGTTTTGCCAAGGCTGGTATCGCTGCAGCAACGTTGAAAGGAAAATCATATCTTTCAATTGGCTCAGTATCAATGGGTATAGCTGGTTCAATTGTAAATGCTGATTTCTTTCAGGAATACCTTGGCATGCGCAATGAATATGTTGATATGAGCGAAATCAGTCGCCGTGTTCAATTAGGTATTTTTGACCCGAAAGAATTCAAAAAAGCGATGGACTGGACTACAAAAAATTGCAAAATAAATGAAGGCGAGGATACAAACGACGATGACAAAAAAAAATCCCGTCAACAGCTTGATTTGGAGTGGGAATTTGTTGTAAAAATGACCATGATTATCCACGACCTTATGGTTGGTAATCCGAAATTACGTGAACTTGGTTATGGTGAAGAAGCGCTGGGACACAATGCCATTGCATCTGGTTTCCAGGGACAACGTCAATGGACTGACTATATGCCAAACGGTGATTTCTCAGAAGCTATTCTGAATACTTCATTCGACTGGAACGGAATTCGCGAAGCGTTTGTAGTTGCCACTGAAAACGATTCTTTGAATGGTGTGGCTATGTTGTTTGGTAAATTATTGACCAATACCGCACAAGTATTTGCTGATGTTCGTACTTATTGGAGTCCGGAAGCAGTAGAACGTGTAACCGGTCATAAATTACAGGGATTAGGAGCAAACGGTTTGATTCACTTAATTAACTCAGGTTCTGCAGCATTGGATGGAAGTGGCGAGCAAACAATCGATGGCAAACCTGCGATGAAACCATTCTGGGAAATTACCGAAGAAGAAGTTCAGAAGACATTGGATGCAACAACCTGGTTTCCTGCTGATTGCGGTTATTTCCGTGGTGGTGGCTTCTCTTCTAAATTTATATCAAAAGGTGGAATGCCGGTAACTATGGCTCGTATCAACCTGATTAAAGGTCTTGGACCGGTTCTTCAAATTGCTGAAGGATGGACGGTTGAAATTCCTGCAGAAGTTCACAAAGTATTAGACGACCGTACCAATAAAACATGGCCAACCACCTGGTTTGCTCCACGTTTGACTGGTGAAGGTAACTTTAAAGATGTATATTCGGTAATGAATAACTGGGGTGCAAATCACGGCGCATTTAGTTTTGGACACATTGGTGCAGACCTGATTACACTTGCTTCTGTATTGCGTATTCCAGTTTGTATGCACAATGTTGATGATTCAAAAATTTTCCGTCCGAGCGCATGGGCTGCATATGGAATGGATGTGGAAGGTGCTGATTATCGGGCTTGTCAGACTTACGGTCCGCTTTACAAATAAATAAAAAGTTACGGGTTACATGCAAAAAACACCGTCATGTAACTCGTAACTAAAATTTGATTATCAAATTCTAAAGTTTTAATGTCAAATTTTACACGCTCATAATAGCAATCTTTCAATACATTTGCAGCTCCTTAAAATTACAACATGAAAAACAAATCTTTCCTTGCATTCGACCTTGGTGCAACGAGTGGTCGTTCTATTTTGGGAACCATTGAGAATGGCAGACTCCAAATGAAGGAGTTGACACGTTTTCCCAACCAGATTCTTCAAATTGGAAATCATTTTCATTGGAACATTTATTCTATATTCGAACATATAAAAGCAGGATTAATTGCTGCAAAAAAAGAAGGCGTTGAAATAACGTCAATTGGTATTGATACCTGGGGTGTTGATTTTGCGCTATTGGCCGAAGATGGTTCAATTCTGGGTGCTCCGTATGCATACCGTGACCCACACACTGTTGGTGCTCCAGAAAAGTATTTCGAAATAGTTCCACGCGAAAAAGTATATGAACTTACAGGAATTCAGGTGATGAATTTCAATAGTTTGTACCAACTTTTTGCATTATGTCAGGCAAATAACTCGTTGTTGAAAGCTACCAAAGAAATTCTGTTTATGCCGGATGCACTGGCTTATATGCTTACCGGTAATAAAGTAGTTGAATACACTATTGCTTCTACCTCACAAATATTAAATCCACGTACCAAACAATTTGAAGCTGAATTGCTCGAAAAGGCAGGCGTTTGTCCTTCTATTTTGGGCGAAATTGTTATGCCTGGTCATGAAATTGGCACCTTGCGAGATGATTTAGCCGAGGAGAGCGAATTGGGTAAAGTAAAAGTGGTAGCAGTGGCCGGTCACGATACGGGTGCAGCTGTTGCAGCTGTTCCGGCCGAGAACGAAAAATTTGCGTACCTTAGCTCCGGAACCTGGTCACTCATGGGCATTGAAGTGAAAGATGCCATTATCAACGAAGAAACTTTTGCGTTGAACTTCACAAATGAAGGTGGTGTGGAAGGAACTACCCGTTTCCTAAAAAATATAACCGGCATGTGGTTACTCGAACAATGCCTGAAAGAATGGAAAAAAGAAGGTATTACCTATGCTTACGAAAAACTTGTGCAAATGGCCGATACCGTTCCGGCCTTCCAATCCTTGTTGGATACTGATCACGCTTCTTTTGCAAATCCATTAAGCATGACAACTGCCATTGTTGATTATTGCGAAGCAACTGGTCAAACAGTTCCTTCAAGCCATGCAGAGTTTGTACGTTGTATTTTCGAAAGTCTTTCGTTGAAATATAATTATGTGTTAGGTAAATTAAAAGGTTTGGCTCCATTCCCAATTGAAAAACTGCACGTGATTGGCGGTGGCTCAAAAAACCCATTGTTGAATCAATGGACTGCCAATTCGATTGGAATACCTGTAATTGCGGGACCATCCGAAGCAACTGCAATTGGAAACATAATGATTCAGGCAAAAGCTGCCGGATGCGTTGATTCGTTACAGGAAATGCGTCATATTATAAGAGAATCTGTTTTGCTGGATGAATTCTTGCCACAAAATCCCGAAGTATGGGCAGATGCCTATCAAAAGTTCTTAGCTGTAACAAAGCTATCGTAAATAGTAAATGATTAAATAGTAAATATAAAATGGCTGTAGTAGTTATTCTGCCTAAACAAGGGCAATCGGTTGAGAGTTGTATTATCACCGAAATCAAAAAGAAAAAAGGTGATACCGTAAAAAAAGGTGAAGTTTTATTCGGGTACGAAACTGATAAAGCTTCGTTCGAAGAAGAATCGCCTGTTGATGGTGTGGTGCTTGAGAGTTTTTACAACGATGGCGACGAAGTTGCTGTGTTGTTGGACATGATGGTTATCGGTCAACCCGGTGACGATTATGCCGGATTACTTCAAAATTCAGCAGTAAGCAGTAAGCAGCAAGCAGTAAGCCCGATCCCTGCTAAAACTGAAGAAACTGCAAAGATTGAAGTTGTTGCACCAACCCAATCAACCAGTCAACCAATCAACCAATCATCCTTTATCAGCCCACGCGCTAAAAACTTAGCCGCAAAAGAAGCTTTGAATGCAAGCGAATTAGCCGGTTCAGGACCAAGCGGTCGTGTAATTGAAAAAGACGTGTTAGCTGCGTTGGAAAACCGTCCGAAACTAACTCCATTGGCTAAGAAAATTGCTGCCGAAGAAGGTATTCAACCGCAAGGTGCAGGATCAGGTCTTGCCGGAACTGCAAAATCAACAGATTTGGCTGCTCCTGTAAATACCGTTTATGGAGTGGATTATGAAGATAAGAAACTTTCAAATATGCGTAAGTTGATTGCAAAAGCGATGCATTCGTCATTGCAAAACTCAGCACAACTTACTCACCACCTGGGAGCCGACGCACGTAATATTCAAAACTTACGTAAGAAAGCCAAGAAAGCTTTCGAAGCAGGAACATTGTCGGTCAATTTGACTATAAACGATTTTGTATGCTTTGCAGTAGTAAAAGCATTGAAAAAATTCCCGAATGTAAACTCACACTTCCTGGGCGAATCGATGCGTTTGTTCAACAAAGTTCACCTCGGACTAGCTGTTGATACCGAACGTGGTTTGATGGTTCCTGCTGTGCGTAATGCCGACGATTTATCTATCATCGGACTTTCAAATCAGTTGAAAGAAGTGGCAAATGCATGTAAAAAAGGAGCAATTTCGCCCGAATTACTGGCAGCGGAAGCAGCAACATTTACTGTTTCTAACCTTGGTGCTTACGGTGTGGAAATGTTTACTCCGGTCATCAACCTGCCACAATCGGCTATTTTGGGGGTAAATACCATTGTTCCCCGTCCGAAAGATTTGGGTGATGGCGTGTATGGTTTCGTGCCTTATATCGGCCTGAGTTTAACGTACGATCACCGCGCATTAGATGGCGGCGAAGCAACACGTTTTTTGAAACAGATTGCCATTGAAATTGAGACTTTGGAATTGGATATTTTTTAATATGCCAATAATTTAATATGCCAATTTGCCAATGAAATAATTTAAATTTTGCGTAAATTGCAGGCGTATTTATAGTTTTAAAATTTATCCATAATATTATTGCGAAATGTGATTGATTTACCAACATTGGCATATTGACACATTGGCACATTAGCACATTAGAAATTATGTTTGATTTAATCATTATCGGTGGTGGTCCGGCCGGATATGTAGCTGCAGAACGTGCAGGGCATAAAGGACTGAAAGTTTTATTGTTCGAGAAAAAAAGCATGGGTGGTGTGTGTCTCAACGAAGGTTGTATTCCTACCAAAACATTGCTTTACAGTGCTAAAACGTATGAAAATGCGTTGCACGGAGATAAATATGGCGTATTTGGTGACAATATCCGTTTTGATTTCGGAAAAATTGTTGCCCGCAAAAATAAAGTGGTTCGCAAACTCGTTGCCGGTGTTGAAGGCAAAATGAAGATGCACCACGTAACCGTTGTAAAAGGCGAAGCCACGATTGTTGGTCGCAGCACAAAAGGTGTGGAAGTAACTTGCGGTGGTGAAAGCTACCTTGGCGCTAACTTGCTAATTTGTACTGGTTCTGAAGCTTTTGTTCCACCAATTCCCGGATTAGCCGAAGCAGGTGAAATTATCCTCACCAACCGCGAAATTCTTGATTTGAAAGAACAACCAACATCATTGGTAGTTATCGGTGGTGGTGTTATCGGAATGGAGTTTGCAAGCTTTTACAACAGCCTTGGTACTAAAGTAACTATCGTGGAAATGCTCCCCGAAATTCTAGGCGGTTTAGACTTTGAGATTTCAGCCATGCTACGCGATATTTACAGCAAAAAAGGAATTGAATATAACCTGAATGCCAAAGTGGTAAAAATAGAAGGCAACAAAGTTATCTTCGAAAAAGACGGAAAAACAGAGACTATCGAAGGCGAAAAAATCCTTGTCAGCGTTGGTCGCCGGGCGGTAACAAAAGGATTCGGATTGGAAAATCTTAACGTGGAGCTCGACCGTGGCGGTATCAAAGTAGACGAAAAAATGCGCACCAATGTGCCTAACGTTTTTGCGGCAGGCGACGTAACCGGATTCTCGTTGTTGGCTCACACAGCCAGTCGCGAAGGCGAAGTGGTGGTGAACAACCTCACCGGACGTGCAGATAAAATGCGTTACGATGCCATTCCGGGTGTGGTGTATACCAATCCTGAAGTAGCTGGTGTTGGCGAAACCGAAGAATCGGCTAAAGCAAAAGGAATCGACTACAAAGTGGCTAAATTGCCAATGGCTTATGCCGGACGTTTCGTAGCCGAAAACGAAGGTGGTTCGGGACTTTGCAAAGTGCTGGTAGGTGCTAAACACGGCGAAGTAATCGGTGTTCACATGATTGGTAACCCATGCAGCGAAATGATTTATGGAGCTTGCATCGCTATTGAACAAGAAATGACCCTGGCGGAAATGGAAGAAGTGGTATTCCCTCACCCAACCGTTAGCGAAATATTTAAAGAAACAATTTTTGCATTTTAAGACTTAAACACAAAGACTCAAAGTCACTAAGAAAACAATAAAATTATTTGTGTCTTTGTGTCTCCGTGTTGAAAAAATAACAAACAAATAAAACCAATAATACAATGCCAAAAGTACAATTTATTGATCCGGCTGAATCACGTAAACCGGGTTTTGTAGAATTCCAACCAATTCCGGTAAATCAGTATCAAAAAACTGTCAAAGACGAAAAAGGTAATTTTACCAACGAAGAGTTCAAAACCATTTATCACGACATGGTGTTGATTCGTGAGTTCGAAACTATGATTAACCAGATTAAAATTGCTGGTGCATATAACGGAACTCCGTACAACCACCCTGGTCCTGCTCACTTGTCAATCGGACAGGAATCTGCAGCAGTAGGTATGGCGTGGACGTTGACCGTTGACGATTATATTTTTGGTAGTCACCGTTCACACGGCGAAATCCTTGCTAAAGGTATGTCGGCTATTCACAAAAGTGACGACAAATTCCTGATGGATGTAATGGAATCATTCTTCGACGGAGCTGTGTTGGCTGTTGTAAAAAAGGACTTTACAGGAACAACCAAAGAATTGGCTCGTCGCTTCCTCGTTTACGGAACATTAGCTGAAATCTTTGCCCGCTCTACCGGTTTTAACCGTGGATTGGGTGGTTCTATGCACGCATTCTTTACGCCATTCGGTGTTTATCCTAACAATGCTCTTGTAGGTGGTTCGGGTGATATTGCCGTAGGTGCTGCTTTGTACAAAAAGGTAAATCGTCAGAAAGGTTTAGTAGTTGCCAACATTGGTGATGCTTCTATGGCTTGCGGTCCGGTTTGGGAAGGTATTACTTTCGCTTCTATGGATCAGTTCCGTCAGTTGTGGGAAGGTGATATGCAAGGTGGATTACCTGTAATTATCAATATTATGAACAACCAATATGGTATGGGTGGTCAAACTGCCGGAGAAACCATGGGTTATGATATTGCAGCTCGTATTGGTGCTGGTGTAAACCCAGAACAAATGCATGCTGAACGTGTTGATGGTTACAATCCATTGGCTGTTATCGATGCTTACAAACGCAAACGCGTTATTTTGGAAGAGAAAAAAGGTCCAGTTTTATTGGACGTATTGACATATCGTTACAGCGGTCACTCACCTTCTGATGCGTCTTCGTATCGTACCAAAGAAGAAGTGGAAGCATGGGAAGCACAAGACTGTATCGCTTCTTTCGGAAAACAATTGATCGAAGCAGGCGAAGCTACACAAGCTGACCTTGATGCAACATGGACTGATGTGAAAGCATTGGTTTATGATATGTTCCTGAAATCTATCGACGATGAAGTTTCACCACGTATGACCAATGCCCAGGTTATTGGCGATATGATGTTCTCGAACGGTTCGGTTGATTCTATGTCGACAGCTACGCCTGATGTTTTGATGCCATTGGCTGATAATTCACGTGTTAAGAAAATTGCGGCCAAAGAACGTTTTGCTTTTGATGCCGATGGAAAACCTTTCAGCAAAATGAAACAATATCAGTTGCGCGATGGTATTTTCGAAGCTATGATGGATCGTTTCTACAAAGATGCGTCATTGGTAGCTTACGGTGAAGAAAACCGCGATTGGGGTGGTGCGTTTGCCGTGTATGGCGGTATGACTGAGGCATTGCCTTACCACCGTTTGTTCAACTCTCCAATTGCCGAAGCGTCTATTGTGGGTACTGCTATTGGTTACGCCATGTGTGGAGGCCGTGTGGTTCCTGAAATCATGTATTGCGATTTCTTGGGTCGTTGTGGTGATGAGGTTTTCAACCAAATGCCTAAATGGCAATCGATGAGCGGTAACGTTTTGAAAATGCCAATCACGCTGCGTGTATCGGTAGGTTCAAAATATGGTGCTCAACACTCACAAGACTGGACTTCGTTGGTAACACAGATTCCCGGATTGAAAGTTTGTTTCCCTGTAACTCCTTACGATGCCAAAGGTTTGATGAACTCAGCTTTGCAGGGAACTGATCCGGTTGTTTACTTCGAAAGCCAGCGTATTTACGAAATTGGTGAGCAATTCCACAAAGGTGGCGTTCCTGAAGGTTACTACGAAATTCCATTTGGTGAGCCAGACGTGAAAAAAGAAGGTAAAGACATTACGTTCCTTACTGTTGGTCACACATTATATCCTGCTTTGGCTGCTGCTAAAGAATTGGAAGAAAAATACGGTTTGAGCGCAGAAGTTATCGATGCTCGCTCGTTAGTACCGTTCAACTACGAACAAGTGGTTGCTTCAGTGAAAAAAACAGGTAAAATCATTGTAGCCGGCGACGCTTGCGCACGTGGTTCATTCCTGAACGACTTTGCAACCAACATCAGCACCCTTTGCTTCGACTACCTGGACGCTCCGGTTTGTGTACTTGGTTCACGCAACTGGATTACTCCGGCCTTCGAATTGGAAGATTCATTCTTCCCACAAGTTAGCTGGTTTCTCGATATGATTAACGAACGCATCCAATCATTGGCGGGTTATGTTCCCGGTCAGAACTTTACTGATGCCGAGTTTATCCGGAGATCGAAATTAGGAGTATAAAGCATTTATTGACGGGGTGACTTGAAGTCACCCCGTCAATAAAAATATAAATAACAACCATTAAGGCACTAAGTACACGAAGATTCACGGAGTGATTTGGTGTCTTAGCGGTTGAAATATTTTGAACATTTTTATATTTTGTTATCCTATTAAGCATCATTTTTTCTCATTGAAACTAAAAAAAAATTCTGCAAATAAATTCAATTATTTGAAGTGAATGAGGATTATTAAAATTTAGATTATTTACGGACTTAATTATAAAGATTTAATATGACAAAAGAAGCTCAAAAGTCTGCAAATTGCTGGTTTTGTAATTGTCGTCCTGCACAAGAAAAAAGTGTTTTCAATACTAAAGTATTTAAACCAATTAGTAGAAAATTTGTATTCCCAAACACAATACGAACAAAATATTTATATATAGATATTTATATTCCAAGATGTAGTGAATGCAAAAAAAATCACACAACATATATAATTAAGTTAGTTGGTTTCTCACTAATTTTTGTGTTGATTGGATTGATATTTGGTCTATTATTATGTGAAGAAAATAATAATGCTTTATTAACTGGGGTCTTAGATGGTACTTTATTTGGAATTTTATCATCATACTTAATATATAGTTTTTTAAAGAATTGCAAAGCAGATGTTAAAAGTGTCTGTAAATATTCAATAAAGAAATATCCAGATATTGCAGCAAGATTAGAAGATGGATGGAAACAAACAAAAAGCTTGTTGATTTATTAACGACTTAGTTTCATTATAATCAAATTTGTTTAAGATTTCCTGAGTTATTGATTTATCATATACAAAATTAAATTCCCGAGATTCCCATTATGGGTTAGGACACTTTATCATGAAAAAAGTAAACGCACACCTCCACACACCTTACTCGTTCAGTGCATTCACCGAACTGAATCAGGCGCTCGATATGGCAGTTGCCGAAGGCGTAAAAGTGCTTGGTATCAATGATTTTTATACTACTGCCGGCTACGAAGCCTGGGCGATTGGTTGTAAGGAACGCGGCTTGTATCCGTTGTTCAATATAGAGTTTATCAGTCTGAACGAAGCCGACCAAAAAGCGGGCTTGCGGGTGAATGATCCCGGAAACCCAGGGCGTACCTACCTGAGCGGCAAAGGACTTTCGTATCCGTTCCAATTGGCTGAGCCTTTTGCTAAACAATTGGCTGACGTGCGTGCCGAAGCCAATGCACAGGTTGAAGCCATGTGTGGCAAGGTGAATGAAATTTTGGCTGCGAATAATGCCGGTTTTACATTGGATTTCGAATGGATTAAAAACGACCTGACTAAAGGTTCTATCCGTGAGCGCCATTTGGCAAAGGCATTGCGCATGAAAGTGGACGAAGCTTGCAATAACAATCCGTTGGATATTCGTATTCTGTTTCACAAACTTTTCGGAGGAAAAGAATTGAAATCGGAAATAAACGATATTGCCGGAGTTGAAAACGAAATCCGTGGCAACTTGCTCAAAGCAGGTGGTGGCGCTTTCGTTCCCGAAGATCCAAAGGCATTTTTGCCTATGCAAACCGTTTGCGATATTATCGTGGCGGGTGGCGGCATACCAACCTATCCGTTCCTGGCTGATGATGCCAAAGGCGGTTATACCGATTTCGAAGGCGATTTGGAAAAAGTGGCAAAGCAATTGACTGAGCGTGGTTTTCATTCGGTAGAGTTTATCACTACCCGTAATGGTGTCGAATTGCTGGAGAAATACGCCAGCTATTTGCACGATCAGGGTTTTGTGGTAACATTCGGTAGCGAGCACAATACGCCTGCCATGGAACCAATCGAGCTTTTTGCGCGTAACAGCACCCCGCTTACCGACCGTTTGTTGCAAATCAACTACGAAGGTGTTTGCGTGGTAGCAGCTCATCAGCATTTGGTAGCACAAGGCTTGCGCGGTTATGTTGATGCCAACGGGCAAGCTGACCGCTCGAAAAGACAAGAGTTTATAAATCTGGGAGATCAACTATTATCTGCCCCCTAACCCCCTAAAGGGGGAAAACTGAGCCAGAAGGAAGTTTTGTAGAATCAAATATAAACTAAATTACTCAATGAAAAATACAGAAAAAAGTGATAATCGCTCTCTTACTCCCCCTTCAGGGGGCTGGGGGGCAGCTTTGACTGACTTAATTTCAATATCGCAATTCTACGGCCGTGATAGCCGTTTCGTGATTGCAGGCGGTGGAAATACATCGTACAAAAATGCAGAGAAAATCTGGGTAAAAGCCAGTGGTTCGTCGTTGGCAACTATTACCGAAGACGGTTTTGCGGTGCTTGACAGAGCTAAACTGAACCTCATGTCCGACAAAGTCTACAGCGCTAATGCGGCAGAACGTGAAGAGCAGGTAAAAAATGATTTGGCCGATGCTACCATCACCAAGGGCAAACGCCCATCGGTGGAAACGTCTATGCACAACGTGATTGACTTCGCCTTTGTGGTACATATGCACCCAACATTGGTGAACGGTTTGATGTGCGCGAATAATGCTCAGGCCGACTTGCAAAAGCTGTTTGGCGCCAAAGCATTGTACATCGAATACACCGATCCGGGTTATGTGCTGTTCAAAAAAGTAGAAGATGCCATCAAAGCTTTCCGTGCCGAGGATGGTGCCGAACCTGCTGTTATTTGGTTGCAAAACCACGGAATCTTCGTGGCTGCCAACAGCATTGAAGAAGTGAAAGTACTTTACGATAAAATTCTGGGTACTCTTGAGAAAGTTGCCCCCCAACCCCCTGAAGGGGGAGAAGAAGTTCCCCCTTCAGGGGGGCAGGGGGCAGTCGAAGTTCTTCCAGGCATTCGCATGATACTTTCTAACGAAGGTTTGAAAACACTGAAAGTACGCAAAAATGCATTGGTAAAACATTTCTACGATACCGAAGAAGCACAAGCTAAAATTGCAAAACCGTTTACTCCGGATGCGATTGTTTATTGCAAATCGAATTATATTTTCCTCAACGACGAAGAACCTGAAGCTGTATTAGCCGAGGCTGCAAAACAAATTCCGGCTTTCACTGCTAAATTTGGATATCAACCAAAGGTAATTTTGATCAAAGGAATCGGTTTAGTAGCGGTAGGCGATAATGCTGCTCAGTGCGATATTATTCTGGACGTATTCGAAGATGCGATGAAGATTGCCTATTACGCAGAATCATTTGGTGGTCCTCACCCAATGACGCAAGCGCAAATCGACTTTATCGACAACTGGGAAGTGGAAAACTACCGTCGCAGTGTGGCGGCAGGTGGAGCTGCCGGTCGTGCAGAGAATAAAACCATTATTGTTACAGGTGCTGCGCAGGGCTTTGGTGAAGGAATTGCCCGTTGCTTGTTGCAACAAGGTGCTAACATTGTGGTGGCCGATATGAATGAAGTAGTGGGTCGTGCTACTGTGGAACGTTTCAACGGATTGGCAAAAAGTAACCGTGCCATCTTTGTAAAAACCAACGTGAGCGAAATTCCAAGTATCGAAAACCTCGTTCACGAAACCATTTGTAACTTTGGTGCTATTGATTGTTTTGTAAGCAATGCAGGTGTACTTCGCGCAGGCGGACTGGAAGACATGACACCCGAAGATTTCGAATTCGTAACGAAAATCAACTATAATGCTTATTTCTATTGCACCAAAGTGGTTAGCCGCGTCATGAAGCTGCAAACTAAATACGCACCGGAGTATTATGCCGACATTATTCAGGTAAATTCCAAATCGGGATTGCGTGGCAGTAAGGCGAATTTCGCTTATGCCGGTGGTAAATTTGGTGGCATTGGTCTGACTCAATCTTTTGCATTGGAACTGGCTCCGTTCCGTATTAAAGTGAACTCTATTTGTCCGGGTAATTTCTACGAAGGTCCGCTGTGGAGCGACCCTGAAAACGGACTTTTTGTGCAGTATTTAAATGCAGGAAAAGTGCCTGGTGCAAAAACTATAGATGATGTAAAAGCGTTTTATCTGGCACAAGTTCCTTTGCAAAAAGGATGCTCGCCCGAGGATGTTACCAAAGGTGCCTTGTACCTGATGGAACAATGCGGCGAAACCGGACAGGCATTGCCAATTACCGGTGGACAGGTGATGCTTTCATAGATAAAAGAGCAAAGAGTCAAGAACCAAGAGTCAAGAACCAAGATTCAAGATTCAAGACACTGGCTTCCAAAGTGCTTTCATTATTAGATCAAATTTTAGAATATAAATAATCAAACAATCAACCAGCGCAAAATCAACCATCAATACGAAACCGTCTTGATTCTTGGTTCTTGACTCTTGGTTCTCAAAAAAGATGAAAACAAAAGCAATCCGTTTATATGGCAAAAAAGACCTTCGCTTAGAAGAGTTCGAATTGCCGCAGATTAAAGACAATGAAATATTGGCGAAAGTAGTTTCCGATTCACTTTGTATGTCATCGTACAAAGCGGCTTCGCAAGCTACCGACCACAAACGTGTTCCAAATGATATTGCCGAAAATCCGATTATCATCGGGCACGAATTTGCCGGCGAATTGGTACAAATTGGTTCAAAATGGGCTGATAAATTCAGCGCAGGAGATAAATTCTCTATCCAACCGGCTTTGTATTTCGAAAATGGTCCTGTGGGCGTATTGAGCGCACCGGGCTACAGCTACCAACACATTGGTGGTGATGCAACTTATGTGATTATCCCGAACGAGGTCATGGAAAAAGACTGTCTGCTGGCTTACAAAGGCGAAGGTTATTATCCTGCGTCCCTGGCCGAACCACTTTCGTGCGTGATTGGTGCTATGCATGCCAACTACCACACTACTCCCGGAAGCTATGTGCACAAAATGGACATTGTAGATGGTGGTAAAATGGCTGTTTTAGCTGGTGTTGGTCCTATGGGACTTGCCGCTATCAACTACGTGCTTCGTCGCGACGATCGCAAACCGTCTGTGTTGGTGGTAACCGATGTGGATCAAACCCGTTTGGATCGTGCTGCGCAGTTTTACAGTGTCGAATTTGCTGCTTCACGCGGTATCGATTTGAAGTATATCAATACCGGTAAAATGGAAAATCCGGTGGCAGAACTGAAAGCTATTACCGGCGGATACGGATACGACGATGTGTTTGTATTTGCTCCTGTGAAACCGGTTGTGGAACAAGGCGATGCTATTCTGGCATTCGATGGCTGTTTGAACTTTTTTGCAGGTCCAAGCGATCCGAATTTCAGCGCGATGTTCAATTTCTACAACGTACACTATGCATACACTCACGTAGTAGGTACCAGCGGTGGAAATACCGACGACATGGTGGAAGCCCTCGATATGATGTCTAAAGGCCTCGATCCTGCCCGATTGGTAACACACATTGGTGGTTTGGGTGCTGTTATCGAAGCTACCAAACACCTGCCTGAAATTCCGGGCGGAAAAAAATTGATTTATACGCACGTAGATATGCCATTGACACCTATTTCGGACTTTGCCAAACTGGGCGAAACCAACGGTGTGTACAAAACACTGGCTGAAATGTGCGACAGAAATCTGGGCTTGTGGAGTGTGGAAGCAGAAGCTTTCCTGCTAAAAAATATGACAAATAACCCCTAACCCCTAAAGGGGAACCAGAGGTCATCGACCAACGGGAGGTAATTATGCAAGTTCGTCTTCCTAATTTTCACCTTTAAAGAGAAAGAAATTATCAATACTAATCACTCTTATCCCCCTTTAGGGGTTAGGGGTAGTCTTATTAATTATGAAACAACTTGATGTAAAATTAATGCATCCGAAAGAACAGATTAATGTGATTATCGGACGTATTTACCGCAGTGGTATGACAACCACATCGGGAGGTAATATTTCCATTAAAGATGGAAACGGTGATATTTGGATAACGCCTTCGGCGGTTGATAAAGGTTCACTCACGGTGAAAGATATTGTATGTGTAAAAAAAGAAGGAACGGTGATCGGTCTACACAAACCTTCATCGGAATTTCCATTTCACAAAGCTATTTTTGAGGCTCGTCCCGAGTTGACAGCCATCATTCACGCTCATCCGCCCGGACTGGTTGCTTTCAGTATTGCACGGGTTGTACCCAATACAAGCATCGTTCCGCAGGCCCGTAAAATTTGCGGCGAAATTGGTTTTGCACCTTACGGTTGTCCCGGAAGCGAAGATTTGGGAAAGAAAATTGCCGCAGAATTCAAGAACAAGAAATACAAGGCCGTTATCATGGAAAACCACGGAGTTGTACTTGGTGGGACGGATATGATGGATGCATACCAACGTTTCGAAACCCTGGAATTCTGCTGTCGTACCATTGTAAATGCAGGTCGTATTGGCAAAATAAATACCTTGACTGACGAACAAATTTCAAAATATATTAATCATTTTCCGAAGAATATTACACCGTTTATGGATGTTGAATATCCATCAGACGAGCGTGAAATCCGCACGGAAATGGTGAACATTATACGCCGTGCCTGCGATCAGGGATTAATGATTTCTACTTATGGAACCGTTTCGGTGCGCTGGAAAGACAATGATTTTTTGATTACACCACGCGATGTTGCCCGTTGGGATATTCTTGCAAAAAATATTGTACAGGTGAAAAACGGCACGACCGAAGCTGGTAAAGATCCAAGTAGATCGGTAGCGCTTCATCACCGCATTTACCAATTGTATCCACATATCAATTCTATCATTACCACACAGCCAACAAACCTGATGGCACACGCGGTAAGTCATCAGAAGTTTGATGTGCGCACCATTCCTGAAAGTTGGATTTTCTTGCAAGATGTTCCGTCAATTCCGTTCGAAAGTTTATATAACGACACAGAGGTGATTGCAGAAATGTTTGCTAAAAATCGCGTTATTATTGTTGAGAATGATTGTGTGATTGTAACCGGCAATAAATTGATTAATACTTTCGATTACCTGGAAGTGGCTGAGTTTTCAGCAAATTCATTAGTTATGGCTTCGTCTATCGGACCGCTAAAACCAATGGGCGATACCGAAATAGATGAGTTGAGAGTGGCGTTTAATGTGAAATAAGAGCAGCCCCCTTAATCCCCCGAAGGGGGACTTGAAGTTATAGCGTCCGGTTGATTTGTTCAGTCGGACGCTTTTTGTTATTTTTGTTCAAAATATACACACTAACTTAAATGTCCCCCTTCGGGGGATTAAGAAGGCTATGATTTTACTATTTTCAACATCCAATTCACCAACATTCAACCTGGCTGCCGAAGAATATCTTTTCTTTGAGCGGATGGACGATTTGTTGTTTTTGTATGTGAATGAGCCATCGGTAATAATAGGTTGTAATCAGGCTATACGGAATGAGGTTGATTTGGATTTTTGTTCACAAAATGCTGTTCTGATTGTACGCCGTATGTCGGGTGGGGGAGCTGTGTTTCACGATTTGGGCAACCTGAATTTTTGCTTTATTTCAAATAAAACGGAAGGAAAGTCTGCTCTCAATGATGATTTTCTAAAGCCTATAGTCGATGTTTTCACTGATTTGGGCATTCCTGTTGCAGTTGGTAAGCGCAAAGACCTTTGGTTGCAACACGAATATAAAATTACCGGAACAGCGTCACATGTTGCCAAAAACAGGGAACTACATCATGGTACGTTGCTATACGATACGAACCTTGAAATGATGGGGAAATCACTTTCATCTAAACAAAAAGATGAGGGTGTAAAAGCTATTGCTTCCGTTCGAAGTACAGTGAAAAATCTGAGATCATGGTTTGAAGAACAAGGGCAATTCACGCTTGAAGCCCATGAATTCTTCGATTTTTTGATTCGAAAACTACAGCTATATTATCAATTGGATAAGATAGAAGATTTGTCGGAAGAAGCAGTATCACAAATCATGCTGATAGCGGAATCAAAATACAGTTCTGAACACTGGACCTATAAGAAGTAGATGCTATTCTTTCTCCTGCCTTTTAGTTCGTGGAGTTTTAACTTTTGATTCATTCTTGGCAATAAAATCTTTCCAACCCGAATAAGCTTTCTCGGAAGTTGGTCTGCCTAACTGCAAAAAATGACAATATGCTGCTGCAAGTCCGTCAGTGGCATCTAATTGCGGTAGCATTTGTTCCTGCGGAATATTCAAAAAACGGCGTAACATATCAGCCACCTGCTCTTTGGAGGCATTTCCACTGCCTGTAATTGCCATTTTAATCTTCAATGGAGCATATTCTGTAATCGGAATGTCGCGGTACAGAGCCGCCGACATAGCCACACCCTGCGCCCGCCCGAGTTTTAGCATCGACTGCACATTTTTACCAAAAAAAGGTGCTTCAATAGCCAAATGATCGGGATGAAACTCATCGATTAATGATAACGTTCGGGCAAAAATACGTTGTAATTTGAGGTAATGGTCGGTATATTTTTTCAGGTCAAGCACACCCATTGCCAGCATTTCGGTTTTGTTGCCGTTCACTTTCAGAATGCCATAACCCATGATAGTTGTTCCCGGGTCAATGCCAAGTATGATTTGCTCTTTTAGCATTAGTCAATTAATTCTAAAACAGTAGTAAAAAAAACAACTTCATCGCCAAATTTTGCACTACAATTATTTTGAAAGGCTGTGGCGTTAGTTTGATGCCAACTCATAAGGGTTTTCATATCAATAACATGAAACTGAACAGAAAATGAAACACCTCCATCATCCTCACTACCAATCACTTTTGCGACTTGAGGCTTGCTTAATTCCCCTGAATTCAGCATAAACGGAATGTATGATTCATTTATCCATTGTTGCCATTCCACGGTTCGATTTGTTGCAACTTTATAAGTAGTATTGAAAATCAGCATAGTTACTTTTCTAAATAATCAGGTAATAGAATTCAAAAAAAAAATCGCTTAATATTGGTTCTTTCGCTTCAAATTCTATAACAAAAGTACGCATAATTTCCAAAACTTTCTTATCTTTGTAGCACAATTTAAAAAATCAGTAAGGGGGTTTAGCTCATCTGGCTAGAGCGCGACACTGGCAGTGTCGAGGTGACCGGTTCGAGTCCGGTAATCTCCACAGTACAGGCTTAAAAGCTAATTTTAAAAATAGAACGGACTAAAGTAGGGACTAAAAACCGCTTTAGTCCGTTTTTTCAAAATTATCAATCGAGTAGGAAGTGAGCGATTAGTTCGCTCACTGTCCTCTCACACCACCGTACGTACCGTTCGGTATACGGCGGTTTCTTAATTTACACACGAACAGAGCGATAATAAGATGAGAAAAATAAGTA
>Ga0209083_1001298_pt1 | contig 29417 bp, 13 predicted proteins | sample AM7aDNAmetaG_FD_184132 | JGI IMG/M metagenome (GOLD analysis project Ga0209083, IMG submission 184132) | Freshwater microbial communities from Finland to study Microbial Dark Matter (Phase II) - AM7a DNA metaG (SPAdes) (version 3) | ecosystem: Environmental > Aquatic > Freshwater > Lake ...
GAAGTCCACGGTATCGCCACCGAGGTACAGCTGGTCGGCCTCGGTCGCCCCGTTGACCCACGGCGTGGCATCTTTGACATCCCAGCCGAGGTAGAGGAATTCACCGTCCCAGGTCGCGGTCGAGCGCACGGCGGCCTCCGGCTGTTTCTGGTAGCGGATGATCGTGGCGCCGGTAAAATCTCGATCCAATGCCCCGGTCAGCTTCGGAGTCAATTTGGCGATCGTCAGCTTTTGCGAACCGACGACCTCCTGGAGATATCGTTCGCGGAATCCCTGCGCAGTCTGGACATCGGCATCGCTGATCGTCACGGCGCCGCCTGACATTGCTTGCACTGTTTCGAGACCGGTCACTTCCACGTTCCAAAAACCCGTTTTGCCGGCTTGGAGGTACAACTTGCCATCCTGCGCCAGGCAGATGGAACCGCCAAAGTCTTCGCCGCCCATCCCGCAGGGGACGCTATCGAGGCTCACGCCCGGCACCGCCGCTTCCGGCCACTTAATTTTCATCGGATCGGGCTCGAAGAGGCGCGTCAGATAATAACCGTCCCCGGTGAGAATGTGCCACTCGCCGATATTGGTGGGGATCACCCAGATATTGCCGATGGGGGCTGGTAAACCCGCCGTTCCACCAATGTCGTACGCGCCGCGTATCATTCCTGTCTCGGGCGGACAGGCATTGTGGGAACCATGGACTCCGACAAAGTTGCTCGGGTACTGCCAGCGGAGTTTGCCGGTGGCAACATCGTAGGCATTGAACCAGCCGCAATTGACGCCGTACTGTCCATTGTATAACACCTGACTCCCATCCGCTGACCCCAATCCGCGGGCTGCACCCATCCCGCCTGTCTCTCCTTTGTTGGGCAGCGGCACCGGCTTGGTCAGATCATACTGGGGCGCACCGCAAGCTGTGAATCCCGTCACCGGGTAGCGGGAGAATCCGCTGTAAATCGTCAGGTCGGGTGTGAATCCCATGTACCATCCGCTGAAGATGACGTGACCGTCCACCGTCGTCTCCTCGTTCGTCTGCCGCTGGCTGTCGCCGTTATCGTCCGCCCAGAGAATCGTTTTGGCGGTCTCCTTCTTGCCCTCATAAATAAATCGCGTGCGCAATTTGTAATCGGCATCGCCGACCCGCTCGAAAATGCTGACGAATGGCGACCCATGAATCCAGCCGGGTGCGACGGCGAGATAGAGGCGGCCGTTCGAGCCGGTTCCGAAGCGCGAGACTGACATGCCGTCGCGGGTGATCACGCCGAGGCAGGCGGCCTTGCCGGTGGCGGGATCGATTCGCCATTCGCAGCCCTGGCCGACCATCAGGTTCGGGTCGCGCGGATTGATCGCGCCCCCCAATGCGCCGTAGGAAGTGGGGCCGAAAAACTCCTTCACGAACTGGCCGGTCTTGGTGTCCCACACGCTGACCCGTTTCGGGCAGTCGTCTTTTTCCGCGACCCACAACTTACCGGCCGCGTCCACTGTCAATCCGCTGATGAACGCCATCCCGTCGGGCGTCCATTTTCCGAGCAAGGCCCGCCCGCCCGGTTTGCCAATCGCGCGGAGTTGCTTGCCGGCGGCGTCAAACACGAGGACTTGGTTGGCCGGTTCGCGCAGCCCGACGTACACCAGGCCGTCCTTGTCCAGGGCGAGGGAGACGGCATTCTGCAGGCCGGTTACGAAGGGGCTGGTCTGGCCGGTTGCCGGGTTCAAAGTGAGCACGGTCGTGCCTTCCGAGATCACCAGCATCTGTCCGTCGGCACGCGCCTTCACATCCACCGGTGCTGGCACAGCGAGTTTCTTCAGCAGTTGACCGGTCTGTCCGTCCAGTACGAAGATCAGATTGGTTTGGGTGAACGCGAGGTAGAGCTTGCCCCCCCGCGCATCGAGCGCGTTAGCGGACTCGGGTGCGTTCGTGGCTGAACCCCAGAGCGACTGGATGAACAGGTCGGCGGACTTGTCCGCGCCAGCCCACTCCTTGTAGCTGCCGGTCTTTGCGTCGAGCCGGTACAGATCGCCTTTCCAGTGCTGGACGTACACCGCTCCGTTGTCCACTGCGATCAAATCGGCTCCCGCGATCCCCGCGCGTTTGTTATTCCACAACACATTGCCGTTGAGATCGCACGCGAGCAATGCCTTACCGGCTTCGGCTCCGTTCCAGCCCAGGTACACGTGTTCTCCGTCAGCGGCGCAGGCCGCAGGCGTGCCGTGATCGCCGCCCCAGTTGCTGGTCGGCAACGAATCCCACGGTGCCGAGCCGGCGTTGTCAGCCCAGCCGCGCAAGCGCAGGCCGATTCCCTTGTGCCAGATTGCTGACCAAGTGTAGGCGCCGGCCGGTACCGTCTCGCCCGGTGTGTGCCAGTTGAACGTCGTCAACCCGTCCCATTTCACTTCATGCGGGCCTTTGGTGTAAAAAGCGCAGTTCAACAGTTGCCGGACCACCGTGCCGTCGGCACTCTGCAGATGCAATGAAATGTAACCGTCTGCGGGCATCGTAAACTTGATCGTTTTGAACCCCGTCAACTCCTTGGTTTTGATCAATCCCGTCCAATCAACCACCGGCACGCCGCCCTCAAGTTTGATTGGGAATTCGCGGCCATCGGCCAACCGCTCTGGATTCGGGGTGACGTGTCCTTTCGCTTCGAGCGTGGCTGGCCCCCAGCAGTTATAGGCTTGAAAGGTAAACACCCGGTCCGGCGTCAGACCCGGTTTGAAGATGTCTTTGATCGACCACCGTCCCTGCCGGCCCACGGTGAAGTTGGGCTCGACGGTGAGCGTGAACTGCTGGCCGGCTTGCAGCGGTTGCCCGTCGGCGGTGAGCAGCTTCCAGGGAATCGCCAGCTCCTGGACGTAGCCTTTCCCGTCGGCATTCTTGAGGAATGCCTGTTGTGCTCCCTCGCGTTTGGCATCCTTGAGGTCGCGGCTGTAATCGCTCTTGCGTCCGAACAATCCGAAGTGCACGTCCATCAGATCCGCCTGGTCAACGCCCTGCCAGCAGGTCCAATGCGAGGCGCGTTCCTGCGGGGTGCCGGCGCCCGTCATCACGCGAAACTGCAGCGAATCGCCCGCAAACCCGTAGTTGGCAATGGTTTGCCCGGGGTTGTTCAGCGGCGTATCATCAATAAAGCGGCTGAGCAGATACAGGTTCTGTGCGTCGTACATCGCATGGAACCAGGTCGCATACTTGTCGTGCTGGTTCTCAACGTCGCTGCAGACAAAAATCCCACCGCTCAAATCCCAGTCGTCGATTTTTCCGTCAATCGTGACCGGTCCCGGCGCGGGCAACACTCGGATGCCGAGATTCTCCGTGTCGGTCGCGTGGACCGGCGGCGCCAATAAAATGGCCAGAGTAAAAATGAGCACTGCGATGATGGATTTCTTCATGATGGTGGATTGTCTTTCGTAATGAGACTGGCGGGTCGTAATGCAATGGGTTCCCGCCGAAACCAGCGCCGCGCCGCTTCGGAAGTCGAACCGAGATTCGGGAGTGCATATTGCTGATATGAATCGGGCATTTGTTATTGTGGCAGGGCAGTCTTTTCTACTATACTTCGAACCCAGCGGTCGAGAGATAATCCGTGACCCAACTCGCATGGGACGGGGGGGCATCTTGATACGGCTATCAGGAATGTAAAGAACGCTATTGTGTGCCGATTTCACTATCCGACAGATAGAGTGGCAGGCAAACCGAACGATGGCGGCAGCCCGGTCCACAGGTAATAATTATTTTGCGATGCGAACGGCGGGTTCGGGCCCCCTTTGACGTCGCTCAGGGCAGGCAGTTCTCGTTTATAGTAGGACAGGCATCTTGCCTGTCAGTCCTTTGGATCGACAGGCGGGACGCCTATCCTACTATTCCGGGTAGGCGCAGAGCCGGGCCGACCAACGACCGTCCAAAGCTTAAGTCATTCGAGCCAGCGAACTTGATAGGGAGCCATGCCCATTTCACCGTGGGTGTTCCGCTCGCCGGTGAGAAGGTCCCGACAACCGCATGGGACCGGCACGCGGCAGCCGGTCTCCCGCAGGTTATGCAGAGCGACGAGCCGTTGGCCGGTGCGCTCGTTGTTGCGTTCCACGGCGAACAGGGCCGGCCCAAAATCCAAAACTCGTTGTGTCGCGTCGGGATGAAACGCGCTTTGCCGGCTGCGCAACAACAGCCACCGTTTCAGTTCCGCAAACACCCGGCTGCGAAGCGATTGGGGTGTGGCCAGTTCCTGGCGGATCTGCGCGAGCTCGAGTTGTTCGCGGTTGATGCTGCGGGCGCGGCCCGTTGCCTGGACGCCGGCAGAGTCGTTGCGCGAGCCGAGCAAGCTGTGGATGTAAAGGCCGGGCACGCCGATCAACGCCAGCGGAATGGCTTGCGACACGAGGAACCGGCGCAGCGGCAAATCCGCGGGCTCTTGGCGGCGCGGATCGTTGACCGCATCAAAATAATTCAGATTTAATTCATAGGGCGAGATCGAGCCATCGGAGTTGCGCTTGCCGGTCACATCGCCGCCGTGATCGCGCGCGAGTTGGACCAGCTCGGCGCGCTGCGGTTCGGTGAGAATCCCTTCCGTCGGCCGCATGCCGATGCCATCGTGCGTGGCGGTGATGTTCAGATAAGTTGCCCGGTTGCTGATTTTCTCGATCCCCCGGGCCCAGTCCGTCAACACGGAGCCATCGCCTTTGACCAGGCTCCACAAGATCAGCGGTGGGAGTGCAAAATTGTAAATCAGCTGCGCTTCGTCGCCGCGGTCGCCAAAGTAGGTGATGTTCTCGCGATGCGGCACGTTGGTCTCGGTCAGCAGCAACACGTGGGGCGCGGCGCAGTCGAGGACCGCGCGCATCAACTTGATCAGATCGTGAGTCTGGGGCCGGTGCGCGCACGACGTGCCCAATTCCTTCCACAAGTAGGGAATTGCATCCAGTCGGATCATCGCCGCGCCATTGGCGGCGTACCCCAACAACACATCTAAAATCTCCAGCAACACCCGCGGGTTCTGAAAATTCAGGTCGACCTGATCGCGCGAAAAAGTGGTCCAGAGCCACCGCTTGCCGGCGTGGGTCTCGTAGTCGTGGAGCAATGGCAGGTTGCGCGTGCGCAACACCGAGCGCGTGTCCGTGGCCGGGTCCAGCGCGAGAAAAAAATCGGCATACGCCGGGTCGCCGGCGCAGTACCCTTGCATGTACCGGCTCGATTGCGACACGTGATTGATTACGCCGTCGAACACCAGCCGGTAATCCGTTGCCAGCCGCCGGATCTCCGTCCACGTGCCCAAGTCTTCACGCACGGTTCGGAAATCTTCGACGGCAAACCCATCGTCGCTCGACGAGGGGAAAAATGGCAGCAGATGCACAAACGACAGCGCCTCGCCCACCTCGTCCCGGAGAAATTGATGCAAGGTTGCCAGCGGCGACGCGGTTCCGCGCAGCGAGTCGGCATAGGTAATCAGCAGCGCATCGCGTTCTGACCAGCCGGCCGGCCGCGCCGGGATTTTGCCGGTGGAGCGTGCCAGCAACGCCGTGATCTCCGGGCCAATTGTCGCCGCCGTGGCCGCGCCATACACCGCCGCCAACAAGTGTTGAATCTGTGGATTCGTTTGCAATCAGGATCAACCCCCGGCGTGCGTCGCGGCCGGCGTCGGGCGGACGCCACTCAACGGTTCGGCGATCACCGTTTCCCAGGCAATTTGTTGGAGGAGACGATTGAGCGCCGCGTCGACAACCTGCGAAATTTCCGAAGGCGTTGTGAGTGGCGCCAGTCCCACGGGGGACCGGCGGTAGATCACCGCAAAATGGCAGTAGGCGTTCAAGAGTGTCAGCGCCGGGCCGGGATGTCCCATCCGGTCCCGGAACAAGGCTGCCTGGGTCTTGATCCCAGGGGCTTGTCCCAGGCGCACCTTCTCCCGCAGTGCGATCACCGCCCGCCCCATCGGCACGAGAAATGCCACCGGTTTTCCGCAGCGCTCATTGACTGCGCGCACCTGCTGGTCGAGTTCCCGGTAATACAGCTCGTGCATTGTCAGCAGCTTCGCGCCGGTCATCGCATCCCAGTCAATCGGCAGTTTTCCTTGCGGGTCAGGATCGCGGCCCTGGCCGGTCGTGTCGTCGAACGGCAACCACGACTGCTGGATAGTCACCCGGAGGTGCGGATTCCCGGCCAGTCCCAAATCCACAAACTTGTCAATGCCCGGGTCGGGTAACAGTCGATGCGGCGACAACGTCAGCACGTCCACCTGCCCGGCTTGCAAGGCGGCTCGCAGGTTTCCCTCGCGGGCGGACCGTTCCCAGACTTGGCTCACGCTCGACCCGCCGACGTACAGTTTTCCGACCAGCACTTGATTCGAGATCCCGGCCACGGTTGCGAGATTCTCCAGCAACGTCGGTGCGATGCCTTGGTGGAAGCTGTGCCCCGCCACGTACAGGCGCGCACCCTGTGCGAACGGCTTCACATCGGTCGCCCAGGCGGTCGCCATTACAACTGCTGACGCCACCATCAAAATCCAGATTGCCCGCTGCGTGATCAGTTTCATTGATTTCATAATTGTACCTGAGCCGGAACCATGCGGTTGCCTCGGTAGGCGGGCTGTCTCTAGCCCGCCGCTCCGCGGTTTACAATCAATCCTCACAGGCAAAACCATCTCACCTTTCAGTGTGTGGTTAAGTTTCATCATTGCACTGGTTCATATGCTGCAACGGCGCGGTCGTGACACCGCGCCCTACCCAACCAGACGACATCTGACTGCATGGTTCCGGCTGAGACGCGAAAACGATCGTTCATTTTAGCCAGTGACATTGAGATCCCGGTTGAGTCCGGCGCGCCATGTGGCGGTGCAGCGGCCGGAGGTGATTGAACCGCGCTGAATGGACCGGAGCACCGCTGCCAATTGGTCACACAATTCCGAATTTTCTGCGCGCACAAAGACCGGGATGCCCGGGCACGGCGCTGGAAAACCGGGTTGGAGGCCACCAGCAAGTTTGGTTCCCATCCACGCATCCACCCAGCGGCCCGGCGGTAGGACCACGTCGCGGGCGTTGGCCGCGGGATCCAAGACCGGTGCGATGATCAGGTCGGGGCCCAACGCGAACTCGTCCGCGATGCCGTAGAGTTCGGGAACGTCCGGCGCGTCGTACCAGAGCGGGCGCAACAGCGGCCGGGTGCGATTGCGCGCGGCCGCTGTCAAATACGGTACGAGGGCTTGGTGGACCTTGGCCAACTGCCGCACGACTTGTTCGGTGTCAGTCGCGTAGTTCCACGGGAAATAGGAGAACTGCAGGAATGGGAAGAAGGCCGACACTTCGGTCCAGCGCACCAGCAATTCATCCGTCGGCAACGGCAGGTCGGCCACCATCGTTTGCACGCGGCCCGGCACCATGTCCGGCATGAGCAGGTCGTACCCCAGCAGGCTGCAATGCAACCCGAGTGTGACCAATGCTTTCAAGCCGTTGGCCAACCCCCAATGGGAATCCTTGCCGCCTTCGCGCCAGAGGATGGCACGGCGCTGCGAACTCCAGGCCGTGCGGGTTTCGCAGGCGTTCGGGGCCTGATTTTCGAATAATTCAAGCAGGGCATCCGAATAGCCGGAGGCGCCCCGATCGGCGTGCCAGAGGGCGTCGGCCGGCGCCGGCTGGTATTTGAAGTCGCCGCCGTCAATTTTGAATCCGGCCACACCGATCCGCTGGAGTCCGGCCAGTTTCCCGCGCAACCAATCCCGGCCCGCGGGCGAAGTGACATCCACCAATCCGGCCGTGCCACCCCACCACCGGAACAGCGCCGCCCCGCCGGCGCGGCTCTGGACCAGCACCCGTTGGCGGGCCAACTCCGGAAAATTCGCCGACTCCTGATTGACAAACGGCGTGACCCACAACCAGACCGCAAAGCCCAGTGCATGCAGTTCGTCCAGCATCGTCCGGGGATCCGGGAAGTCCCGGCTGAACTCCAATTCGCCGAAGCAGGACTCCCACCGGTCATCGAGAATCAGGGTGGAGCAGGGATAGTCGTGCGCCCGGATTTGCCGGGCCATGTCGAGCACGCGCGCCTGGGTGATGCAGCGCGGATACTGCGTCCACGTGCAAAACAAGGCATCGCCAAAAACGCGCGTGTCCGGACTGGCATTCGGCCAGCCGACGTGGCGCAAGAAGGCCGCGTGGGCCTCCGGCAAAGTGCGCCCCGTGAACACGCGCACCGTCAGCGGTTCGTTGACCGGGGTGACTCGCAATTCGCCACTGCCGGCTTCGTTCAGGCTCACGGCCAATACGGCGGTGGTGTCGGCGAACAGCACGCTGCCCGCCGAACACATCCAGACGGGGCTTTGAATGTTATTCACGGCAAAGGTCGGGTTGACCACCGTGCCGGTTTCGAGCGGATACGGTTGGATGTGGCTGAAACCGTGCCCGTACCAATGTCCGCCGGACGCCAGGTCCACCGTGAGGGTTGTGCCTGCCGGAATTTCGATGACCGGTCCGGCCAGTGTCTGCCAGGGGTCTGCGCCAATCCGGATGCGGAGTGGATTCATTGTGTTTGTTGGACTATCGTCAGAACGAGAAGACCGGCCGCAGTTCGGATTTATCAAACCGCGAGACCGGGATTTCCAGTAGTTCGGCCAGATGTTTTACCGACATGTTCCAGCCTTTGCACTGGAGCACGGGCAGGGTGTCGAAGCTGGCAATGGTGGCATCCGGCACGCCGAACGCCCGCAAAACGCCGATGGCCATGATCGCGTCGCCGGACAATCCCATGTGGACGCCGTCGCCGGTTAGCTTCAAGTCGGCTGGCTTGCGTGAAATCGCCGTCAGAAACAGCGCATGCAGATCGATGATTGGACAGTGTTTTTCCGCGGCGATTTCCTGCATGGCGGCGACGTACATCAGCAGTCGCTTGTTCCCCTCTGAATTTGGGTCTTCTGAAATAACAGTGGGCGTCAATAGGACCGGCGTTGCGCCGGCTGACAGTGCCTTCTCGACCATCGCGGTGACGTTTGTTTTGTAGGCGGAGAGCACGGCTGGATCGTGGGGACCTTTGAGGCGGTGCCAGACGTCATTGATGCCGACGTTGATGAACGTCCACGCCGTCTTGTTGCTGAGCTGCATCGAAGCCGCGAAGCGCGGCTCCATGTTTTCGGCTTTTTGGCCGCTGATGCCGCCATTCACAAAACCCGGCAGCTTGAGGTCGGGGTACTGATTCTGAAGCACGGCGGACGCCAACCGGACATATCCGCCGAAGAAGGTAATGCTGTCGCCCATGAACGCAACCTTGTCGCCGGGCTTGATCCGCAATTCTTTCGGAGCCGGCTCTGCTGCTGGCCCGACGAGCGCCAACGCATTGGCGGTGATCTTGCTTAAATCCCGCGACAGGGTCACCGGTTCATCCGCCGCCATGACGGCGGTCGTGATCAATAAACTGCATCCCACTATTTTCCATTGTTTCATCTGGATCTCCTTTTTAGTTTTTCAAGTTTACTCAATTTAGAGCGTGTTTGAAAGTTCAAACACGCTCTCGGCCGTAACGAGGAAGTTGCCCCGGTAGGGCGGGCTGTCTCTAGCCCGCCGTTCCGTAATTTTCTGTCAATCCGCGACGGCGGAACTATCTCGTTATTCAGTGTGTGGTTAAGTTTCATCATTGCACTGGCTACTCTACGCAGCGGCGCGGTAGTGACACCGCGCCCCCAAGACTAGGTTCAACTGCATCGTTCCGGCTGAGGAGGCCGGCGGACCGCCGGATTGTCCGGTGGATTCGCGGTATAGGTTTGGTGGATGGCGGTTGCAACGCAGGCTTCCGTTTATTCCAGGGTGATTTCGCCCCACAGGTTCGGGGTCAGCTCGGCTTCGCCGGGGACGTCGTTGACCAACCCGGTCACTTTATTGCTCCAGTACTGCCGCGCGATGGTGATCGTACCGCCACTGTCGGCCAGGAGGACCCCGAAATCGGCTTTGAGTTTCAGCCCCGGGCGCGGTGTGAGACCGAGCAGCTTCCACGGGATCACGGCTTCGACGAGATAGCCGCCATAGCCGCCACCAATCGGGCCGGTGGCAATCTGGACGGCACTGGCGCGGGTGACGCGGTCGAAATAGATCGTGCGCCACGGCGAAGCGAACGGAACCCGGTCGGACTTTTTCAGGCCGGGCACCTGCTGTTCGTAGAGCATGGCCACCGGTTTGTCGGCCAGCGCGGAAATCAGCAGTCGTTCGTTGGGCAACATCAGATCGACGCAATCGCCGGTCTTGAAGAGCAGCCGGTCGTCCTGGCCGGCGTTGCGGATTTTCGACGGACCGAACACGCGCCAGGCGACGTACAGGTTTGTGTCGTCGTACCGAGCCGCCACCCGCCCGTACCGGCGCTGGGGGTTCTCCTGGATTTCGATCAGCGGTTTGTTGTCGTTCAGCAACTCGGGCCAGTCCTTGGCTTTGCCGGCCAGCGGCGGTGGAGTGGCCGCCCGGGCGATGGTTGCCAGCTTTGGCAGAATCTTCCTGGCCGCTTCGTCCTGGGCTTGGCGCTGGGCCGCCAGGTACTGGGGTTGCGTGTACGCGAACCGGCCGTTGAACCGGTGGAGGCTGTCCAAGCCGGTCACTTCCAGCACCCGGGCGTCGGTCCCGCCGATGACGAGATAAACTTTCCCATCTGTCGCGCGGAAGAACTGGCCGCCGAACGATTCCCCGCCGGCCGTGATCGCATCCATCGGCATCCCGCGCACGGCCTGGGCCGGCGTCTCGAACCAGCCGCGCGTGTCCTTGAACAGCGCCTGAATCCACAGGCAATCGGCGGTGAACAGGTAATTCTCGCCGAGGTTGCCATTCAAATCGAACACCTCGCCCACGTCCCCGCCGAAATCCGCCGTGCCCAGAATCGAGTTGGGACCGATGAGATAACCGGACCGTGCCGCGGCCGCCGCGTGGGAGCCGGACACGCTCACCTGCCGGTTTGGATACGTGCCCAGGATCGCGCCATCGCGGCCGACGGCGGTCAGCAGCGGACTGCGGTTGATATACACCCGGCCGGCGCTGCCGCCGACGAACATCCCTTCGTAGCAGTCATTAGCCGATAACCCGGGTTTGAACGCAACGACCTGCGGTTGGGTGATGTTGTAGATCGGTGCGCCACACGCCGTGACGCCGGTGATTGGGAATTTTACCAGCGACTTTCCGTCTTCGCCCGGATACACAATCGTCCCATCCGTCTCGGGCAACTGGCCCCAATAATAGCTGTAGAACTTGACTGTTGGCGGTGCGAAAGTGAGTTCATTGGTCTGGACCAGGCCATCGCCATTCTGGTCGGCCCAAGCGTAGACTTGACCGGCATGGCCCGCAAAAAACGGGTGGTTGTATTTGGCCCATTCTTCCTGGCGCTGGCCGGCCGGTGACACGACGCCCGTATGCGCAACGGAACGCCAGGTCTGGCCGTCCAACAACATCACGTGCATTTCGTTTGCGCCCCGCCCCGACTGGGCGGCGCAGACGTAGAGCCGGCCGTCGTGCTGGACGAACCGCAGGTGACTATCCGCATGGGGTGGGAACAGATCGTTGGGATCATCCCGCCGGCCGAGCGAGTACACCGGCCGCCCCGTGCCTTTTGCCAGATCGAGGTGATACACCGTGTCATCCGAAAATCCCATGGTCGGATCGAATGGATTGATCGCCCCGGCCGCGGCGTAGTGCGTGGTGCCGACGAGATCGAACAGCAATTTCCCGTCCGTGCTCCAGACGCTGGTGCGTTTCGGGTTGAGCGTTTCTTCGGTGACCCACAGCCGGCCTTTGGAATCAATGGCGATCTGGCCGGGCTGGCGCAGGCCGTTGTCGTCAAACGGCCCATCGCTGGGCCGGCCGCCGCGTTTGCCAATCTCGCGCACGAGCTGGCCGGCCGGGTCAAAAACTTTTACGTTCTGATCGGTCCCGCGGACGGAGAGATACACGTTCCGCGCCGCGTCAATCGTCAGCGCATAGCCGGCCGGAAACGTCGCGGCGGCAAATGGCGTTGCGATGCCGGCGGGGGTCAGGCGGACCAATTGGCCTTTGGAAAGCACGATCAGCGAGCCGGCCGGATCGAACACGCAACTCTGCGGCGCGGTGACCGTGACCTGGGTTTTCACAGCGCCGGTGGTCGCGTCGAGCAGCTTGATGAGGTTCTCCTGCGCGAGACAGACGGCCAGCGTGTTGGCGTGGTACGCGATGGCGGTGAGATTGCCGGCATGGTTGTCGGAGACAATCAGCTCCAATAGCTTAAATTCGTGCCCGTTGCTGTCGCGCTCCGTGCGATCCCAGGGCGCATATTTGCCGGTGGCGATGGCGACCCGATAGACGAACGCCTTGTTCGGACTTTCGTTGGCGATCCACAAGATCTGGCCGTCGGTCGCCAGCGCGATGTGCCGGTTTTGGCCGAACTCGCGATCCGCCAACCCCCAGAGCCGCTGGCCGGTCAGGTCGCAGCCGATCAGATGTTGGCCGGCCTCGCCAAAGGGACACGCGAGTGCCACGAAATCGCCCGCTGCCGCAGCGCCGACCGGGGCCACGTGATCGCCGTAGAACGCGCCACGCCCATCGGATGTCGACCAGGAGGGGTTGCCGGGATTGGCGAAGCTCATCACGTAGTTCACGTGGATGCCGTCATGGAACAGCCCTTTGAATCGGTACGTCCCGGGCGGCACTGGTTTGCCGTTGTCATCCAAGCCATCCCAGCGCTCGACGTTGTGGCCTTTGGAGCGCGGCACTGCGGCGACGAGGTTGCGGACGCGCTGGCCGGCCGGGTCGTCGATGGCCAGCGTCACGCGGGCGTCATGCGGCAGGTTGTACTTGATCGGCACCGGACCTTGCGCGGCGGGTTCGAGGGCTGCCAGATACGCGGGCGCCGGCAGTTTCAGGCGGCCTTTGGCTTCGAGAATGGCCGGCCCCCAGGCCTGGATGTTGGTGAAGAAAAATTCGCGGCCGCTGGTGCCCTCGGCGACATTGTCAGCATACCGATGCACTGGACAATCGGCCTCGCCCCACAATAACTCAAACCCGCAATTGAACTGGTCGCCGGCTTTGTAGGTGCGGCTGACCGTAATCAGCTTCCACGGCAGTTTGATTTCCTGCACATAGCCTTTGCCGTCCCCGTCCTTGGTGAAGGCCATCTCCGCGCCTTCGCTGAGATGCCAGCCTTCCGTCTGAAAGAGGTTCTTGTCGCCGCCGCCGAATGGCTGCGTCAGGCTCTTGCCATAGCAGAGATTGATAAACGGCTCCTGTTTCGGTCCGTAATACCAGGCCGTGACGTGGGTGATGCGGTCGGTCTTGATGCGCAATTGCACGCAATCCCCGGCCCAGCCCTTGTCACTCTGATAATGCGGGTCGTGGGAATTACCCATGGGGGTCGGATCGGTCCAATGCACGGCCACGTACAGATTGTCCGCGTCATACATCATGGCGACGCGTGCCGAATACACGTCCTTGAGGGATTCGAGGTCGTAGCACATCAGCACCTGTCCGGATAAATCCCAGTCGTCGAGCTTGCCGTCGATCGCTACTTTACCGGGCACTGGCACCACATGAATGCCGTGGGTGTCGGTCTGGGTAGCGCTGGACCGGCTGGCACCGGCCAGGAGCAGTGAAATGCACACAATGATTGTTGAGGTAATTTTTGTTTTCATAGGTGTTTTAGTGATCCTTTGTTGGGTAGGTTACCAGGCATCGGTGCGAAATGGTGCGGCGGGCAAGCCCGCGTTGTTCATGAGGTTGGCCGCCGGCGTGTCATCCCACGCATAGCGAATGGCGACGGGATTTTGAACTTTGGGGGAATGGACGACGACTTCGCCATTCTCAATCATGGCCTCTGCCCAGACAAAATGTTTGTCCGCACCGGCAATGGCAAACCCCTGAAGCTGTTCGCCCGGCCGGGCGGCGAGTCCGGCCGCGTGTTCGAAGCGGAGCCGAGCGGCACCGCCTTCGACCTGTATGGCGTTAAAGACCGGACCGGAAGATTCGAGCTTCGCACCGTAGACCAGCGTCTGCGCCACGAGCCCGAGGCGGCGCGCGACCTCCTGCTTGTTGTGCGGATGAACATTCTTGGCTTCGCCGAGGTCAATCGTGACGGCCAAGCCACAATTGGACACCGTCCGTGCGACCGCCGCCTGAACTTCACGGAATTGCGACCATTGGCTAAAGGCGGGTTCGGCATGGGTGTCGCCGAACCCGGGCAATTGGACGATGAGGAATGGGAAATCGCCCACGCCGAAGCGCGCCCGCCAATCTTTGATCAGCGCTGGCAACGATTGCCGGTATTTATTGAAATTGTTGGCGTTGGACTCGCCCTGGTACCAAACGGCGCCTTTGATGGCAAACGGCGCCAGCGGGGCAATCGCGCCATTGAACAGCGCCGTGGGGATGCTGGGGTTGCCGCTGCGGAGCGACGGCACGCGGGTGGCTTTTTTCAGCGCCACACTTTCCCGGTAGCGCCACGGACCGACCAGTGACAAGGCCGGGGCGGCCGGAGTGTTACCGGCTTCCACCAGTTTCAATTGGTCGGCTGTGCCCAGGAACCCGGCACTGCCCAGCACGCGAACCGCAATTAAATTGCCGGTCGCTTTCAATAATTTGCCTGGCACGTGGTACCGGCGGACCCAGCCGTTGGAATCGCTCTGGCCGATTTTGGTGCCGTTGACCCAGACGGTGTCGCAGCGATCCATGGGGCCGAGAAATATCACGCCGTCCTTCCCGTGCAAGGCTTCGGGCAAATCAAAGTTTTTGCGGAACCAGACCACGCCTTCAAATCCCGGCAATCCGCCCGCGTGCCATTGGCCCGGCAGGTTCATGGTTTTCCAGGCAACGTCATCCAGGATCGGATCGGCCCAGCCGATTTCGGTGGCGGAACCGGGATCGTTCTGGAGATACCACTCGGCCATTAGTTTCCGGTACTCATCGGGTTTGGCATCATACCTGGCCCATTCAATTAGCAACTCTTTCCATTCCGCCAAGCCGGCCAGATCGCGTTCGCCGCCGGGAATGGCGAGCAATGCCGCGGCACTGCTCCAGGCCTCCACGGTGGTGGCCCCGGCGGAAGCGTGGATGAGACCAATGGGGATTTTCAGATTCTGGTGGAGGTGCCGGCCAAAATAAAACGCCACGGCGGAGAAATTGCTGACGGTGGCCGGGCCGGCCGCCTGCCATTGCACGGGCTCTTGAAAAGTGCTGCGCGGTTCACCAGCCGGGCGGGCTTGAATCGCGAACAGTCGAATCTGAGGAAAATCTGCGGCCGCAGCTTCCGCTTCTCCCCGTTCAGAATTTTTCACCGGCAATCCCATGTTTGATTGACCGGAGCACAACCAAACATCGCCCACCAGCACGTTGCTATACGTCGCAGATTGCGGGCCGGTCACGGTCAGCGTGTACGGCCCACCGGCCGGGAATGGACCCATCTTCACCAGCCACCGGCCTTGCTCATCCGCAGTGCCGGTCACGCTTTGATTTGCCAGGCTGACTACCACCCTGGCTCCGGGCGCACACCAGCCCCAGACTGGCGCCGCCACGTCGCGCGGCAGCACCATGTTGTCGGCGAAAAGTGGATGCACGAACGGCTGAGACTGCGTCGGCTCTGAACCGGCGGCCATCCGGCTAAATCCGCCAAACCAAACAACGAGCGCAACCAACGGCCAGCGCTTCATTTGTTGAATTCCAGTTGGACTGGGGCGCCTCTTGGTACTGCCGCCGTAGGAGCGCCCTTCCGGGCGCGATGTCACTGATTCACACCGAGCCGGTCGCGACAGTGGAATGGCGGCAGTGCCAAGAGGCGCCCGTTGGACTGGTTGTTTCAAAATTTTCATTATCGAGTCTGTGTTGATGATTTTACTGGGGGTTCGTTCGCCTGAAATTCCCACACGCCCCAGAACGCGGGGATGAGTTCGGCCTCCGACGGCACGTCGGAGACAATCCCGGTCGCTTTGTTGCTCCAATAAGTCCGGGCGAGAGTGACCGACCCGTTGCCGCGCAAAATACCGATGTCCCCCTGAATTCGCATTCCCGGTTGCGGATGAAGCCCGAGCACCTCCAGCGGAATGGAAATTTCATAATTACCGCTCTGATCCGCCGCCAGCTCCACTTTATCGCTGACATCCTCCACCTGGTCAAAACTAATTGTCCGCCACGGCGAGCTGAACGGAATCTTGGGAGTCGACGTGCCGGGAGCCACGGGACGATAGAGGAGCGCCACCGTTTTTCCCTTCACTTGTGTGATCAGCAGGCGGAGGTCGCCCGCGACGGGCGCCTTGCGGGCGGGATCCGCCTGGGGATTCGTTCCGAGCATGAGGTCCAATGCCCCGCCGGTTTTGAACAGGGCGGTGGGGATGTCCCCCGTATTTCGCAACAGATTCGGGTCGGCGGTTTCCCAGGCGGCAAACAATTTTCCATCCGCCACCGCGACCGCTCCCTGGATGTTGTAGGGCTTGGAATTTGAATTGAACCAGGCGTGGGTGCCGCGCTTGTCGATCGCCACCCCGTTCGCGGTCCAGTCTGCGAGCTTGCCCGGACCGGCGGGCGCCCCGGTGTTCAGCGACACCGGCAGGACTCCGCCGCCCTGTTCCTGCTTGCGGATGGCCTCGCTGGCCAAGATATATTCCCGGGCTTTTTCCAGGTGCGCCGCGGTCACCGTCAATGACGACGGGGGAATTCGGCGGATGGTTTCCAAGCCTTCCAGCCGGATCAGAATCGTATTATTGCCATCCACGAGATACACTTTCCCATCTGTCCCCTGCGTGATCATGGGCCAGAAATTTTCGCCATTGAGCGACAGGTGATCGAGGCGGATGCCCCGCTGGGCGGCGGGCATTGCGATAATGTTGGCGACCCGGCAATCCTGAAAGGGGGTGGCAACGTACAGCCCATCACTGGTCATGATATGCAGGCTGCCCATGCTCGAGGTGAATGCCCAGAGCGGTCCCGCGGCGGAACCCGGTGGAGCGAACAGTCCGCCCACCAACCGGGTGGTTCCGACCAGTTGGCCCGGTTGATCCGGCTGGGGCGCTTCGTGCGACGCGTGCAATCCCGGCCAGACGTTGGGATAACTCCACGTGGCCACGCCATTCTTGCCGCCACTAATCGAATATTGATGGAATGGCAGGACCCCCAGGGTGACGACGAAATTTCCCGCGTCATCGACGAGGAGTTGATCGCCGCCGGAAGAGGCCGGCCCCTCGACATTTTCGGCAATCAGTTGTCCCTTGGAATAGTCATACCGGGGCACGCCCGCCGCGGTGAATTCGACCGGGGCGAACCGCAGGGCTTTCGTGAGTTCTTTTCCGGCCTGCAGCCGGGCAACGCAAAATGAAAAGTCAGGCAGGATGGTTACGCCCCCGGAGTCAGCTTTCAGGCAGACCATTTCATTGGCCTGCACTTTTCCGTCCCCATTCAAATCCGACCAGATATAGAAAAATTTATTTTTGTAGCCGTTTTTGAAATCGACGCCTTCGGGCACCAATCCCTGCAAGGCCGGGTCCTTGAAGAGTTCTTCCCAAGCGAGCCCCTGGCCCATGCCGGCGACGGGTCGGATGACATGATCTTTTTCAAGGAACAAAAATGCGGCACTGCCCCCGGTCGGATTGCTGTTGTAACAATTCGAAAAGTACCGCTGGGTTTGGCCGTTGTGGGTCCGGTAGAGCGCCTGCTCCGGCGCCGCCACGCGCGCCGGTAATTTCAATGCCTGTGGATCTGCCCGGTAAAGAACATTGACGAGGTGCGATGTGCCGGTCTGCCAATCCAATTGAAATTCCATGACCCCGTGACCTTCCTCCGCATAATAAAACCGGTTTTTGTCGACCGGATCAAGCGTGCCGCCGCCGCCGTATTTCGACGGACCGTAAAAAGCCTTCACCAGCGTCCCGTCGAGCGTCCACAGGCTGACGCGCTTCGGGACAAAATCCTCTTCGGTCACCCACAAATGCTGATTGGAATCGATGGCAATCCCGCGGGGATTGTTCATGTGCAGGGGATCATAGGGCCCGGCCTGCGGGACGCCGGCCGTGCCGATGGCGCGCCGGAACTGGCCCGCGGCGCTGAAGACCTTCACCTGATGGCTGGTGCCTCGGTCGCTGATGTAGATATTCCCGGCCGCATCCAGCGTAATGCCGACGGGATCTTCCAGCCCTTTTTCAATCACCGCTTTCGGTTCCGGCGCCCCGTCCGTGCCGCTGACGCGCAGGAGGCGCGTTCCCGAAATAACCAGTAATTGCCCCTGTGAATCAAAGACAATTCCCCGTGGCGATTCAATCGGGGAACTCCGCAAGATTTCCCCCGCCTTCTGGGTGGCCGTTGCCCGCGCATTGAGAAACAACAGCTGACCTGATTTTGTCAAACTGCACACCACAATGCCGTCCCGTGCTGCCAAGCCGCCGATTTCCCTGCTCCCATCCGACTGCCCATCCGGAGCGAGGGGGTGGCGCAAAATTGGCTGGTCGGCGCCTTTTGTTAAAGCGGTCACGCGCAACTCTGGGACCCGCGGTTTCTTTCGATCCCCGCCATTATCCACTTCGCCAACCGAAGCCACATAGAGCAGGACATTTTGATCTGCCTGGGTGCCAGCATCGCGCGCGAGGTACGGCGCGGTGGTCCAGTTGCCACCAATCCACCCTTTGCCGCCGCGTTTTTTGCCATCGAGATCCACCCAGGCCAAACCATCCGGCCCTTCGGTCAACCAGCAGCCTAGGAACAGCGCGGGTTCTTTGGTGGGCGACCTGGCGGCCGGGACAAATGCCGCCGCCATGGGCGCGCAGTGGTTGGCCAGCCAGGCGCCGGTGTGATCGGCGGTGTTCCATGGCGGATTGCCTGCATTGTAGACGCCAAATTCATAGTAGGCATGAATCGCCTTGCGCCATAAACCGCGGACCTGGTATTTCCCGGGCGCGACCAGTTGTGCCGGAATATGGTAGACCCCATGGCGGGCGGCTTCGACATCCCGGCCCAAATCATCCGTGCCATCCCACCACGCGATATTCCGGCCTTTCGGAAAGGGGGTTTCCGAAACGAGATTGCGCACACGCTTGCCGTCTTTGTCCGCAATGACCAGCGTGACAAATCCGTCCTCGGGCAGCGTGAATTTCACGGGTATCAATAAATCCCGTGGGGCGCTGTTCTTCGTCACGACCGGCGGAAGGGCGGTTTCCAAGGCGGCGCTGCCCAGCGGTTTCAGGGCCAGCCATTCGCCCAACCATACACGTTTGCCGTCGCGCAGTTTATCCTGCAAATGTCCGCCGCGGACCTCGGCTGCCGGCACCGGTTTGGTAATGCGGAGGCGCAGGGCCCGCGCCGTCACCGACTTCCCAAAATCAACCCAGTTGAGTCCCAATTGTGTGGGATATAGATTTTTCAAGTTGGTGATGTCGGAAAGTTTTTCCCAGTCCGCATCCAATGCGTCCCGCGGGTGTCCGTTGCCAGTTCCTTTGTAAACAGCCAGCTCCGCAGTTTTAAAACCGGGAAATTGAAGCACGATTCCATTCAGTGTCACCGGTTTCGGCCAAACCAACAGCATCCATTCAGGATCGTCCTCAATGGATTGCGCGCGGCTCCCTTCATTGACCGGGAGATTCTCCCAGGCGCCCCAAAAACCATCGCTGCTTTCGTTGTTAATCCGATCCGCCTTTTCCGGCAGGCTGCGTGTCACTGCCTGGGCTTGCGGGGCGATATTCACAAACCGGTCCGTGAGCAGGTACACCCCGCCCAGCCAGCCGCTGAAAACCCTGTCCGTTGGCTGCGCCGTATGGGTCAGCCGCAGGGCCTGGGTTAGCGTCCCGGGCGGCAGAACCCACGTCGTGAACTCGGAACTGTTTCCGAATTCAGCGGTGGTGATTTTTCCAGCGCGGATCCTTTGGGCGGGCAACCACTGCGAATCATCGCCCAAATTACCGGGATAAGTGGCCGTGGACTTCAAAACGCTGACCTGGACATTTCCGCCGACGATCAACGTTCCCACCGGTCGGGCGTGCGTAAGACCGATGCGGAGATGGCGGACTCCGGGAGTTTTCGAATCGCCAAAGGATCGACCGCTATGCCCGGGTTTGGTCTCTTGCGTCCAAACCACCCAAGTCATCAGCGCGCCTTCATCGCGTCCGTCTTTTGGTTCAATCGTGCGTTCCGTTCCATCGACCCACTCCGCGTACGCGGCTCCATCGAAGTCGGCTTTCTTCAAGGATGTTTGCAACGACAGCGATGGGTCGTCGGCCCGGCTCCGACCGGCCGCAAGCAAAAACAGCAACACAACGATTCTGTGTTTATTCACAAGATTTTGTTTCCTTCCCAAATCCTCGGCTAATTTTTTCAAACCAGTTGATTTCCTCAAAAAAATGACGACCCCATGTTCTGTGCCAAAACTACAGTGTGTCGATCACTCCCGGTGGGTCGGGTCGGCCCAGACGGCGCGGTCGGGCCTTCGCCACGCCGAAGTGGCTACGGCCACGCAGGCGGGACCGCCCGCCCTTATAGTTGGTCTAGAGTTATTCAGCAGGCGGCGAGGAGAGCCGTCAGGAACTCCCCGCAGCCGCCTGTGAATAACTCTACCCAAGGCCAAATTTTTCTCGTGAATCACCACAGTTTTTTCTGCAAAATCTCTCCGCCGTTGGCACGCGGCGCCGGAGTGACGAATTCGCGCCCTCAAGCTTCGAGCTTTGTCGGTAGGCACTCGCACCCCGGCGCCTCGCCAAGGCCCCGAACGAATCCTCAGATGCCGAGCTCCAACTCTCATCCTATAAGAACTTCGCCGGACCTTGGTTCGCGTGCCGCAACCAGCAACCCTAACCTAAAAGGAATCACGCCATGACTCAACCCCCAAATCCGCTCCCAAATCCACGGCTAAGATTTATTTTTGGTGCGAACGGCGGGCTGTCCTCCTGCGGCGGATAAATCCCGAGCCCGCCGTTCGCACCAAAAATAAATCTTAGCCGCACATTTGGGCGGGGCTGCGCCCGCTTGACATCTGGATATGGCATGGCTATTTTCCGCTCCACTTTTTACCGGCTTCACCCCAGTTTTGGTGGCGGTAAAAGGTGTCAACCAACAACCCCTTGGAGAAATATTATGAGTCTATCTTATCGTAAAATGATCGGCAGTATCGCAGTCGTAGTAATGGCGAGCACATTGCTTACCCGCTCAACCGTCGCAGCGGACGTGGCTCCCGACAGCAAAACCGCCTGGCATGGCGATTTCGCCGCCGGCTTGTCCATTACCCGTGGGAATAGCCAGACCTTGACGCTGAATGGCAGCGCCACGGCGACGAAGTTGTTGCCGCAGGACGAATATCGACTGGGAATCAATGGCGCCTACGGCTTGAATAATTGGGATAAATCCACCGAAACAGTGAATGCCGAGAATGTTGCCTCATTTGGCGACTACAAACACCTGTTCGGGGATCGCCTCTTCGTGGATGTGCGCGGCGATTTCCTGCATGATGATGTGGCGTCCGTCCAGAACCGGGAAATCATCGGTCCGGCCCTTGGGTACTACTTCATCAAGACCGACGCGAGCCGGCTGAGCGCCAGCGCCGGTGGTGCGTACGAACATGAACGCATCAATCACAATGATGAAAACTTCATGGTGGTCCGGTTCGGCGAGCGCGGTGAGCGAAACTGGGGCAAGAAGGTGAAAATCTGGGAAGAAGTGCAGCTGCTCCCAAAGGTGGATGATTTCGCCAACTACCTGCTGATCAGTGAAGCGGGTGTTGAAGTGGCGATGACGCAGCACCTGGCGCTGCGGGTCTTGGGACAGGACACCTACAATAGCCGGCCCGCCAATGGGCGGTTCCACAATGATCTGGCGTTTATTACGTCGATCGTCTGGAAATACTAGGTTAAGTCTGCCGTGGTTGAAGCGCAAGGCCGGCAGCTTGCTGCCGGCCTTGCGGCTTTCATTGTCGTTGACAAGTAGTCCAGACTTTTGGTCTGTCAATCCTGCTAATCTTGGGTATGGTTTGGCCATGGCGATCGATCTGACTTCAAGGAAATGCGTGCCGTGCCGCGGTGGGGTGCCCCCGCTCAAGGGGCCGGCCATTCAGGAACTGTTTGCCGCTCTCGGGAACGGTTGGATTGTCATCCACGAACATCACCTCGAAAAAGAATATAAGTTTTGCGCGTTCGCCGACGCGCTGGTGTTCACCAACCACGTTGGCGCTCTCGCCGAGGCGGAAGGCCATCACCCCGACATTTATCTGGCGTGGGGAAAAGTGAAGCTGACGCTGTGGACGCATAAGATTGATGGGTTGACCGAGAGCGACTTTATTTTTGCCGCCAAAGCCGACTCGCTGTATCCGCCGCCGGACTAATAGCGGCCAACGGAGAACAGTCAGCGGTCAGAAGTCAGGAGACAGAAGCTGGTGCAAGTCCCGCCGTGTTACGAGGGGGGTGTCCTGTCATAAAATTGTCGCCCCGGTCCATTTGACAGGAATCATTTTTGGGTTAGTTTTCCCTCGAATTGGATATTGTTACTCAATTGCAATTTGTTCGGACCGCCCAGGCTGATCACGAACTGATCACCCGGGTCACGGAAACCGCGCATCGGTTGTTTGCGGGGGCACAGCCGGCCGATGCCGGGCAACAGTTTTCCATTCTCCAGCAAGTTCTCACAGTGAAAATCGTGGAGCACTTTGCCTTTGAAGAGAAGTACGTTTTTCCGGCGTTACTGGACGGGAATCCCGATGCTCAGTGGGTGCAAATCATCACGGAACTGCTGATGGAACACGTCCCGATGGTGGAGGCGATTCAACAATTGAACGCGCGAATTTACCAGCGATCGCTCACGGATTATACCGGTGACCTTTGGACGGCGGTCATGGATTTCCTTTCGGACCTGGTCACCCACGCCGCCAAGGAGGATCGGTTGTACCAATCAGTGCTGGAACGGGCGGCTGGACCGGTCCATGAATTAAATTCACCCGCCCGGTGGATGCGCGATGGCGATCGGACATAGCGCGCGAAGGGATGAGTGACAAGCCCGCCGTCTGGGCCGATCCGACCCACCGGGAGTGATCGATCCAGTGTAGTTCTGGCACAGAACGTGGGAGTCTTCATTTTGTTGAGGAAATCAACCGGTTCGAAAAAATAGCCGAGGATTGGGGGGCCGGTGCGCCGCCAGCCCTGGGCGAGTCCCGGGTTCCAGGTGCGGTTCTTCACCGGATTTCCCATTGACGTTGAGCGGCGCGCGTTTCACTATCGCCGGGGAATGAGAATCATCTTCGTTTTATTGGTGCTGCTCGCCAGCGCAACCTGGGGGCGGGCCGCAGCGCCTGTCCCCGGCAATCAACCCAGCCCGGTCGGTCGCCTGCTGGATTGGCTTTTGGATGATCCCCCCGCCGCGCGCACCAATCGCGAGCCGGTCATCAGCCGGGATGTTGAGCGGCAACGCCAGTTGAGTATTTCGCCCGCCCAACCCGCGCGTGCTTTTAGTTATGCGGTTGGCTCGACCTGGTCGGGCACCGGTGTGGTCTTGAGCGATGGGGGCAAATATACCGGGGCGCTGATCGTCGTGGGGACTAACGGAGCGTCCCGGCCGCACGGGGTGGGCGCAAAGATTTTTCTCAATGGTGAAAAATACGAGGGGCATTGGGTGGATGGTACGCCGAGCGGGCGCGGGGTTTGGACGGTGCCGACGGGTGAGAAGTATGACGGGGATTGGAAGGCCGGCAAGGAAAGCGGGCGCGGCATTTATATTTTGCCGAACGCTTTCAAATACGAAGGACAATGGAGCGCGGGACGGTTTCACGGGCACGGGGTGTGGACGTTGAGTAATGGTGCGAAATATGAGGGCGAGTGGCAGGCGGGCCGGCGGACCGGGCATGGCATAGAGATGTTGCCGAACGGGAATAAATACGACGGCGACTGGCTGGCCGGGAAGCAACATGGACACGGGGTTTGGACGTTGTCGAACGGTGAAAATTATGTGGGGGACTGGCAGGCCGGCAAGCAGAGCGGGCTCGGTGTTTATACCTTGCCGAATGGATTTAAATACGACGGGCAATGGAAGGACGGGAAGTTCCATGGGCACGGCGTGTTTACGCTGGCGACCGGTGCGAAATACGACGGGGACTGGCAGCTCGGCAAGCGGGCCGGGCACGGGATTGAGACGTTACCCACTGGTATCCAATACGATGGGGAATGGCAGGCAGGCCTGCGGTCCGGGCACGGGATTGAGATCGCTCTCAACGGCGGAAAATACGACGGCGAATGGTTGGCTGGCAAACAACAAGGTCAGGGGCGCTGGACTTTACCCAACGGTTTTCAATACGACGGGCAATGGAAAGAGGGGAAGTTTCATGGGCCGGGTGTGGCGACCTGGTTCAGCGGCGAGAAATACGACGGGGACTGGCGGGACGGTAAACAGAATGGCCACGGCTTGTGGACATTGCCCAACGGCGAGAAATACGACGGCGATTGGAAGGACGATAAACGCGAGGGCCGCGGCGTCTATACCTGGCCTGATGGAGAGAAGTACGATGGGGAATGGCGGGCTGGCCAACAAAATGGGCGGGGCGCACAAACCATGCCCGATGGGACCGTGCTCACAGGTTTATGGAAGGCGGATGAGTTCTTAGGTGCGTTGCCGAAGGCTCCTGAAAAAAAGCCAGAAAGCGCGTCGAGCAATCGTGAAGCCCGATTTGGCATGGTGAATGTTCAGTGTGACGTTGTGGGAGCTGAGATCTTTATCGATGGTCGGCTGATGGGGAAGGCTCCGGTGAAAATAAAACTTCGCGGATTACACACGCTCACGGCAACGAAGGCCGGGTATCGAGAGTACATCCAACCGCTGCAGGTGGATGACGGTGCCGAAATAACGCTGCATTTGGAATTGGAGCCGGACTGATCGGGGAAGGTGGGGCAACCAAGATGGTTACCCGACTGTGTCGGAAACTTCGAACTGCACCCTCTCCTGACGGTTGAATTGACTCCGGTTGCCGATCGGCCCTACACTTCGTTCGTGAATAAAACCATTTCGGTCCTCCGCCATCTGCCGGTTGGGATTGTTGCCGCATTGCTGTGGGTCTCCCAAGCGGTCGGCGCCAATCCTTTTACCGGTACGTACTCTGCGACATTCAGCAACGGTAGCGTGGGTGCTTGCATGACGTTTGTGGCGACGAATGGTGTGGGAACCATTGCCGGCTACAATTTAGTGGGCAAGGTGGGGATGTATGTTCCGACTTTTACCGTGGGTGTTGACGGGGCGTTTTCCGCAACTTCGTTGGAGGGGACTGCGGTGGCCGGCTTGATTACGAATGGAACGATCAGCGGGACCTACAGCAATGGGATTACGGTCGGCAGATTTGCTGGTTCCATTAACAACAATACTCCGCAACAAGCCATTGCGGGTGTTTATACCGGGACGTATACGGGCGGGGGAACACTGGGTGGCATTACCAGTGGAATTGCCGTGGGGATTTTAGCGGCGGACGGAACCTACTTTTTCTACGCGAATGGGACGCTGGGCGAAGACGGCGGAACGGGCACGCTGAATTCACAAAATCAGATGTCCGGTTTTACGTCCGCCAACGGAATGACGGTCGCCGGCGCAGTTTCAGCGGCCACCGATATGTGGACGGGGAATTGGTCGAAGACCGTTACCGAAGGAATCCCTTTCAATTTAACCGGCACTTACTCGCTCACCCGCACGGCCTACCTGCCGCTTTCCAGTATTCCGCTGATTGCCACAGCGACCAGCTTGCCAGCGGGCTTTAGCGGAGTGTTGTATAGCCAGACGCTCCAGGCTACCGGCGGAACGATTCCGTATACCTGGTCGGTGAGTTCGGGAAGTTTACCGGATGGATTAACACTCAGCGCGGCCGGGTTGCTGAGTGGGACGCCGACTGCGGCGGGGACATTCGGTTTCACCATTACCTGCACAGGGGCGGATCAGCTGGCGTCGGCGAAAGCGGTCAGTTTGAAGATCACCACAGTGGCAACGGTGGCGACGCCGGGGATTGCACCGGCAGGTGGGACATTTTCCAACGCCGTGACCGTGACGCTCGGGTGTGCCACCGCCGGGGCAACGATCCGCTATACAATCGATGGCTCCGATCCGACCAGTCGTTCACCCCTCTATAAGAAGACCGGGTTGCCGCTGACGAATTCGGTGACGCTCCGGGTGCGCGCGTTCAAGGCGAAGCTGATTACGAGCGCGCTGGCGCTGCAGGAGTTTGTCGTGATCCCGCCACCGGCGGTGGCAATCGCAACGACCAGTGTGCCGGCGGGAGTTGTGAAGGCAGCCTACCGGGCTCCGCTCGCCGCGACGGGCGGGATTGGGCCGTACAAGTGGGTCCTGGTGACGGGCAGCGGTAAGTTGCCAGCGGGCTTGACCCTGAATGCCACGACGGGAGTTATCGCCGGCAAACCGACGAAAACTGGTCCGTTCAATTTTACGGTGAAAGTGACGGATGCGAGGAAACAGTCTGATATTCAGACGTTCACGCTGACGATTGGGAATTGAAGCGGGAAACGTCTGAACGTCGGGACGGAAAATAGGAGAACGAGCGTCTTGCTCGTTTAAAAGTCGGACAGGCGTCTCGCCTGTCCGACTAACTATCTGGAGAATGGGCGGGACGCCCATTCTCCCATTGCAACAGACAGGGGCTCTTCGAAGGGTTCTCGGGATGCCAGCGAAAAGGGAAGACCTTCGGTCGGCCGGAGTGCGCGGTCGGAGACCGGCGCACAACGGCAAAGTCTTTTTTAACGGACTGTCAACCCTGAACCCTAAACTCTAAACCATTCAACCCCGGGAGCGGGACAAGCCCGCGCTACTGCCAGAGCTTGGCTGGATACTCGCCCCCGGCGACCAATTGTCGGATACTTTCAATCACGATCGGCCGGTCTTCCCGATAGGTGACGCCAAACCAGGAGGAGGCCGTTCGCAAGACCTGACAGGTGGCTTTGCCCTTCGTGACCAGCGTGTTGACGACGTTCGGGATGAGGAGTTCGCTTTTCTCTTCCTGGCCGTGGGCGGCGAGGAAAGTGGTGAGCTCCGTGCGGAGATGATGAAACAGGGCCGGCGTGAAACCCCAGAAATTCATCGAGACGGCTTCGTCGCCGGTCAGGCGGATGTCGCCTTGTTTGGCGCCGGCCCCGGCTTTCTCGATCTTGAGCATTTCAACGATCTGTTTAAGTTGGCCAGTGGCGTCCACCTGACAGACGCCACGGGCGACGGTGCCGTGATCGCTCAGGGTTTTGCGGAGGGTGAATCCGACCATGGCGTAGTCGTTCGAATCCGGTCGGACCTGCTGGAGGTATTCGGCGAGGACGCGGAAAGTGTCGGCACCATAGAAGTCGTCGGCGTTGATCATGGCGAACGGTTCGTGGATGACGGGTTCGGCGACGAGGATCGCGTGGCCGGTGCCCCACGGTTTGGTGCGGCCGGCTGGGACCGTGAACCCGTCGGGCAGTTTGGTCAATTCTTGAAAGGCGTATTCAACGGGGAGGCGATTTTCGAAGCGGCTGCCGACCACTTCGCGGAAGGTTTGCTCGATGTCCTTGCGGATGACGAACACGACCTTGCCAAAGCCGGCGCGGAGGGCGTCGTAAATGGAGTAATCAATAATGGTCTCGCCGGACGGGCCGACGGGATCGATTTGTTTGAGACCGCCATAGCGGCTGCCCATGCCAGCAGCGAGAACGAGAAGGGTTGGTTTTTGCATTGGTGGTATCGGTAATAACGATCAAGCGGCGGGCTGTCAAGGCGCGTTCCAAGGCCGCTGCGCATTTTGGCGGCTCCCAAAAAACACCGCGTGCTCCAGTGGCCGGATGGGCACCGGCTTACTGCGGTCCAGGCGGGGTTGTTCCGGACTGCAAGTTTTCTGCGGGCGCGCTGATGGCGGTGAGGAAGCGACTGATGCCATCGCTTTGGCCGATGACGGCAAGCCGATCACCAGCACCTAATTTGGTTTGCGGGGCCGGTAGCTCGACCGAGTCCTGGCCAGTCAGCGGATTGCGTCGTTTGACGGCCAGCACGTGGACGCCAAAGCCGGACCGCGGTGCAAGTTGGGCGAGCGTCTGACCGATACACTGGGCGGGCAACTCGATTGTGCGCAGTTCGAATCCTTCCGGTAGCTCGACGAACATATCGCGTTTTTCGTCTTGGTCCTGGACGACGAAGTGGCCAAGCAGTTGGCGTTTGCGCAGGATTTCCTGGCTGTAGACGCCGATGAGATCACGCTTGGACATCCAGCCGATCAGTTTCCGGTCTGTCAGGTTGTTGACCACCGGTAGGCGCTCGCAATTTTGCCGCCAGAACTTTTCCATCGTATCCGCCAGTTTGTCCGTGGGGAGAACGACTTCAAAGGTATCGTCGAGCAGGTCGTGCGCCACCACCGACTGGAGGGCATCCCCCTGGCTGAGCATTTCTTTGAGCGCGTGCAGGCGGATGGCCCCGAGGAATTTGCCGTGGCCGTCGGTGACGTAGAGGAAGTTGTAGGGCTCTTTCAGGAAGCGTTCGACGACGCCGGTAAAGGGGACGGAATGGTTCACGGCGGTGACGTCGTCGTGCATCACGTCGGCGACGCACAACGATTGCATCACGCTCCCCTCGGTGCCGCGGGGTAATTTCACACCGTGCCGGCGCATGGCTTCCTCCTCCAGCGAGCGGCCGCCGAGGAGGCGGACGGTGACATGGCTGACGACGCAGACGAACATCAGCGGGAGGACAATTTGATAGGAATTGGTTTGCTCGAAAATCATCATGATGGCGGTGAGTGGGGCGTGGATTGTGCCGGCCAGCACGCCGCCCATCGCAACGAGGGCATACGCCCCATGTTCAGCGGTGATGAGAGGAAACAGCGAATGCACGCCGTAACCGAAAATGCCGCCGAGCAACGCGCCCACCATGAGGGAGGGCGTGAACAATCCGCCGGCGGCGCCCCCGCCGAAGGTGACTGCGGAGGCGAGCATTTTCATGGGTAGTAAAATCAGCAGGAGTTTCAAGGGCATCGAAGCTTGGTCGTGTTGGAGGATTTGGTTGACCGGCTCAAACCCGTTGCCATAAACGTGCGGCCAAAAGACGCCAATCGCGCCGAGCAAGGTCATGCCGATGGCGGGCGTCAGCCAGCGTGGGACCGGCAGCTTTTCAAAGGCGTCTTGCGAGGCGAACAAAAGTCGGACGAATAAAATGGAGATCAGCCCGGCCAGGACGCCGAGTCCGAGATAAAAAAACAGCTCCCAACTCGAGACGAGTTGGTACTGGGGCACGATGAAGCGCGGCAGGCTGCCCATACAACTGCGGAATACCAGCGTCGAGATCACGGACACCACGACAACGGGGCCGAGCACGTCGAGCGCGAAGTTGCCCATCAATAGTTCGAGGGCAAAGAGCGCGCCGCCGATGGGGGCATTGTAAACGGCCGCGAGAGCGGCGGCGGCGGCGGCGCACACGAGCATGCGCAGGTGTTGCGTTGAGAGCTTGAATCGTCGTCCGATGTGGGAACTGACAGCGCTGGCCAACATGGCCATGGCGCCTTCGCGGCCGAGCGACCC
>Ga0209083_1001299_pt1 | contig 29408 bp, 32 predicted proteins | sample AM7aDNAmetaG_FD_184132 | JGI IMG/M metagenome (GOLD analysis project Ga0209083, IMG submission 184132) | Freshwater microbial communities from Finland to study Microbial Dark Matter (Phase II) - AM7a DNA metaG (SPAdes) (version 3) | ecosystem: Environmental > Aquatic > Freshwater > Lake ...
ATTGCTTTGCGCCGTGGGCCCGGCGATCATAAAAGCCTATCGCAGCCACCGAGATAGACAGAAAAACGCCAAAAATTTCGCGTCCAAAAGTTAGTGTCATTGGGCGGGACGCCTGTCCTACTACCGGCAAACGGGCGGGACGCCCATTCCACTCTTAACCTCCGACTAATACTTGTCGCCGGGCTGCGGGGACGGACCGAATGGCCAAAACCATTTTTTCTTCGGCTTGGGCTTGGGCGGCGGGGGCGGATTTAATTCCTCTTCCGTGAGCAGACGCTCCGACTTCGGATACGTCTGTTCGCCACCCACCACCGTGACCACACCATCTTTGTCCACCAATTCCGGGCGGGAAATAAAATCAGAATACGCGGCCCGCTCCGACGCCTGTGCCTGCGGATCCACCTGCAGGTAGCCGTACGAGCGCGGCCCGTTTTGGAAGAGCACATGCAAATGACTGAGTTTATCAAGTTTGACCTGCGGAAAACTGGTCGGCAACGTCATCCCGAGCGGCACCAGACTGTACATCGTCCGCGCCGGCTCCTCGCGGACGGAAACAAATAGCAATTCATCGTTGCCCGCATGGCGGGTCACCAATGCATACGTCCGGTAATCATCCTGACCCGCTGGCAATCCCGTCGTTTGCGTCCAGATTTCCCGGCCATGAATCAACTCAAATTGCATGGGCGTGGACACCGACGTCCCACCCGGTCCCGTCACAATGGCTTGCACCCGATACGTCCCGCGACTGCGCAAGGCAAACAACGTCAACAGGTCAATCGTCTGCGCGACCGCTTTGCCCGGTCCCACTTCGACAGTCTCGCTCGCACCCAAGATCCCGGTCGCCGGAACAATGCTGTTGGATTCGTCGGTTACCAGCAATTTGAGCCAGCGCGTCGTGGGGGTGTCGGCCAGTTGAATCGACCGGCCGGAAAAATTCTGCAGGCTGACGATGATCGGGATGGATTCGTAAACGAGCAAGCTGCTGTGTGGCACCCGCACCTGTACCGCCAACTGCGCGGACGCGGTCCCGGCGAGCGCGCCGACACCCAGCAACCAGAGGAGAATCATTCGTCGCATGGTGGCCATGCTACACGCCACAAAATCACCCGACAAGGCAAATTACGCGCGGACCTGAGGGGTGTCGATGATGGCTTTGAGGAATTCTTTGTTGGTCTTGAGCTTGCTCAAACCGTTCAAAAGTTTTTGAATGGCTTCGAGCGGCGGGGCGCCACTGAGGGCGCGGCGCAGGCGGGTCACGCCTTCCAGTTCGGTCGGGCTCAAGAGCAATTCCTCGCGGCGCGTGCCGGACATATTGATGTCCACCGCCGGCCAATAGCGCTGCTCCGCGATTTTGCGGTCGAGCACCAACTCCGAGTTGCCCGTGCCTTTGAACTCCTGGAAGATCAACTCATCCATGCGGGAGCCGGTATCCACCAGCGCCGTGGCGATGATCGTCAACGAGCCGCCTTCCTCGGCTTTGCGGGCCGAAGCGAAAATGCGGCGTGGTTGTTCCATCGCGCGGGCGTCCAAACCACCGGTCATGGTGCGGCCGGTCGAGCCCATGAAATTATTGAAAGCCCGCGCCAGGCGGGTGATCGAGTCGAGCACGATAAAAACGTCGCGGCCAAATTCCACCAGGCGTTTTGCGCGCTCGATCGCCATCTTGGCGGTGCGGACGTGATCTTCAAGGGGCTGGTCGTTGGTCGAGGCGATGACTTCGCCGCCTTTGATGGAGCGGCGAAAATCGGTCGTTTCTTCCGGCCGTTCATCAACCAGCAACACAATGGTGTGGGCGTCCGGGTGATTCGTCAGAATCGCGTCGGCAATGTGATGGAGCAACGTGGTCTTGCCGGTGCGCGGGGCGGCCACAATCAGGCCGCGCGTGCCTTTGCCAATCGGCGCCACGATATCCATGACCCGCGTGGTGTACCGGTCGGGCACCGTTTCCAAAAAGTACCGTTCCGTCGGGTTGATGCTGGTGAGATCGTCAAATTTCTTGAGGGAGGCGTATTTTTCCAGCGACTGGCCATTGATGGTCTTGATCTCGATCAACTGCGGGCTGCCTTTGCGGGGCGGCGCAGCGCGACCTTCAATTTCCAGACCGGCCCGCAGGCGATGCCGGCGAATCACGTCGGGCGACACATAAATATCGTTCGGGCTGACCTGATAGCTGCGGGCGGGATTGCGGAGAAAGCCGAATCCCTTCTCGCCCACTTCAAGGACGCCTTTGGCGATTAGCTCGGGCGGTCCCGGCCGGGGAGCGACGGGCGCCGGGATGGGAGCCGCGACGGGGGCTGGCGGTGATTGTTTTTCGGACGGCGACGGCTGCTGGATTACTTTTGCTTCGGTTTCGTTCACGTTGGTGCCTGACTGCATAGTTGTGCTGCGACAATAAACTCCGCGTCACGTCCTTGATTAGGTCAAGTGACAATCGCCGGTCTACCTGGCGATTCCGCGTTCAGACTTGCGACAGAAGTCAACGAAGTGTGCGAGCTCTGGGCTCTGCGGTAGTTCGATGGTCAACTTATCCAAGGCGCTGGTTAATGTCAACCCTGATTTAAAAACTATTTTATAGGCCTCATGGAGCGCTCGAACTGCCTCTGCCGCAATGCCATTCCGTTCCATCCCGACCTTATTGACACCGCGGGTCGCCCCCGGATGGCCATCGACAATCATAAAAGGCGGCACATCCTGAACCACTTTCGCACAGCCACCAATAATGGACATTTTGCCGACCCGGCAGAACTGATGGATCGCCGCCAGTCCGCCGACAATGGCGTAATCCTCCACCACCACATGCCCGGCCAGCGTGCCGTTGTTGCTGAAAATCACATGGTCGCCCACCACGCAATCATGGGCGATGTGCGAATACGCCAGAAAATTGCCGTGCGATCCAACCCGCGTGTGCAGCCCGTCCCCGGTCGCGGTGTGAACTGTCACATGCTCACGGAATACGTTCGCCGCGCCAATCTCGAGGTAGCACTGACCGCCATTGTACTTCAGGTCTTGCGTCTTCAACCCGACGCAGGCAAAGGGATAAAATTCGTTGCGCGGGCCAATGGTCGTCAACCCGTCCAGCACCACATGGGAATGGAGCCGGCAGCCTTCGCCGAGTTTCACGTGGGCCCCAATGACGGAATACGGGCCAATTTCGCAGCCGGCGCCGATTTCCGCCTGCGAATTGACAATGGCTGTGGGATGGATGTTGGCTGAAGCCACGACTAGTGTCGGCACTATTACTCGAAACCCGCCCCGAGGTCAACCTCCCCCAAATCGGGTGCAGTTCAAACTTTTGGGCAATGCCACCGGTGTAGGCCGTAAGCCGAGGCTGACGAGACGCGGTTCCCCGCAAACCTCACGCGGCAAATCCAGCCGGCAGTGGAGGGCGAGCCTCCCGGCGAGCCGAAGTCTCGTGGACCCGCGGACGACTCGCCGGGAGGCTCGCCCTCCCGAGGAAGTTTGCCGGAGTGCGCGGCGGGATTCGTGTGCATTCGTGGCTAAAACTCGGCGTTGACGCCCGGATTGCTTTCGCGCCATACTCACACCGGAGAAATTATGAGCGAAAAAATTCGGGTAATTATTTACGGGCTGGGCGTAATCGGACGGGCGGCGGGCCGCTTGGTCACGGAACGCGCGGGCATGGAACTGGTCGGCGCAGTGGATTGCAGCCCAACCTTTGCCGGACGCGATGTCGGCGAAGTCCTGGAACTCGGCCGGCAACTCGGCTTCAACGTGACCGACACCCTGGCCGACACATTGGCGGAGGCCGAAGCTGATGCGGTGATTCATTGCACCGGCTCGTCATTTGCCGGCGTCCTCCCACAATTGACGGAAATTGTCACAGCCGATTTGTGCTGTGTGACGTCGTGCGAGGAGGCGTTATTCCCCCGCTACCGGCATCCCGAGCTGGCGGAAGAATTAAATACCTTGTGCGTGGCGCATGGCGTCGGCGTGCTGGGCACCGGCGTCAATCCCGGATTCGTGATGGATACGCTCGTGACGGTCAGCACCGCCATCTCCCAACGCGTGGACAGCGTGCGCATCCTCCGCGTGGTGGATGCCGGCACCCGCCGCGAAGCGTTGCAGCGCAAAGTGGGCGCCGGGATGCTGAAAGCGGATTTTGAAAAACTTGCTGCCGCCGGCGAGATCGGGCATGCCGGCCTGCTGGAATCACTGGCATTTGTTACCGCAGCACTCGGCTGGTCCGCGGCGCAGCTCGCAGAACAGGTCGAGCCGGTCTTGACGACGCGCGCAATTCAGACGAAGTATTTGTCACTCCAACCCGGTCAGGTGGCCGGCGTCCGGCAAGTGGCGCGCGCGGTGCTGGACGGGCGCGAGGTGGCCCGGCTCGAACTCCAGATGTACGTAGGAGCGGATCAGCCACGGGATGAGATTGAAATTGATGGTGTGCCGCCGGTGCGCCTGGTGGTGACCGGCGGAACACCCGGAGATCTGGCCACGCCGGCCATTTTGGTGAACATGGTGCCGGCCTTGCTGACCGCCGGCCCCGGCCTGCACACGATGGCAACCTTGCCGTTGCCGCGAATTGCAGTATGCTAAGCAACTTTCTTGGCCACAGATTCACACGGATTGTCACAGATGACGACGATCGCGGCGCCGCACGAGGCGCGCCGGTAATCAGTGTGTCATCTGTGTTCATCTGTGGCTCATAAACTTATGCGCAACACTGTTTATTTTGATTTGGAAACGCAAAAAAGCGCGGCCGATGTCGGCGGCTGGAATCATAAGCCCGACATGCTGATGTCCGTCGGGGTCACCTTTAGTACCGGGACGGGGAAATACCACATCTACAGTGAAGCGCAGGTCCAGGAATTGATCACCCAATTGCGCCGGGCGGATTTGGTGGTCGGCTTCAACCTGATCAATTTCGACTACGACGTGCTGTCGCATTATACGATCTTTGATTTTCATGAAGTGCCCACGCTCGATTTGATGAAAGACCTCGAAGCGACGCTCGGCCATCGGCTCTCACTCGAATCGCTGGCCGTCCCCACGCTTGGAGCCCCAAAGGTTGCCGACGGCTTGATGGCGCTGCGGTGGTGGAAAGAAGGCAAGATCTTGGAGATCGCCGAGTACTGCTGCTTCGATGTGAAAATCACCAAAGAACTCCACGAATATGGCCAGGCGCATGGCAGTGTTTTTTACGTGGATAAATTCACCCAGAAACGCAGCGTCAAAGTGAAGTGGTAATCGAATTAATTTTCTGATAAGGAATCGTTTATGGCACAGGTTAAATTACAGCAGTATCCGCGAGAAGATTTCTTGGCACACCCTTCGCTGTTCCCGCGTCCCACCACTGCAATTTCAAACGGGAAACTCGCCACGGCGATTCGCAATGCGTTTGAACGGAGTATGAAGAATAAACAAGGAAACATCACCCCTCCATCAAAAACGCCGGCGGAACTTGTGTCACTCTGCCTCCACCATTTGAAGGAGCGCAGCGACCCCATCCTCAGCCCGTATTTCCTGAGCCAATGCCCACTCGACGAGATTTTCGAGTTGGACGCGATTGCCCACGAAATGCAACGTCATCGAATGCGCATTGGTGTGTTCTATCAATTTTTATTGATCGAGTTGATGCGTGTCAGGTTCCCAAATGTGGTGGATGGCAAGCGCGAAGGCGACGTGGAAGCCGAGATCAGCACCCCCGGCTTTACGAAAGGATTGCGACTCTACATCTCGGTTAAGAAGTCGGCGGATACTGTCGGTGGGCAAGACGTAGCTGGCGTGGTGCGACGACTCGAATCTGGTGCGACTGAGGAGAAGAATTTGACCCGACCGTACCTATGTGTGGTCTGTTTTGCCACACCCCATCGGGGAATTATTCTGTCATACGAACACGGACGAACGATGAAGCGCAATCGCGATGGGCATCCGTATTCGGCCAACTGTGAAGTCTGGAGTCCCGGCTTTGTATTCCCGTTTATTGCCGGGTTGGAAGCGGAAGCAGTGTACCGGGCGGCGCTGCAACAAGTCGGCGAGTTTTTGCCATTCCATACGCTGGAGAACCGAAAGAAATGTGGGGCGATGCTGGCGGAAAAACTCCACGACCTAAAGCTCATCAGCGAAGCGACCGGACGTCTCGACCCATTGAAGTTTCAACAATTTGTTACCGAACGACGGCAAGCCGGTGTGCTGGACGATGAAGACTAACACCAACTGCTTTGTCATTTGCGGTGACAGTCGGCAAGTACTCGCCGACTACGCCGGGCAAGTGGATTTGATTGTCACCTCGCCACCGTATGCGGATGCACGACGGAATCACTACGACAGCATCCATCCGGATAAATTTGTGGATTGGTTTCTCACTTTTCACGAACCATTCATCAACGCACTGAAGCCCAGCGGCAGTCTCGTCCTCAACATTAAAGATAAAGTCGTCGAAGGTGTGCGACATCGGTATGTTTGGCACACCATTGAAGCGCTATGCCGACAGGGATGGTTTTCCATCGACGATTATCTCTGGCACAAGACAAATCCAATGCCTGGCTACTGGCCAACCCGGCTCCGAGATGGCTGGGAATACTGTTTTCATCTCAGCAAGTCCGCTCGGCCATACTTCAATGCTGATGCAGTGCGAAAGCCAATTGGCGATTGGGTCGGCTCGCGTTTGGCCAAGTTAGGCGTGAATGACCTAACCCGCCACAATTCTGTCAACGCCAGTGGTTTTGGCCGCAACATCTCCAAATGGGTTGGCAAACATACCGTTCTCCCGTCGAACGTGCTGAGCTTGCCGCTTGTAGGTAAAAACATGGGACACCCAGCGGTCTTTCCGGTGGACCTGCCGCTCTTTTTCATCAACTTGCTTAGTCCAGCCGAGGGATTAGTGGTTGATCCCTTCGGCGGTAGCGGGACGACCGGTATCGCTGCGGTCGCGGCCGGACGGCGGTGTGTGTTGATCGATAACAATCAGAAATATTGCGAGCTTGCCACGCGTCGTGTGAGCGAGGAAAGCGTGGTGGCAAAAACCAATGGTCGGTATCGCGTTGTCGAGTCCGACCAGTTGCAGCAGATTAAACTCTTGGAAAGCGCCAAATCGATACCCTTACCGAAACCCAAGCCAGTGACTTATCTTCGCAAGAAGCGGCGTTGATTCCGAGTCGTTTACCCACCGATGACCCCCAATGAGATCGATGTCGCCCTGATGCAGCGCGTGAAAGCGGGCGATGAAGACGCGTTCCGGGAACTGATTGAGCGCCACCAGCGCGCTGTGATCAGTGTCATCTACCGCGCCCTCGGCGATGCCTGGGAATCCGAGGACCTCGCCCAACGCGTTTTTATCCAAGTCTTCCGCTCCGCCCGCCGGTACCAGCCCACCGCCAAATTCACAACCTGGCTCTATACCATTACCCATAACGCCATCCGCAATGAGTACCGGCGCCGGGGCCGGCATGCCGCCGAATCATTTGACGCGTTAACCCAGCCGGGCGAGACCGGCGAACCGGGCGCCCAACTGGCCGATCCGCAGGCGATTGACCCGGGACAGATCGTGATCGAACGCGAGTTGCAGGAACAAATTCAAGCGGCGGTTCAACTCTTGCCCGAAACCCAGCGCACCGCCGTAATTCTGTGTCGGTTTGAAGGCCTGCCCTACGAGGAAATCGCAACCGTCCTGAACTGCTCGGTGTCGGCCGTAAAGTCGCTCTTGCACCGGGCCCGCGAAACATTAAAGGAACAATTGCGCGGTTATTATTGACCGCAACTTTCCCGAATAATGGGTGTTGAATGAAAGCGAGGACCAAATGAACTGCCAAAAGTTCCAAAATGAATTCGATGACCGGCTGGATGGCCGGCTCGATCCGGTGCGCGCGCAGGCGTTTGATGCGCATACCGCCGGTTGTCCTGCCTGCCAGTCCGAATGGCAGGCGTATCAAGCCGTGTGGAAAATGGTGAGCCGACAACCCAGCGTGTCTCCCTCCTTTGGCTTCGCCCAGCGGACGTTGCGGCGGCTGCATGCACCAGCGGAACGGCGATTCTGGCAGCTGCCGGTTTTCCGCTGGGCCACCGCGTTGAGTTTATTGGCCATCATCAGTGTGACCGGTGTGCTCGTCCACCGGCAGGCCGAAACGGAACGGCGCGTCGCAGCGTATGCCGCCGCCCAACACGATCGACTCGATGATTTTGATGTAATCGTCGCCCTCGACTCGCTCGCCGGAGAAACCGACTTATGAAACGCTTCATCCTGACCGGCCTGGCCATCTTCGCGACAATCACAGCCCAGGCACAAATTGTCACGAACTCACCGGCTCCAAAAATGCCCGCCATGACTGCCGAACAACAGGCGGAGTTGGCCCTGCGTGCCGACGAGGCTTGGAAACAGTTGCCGCCCGACGCCAAAATCCGGCTGTTAAACTTGCACAAGGCCTTGACCGGGATGCAGCCGGAAGAACGGCGCTTTGTCCACGAACGTATTGAACGGTTTCTCAATCTATCGCCGGCGGACCGTGAACGGATTAAAAAGAACTCCGAGCACTGGCGTGCCATGTCGCCAGAGGAACGCGAGCGCGCCCGTGAACAATTCCATCAATGGCGCAAAGATCATCCCGGCGAACTCCCCCCGCCGCTGACGAATTCAACCAATTCCCAACAATCTGCAAGCAAACCCCCAACCCCGGAGATCAAATGAAACTGTTGAAAGTAATGACGGCCACAGCGGTCGTCTTCTGGACCGGCTTCGCGCTGACGGTGGCACAGGCCGAAAACACCACGAATACCCCCCCCGCGCACCACGGCGGCCCCCGTGGCGATGCCCAGCTGGAACATATTTTACCTCCCAAATCGGTCCCCAGCCTGGCGCTCACGGCGGACCAAAAGACCGGTTTGGATAACCTCGAAGCCGCATTTAAGAAAGATGCGGCGAAGTGGCGCGCTGATAATCCAGTGGACGAAGCCGCAGTAAAACAGGCTCGCGAAACCGGCGACAAGGAAGCTCTGCGACAGTTCCGCGAGAAACGGCAAGGCTTGGTGGATCTTCGCAAGGGCTACCTTGACAAATTCCGGGCGACTTTGACCGCCGAGCAGAAGACCAAGCTCGATACGGTCCTCGAAGAATTGCACAGCAAACAACCGCGCGGCCAACAACATCCAAAACCCGCCTCCGCTACGCCGCCGCCGGCCGAATAGGGTCAGCCACAGCGGAACCGCGCGACAAAAGCTCCATCCATGCCGTCGCGCGTCGGAAAAATTGAACGCGTCGCGTCGAGCGCAAACTTCGGGTGAGTTTCCCGAAACCGCTCCACGACGCGTTCGTTTTCTTCCGATTCTAAACTACAGGTGCTATAAACGAGCACGCCGCCCGGCTTCACAAATGCGCAGGCCGCTGTGAGCAATTGCCCTTGCACTTCCGCCAAGCGGGCAATTTCTTCAGCTTGCAGTCGCCAGCGTAAATCCACCCGACGCCGCATCACCCCGGTATTCGAGCATGGCGCATCAAGCAACACCCGATCAAACTGCGACCCGCGCAAACACCGGTCAAGCCGGGTTCCTTCACAAGCCACTGTTGCAACAATAGTTACACCCAAGCGCCGACAATTCTCACCCACCTTGCCGAGTCGGACATTGGAAGAGTCGGCGGCGATAATCTTACCAGTATTACGCATTTTCTGGGCAATATAGGTCGTCTTACCGCCCGGGGCGGCACACATGTCGAGCACCTCTTCGCCGGGTTGCGGGTCGAGCAAGTCCACCGCAATTAGCGTGGATGGGTCTTGAACGTAAAACTGGGCCGGCCGATCAAACAGACCCACCGCATTGGTCACCCGCCAGGTCAACGGATGCAAACCAGAAGGCACGGCCGGAATATCCGCTGGCAGTTCACTTGTCAGGGTCCGAATATAAAGTGGGGGTGGCTCATTATTCCATCGGCAGAGCGCGACGGTATCCGGTTCCCCGAACCGGGCCAGCCACCGCCGCCAGAGCCATTCGGGATGCGACGCCCGGATCCAGGGCGGCGCCGTCGCGAGCACCCGCCGATCGGCCCGCCGCAAAATTGCGTTCACAAACTTGGCTTCCGCCGGACTGGCAAGTTGCTTCGCCAACGCCACGGATTCGTTCACGGCCGCATGAGCCGGAACTTTTTCGAGGAAACAAAGCTGATAGAGGCCGAGATGCAAAATATCGGCCACGACCGGTCGCGGCGGGCGACTGGCAAGGTGCCGCAGCAAAAAGTCGAGCGCAAGATGCTGGCGGAGACAGCCGTAGAAAAGTTCCTGCACAAAGGCCCGGTCCCGAGCCGGGATGTCGCCCCGCTCCGCCAACAGCTCATCGGCCAGACAGCGCGAGTTTGACCAGGTTGATAAAAGTTCGAGGACGATTTGCCGGGCGTTCACGGTAGAACGCTAGCACAACGCGGACGGCGGAAGAAGGATTTTGCACAACCTGTCTAAAAGGCGACAGCTGGCTGACAGTTAGAGTGCGCCAAGAAATTCCATAATGTGCAGTGTGATGCGGCTTTGTCGGCAGCCTGGATTGCGGGTGGCAATTACGGCACAAAAATTGCTGTAATTTCGCCGACGGGATTCTAACGGGAAATTAACTTCAGGAGTATTGTAGTCATGAAATATTTATTGATGAGTTGTGTCGTTTTTTTTGTTTTGGGCAATGGCGTGAGCCGTGCTGCGATGACGCCCGGAGCCAAGCCCACCACCGAGCAGCGGCTCGCCGACGTGGAAGCCTACATCAATAATACGAGCCGCACCGCCAACGTAGACTCGAACATTCCCGGTCCGGGGCCGGGCCACAACGCGTGGATGATGGTGTCGGCAGCGTTGGTGCTGTTCATGACGCTGCCGGGGCTGGCGCTGTTTTACGGTGGATTGGTGCGCCGAAAAAATGTCCTCTCGGTGCTGGCGCAATGCCTCGGGATTGCGGGGCTGGTGACGATTTTGTGGTGGGCGGTCGGCTACAGTCTGGTATTCGCGCCCGGCAATGCTTTTTTGGGCGGGATGAAGTACGCGTTTTTGCGGGGCGTCGACGGCAATCCAAACCTGGATTACGGCGCATGGGTGTCGCACAACGTTTTCGCGATGTACCAGATGATGTTCGCGATCATCACCCCAGCGCTGATCGTTGGCGCGATTGCGGAACGGATGAAATACGCCGCGGTGCTGGCGTTTGTGACGGTGTGGATGTTTGTGATTTATTTCCCGTTGGCGCACATGATTTGGGGCGTGGACGGTTGGATGAACGGCTTGGCGAACCCCAACGCCGGCATCAAGGCGATTGATTTTGCCGGTGGCACGGTGGTGCACATGTCGAGCGGCTGGTCAGCGTTAATTTTGTGTTTGATTGTCGGCAAGCGGCTCGGCTACGGCAAACAGATCATGGCGCCGCACAGTATGGTCCTGTGCATGGTTGGCACCGGAATGTTGTGGGTCGGCTGGTACGGCTTCAATGCCGGGAGCGCAGTCGCGGCGGACGGGATTGCCGGCAATGCATTCATGACGACAACACTGGCGGCGGCGGTGGCGTGCATGACGTGGGCGGTGATGGAATGGTTCGTCCGCGGCAAACCGAGCGTGCTCGGATATTGCTCGGGCGCAGTGGCCGGATTGGTGGTCATCACGCCCGCCTGCGGGTTTGTGACGGCCACGGGCGCGGTTGCAATGGGCGTTCTGGCCGGCATCGTGCCGTTTTTCGCATGCCTCAAACTGAAGGCCTGGTTTGGCTACGATGATGCACTGGATACGTTTGGCGTGCATGCGGTCGGCGGCACGATGGGCGCATTGCTGACCGGTCTGTTGGCGCGGACGTACGCGAATCCGAATCTGGCGGCAAACCTCAGCGGGTTTGTGACGAATAAAATTTCCCAACCGCTCGCGTTCGAACAACTCAAGGCGATGGGGGTGACACTCGGGATGGCGGTGGTGGGCACGGTGGTGATTGCGTTTATCGTCCGGGCGATTCTTGGTCTGCGATTGAACGCGGAAGAAGAAATGCAAGGCCTCGATATCGTGGATCATGGCGAAGAAGGGTATGTGTCGGCCGCCGAGGTCGCCGGTAGCGGGTTTGGCCACGGTCACGGTCATTGAGCTGCGCCGTCAACTGACGCCATTCGATTGCCGTGGCTGATCGGCGCGCCCTTCCGGGCGCGACCGGCTAGGTGTGAATCACCGACATCGCGCCCGGAAGGGCGCCTACGAAAGCAACACCAAGATGCGCTGCCCCCGGACCCTGATCTTTACGATCAGGCGTATTTTCTGGTCGCCGTGGTGAATTATCGTGTCCATCCCGGACGCAGCAGGGTGTAGTTACGTCCGTCCCGGACGTTTGAGCCAAATGAACCCGGAGGCCGCCAGTGACGGCGGCCACTACACCATTCGCACGCCACCGAGCAGGTTTACCCCCGACACCGTGTCAAGGCGCGCAGCAACAATGGGATCGTCAAGATCGAGTCACCGAAAGAAGCGCAAGGTCTGAACTGGACGCAACATGGGGAAAGAGGGTATAATCTGAAATCGCGTTTGCGATTCCACAGGGCGATCCTGCGGGGTCGTCCCGTTTTATTTTATGACTCCAACCAATATTCTTGCCATTGTCGGTCGACCCAACGTCGGGAAAAGTGCGCTCTTTAATCGGATTGTCGGCCGGCGCATTGCCATCGTCCACGAAGAAGCCGGCGTCACGCGCGACCGCGTCAGCGCCCGCGCCGAGTGGGACGGGAAGGTTTTTGAGGTCGTGGACACCGGCGGAATCGCGTTCATGGACGACGAGCGCAGCGGCGACGTGCTCGCCTCCGCCACCAAAGCCCAGGCCGAAGTCGCCATCGAAATGGCGAGCGCACTGGTGCTGGTGGTCGATGTCCAATCCGGCCTGTCGCCACTGGACTGGGAAATCGCCCGAAAATTGCGCACCAGCGGCAAACCGGTCTTCCTCGCCGTCAACAAAGTTGACAATGACCAGCGCGCAAAAAACGTCAACGAATTCGCCGAACTCGGGTTCGAGCCGTTCTATCCGATTGCTGCCATTCACGGCCTGGGCATTAATGAATTGCTCGCAGCGGCCACGGAAAGCTTTTCCGCCGGCCCCGCCGACGCCCCAACCCCGCCCACCAGCATTGCCATCGTGGGCCGCCCCAACGTCGGCAAATCATCGCTGATCAATGCCATTCTCGAACGGGAGCGGACCATCGTCAGCAATATCCCCGGTACCACGCGGGATTCCGTGGACGTGCCGATCACGATTGACGGCCAGACCTACGTGCTGGTGGACACCGCCGGCCTGCGCCACCGCAGCAAGATTGGGTCGTCCGTGGAGCAATTCAGCTTAATGCGCGCGGAACGGAGCATTCGGACCTGTGACGTGGCAGTGCTGGTGCTGGATGCGCTCGACGGCGTGACCCGGCAGGACCAGAAAATCGGCGGGCTGATTGCCGAGGCAGCCCGCGGCTGCATCATTGTGGTCAATAAGTGGGATTTGGCGGCAGAAGAGGATGCCAAAAGCGAGGCGCTGGTGGCCCGCCACGCCAAGAAAAAAACTTTTAAGGATGAGTACCTCGCCGCCTTGCGCAAGGAGCTTTTTTTCCTCGACTGGGCGGCGGTGCTGTTCGTTTCCGCAAAAACCCGGCACGGCGTGACCGAATTGTTCCACGACATCAACGTCATCAATAAAGAAATGGAAAAACGCGCGGAAACACCCCAATTGAACCGGCTGTTGACGCGCGCCGTCAACGCCTATTCTCCGCCGGTCATTGGCGGCCAACGGTTTAAGATTTTTTACGCATTTCAGAAGCCCGGCTGTCCGCCCCGGTTCATGCTATTCGTGAATGCAGTGAACCTCCTCACTCCGCATTACGAACGCTATCTCGTGGACAAAATTCGCGCAGGTTGGGGCTTCACCGGCTGCCCGGTTCAGATCGAACTTCGGGCCCGTGAAAGAAAAATTTTCATCAAAAAACCCGCGCCAAATCGAGCATTTCGTAAAAAATAAGCGGCCAACGCTTTTTTTTCTTGAAACACTATATATGGGGTACTAGAGTGCGCGCTGTCGCAATTAGGAGGGGTTGGAGGCGGGGGCTTCCAGTACCAGAAATCAGCAATTTGAGGCGCCAGTACCGCCTAGGAGGATGCCGTGATCAATTTGAAGCAGCCCAGCACGGGAGTGCTTGCCGTGAGTAAATCAAAGTCGAATCGTAAAGAAGTTTCCGGTGGGGTTCCCACTCCGCCGAGTCCCACCAAACGGAAGAGTCCCAGTCGCCCGAACGGCCTGACCATCGCCCGCGTTTTTAGCCGGCCGGATGTCCGCCCGTTCGATGAAATCGAGTGGGACCAGCGGACCGCGGAAATCACCGACGAAACCGGGAAGACGATCTTCAAACAGGAGAACGTCGAGGTGCCGAAGAATTGGTCCATTTTGGCGACCAAAGTGGTCGTTTCCAAATATTTTTATGGCGAAAATGGCACCAGCGAACGCGAGCACAGCGTCCAGCAGCTCGTCGGGCGCGTCACGCGCACGATTGCCGATTGGGGCCAGGCCCAGGGCTATTTCGCCACCGCCAAAGATGCGGAAGTTTTCTGCGATGAGCTGACCTGGCTGTGCGTCAACCAGTACGGTTCCTTCAATTCGCCGGTCTGGTTCAACTGCGGCCTCTACCACCAGTATCACATCGGCAAACACAGCGGCCCTGGCAACTTCCATTTCGATCGCGCCTCCGGCCAGATCAAGACCGCCACGACCCAGTACGAATATCCGCAGTGCTCCGCGTGCTTCATCCAGTCGGTCGGCGACAAGATGGAAGACATCATGGAGCTGGCCCGCAGTGAGGCCATGCTATTCAAGTACGGCAGCGGCACCGGCACCGACCTGTCCACGCTGCGCAGCCGACGTGAGAAACTTTCCGGCGGCGGCCGCCCCAGTGGCCCGCTGTCGTTCCTGCGCGTGTACGACGCCATCGCCAGCGTCGTCAAGTCGGGCGGCAAAACCCGCCGCGCAGCGAAGATGAACACCCTCAAAGTCTGGCACCCGGATATCAAGGAGTTCATTGAAGCCAAGCAGAATGAAGAGCGGAAAGCCCGCTCCCTGATCGAACAGGGCTATGCCGGCGATTTCAATGGCGAAGCGTACAGCTCTGTCATGTTCCAAAACGAAAACCTCAGCGTCCGGTTGACCGACGATTTTCTGCGCGCCGTGATCGAGGACCGGGACTGGACAACGCATTGGGTGACCAACGCGCAGAAGCCCGGGCCGACCTATAAGGCGCGCGAGCTGATGCGCGGCATTGCCGAAGGCACCTGGACCTGCGGCGATCCTGGCGTGCAGTACGAGGATACCATCCAACGCTGGCACACCTGCAAAAATACCGCCCCGATCAACTCGTCGAATCCGTGCAGCGAATACATGTTCCTCGATAATTCCGCCTGCAATTTGGCGTCGTTGAACCTGATGAAATTCCGCCGGGATGACGGCAGCTTTGACGTCGAACGCTACAAGGCCGCCGCCGAAATTTACATCACGGCCCAGGAAATTCTCGTCGACAATTCCAGCTACCCCACCGAAACCATCGCCAGCAACAGCCACAAATTCCGCCCACTCGGCTTGGGGTTTGCCAACCTCGGCTGCCTCTTGATGTCGCTCGGTTTGCCGTACGACAGCGACGAAGGTCGCGCCATTGCCGGCTCGTTGACGGCGATCCTGCACTTGCAGGCGTACGTCCAATCCGCCCGTTTGGCAGAGAAAAAAGGCGCTTTTGAAGGCTACGAAGAAAACCGGGAACCGATGCTCAACGTGGTGGAAATGCACCGCGATGCGGTGAAGCGGATTCACCCGAGCTGCCCCGATTATCTCCGTGCTGCCGCGCAACGCTGCGGCGATGAAGCCGTCGAGCTGGGCCGCCGCTATGGCTATCGCAATTCCCAGGTGACCGTGCTCGCCCCGACCGGTACGATTGCATTCATGATGGATTGCGACACCACCGGTGTGGAGCCCGATATCGCGCTGGTGAAATACAAGCTGTTGGCCGGCGGTGGCATGCTCAAGATTGTCAACCGGACCGTCCCGATGGCCTTGAGCCGCCTCGGCTACAGCGATGCACAAGTCGCTGATATTATTAAGTATATTGACGAAAATGACACCATTGAAGGCGCGCCGCATATCCAGGACAATCACCTGGCGGTATTCGATTGCGCGTTCAAGCCAGCCAAGGGCAAACGCTCAATCCACCACTTCGCGCATTTGAAAATGATGGCGGCCGCCCAGCCGTTCTTGTCGGGCGCGATCTCCAAGACCGTCAACATGCCGCAGGAATCCACTGTCGAGGAGATCATGCAGACCTACCTCGAAGGCTGGCGGCTCGGCTTGAAAGCGATTGCCATTTACCGGGACGGCTCGAAACAGAGCCAGCCCCTCAACACTTCCAAGAACAGCAGCGCCCAGATTGCCAAGGCGGAAGCCGAAGCCGCGAAACACGAGGCGGAAGAGCTCGCCACGCGCGTGCTCGAACTCGAAGGCGAAATCAAGGAGTTGCGCACCCGCGTCGACGCCCCCACCCGCCACCGGCTGCCCGATACCCGGCAAGCTCTCACCCATAAGTTTGATATTGCCGGCCACGAAGGCTATATCACGGTCGGCCTCTACGAAGATGGCACGCCCGGTGAATTATTCATTACCATGGCCAAGGAAGGCTCCACCATTGGCGGATTAATGGATACGATCGGCACACTGGTCAGCCTTGCGTTCCAATACGGCGTACCGCTCGATACACTCGTTACCAAATTTGCGCACCAGCGTTTTGAGCCCAGCGGCTTTACAAAGAATCCAAACATCCCCATTGCGAAGTCGATTACCGATTATCTGTTCCGCTGGCTGGCCTGCCGGTTCATTGATGGCTACCGCGAACAGAACTCGCCGACGCCGCAGCCGGAACTGCCCCTGAAGGAAATCGCCGAGCAGGACAAAAAAAACGTCAACAAACCAGTCGAAGATCTGGCGCAAACCGCTGATCTGCCGTCGCGGCCATTGACGGGTGTCCAGGCCTTGAGCAAGACCGTGGCCCATTTCATGACCGACGCGCCAACCTGCGATACTTGCGGGGCGATTACGGTTCGGAACGGCGCCTGCTACAAGTGTCTGAACTGTGGAAATTCCATGGGCTGCTCCTGATAGGGCGCACCGGCGAGCTTGACGTTCGCGGGCGCAGTGGGTAAAGTCACCGCCCTTAACACGTAACCAGCAGGAGTATTTATTTATGGCAACCGCACCAGCAAAACCGGGCGTAACGAACGCTCGCCCAAAAGCAAAAGACGATAAAAAAGACGCCAAGGCCAAGGGCCCAGTTTTCCCGAGTGAATTCGGCTCCCACACCATGATGGTCAACGCCGAGTTGACCGAGAAGATCGCTGCCGCCAAGCAGAACCCGGCCGATCCGTGGCAGATCATGACCGATGAGCGTGGCAATTTCGCCACGCAAAAACACCGGATTGATACCAATATGGCCGATCCCAACCGGTTCGCCGACCAGCCGATTCGTGACCAACAGGTGAAAGACCTGACCACGGCCTAAACCGGCAATCCAAACGATTGCGAGAGCGTCAGGGCCGATCGGCTCTGACGCTCTTGCCTTTTGGTAGGGCGTGACCGCCGGGCGCGCCGAGTTTGGAATACCGGAACGGACGGACCGGCGGTCCATGTCGACCAACGACAGGATGGACAAAACCAATAGAATAGGATTTCCTATGCCCAACATGTCCAACGAAACGCCAGTCATCCAACCATCCGACTTCATCCGCGACATTATTAAAGCCGATATTGCGGCCGGCAAATACAAGACCCCGGTCACCCGGTTCCCACCGGAGCCGAACGGCTACCTCCATATCGGCCATGCGAAGTCCATCTGCCTCAATTTTGGAATTGCCCACGAATTCGGCGGCATCTGCAACCTGCGTTTCGATGACACCAACCCAACCAAGGAAGAGGTTGAATACGTCGACTCCATTACCGCCGACGTCAACTGGCTCATCGACGGCTGGGCCGACGACCGCCTCGGCCTGAAACTCAAAGGCCAGACACCCGAGGCGAAAACGGAAGGCGGCAAGATCGATTACTATCTACCCGCCGCCGTAGTGCCCTCATCCCTCAACCCTCATCCTTCCGCACTGGAGCCCTTCTACGCCTCCGACTATTTCGACGCGCTCTACGAATACGCCGTCCAACTCATCAAGAACGGCAAGGCGTTCGTCTGCGATCACACGCCGGATGAAGTCGACCACATGCGGGGCGGCCCCGACCGTGCCGGCGAACCGAGCAAGTTCCGGGATCGTCCCATTGCAGAGAGCCTCGATCTTTTTGCCCGGATGAAAGCGGGCGAATTCCCCGACGGCGCGCGGACCGTCCGCGCGAAGATTGACATGACCTCGCCCAACATCTGGCTGCGCGACCCGTTGATTTACCGGATCCGCCATGCCGAACACCATCACACCGGCGCGAAATGGTGCATCTACCCGCTCTACGACTTTGCCCATTGCCTCAGCGATTACATCGAAGGCATCACCCACAGCATCTGTACGCTCGAATTTGAAGTCCACCGGCCGCTCTACGACTGGATTCTGGAAAACCTGGGACTCCCTCGCCCCCTGCCGCACCAGTACGAATTTGCCAAGCTGATTCCGACCTACACCATCGTCTCCAAGCGCAAGCTAATCCAGCTCGTTAACGACAAGATCGTCACCGGCTGGGACGACCCGCGCCTGCCCACGATCTCCGGCTTGCGCCGCCGGGGCGTGCCTGCCAGCGCCGTCCGTCAATTTGCCTACAACATTGGCGTTACCAAATTCAACAGCGTCACCGATATTGCCGTTTTCGAGCACGCGATCCGGGAAGATTTGAACAAACGCGCCCTGCGCCGGCTGGCCGTCCTGCGGCCGCTGAAAGTGGTCATCACCGACCTGTCGGAAAACCATTTCGAAGAGCTGGATGCTGTCAACAACCCCGAAGACGAGGCGGCCGGCAAACGCAAGGTGCCGTTCAGCCGGGAACTTTACATTGAGCAGGACGACTTTGCTGAAGTCCCACCGCCAAAGTTCTTCCGCCTAAAACCGGGCGGCGAAGTTCGCTTAAAATACGCCTACATCATCAAGTGCGACGAAGTCATCAAGGATGCCGGCGGCAAGATCATCGAGCTCCGCTGCACCGCCGATCTCGACAGCAAAACCGGCGGCGCGACCTCCACGCGCAAGATCAAAGGCACAATCCATTGGGTTAGCGCCAAGCACGCAATCGACGTTGAATGCCGTCTCTACGACCGGCTGTTCACGAAAGCCGACCCCGAAGATGTAGGCCCGGTGACCTCACCGGGCGAATCCTCGGTAGGGACGGCTGTCCCAGCCGTCCGTCCTGCCGTTTCCGAATCGGCCGCGTCGCCCGTTCGCGCCAATTTCATGGCAAACATCAACCCGCACAGCCTGGAAATCGTCACCGCCAAATGCGAGCCAAGCCTCAAAGACGCGAAGTCAGATCTCCGTTATCAGTTCGAACGCCTCGCCTACTTCACTCTCGACCCCGACAGTCAGGCCGGTAAGCCCGTGTTCAATCGAACGATCACACTGAGAGACACGTGGGCGAAGGAAGTGAAAAAAGGAAGCTGATGAAATCTTTCGGTTCAAGAATTCTAGCAAACCGCATACACTTCCTATTCCTGTTGCTTTGGATCTCGGCCTGTGGTCGGCAAGAATCAAGCCAAACGCCGGCTCCTGCGAACGTGAGCGGGGTTCTAACGTATTATTTCAACTCTCGCGAGGGATCGCGCGCCGATATTGGTGCACGTGCTGCGCTTGTTCGGATGGAAGATGCGAAGGAGTTCTTGGAGATCGCGAAGACTGGGGGAAGTTTGATATTGCCAACCAGTGTTGGGCTGTCAGTCTCTGGGGGAAACGTGACTTTCACAACACCGGGAAGTAACCCCATTTTCATGCATTCGTTTAGAGAGACTTCAGCGGATGCTACTGGCCGATTTAGTCTGGAGCGAATACCTCCCGGCAACTATCTATTGATGCTCAAAAGTAATCATACGAACTCACTCGAAATTCGAGAACTTGCGTTGAACACGGCTGATTTGGTTGACGCGTCACACGACTTCGGCAAAAATTGATCAGTCAAAGGGGTCCACACTGCTCCGGGAATGGGGTCAGCTCTATAAACGATAAATTCCTCTTGCGATGGATTGATTACAGAATTGACCTTAACTCCGATGGAATACCTTTACAAATTCACTCGTGCGGATCTCGACCGGCTGACAGCGGATGAGATCCTGGCACCGGCAGCAATCACTTCCCGGCCGGATGCGAATCTCGTGAAAGCAGCTTTGTATCTAAGGCTCGGATGCCTCGAGGAATGTCACAAGATTGCCCAGCAAGTCCCGACGCCAACCGGTAGCTATTGGCACGGCATTATGCACCGGCATGAAGGCGACATCAGTAACTCCAAATATTGGTATGCACGCGTCGGCCGACATCCGGTGCTCGACGCGATTGGTGGTTATCCGCCGGACGCGGCCACGGAAGCGCGGGAGTTTGAGTTACTTTTGAAGTACACAGCGCAAGCAGCGGTGAAGAGTATCAGCTGGTTGACCAAACACGGCAGCGAGGATAGACTGACAACATGAAGACGATGACTATTGAGTGCCCGGATCAGTTGCACGAGCAGTTGCAGACGCTGGTGACGGCGGGCTGGGTCAAGGATGCCAATCAGGTGGCGGTGGAGGCGTTGCGCCGCTTTTTGGAGTCGCATCGTCCCGATTTGATGGAAGAGCAGCTTCGCAAGGATGTCGACTGGGGCCTGCATGGCGCCGGTTGATCCTCCGATCGTCGTCGCCGATGCCGGCCCGCTGATTCATCTAGACGAACTCAGTTGTCTGGATTTGCTGGCGGATTTCTCGGTGGTTTACACCACAGAACAAGTTTGGCGCGAGGTAGTACGTCACCGCCCCTCCCTTACACCGCAGGCGGTTCCCGGATTGTGCATCGAAAAGTCGGTTGGGCCGGTGGGGTCAGCAGTGACGGTGTTGACAGAGGCGTTTGATTTGGATGTGGGCGAAGTCAGTGCGCTGGGACTGATGCAGCAGCTTTCGGCAGACTTGTTCCTCTGTGATGATGCCGCCGCCCGGCTTGTGGCCGAATCACTCGGTTACGGGGTCCATGGAACGATCGGTTTGGTGATCCGTGGTATCCGTCGTCAACAGCGAACCAAGCAGCAGGTGCTGGAAATTCTGCGAGCGATTCCGGCGCGCTCGACGTTGTTTATCAAGCCGTCATTGCTGGCAGAAATCTGCGATCAGGTTGAGCAGGAAAGTTAAGTCTCACTCGTCGTACGACAATTGGACATCCCTACAGCGCTCAATCCGGTCCCCATGGATTTGGACAGCGGCTTCCCACTTGATTTAGTCAGGCTGCGGTAAGCGGTCACTCTCCACACTGCACGTAAACACTAAACGACAGAGATGCTTTCCTTCGGTCAGACTCAGGACAGGCTATTAGCTCAGAGCGTGTTTTGAATGTCGGAGCATTCGGCTGGCAGTCCGTTGGGCGTGCCAGCCCTACAACCGGATTCCTTGGCAATTGAGGGCGTCCCGCAGTCACGGGACCCTCTGGACTTCGCGCCGTCCGCCGGGGAGGACTTTTGAAACAGGCTTTCAGCATGACAATCTTCGCGATTGGCCGGCTTTGCGTGAATTAGTCGTTTAATCCGGTAAGGCTGGGTAATCGGTGAAGCCTTGCGGACCATCCCCGTAGAAAGTGTTCGGGTCAGGCGTGTTAAGCGGAGCGTTACGAGCGAACCGCTGCGGGAGGTCGGGATTGGCGATGAAGAGTTTACCAAAGGCCACGGCGTCGGCTTCACCATCTTGGAGAAGTTGTTCCGCACTCTCACACGTGTGCGATTCATTGGCCACGTAGATCCCACCAAATTGTTTTTTTAAGTCCGGTCCAAGCCGCCGGTCTCCCAGGGATTCGCGGGCACAGAGGAACGCCAGGCGCCGGCGGCCGAGTTCGCGGGCGACGTAGCCGAACGTGGCGGCCGGGTTGGAGTCCCCCATGTCGTGCGCATCGCCGCGCGGGGCCAGGTGCATCGCGACGCGTTGGGCGCCCCACACGGAAATCACTGCGTCGGTCACCGCCAACATGAGCCGGGCGCGATTTTCAATGGAGCCGCCATATTCATCCGTCCGCTGGTTGGTGCGATCCTGGAGAAATTGATCGAGCAGATACCCGTTGGCTCCGTGGATCTCCACTCCATCAAAGCCAGCGGCCAGGGCATTCGCCGCCCCCTGCCGGTAGGCCTCAATGATGCCGGGGATTTCGCTGAGCTCCAGCGCCCGGGGCGTGACGAACGGCCGGAGCGGACGCAGCAGGCTGACGTGGCCTTTCGGCGCAATCGCACTGGGCGCAACCGGCAGCGATCCACCGAGGTAACTGGGATCGGAGATGCGTCCCACATGCCAGAGTTGGAGGAATATTTTCCCGCCCGCCGCATGGACGCCAGCGGTGATCTGCTTCCAGCCCTGGATTTGCTCGCGCGACCAGATGCCGGGCGTGTTCGGATAGCCCACCCCCATCGGCGTGACGGCAGTGGCTTCGCTGATGATCAAGCCAGCCGAGGCGCGCTGCACATAGTACTCGCCCATGAGGGAGTTGGGCACGCGGCCCGCGCTGGCGCGACAGCGGGTCAGTGGCGCCATCATGATTCGGTTGGCAAGGCGCAAGTCGCCTAGAGTGATCGGTTCGAGAAGTTTTAGTTTTTCAGTCATGGTTAGCCGGACAGGGATACTTCGGCCAGCCCAGTCTGACAATGAGGAAAATTTGCCAAATGAACAAAGGGCGGCGAGTTTCGTACCCCTTATGCCACTTTTGTCAGCAGGTACTGATTCTGAATGATCTGGCAGGATTGGAGTGGGTGTTCTTTTACAAATTCATCCACGGCCTTTTTTACGCCACCCTGCCACCAACCGCCCGGCATATAATCATCGCCACAAATCACCCCACCCGGCTTGGTCTTCTGGAACGCCACGGCCAAATCCTGCTTTACAAATTCGTAGAGATGATTGCCATCAATATAAATCCAATCGAAATGCGCATCCGCTACCGGTCCCAGGGCCGGCGCCACGCAGTCCCGGTGAATAATGACACGCCCCGCCTGAATCTCCGCCGCGAACCGCGCACACACACCCTGATACCGGGCGTCCATTTCCGCCTGCCCACCCCGGGCCCGGCCGCCGTACCAAGCTTTCTTGTACGTGGCCGCCGTCTCGTGCCGCCAAGGATCAATCAGGTGCAATTCCGTGGGTGCCAACCGCGCCAGCATGGCGGCCGAAAAATCGCCGGTATGCACGCCGATTTCCGCACCCACCGAGTTCTGCGGCAGCAGGTCCAGAACAAACAACCGGGGATCGGCCGCAGGAACGGGGGACGGCTGACGACCGATCAGTTTCGCCAGGAATTCACGCAGTTTCATCGTCGCACCTCACGTCGGATTTTTCCGGAGCAGCAGCCGGGTTTTTGTGCCAATGCCAAAATGATGATAGGCACGCAACACCAACAAAATGATCGGGTTCCGGGAATTGCCATGGGAATAGCTGCAACAACGGACCACACTAAAGCCCAACTCGACCGCTTTTTTTGCCAGACAATCCGGGGGGAATCCAAACAAATGTTTCGGGACCACATGGCCTGGCCATTTGGGTTTGCGGAGTTTGAGCCGCTGTAACAACCGGCGGAACGCCAGCTCGATACCGACCGGATTCGGAACTTCCACCAAAAAAATGCCCCCTGGCCGCAATACACGTTTGGCTTCGAGCATCAGTCCGATCGGATCCTCCACGTGTTCGAGCACGTGGCGAAGCGCCACCGCATCCACCGACTCTGCCGGCAATTGAACGGATTCCAGTGTCCCCGTTCGCACATCCAGGCCAAAATTCTTGCGGCAGATCTGGGCGCGACTTTCGGAAACATCGATCCCCATCGCCTGCCAACCTTGTTTGATTGCCAGGATCATCAACAAACCATTCCCCGTCCCCACGTCCAACAACACGCCCGGCTGCGGATGGACAGCACAGATGCTCGCCAGAGAGTCCGTATACCGGCGCCAATGTTTCGGCTCGATGCTTTCCACGGCAATCTCACGCGGATTGGCATACTCGTTGACCAGTGGCGCCGCATTTTCGTACAGGTGCGACAAAACCGCTTCATCGAGTTTTGGACGGGGCTGCAAATAAATCAGCCCACAGCGGATGCAGCGCGCATAAATCGTTGGCCACGGCCAACCTTCGTGATCAAAAAATTCCGTCTCCGGACAGCCGCAAAACGCGCAGTCGACCGGCTGCCAGCGAACCTGCTGTTCTGCGATGGGAGTAACGCTCATGCCGGCGTAGCTTTAGCAGGTCTGGCGCGAACCCGTCAAGCCGGCGTCCTGAAAAGAAACCATTGGCTACCGGTGCCTGATCTGATTTAATAATTCTACCCATGAATCCGGCCGTCTCGTCGAATCTTAAACCATTGCCGCTGGCCGTTGCCATCGTCACGCTCAACGAGGAAAAGAATTTGCCCCGCTGCCTCGCCAGCGTGCGCGACCTTGCCGCCGAGATTGTGATCATCGACTCCGGATCGACCGACAAAACAGCCGCGATTGCTGCGGCCGCCGGCACGATCTTTGAAGTTCACCCTTGGCCGGGTTTTACCAAGCAGAAAAACCGCGCGTACCAGCGCTGTTCACAGCCGTGGATCCTCGGACTCGATGCCGACGAGGAAGTTTCACCGGAATTAGCTGCCAGCCTCCGCGCCGCGTTTGCCGCTGGTGAGCCGGCGGTGGCAGGTTTTACAGTGAACCGGCGGAATTGGTATCTGGGAGCTTGGATTTGGCACGCGTGGTACCCCGAGTGGCTGCTCCGGGTGACCCGGCAGGGCGCGGGCCAGTGGGCCGGCATTGAGCCGCATCCGGCGTTACACGTGACCGGTAAAACCGTCCGGCTGACGGGCGACCTGCTCCATTATCCCTTTCGCGATTTACAGGATCAAATCGACCGGTGGCTCCGGTATTCACACACCATGGCCGATCTGTACGCCAGCCAAGGCCGACGGTGCCGGTGGCATGATCTGGTGTTATCGCCGTGGGGCGCGTTTTTGAAGCGGCTCATCCTGAAGCAGGCGTGGCGCGACGGGTGGCGCGGCTGGTTGATTGCGTTTACGAATCTCTTTTATGTTTTCGCCAAGTACGCTTTCCTGTTGGAAAAGCATCTGACGACCGAGCTGAAAAAAGATTCTTAGCCCGCTTTGCCGAGGAATACCGCGCCAAAGGTAAATGCGTGCGTCGGGTATTTTTTGTCCAACACAAACCGTTCGCCCGTATCATGGAATTGGCCGTCGCCGCGGAGCGTGAGGCCGGTCGCGGCGACCAGTTCCCGAACTTCTTCCGGCGACCGGATCGCCCCTTCGACGGGCGCCGTGGTGCCGTAATCAAACGTCAACTCAAAGGTTCCCCCCGGCTTGAGCAGTTTTGCCAACCGCTCCAAAACCACCGATTGGAGTGCCTTCGGGATGTGCTCAATCACACAAAATGAAATGATGCGGTCAAACGTGCCCCAGTCCGCCGGCGCCGGCTGCGCCGTCAGGTCATGCGTCGAACCAACCAATGGCCAGCCCATTTGTTTCGCGACCCGATTGGTGTGGGCCGTCAAATCGGCATTGATGTCAAGGCTGCGAACTTCGCAGCCGAGTTTGGCGAGATAAAACAGCGGAATGGTCCCGCCGCCGCCCAGGTCGAGAACCCGGTGGCCGGGCTGGAAACCGCCGTACGCCAATCCACGCGCATATTCCCATTGTTTGTTCCAGCGAATCCGCCAGCGCCGTTTCAGCACGCCGTTGACGGCAAACGGGACGCCTTTCCACCATAGGCGCCGCGCAAACCCGGATAAATTCCCGGCGGCCTGTTTGACTTCCGGTAATTTGAGATCGGCTGGGCTGATGGTCTTGTTCAATTGTGTGTTCATGATTTCACCGGCGGCCGGGTCAGGCCGTCCTCACGAAATTGGATTCCGATTTCCTGTAAATATTGTTGGACGACCGGGTCATGGCTGATCTGTTGAATCACCGCCGGTGTGAGGAAGGTCTGCCACCGCACATCAAAAAAGGTCGTCTTCTTTTCGAGATTCCAATCGTAGCTCGGCTTCTGCGATCCGTGATGCTCGAAGTTCCAGTACTCCGGTTGCCCCGGCTCGTAGTCCAGCCCCAGCCATTTCATCACCCTCGTCAATTCGCCGGGGGTGTCATGACAGAGATCGTAGTACGTCAGCCGGTGCGTATCGAATTGATGCTGCGCAAGGAAGTTGGTAATTCGCTGATTTTGTTCGAGCCAGTTATAGGTCAGCAAAACTGTTTTCCCACCCCGCAAAATTGGTCCTGCCAATTCCGGATGGGCGCTGGTAATCCGCGCAAAGCGGCGGACCTGGCGGAGCCCCCGCTTGATTCCCGGAGCCTCCAGCAGCCAGCGGCGAACCAGGGCACGCGGATCGCGAATCAGGTGGATGAATTTTAAATCGTATTTCCCCTGATCCATGAAGCGCGTGACCCAGCCCTGGATGAGCTTCGAGTTATCCACCAGGACTTCGACCTGGGGATCCACCCGCGAAAAAATGATGTCGTAGAGCGAGTCCACGTTGTGGGGGCCGATGCCGCCCAGAATGGGGCAGGCGCCCTTCGTCTGGCAGGCTGAGCAGACCCATTGGATGCGGCGGCTGCCCCGCCGCGTCCCCAGTCGCTTGACTTCGCCAAGGTGGCGGACCCGCGAATGGCTCCCCAGCATCAGCGACAGGTAATGCGACCCCGCAAAATCGGTCGCTAAAATATAGACAATTGTTTTTTTCATGCGCTGCGCTGCGAGCCAAACCTAATCCATGCGACAGAGAGATTCCAATTTCCAGACCAACCCCGGACCACTGCCGAGGGTGAACAACATCCACCATTCAAAAAACTGGTGCCAAGGGGGAGAGTTGAACTCCCGACCAACCCCGAATGCTTTCGGGGCTGCTCTACGGCTGTTGCAATTGAAAAAGTGCAAGGCCCGGATTTTTCTTTGCCTTGAGCTGTCTTTCAACCTTTCGCGCTTCCTCAATTGTCTCAAAACAACGACTGGCCAGCAATTCAATTACCGCCCCTAAACGGCGCGTGGAATAGGTGTGACCACGCTGGTGTTGGACCAGCCGCTCTTCCAAGCGAATTGTAGAGCCAATGTAATGCCGCCCATTGGAACCACGCAACATATATACCCAACCATTCAAAAAACTGGTGCCAGGGGGGAGAGTTGAACTCCCGACCAAGGGCTTATGAGTCCCCTGCTCTACCACTGAGCTACCCTGGCACACCAAAATCACAAAACTGCTCCCAAACCCAACATCAACTGTCGAGTCTGAGCGAGAGGCGTAACATTAGCCGGGCTGCGAAAAAATTCAAGCCGCTTTACACCGGCGCTAATTTCCGTCCGATGCGGATCCTATGCCGAATCCACGTCAAGCGGTGCGGCAAGTGGGTGGCGGATTACCTGGCAAAATACCTGAGCAAAGAGGTTCGGGCGGGGTGTCTCAAGGGGAAACGGCTGTGGGCGACGTTTGGCGATGCCACGTGGACGCGGGTCAAAGACATTGTGGTCCGGAGTTGGCGATGAATACCGACGGTTGCGCCGGGGCGATGTGCGGAGGCTGCAAAGGTACTACTGGAGCATGGCGCGAATCTCAGTGGCGCCAACCTCCGATTTGCGGATCTCCGTGACGCAGACCTCAGTTACGCTGACCTCAACAATACGAACCATCGCAAAGCCAACCTCACTGGTGCGACCATCGGAATCAAGAAACTCGACTTCAAACACACCGGGGGTCAGGACCTCGACAACCGTTCCAACCTGACCCGCAACGAGTCCGGTGGAAGGTTTGTCCTCCAGCAAGGCGACCACATCAAGTGTTTTGACCGGCGTTTTCTGTATGCGTTAACGGAGCCCGAGCGTGCGCTGGGCCTCGGTCAGTGGGATAGTGCGTTTTTTGCCTTCGGCGCGTTTGGCCTTGCGCAACGTGGCCAAATCTTCCAGGTCGTCCAGCCGTTCCTGCAACGCGACAAATTCCGCGTAGGGCAGAATGGCAAACTGTTTTTTACCGTTCGTCTCCAAAATTTCAGCGTGTAGGGTCATTTTATTCCTTTCAACGATACACTTCGCGGCGGTGCAATACGCGGTACACTACCACGTTTGGCCCCTCGATTTCAAACAGGGCGCGATAATCGCCGACGCGCAGCCGGTATTCGGGCGTAAAATTGGTCAGTTTCTTCACGTCGCCAGTCAGATTGTTCTGCAATCCTTCGATTCGTGCCACGATCCGGTGCCGGTCGGCTTCCGGTAAATTCGCCAAGTCTTTCAATGCCCGTGGTTTGAATCCAATAGCGTAGTTCATCGGCTAGGTGTTACTGTCGCCGATTTGCGTCGGGCTGGCAAGAGCGACGTTGCGCAATTGGCCGGGCTTGGTAGCCCAGTTTGCGTAGCGCTGCGGCGAGATCATCGCCCGACAGGTCACGCGGCAGTTTCATACCGCCAAGAGTTCTTCACGGACAAAATGCAAACGGACAACCTTGGGCTGCTGGCCCTCTTCAAAATGACAGCGGACTGCGTCGCGGATATTGGTCTGCAATTCCGGTACGGTGTCGGCTTCGGTGAAGATGGATTCACCCAAGGCCCGGGCGGTGTAGCCACCCTCGGGGGCGTCTTCGACGAGAAAAATCAATTCCGTCATAGCGTTTGTACTGTCGCCGATTTGATGCAGGTGACGAATCGGGTAAGCGGGAGTGATTAGCTCCCGCTCCCCACACCACCGGACATGCGGGTCCGCATCCGGCGGTTCCGGAAGTCACCCCTTCGCCGCGTTAGGCGGGTAGTGAAAGGTGACCCAGAGGGTCTTGATGGAAACTAATCCTTGCTCCGCCAGCCATTGGTTGGTCATCCCCGACTGCGTGGCCAGTGTCTTCGATCCCGCGACTGCGGGACCAGTATGTTGCGACCAAGACACCGTGGTCGCGTCTCGTCGGACTCGGCTTTCCGACTCAACCCCGCCTGGATCGCCGTCCGTAGGGACGTGCCCAGTTTGAGCAGTTCCCGCACGCGCCTGCGACACCACCGCCATTGTTTCCAATAGCAGCAGCGGACACGACGGCGCAGCCAGCTTTCCAGTTCGGGAATCGGTCGGTAGTACTCGCTCAGGGCATAATAAGGACGTGAACTATCCCTGCACAACCGCTTCATTTACCCGACCTGCGTATTTCGGTGAAGGTTGCCACTGATTCCGGTTCAAGGTTGCCACTCATCGGAGCGCAGCGACGCTGACGATTCTGTTCATATAAAAGTGGCAACCATCTGTCAAGGTTGTGTTCGTTGGTTCC
>Ga0209083_1001304_pt1 | contig 29334 bp, 38 predicted proteins | sample AM7aDNAmetaG_FD_184132 | JGI IMG/M metagenome (GOLD analysis project Ga0209083, IMG submission 184132) | Freshwater microbial communities from Finland to study Microbial Dark Matter (Phase II) - AM7a DNA metaG (SPAdes) (version 3) | ecosystem: Environmental > Aquatic > Freshwater > Lake ...
TGTATACACTACCATTAGCAATAGCATCAATACCAGATGCAACTATTGCAGTAACCTTTTCTGCCTCTGCAATTAAAGTTCGTTTGTATACACTACCATTAGCAATAGCATCAATACCAGATGCAACTATTGCAGTAACCTTTTCTGCCTCTGCAATTAAAGTTCGTTTGTATACACTACCATTAGCAATAGCATCAATACCAGATGCAACTATTGCAGTAACCTTTTCTGCCTCTGCAATTAAAGTTCGTTTGTATACACTACCATTAGCAATAGCATCAATACCAGATGCAACCACCTGTTCAAGCTTCAACAGTTCATTATCAGTCGTCCCCAGTAAAGTCTGGATTTTATGGTTCGTATCTGCGCCAACAGCAGCACCAATATCATTAGCAGCACTTGCACCAGCCACACTAAGGTTGTTTACAATTATATTACTCATATTGCACCTCTCAGAAGAAGAATAAGTTCTTCCCAGTTATAGCATGATAAGCACGTTCCGCCACTAAAGTCAATACAACGCCCCGCCACACCCAAAGCTCAAGGTTTTTTTGCCCCAAGATCAATGCCGTATCTTTTTGCAAATTCTTCAAGTCGTTTGGTAAGGTTTGCATAGTCAACTGCATCGAGTCCAAGATTATTTTGGATTGTTCCGATATCGCCCGTACCTGCTGAAAGTCGCTTGTCAATCCCGGCAACGAGTCCCCTAAGTTTTGCAAAATCGGCATTATATTGCTCAAGTCGCTTGTCAATCCTGTCCATGTAAACAGTAGACTTGCCATAGTTGTCATTGAGTTGCCGTTGCGCTTCTGTAATTGCGCTAATGTCTGTGCGAATAACTGCAAAGTCTCGCTCAAGTAAGCGTCGTTCGACTGAACCATTAACGGAGAAGCCGATGCTGATTGCTGCGAGTACGCAGGCAGTGAGAGGCAACCAACGAGCGCGAACAAAATCAAATATCTTTTTCCACACAATCTTTCTTCTCCTTATCTTCAACCAAACCATGATTGAAGAATTTACCCTTGACACCGTTATCCGCCACAGACAAACCTATGAAACCCACGGAGATTACCTGTATGGCAGTTATAATCTGAGGGGCTATCGCAGCTATCAATACATGCAACGTGGTATCGTCAAACAATAGTGTAACTATATATATAAGCAACAAAGTAATGAGGGAAAGCAAGAAAGCGTTCCCCTTAGTCACCATGAACGGCTTACCACCGACCTTCATACAAACCCCCTTAAATATACGATGCGTAACATGCAACCTACAAATAAACGAAAGCATACCCATAGACACTATGCCTACCATAACCATGTTTGGCAACACGACAAATATATGTGGCAGGAATATGAAGCCTCCTACTAGCTTCCTGCAGGCCACATATGTCTTGTGATATTCCTGTTCGCAAATCTGTACAATGTATCCATTTACTACGAGGGTTGTTTTCCCCTAACTTACCTTTCATGGGATTATTATCCCCTCGCTTAGAAGCACTCTTTTTTATCTGCCTTATAATACGTGGTTTCTTAGTCCCCGTACTACGGACAAACTGATCCTTCGATATATCAGGATAAGCCTTAGCCTTGGCGACATCTATAAGTCTTTGCATAGGCCACAGCACACCCTTTTTAGCTTCTGACAATTTTCTGCGGTGCTCGGGCGTATGTTTTATACCTGTACGTGATTTACTCAGAGCTGAATTACGCCGCAGTTTGGTTTCGTCCGTAGCAGTAGCCCACCATGATCTCATTGCGGCATTCAGGGTATTGACCACCAATTGCTTCTGTTCGGGGCTATACCTTTCCCATTGCTGTGAAGATTTGAAAGATAACTTTTTGTTTATTGCTTGCCTTTCTTCTGGGGTTTTACCAGCGAAATTATTACCATTGGAACCCCCAGAAGCACAATTGTAACCATGCTTGTGGCATAAAGCACCGTACTTTTCTATGTAGAAAACTTCTTTCTGGTTTAACTCTTCCCGCGAAAAGGCATAGTCACAAACTTCCCAACTAAAAGCATCCTCTCCGTATTTCCGAATAGCTCTATAGAGATGCAGATCATAACGTAAAGCCTTTGCATCTTTCAAATGCTGTCTTTTGCGTACATCAAGCCCCTGAATAGTTTGCCCCACATAGCGTTTACCATTAACCAAATTTGTAATGGCGTATATAATTCCATAAGGGGCACCAGTATTCATTTTTATTCCCCATTCCTCAATTTAGCATATTCTAGGGCATCATCTAAACAGGGGAACGGAATCATCCTATGTTGTGTAGCATCAATTACAATTGCACCATCCTTATCTGCAGTGAAATAACTAAAACCTCGTTTTGCATAACCATCATTTTGTTTCAATGTACCCAGCACCATAAAGATTTGATACATGCCCCGTTCAAATGCAACCTCCATAGCAGGTATATGATAGTGCCCTTCAATGTAAATGTCTGCGTCGGATATTTCCTTTCTGGCTAATTGCTTTAATCCATGCGTCAAGTTCATTGTTGAATGCTGCGGTGTTTTGTGTGTGGCGACCATCTTGTATACTTGATCATTGAGTTTCAAAGTACACACGCCAATACCATTGAAATAAATCATACGCCTGTTCAGGAGCGTCTTCCCGGCATTCTTGCCAGAAACTCTCTCCTCAAAAGCCCCATGGTTCCCCCACGAAGCAAATAGCATTTTATCCATGACTTCTGCCAACCACGATTCCAAGAAAATATCCTGCTCTTCAGGACTCATTATTTGCTGCAGTACAGCCAATTGATTCTTGAAGGATACAAAGTTGTCGGTTTCATCCCCTATCAAACTGCCATACAAATAAGGAATTTCTAAAAATAAATCTGTAAACTTCATAAAGGATTCATAATTTGTCCCTATCGACCCCAAGTGAAAATCAGACATAGGCTTGTACACTATACAAGGATATGTAGTTGACAATTCAATTGTAGCTTTATCTTGCGACCACGAAGCTTTTTCATGTAGTGCTTGGTGGTTCTGCAACATAGCACTCCATTTCCGCCAATCCACAAAACCTGTTTTCTTTGTACTCGCCACAACAGCAATTTTACTGCATTGTTTGAAAACCCGGAAATAACGATGCAATGTTTCATATGTAAGCATATACTCTTTTAGAGTTTCTTCCTCGCTGTGTATTTTTGAAAATGCAACTATCTCTGCAATGCGTTCTTTACCTGTGGGCATCATAACTCCTTATGCAACTTCCAGTGTCACCGCTTCTGTACATAGTTTCGTCTCAATTATATATGCTAAGGCAATCACTTGTCTTGAAGTGTTATTCCCCACTCTCCCACAACCCAAGGTAGTACGAGAAAATTCACTCCAATGCAAATCATAACCAGAATCGTCCACCAATACAGTCAATCCATGATCATAGCCCCCTTTATCATCCAACGCCCATAACTGAACAAGCTGGTGGGCATCTGTCTTGATCTTAACTGGGGCAAATTCTGGATCGTTCGTGTATTCTATCTGAGTGATATTCCACTTTCCTTTGGGGAAAGGTCTAGGCATGTATGGGCCAGCATAAATCCCGCGAACTATCGCTTTCACCACTTCTTTTGGATCGTGTAATTTCCGCTGACCATTCAATTCGTTGCGTATTTTATTGGTAACCAGAAAGGGAATATCATTGACAATGAGTATATCCTTATCTTGCTGCCAAAGTAAATTCATACAATCTTCCCAACGAACACACCCGCCAATGTAATCAATGCAACAAAAATGGTCACCAAATTCGTGCGACGAGCCTTCTTCATGTCATTTGCCATAGCCAACATTGTTAGTTGGAATTGTTTCTCCAATGCCATGTTAGCCTCCTTCTCTTTCTCTTTTTTATCTAATTCAGCCCGTAACGTCGCAACCAATTCGGCACCATAACAAGTGTCTCTACGTCCTTTATACATGTATTCCTGAAAATTCCTAGTGAAATCAGCAACGGATTCAGAAAGATTTTTCATATCCCCCCGCACCCCATTCCGACCCCTATCCCCAATCAAAATAAACTCAATACGCTTTATTTCTTGATTCATTGTAGTGAATTGATCATTATTACTTTTGCGATCCTGTTGAACTTGAGATTCCAGTGCTTGCACAGCTTCTTCGCAATCCATGTGGCACCTCTTCTATGTAAACGTTTTACCTTATTTTAGTGCTTTATTGCACAAATCGGGCCTCATAAAACAGGGTATTATACCCACAAAACCCTGTAAAAGTCAATCCAAGACGATCATGAATGATGTTTTTCCTTCTTCTCATGCTTGCCTGCTTCGCTCATAGCTATGGCAATTGCTTGCTTCCGAGGCTTCCCTTCATGAACAAGTTTGGAAATGTTTTTACTCACGGTCTTTTCACTCTTACCTTTGGATAATGACATAATGGCCTCCTGTCTATTATCACATAGATACTGAAATGCGTCTTGATGTTCTTACCCCGCTAGTCGCTACCACAGTCAATAAAGTAATAGCATCTGTTATGCTGATCCCATAAAACGATATAGTGTTGCTTGCAGATCGCGCTATTTGAGACACGTTCACCAAATTATTCCCATTATACTGTCCCGTAGCCATCCTAACATCCCCAACATCAGGTAGATGCGTCGCAAAAAAAGCAAATATTTGGTCTTCCGTATATGTCCCATGTAGATTTGAAGGTAGTATACCATGCTTATGATATATCTCCTCACCGACAACAATACCATTTCTGAAATATTGGTATCCATAATGGTTTGTGTACGAAGAAACCACAGAGAATTGTATTTTGTGTTCTGTAATATACGTACTTAAAGTCGCGGCAGGTATCGCATAACTCCCACTTGTGTTGTTGATAAGATCAATATTCCAATCATTCATACCAGCCGTAACACCTATAGTGTAGTGGACATATCCACTATTATCTGTCCAACGATCCAACCACCCTGTTAGATGTGTGTGTTCCCCGGGAAACGGGTATACAAATTCTGTCATTTCTGGTTGTCTGGCAACAGCATAAATTCGCAAATCTGTCGGCCCCGGAGAGGTTATAGGATAACTTGTGAATAATCCAAGCATGGTATCTAATTTTGTTTTTATACCAGAAGCTGTTTCCGTACTCAAATCAATATCATATGTCGTCCCAGTTTGAGCTTTCCACAATGTCAAATTAGGTATTTCTATATCTGTATGGAATACTCCGAAACGAGATACAATTTCACCTGTAAGAGTCGCATCTGTAAGTTCTGCCTTAGTTGCCTTAAATAATCCATTAGCTCCCTGCCAATAACCCAATCCAGAGGTGTTATTATCTGAACCGTCTTCGTTATATCTATCACCACCATATATTGCCGCACCCACTTTAATATATTCAGCCATTAAAGAATTTATGAACGCTAAATTGGCCCCCAAAGTTTCAATATAAGTAACCCCAGTACCCACATAAGCTTGTATTTTTTCAGAAGGGGTGCCCGAAGTGGGGAAATTATTATTTGCAAGAGCTGTCACATCTGCCCAAGCTTGCGCAATCATATATGATTCGGGCGGGTATTGTTTTGTCCACGTACTCTCCACCATCTTATATATACCACACTGACCACTTATAGTAGCGTAAGCAACTACGGTATCCCCAACATTTCCCGCAGTAACATCCAAATCAGCATATGCTACGGGATTCCTATACACAGGGGCATACACGGGAATCTGCATAATAACATGTTCTGCCACACCCTGACGAATTTTAGTAACGGTACACCGTAAAGTGCGGGAAGTATAATTATTCTTGCTAAAAGTAAACTCTAAATACCCCACATCTGTATCAATCCTAGTAATTGTATACGTGCTACCTATCAAAGTACCAGCCACATTTGATCCTATCACATCAATCACCCAATTACTCGTATCATTCGCGCCATTCAATAATACTTGGGCGGTAATAAAAGCATCGGTCAAGATAGGATTGTTTCCATCATAATCTGATCGCACGCTGATAGCATACTTGTCCAACCCTATAGACACCACATCCGGGGTGGTGTCAGACATTGTTTTAGTAACCCCCGTACTTATTATAGATGCATAATTTATACTGTATCCCTTGCATCGATAAGTATAGTATCTTGTTTGTTCATCGTATATTTTCTGAACAACTATACACAAACAATCAATTATATCCCCAGCTTGTATCTGGATGAATGTTCCCAAAGCTACATCAACATCACTCTTAATTGTGTAGTAACTACCACCAACAGAATGTTCCGCCATTAAACCCTTGGCAAATAAAGACGCTGATTCATTTGTATACAAATAGGCACTTTTATACTCGTCTATTTTCTTTGTCCCACTAACTGTTGTAACGACGATTTTTGAATCCGAGTCTTTGTACAGCACCGTACCACGAATATTCGCATAGTATATATAATGTCCTGAAGCCGTCACATCCTGATTCTGCCACAATAATTGGGCTTTACGATTATAGTACTCTCCCGAGACAAGCGTTAAACCTGAGTAACTGGCTTCCAGCGCCCAATCAGAAGTGGCGACAATTGCGCTATAGTTGGATTTGAAAATACCCAGTGCTGTACGTGTATCGAAATCAAGTTTGTCCACGATACCCTTATTGGTCAACGCCTTAATTCCGTTTTCCGTATATTCCTGAAACACCACAGTACGCGCTGCGGTTTCGTCGTCAATAACATTGGCTTCTATGGGATAGTAGTATCCTGACGGCACCCAATAACCAAGATATGTCCCATCAGAATTATAAGGCAAATTTTCCCGATAAAGGAGAACCCCCGACATTGTAGACAAATGATTATAAATGACTCGGACTCCCTCATAAACAGGGAGTACCTCTTCGGTTTCAACACCGATCAAACAATTGGTGTCATCGAAAACCTGTGTGGGTGTTGCAGAAACATCCAGCCATTTGATGGGGGAAATTTTGTCCTCATTATTCATATGCAGACAATACCCATTCTCATACAGAAGAGTGTCCAACTGAGCAAGAATGGAAGAGGATGAGAAGTTATTGGAGAACCCAGAAAACGTAGTCAAGATAGAAACCGTATCATCAACATCTGCGTCAGTCTTCCCAGCCAAATATGCCAACTGGTGTACCAACGACAATGCTTTGTTCGCAGGATTCATAATATAACAATCACGGAGTACAAATTCTGTGGGATCGGTGTCTTTATCGAAATCAACATCTAAATCTTTTATTGAATCGGTAGCTTCCACAGCTACTTGCAAAGAGGATATTTTGCCATCAAACGAATATTTCGGACGCTCAACTATCTTTCCTTGGAACATTTGGGTGGTATCGTTCATGATTTTGACTTTTAAATTAGAAGTAACCACCATTCTATCGAAATTGGAAACCCACGATCCATTTCCTACATACAACTTTTTCCACGTAAGATTGACCCGGGCATCCCATATAAAACCTAACCCAGTATATGTTTCGGGATTGTTTACTATGAAAGTAGCGATGGATTCCCCACCAGCCAATGCAGATACTCCAATAACTTCGAAAGAATTGTCGGCTTTCTCCCCAACCAACGCCACTTGTGTGGTTCCTGTTGCCACAGCTTTAAGCCGAATCATGTATTCCTGATTACCTGAAATAGTGACAAAATCCCGTTTATAAACACCACCTCGTAAGGACGTAGCTATGGATTCCGACAAAGTTTGTGTCCAACCATCTTCAGTAGCCCAATCGTCAATATAGTAATATTGGCCTGCAGGATCATCAGGGATTTCGGGCATGTCTTGCACAAAAACTGTGAAATTAGCCACATTTTGCGCATAGCGATATGTATCAGAACACATGCGTTCAGTGATCACTATATCATCGCGTACATACGTTGTCGCGTCTTCCCATCCCAACCCATAATCGAAGTATATCTTTCGACTCATGTTACATACCCCCGCACTTTCCGCTTTTGCAGATTCTTATGTATGGTATCAGCCAAATCATTCTCAGAAGTCACACTACCGTACACGTTAATGATGATCGGTTGCGCAGTACCTCCTGTAGCCCCATTACCACTCATGACCAAATCTCCGCTTCTCAACGAATCTGCAAATGTCTTAGGAACAACAATCTCTCCCTTATGGAGATTAGCTGGCATATCTGAAGGTATGTTTCCAGCACCGATAGCAAGTCCAGGGCTGCCCTCCCCCCAACCCCCAGGACTCTCAAAACCCGTATAAGGAGTAGCCTCCGAAGTAGGAGGTGCCGTGGGCGTCGCAGTGCCCATTGCCGACAAAATACTGTCTATCTGACCCTGTATATTCTGCAAAGCTAATGTGGCCGCAGAATCATTCATCACCAATCCGAACGAAGTAAGTATAGCTTGCTTCTGTGCATCAGTATAGGCTATCACAGCCCCCGTGGTCTTGTCAATGATGCCTTGAGTCAAGGAATCCTGCAAAGCCACCAATGTTTGAATACGTGTAGCCAAGTCAGAAACACTTGTCAAAGCCTTGTCTGCTGCGGAAACCAACTTATCCTGCCCGGGAATCTGTGCGTTGGCTTCCTTAACCTTCGCCGCATATTCCGTAGCATTGATCAACCCCGCCTCATACATATCCTTGTATGTGGTCAGTTGCTTATCAACCTCTTCCTTTAATTTGGCATTGAGATATGCAATAGTGTCCGTCAGCGAACTCTGCCCCGTCGCCAATGTCTTAGCGTTTTCTGTAACCTGTTTCACAGTCTGCAGGTGATCAATGTATGCCAGATTCATGAACGGCAACAGATTGATAATCTTGAACAACCCATTGATCAGGTCTATGATGCCATTACCAACAGGAACAAACACAGAATCGTGTAACCAATTAAACACCACACCAATTAAGCGAATTGCAGGAAGTAACAAGGAACCCATTATTTGCCCCGTCTGAGTAAGGATATCCACTAACGGTTTCAAAGCGCCATTAAGCGCGGGGCCAACTACAGACATAACTCCCTGCAACATGGTACTCATGGGATTCATCAGCTTATTCACGTTGTCCACAGCAGCGATCAATCCTGCAAAAGAATTCACAGACGGGCCGATAGAAGCCAACAACCCTTGAAGAGTGGACACCCCCCCACCACCTTCAGCTTTACTTGCCGTAGCTGCGGCAAAACGACCTACTTCAGTACCCTTCATAGCATACTTGGCGACATCAGCAAAAGTTCCCAACTGAGCATCTGCCGCAGCAACACCCGCCCCGAAACTTTGCAAACTAGCCGAAGTCTGAGTCTGTACACTTACCTGAGTTTGTAATTGCTGAGTGTATTCCTGAATGGCCCCGGTCAAAACATCACTATACTTAAGTAATGCCGACTCGCCATAGGATTGGGTAGAACCGTTGGATGGAAGTCCCGCATTGAAACTTGCTTGCGCTGACGGTTCCCAAGCAGCCCCTTCACCATATCCACGCATATTCTTTAGAACATGGTTTGGAACAACCGTTTCCCCACCTTGCATGTACACAAGTTCCGGGCCTTTTTCACCAACCAGAGCAACACCTTTCTTCGCACCTTGTGTTCCAGAAACGTAACCACCAATTTGTGCATACTTTTCCAAAACTTGCCCAACATAGGAAGCAGGATTTGTAACATACGCATCCAAGGCAAGACCAGCAACACCCAATTTACTTCTGGCCGTCAATAAAGCTTCCAACGTCCCGGGAACCGAAGCCTCCATTCTGGCGAACATGGGAGCCTTGTCCTTATATTGCTTCGCAAATTTTGCATATATTGGGGACGATATGACATTGTTAAGAGGTTGAGTTTGCGCCGAAACGAACGTGCTTCCGAAAATACTGTCCAACAATCCCTGCGGTTTCTGTAAAGCCTTCACTGCCCCAAGTAAAGCACCCTTTGACCAATTACCAACTGTGGACAAAAGACCAATACCCCACTGCACGGGTTTCGTGAACATAGCCAATTTGGTGCCCAAATGTCCCGCAATATCATACGTGTTCAGCCGACCCAAAAGCGCCGCCACATCATTTTCTGTGGAAGCGTTCTTCAAGAAATTGATGATGTCGGAATTAGAAAGAGCCGAGGCACCTACCGTACCATCTTCATATCCCTGAATATGCTTCAGAGCATAATTGGGAATGACTGTCTCCCCCCCGCGCATGTATACAAGTTCTGGGCCTTTCTCTCCTACAAGTGCAACACCCTTCTTAGCCCCCTGTGTTCCTGAAGCATACCCGGACATACCTAATGCCGTAGCAGCCTTCAGAGTCAGCTTGCTCCAATAAGCCTCGTTCCCCGATCCTTCAAGGAACTGTTTCGCCTTGGTCAACGCTATCTGGTCTTGCAAATTTTTCCGTTCCAAATCACCAGTCTTCACAGCCCAGTTATATTGTTGCTGGGCACCCGCCGACTGCTCATTGTTCAGGTCTATGGCAACTTGTATCTGTGCAAGCTTGGCATTCAACTCCAAATCAAACAACGCCAGCTTGTTCTCTTCAATCGCGTATTCATCTTGACTCAATACCAACTTGGCGTATTCCAATGCATAGGTCTTTAAAGCAGCCAGATTTTCACGTTTCACCGTATCATTGATTTTTGCTATGTTGAAATTATATATCTGTTCCAACAACTTCTTGTAGGCATCTATCTGCTCTTTAGTAAGAGGCGCTCCAAACAAAGCCTTGCCCATGTCTTTTTCTATTGCGTCTATAGTTGTCTTGTATTCGGCAGTGAGTTTTTGCAATTCAGAAGGATTGAATCCAAGCAAGGAATTTGTAGTAATCTGATCCTGCAATTTCAGCATAGCATCTTGATACTTCTCAATAGCCTTAGTTAAATCGGCAAGCGCTTGTTTTTCCTTATCAATCCGGGCTAATTCAGTAACAATCGCCTTTAGGCGATCCACCAACACATCATAGGCACCCGTGTCTCTCGGGCTTATATCCTTATCTAACATCTCATTATACAACCCAATCTCTTTGTCCATTTCCTTTTCCAATGCTTGACGATTCGAATCATCAGTCCATTTTTGCCCAATAGCAGTCGCAAGCTTTTTATCGGACACCATCTTCTTCTCGAAACTATCAATATACAGTCGGGCAGCATCCTTGCCCATGACATCGTATCCAGAAATATACTGATAAGGAACCATTATACCACTTGCATTACGATACTGAGCTTCTTTATAAAGAGCCGTGCTAAACGCTGCGGCGTCCAATCCAGCATACTCAGTGAAAATATTCATCAAGTCGGTAGGGGACGCATTAGGAACCTTTACCCCTTCTGCCTTGGTTCTAGCCGCATACATATCCATATACTCTTGAGCCTTCCTAAGAGTACCAGTAAGTTTAGCGGAGAATGTCTTCGAATCTTCCAACATAGTCAAAACAGCGTCAGCTTCCAGATCGTACTTCTTAGCCACCGACTGCACAAAACTCATATACACCGCTGTTGTTTGCATTCCGACATCTTGCATTTTGGCAGTTGCCTTACCTTGCAAAACATCCTCAATACTGACGCCACTATATTTGAAAGTCTTCTCCGCTTCCTTAACTACTGTACCTTGGGCCACGGCACGATCAGTTTTAATCAACTCCATCTTCTTTCGGTTTGCTTCATCAAATCCCTTGATTATCACAGGTACCAACGCCACAATTGCAGTAAGCGCCAACAACAAAGGATTAGACGCAATAGAAACAAACAAAGCTTTCAAGGATGTCGCTAAAGTAGCCGCAGAGAAAGTCGCCACTGTCATGGAAGTTCCAGCCAATAACGCCGCCTGAGATGCAGCCGCAAAAGTTGCCGCTAACACACCCACAGAGTTTTTCAACAAATTGAATATGGGAACCGCAATCTTATATGTCAACATAATCGACAGAATAATCTGAAGCGGTATGCGCCACGCAATAAGGAATTGCGCAACCCCAATCAAAGCCTCAACCAACAACCCCAAATTCTGAGCCATAGACTGCACAAACTGTGCAAATGCAGGGGAGGAAACCATGAGGATCAATTCATCGACCACTCTCTTCACATTATCGAATACACGACCCAGCAATTCCCCACCAAATTTCTGCATAATATCATTAAGCATGGACATCTTTCCTTCAAGGGTGCCCATCCACTTTTCGAGCATCCCATCAAAACGTCCACCAGAACTTGTCATGTTAATGAATGCTTTTTCAACTTCGGCAAAACCAATTCGTCCGTCAGCAGCCAACTTCTGAATCTTGGTGCTGCTAACCCCCATCACCTTCGCCAATTCCTCATAAATAGGAATACCGCGCATACCGAACTGCATCAAGTCTCTGCTGTATGCGCGACCCTGAGAGCGCAGAGTACCATACACATAAGCCATATCCTGCATCGAAGAACCAACAGCCTTTCCAACCGTACCCAGCAATTCCATGGTATCCACCAATTCACTGGCTTGGAAACCATAAGCCATCAATTGCTTGGAAGCTTCCGCAGTCTCTCGGAAAGTCAAAGGACTCTTAACAGCGAAATCATACATGTCCTGCATGAGATTCTTAGCACCAGTGGCACTATTCATCATGACTGTAAATGCCGTAGTGCTTTCTTCCACGAATTTATTGAATCCCATACCCGTTTCAACAATATTCCGTATCATAGACACAACAGCGAACAAACCCAAATATTGGCGAACAATGAATCCTAACTGCGCCCCCAAATTGGTATAATGCTGGAACATGCGTGAAGCATTGGACTGCTCCAATTCAGAGGAGCGACGGGTGACTTCTTCCGCTTGTTTTTTTGCAGCGTTTACCTTCGCTTCTGCATTGATACGTGTACGGGCGGTTTTCTCTGTTTCTTCCGCATAGAGTAATTCAGCTAACCGCATCTTCTCAGCGTTAGTGGTGCCTTGGGCATTCATCAAGTTTTGAATGACTGCTGTTCTTGCCAAGGCTGCCTGTTTTTCGTTTTCCGATATCAAGAACATAGCTGTCCACTTGGTTTCTTGCATGGACTTGGCATTCTCAGCGCTAATGACAGAAGCAATAGCTTGGGATTCCATAGCCATCGCTTTCTGTACTTCTGCGGTGTATTTCTGAAGAACATCACTGTGGCGTAACTGCGCCAGAGACAGTTTATTTGTGGACTCTACATTACGAGCGTTTTGCAGGGCAAGTTTAGCTTCGCTCAACTGCACCTGATCCACTGTCTTAGCATGGGAAGCCATCACAGCTTGGGCACTATTGAAACTAGCGGCCATCTTGTCGAGAGCCGGGGCAATATTGCCTATAATCGCTTGAACCTTATCCGTCTGTCCTGCGAGGGTACTGATGAACTTATTGGTAGCAGATTGGCATTCCTGAATACCTTTAAGATAAGCGGCATTGTCGGCTATAAATCGTACAATTACTTGTTCAGCAACAGACTCACCAGCCATACTATGCCCCCTGTCTCAAATGTTCAAGCCCATTCCCTCCGGTACTCGGTTTAGGTTGTCCTGCAGTCGCATGTTCATTTTCGATTTCTCGTTGTTCCATTTCCAAAGCTGTGATTGCTTCCATACAACAGGCGTCTTCGGTAGCCCACCCATTGGAACCATGTGGCAAACCCCACAACTTCACTGTCTGGAACACATTCAGATAGTATATGAATATAGGATCATTCACGTAACCTTTGACCTGATCGCGGGTTACGTGAACAATCTCTTCGTCCTTGCCTTCCCCGAATTTACGCGAATAAACAATGACGCCACCCTTCTCTTTTCGGTACTTATCCTTGTGCCTACCATCAGCTAAAAGACGATAGGCTATTCGGAGTTTTTTTCGTTCACCTTTGCATTCAGCAACCCTTGGAAGTAGGTGTAAATCTCGTCGATCAAACCATCGTACTCCGTAGGAGCCGAGAACAGGTCATCAACCGACTTGACCTTGATCACATGATCCTTCTGGTCGTCCAGCTGGTAACCTATATTGATGAGGCCGGAATCCAGAATGAAAGCACTCAACATCGCTTTGCGATCCACAGACATAGTTCCCGTAACATGACCATCAGCCCCGTAGGAGAACGTGCGAGGATACAGCTTTTCCTTGATTTCAATCGTAGCGGCCTTGTGCAGAATCTTGATCTGTTCAGCCGCAGGGGCCTTGTCGTTTCCGTTGAACTTGGGAATGAATTCCCTCTTCGTAGCAATCGTCAATACCATGATAATCTCCTTTATAAAAGATGAGATATAACCGAACCCCCAGCAATCGTTGGGGGTTCGGTAAAATCAGGATTAGGCGTTATCCTTGAAGTACACCATCGGATCGTTACCCACGAAGCGGACACCCGATTCGTAAGCCTGCGCATCACCGATAGCCGCACCAAGGTTGTAACCATACAGGTCGATCTGGCCGAACAGGAACACCTGAGTCTCGCCAGAAGTCGCGCTGTCATTCATGAAGAACTGCCCATAGAGAGCCGTTTCGGACAGAGCATTGAACGTGGGCACATACGCCGAAGTCATCGCTACCGTGCGCAGGAACCTATTCAGGAAGGAACCAGTCTTGCGCATTTCGCTGATCGTGTTGTTGCCCTTGATTGTACCCGTCAGATCGATCTTGCCCTTGCGATACTTCTTCACGTTATCGCTCAAGGTCGTGACTTCAACTTCAGCACCGGAGAACTGGCAGTTGAATTCCGTGCAGTCGGAGACGAGCGTGGCGGTGCCCAAGGCAGCGGAGTTAGTGGCACTGAAAGCCTGACCATTGCCGATAACCAAGTCACCAGCCGTATAACCAGCAGGGAAAACAGCCACACCAGAAACAGTGGCGATCTTGTACCAAGAACCGGAAACAGCATTACCCGTAACAAGGGCAGCGCCAAAAGCCATCGACCAAATACTTCCATCAGCACCAATCAGTCTATCAACCACAGCCATATTAAGCCTCCTTACCTTCTATCATATTGATTCTACAAAACGCATACTCGCGGTAAAACTGTACTTATGAATTCCGCCGACTCCATAAGACAAACCTACCGAACCGCACACAACATCCAAATCCGTCACATCGTACATTGATCCTCGCAAAAAGTCAAGTACGCGCAATGCTTTATCAGCTATCACCCTTCCTTGTTTCTTCTGATCTGGGCCTGCGTTTACTGTGATTTTTATCCTATTATTTTGCAACACTTTATGTTTCGCAATTTTATTTCTAACCCCGGGAAATATATCAATGACCACATACGGCATCTTGGCGGTTTGGGAAATTACCCCACCCAAATAAATCCCAGAAGCGGGGATTACCGCTATCAATCCAGAAGCTGTTTGCATGTAGTTCAACAAATCCCCGTCTAACATATCTGTCTCCTATATAGCCAATGACGCCCAGAAATTCTGTTCCTTCACCAATAACACTGACAACCCCATTTTCTGAATCTCATCCACTGAAGTAAGGGCAAACGGTGCGGCCTCTGTTCCGTGTTCCCTGATCTTAGCCAACAATCTGGAAAAGCGCCACATATTTACAAAGTTTCCGTAACTATCCATCGCATCAGGATCAAAATTCAGAACAATCCTGCACCACTCTTTCAAATTCTCTATGAAGTATTCCGTCTTATAATCGGTAAGATGTGCCCCTGATCCCAGTTCCCTATAGACAGCATATTCCAGTGCCGATCCCATATCCACAATACCAGCCATAGGAGGGCTGGCTATTTCAGAAACATCTGCCCCGGATTCCCCGGAAATACTATCCATCGCGCCACGATCTTTGAATGTCGCCCACATAATGGAATTGGTCAAGTCACCACTGAAATCATGAGGCTCCGTTTTCTCCCGCATAATCCGCACACCACGACGACCTATCTCCCTCAATGCCGTATCAATATGTACGGAAATCATATCAGGAGTCAATTTAAGAAATCTTCCTGTTACCTTAACTTTTGCACCGACATTCATGATACCATCTCAAACTGTGTTCTTTCCAGAACAGCTTCAACATGGGGGAAATCGCCCTTGTACACTTCGGGCTGTCCCAAAATCTTTCTTTGAATCCCATCGACATCAACAACTGCGTCCCCACCGCGCAAAACCAATTTGTAATCAATAGGGCTATACAAACGGTCTGAAGCTGTACTGAAAGTCTGCTGATTCCTCAAAGAATCAAAAGAACTGACAGGTTCCACACGACCTGCGACATCCTGAATATATTTCCAAATTCCATCCATGTAACCATCATTTCTTTCTACATAGGATTTATCTCCAACATACACATACGAAACTAAACCAGAAACCCCCGTACTGAAGATGATCCCTAAGCCAGTGTAAAACTTTGTACCCCTCAATGAATAGGAAATCGTGTTCAATCCAGAAACCGCCACGAAAGTTTCTAATGGACAATACACTCCCGTCTCATCTTCCGCACAAAGTATTAACGAAGAATCCCCTGAAAGGTTGATGCCTATTTCAATATTCGCATTACATTCTCTGAAGAAATCAGATTGGTATATGCCCCCACTTGTGGATATGCCTTCATATCCGACAGTCAATGACCATCCAGAATCCGTAGCCCATGTGTCTTCTAGATATATGTTTGTGGGAGGTGTGAAACGCCACAATGCCAAGGTTTCTTGCTGTTCTTCAAAAAGCATATCAACCACCTAAACATTGATCATAAATATCCAACGCAGAAACCGCAACGCCCGGGCGAGTGTGTATCAGATCATACAACTGTGCCCCATAGGAGGTTGTCTGCAATTCACTCTGCAGTTTGCCAAACCCACCAAAGGACTGACTCAATCGTCCTTCGACTTTCTGGGTCACAAATCCACTGGCACCACCACGCTTTGCATTCACAGTATACTGATGGGCAGCACGTAAGGCGATTGCCAGTGAATAATTGGCCCCGAAGTACCCGGAAGAAGTTAGACTGGTAGCCAACTCAATATAGACTGAGTATCCAGAAGTTGCTACAAGAGAAGGGCATATCACAGCCAAAATTTCTTCCGGGGTACTCATATTACTTTACCGCCTTCGAAACCTTATCCAAGGTTCCAACCAACTGCATCTTGTGCTGATCAGCATTCCCCTTGTCTACGTCAACCAATTGCTTCATGATAGCAATCCGTATGTCTTGGCGCGTATCTTCTTCCAGCAACTTCTCAAGAGTGGGCACATGGAAGGTGTTCTTCACCAACTCCAAGGCTTTCGCACGGTTAAGGTTCATCAAGGTGGCCGGAGCGTACCACGTTTTGTCATCCTGCTTGACCAGCGCAAAATCAATCTTTTGTTCAGGGGTGATCTTGTTCCATTCCTCAACGATCTTGCCGCTATCAATCTGCGCCAAAACAAGACTTCGTGCCTTGTTCCAGTTAGCATCTTCGATATAGGTGTACCCCGGAGCCAAAATTACCATACCCATGCCATCGGTCTTGGCAATTACTTTGATCCTGTCTTCATTCCATCTTACTAACATATGATCCTCCCCAAACAAAATTGCCATGCCCATACGGACATACGCATAAAATAAAACCCTATAAGGTATAACCACCGTTATGCCTTATAGGGTATACTTTTCAAAATAGCCTACAGTTCACATACTGCCTGTTAAATCCCATCCACGTAGGACACGGACAACGGGTAGTAAATTATGATACCGCCAGTCCTAGCCAAGCAGGGAATCTCATAGGCGAGAGCCTTCTTGTCGGCTTCGAACTGTTCGAAAGGAACCGGGAGTTCCAACGAAAGATGCTTGATGTCGTTGGCGAACACAATCATCCTTGCGGTACTGGTATTGCCAGCAGTGGCAAGTTCCGTCAGCCACTCAATCCGCTTGATGTAGACGTTGTTCTCAAGGAAGTACTTCATAACCGTCTTGCCATCGGAATCCGAACCGATCCTCTTGCGAGAAATCAGGAGATACTGGGCAAGGGGGAGAAGCATGGTATCGGGAGACTCAATACCATTGGTCGCTGTGAGAATGCCTTCGACAACGCCGTTCATATCGGCCAGAATCTCGTCGGCAGTCTTCAGCGCCCACGTCTTGCCACCGACACCGGAAGTCAGGGTGAATTCGATAGTGCCGGGATAATCGAGGAATCCCGCGATGTTGGCAGAAGCATCGCCATTCATCACAATGTCATTGAGCTTGTTGTCAATGGCATCGCGGCAAGTGGAAGCCCTGCGCATCTCAAGAGGAACACCCGCTTTCTGGGCGCGGCGAATCTCCTGTATGGAGTAACCGTAGGAGGCACCGATGTCATGCAACGAAATGCGGTTCTCCGTCCCGTAGATATCCACACGGGGGAAGTCCTGCGAATAGTCGGCAACCAGACGAGCAAGACCTACCTTGCTGTACGAGCGCCAAACAATTTCCGTGGCAGCGGGGCCAGCTTCAGTCGAGACAGGGAAGAGTCCCAGTGCCTTATTGGGGGCATACTTCACATCGTAGGTTCCAACCTTGATATACTCAAGTTGTCCTTTGAAGAAAGCGGACTCATTCGCGTCAAGATGATACTGATCAATTTTGGGATTGTCCATTTCTTACCTCCTTACGCAACGAGCTTCGGGCCGTTCACTTCAAGAACAACAAGACCGGAAATTGTAGTCTGATCATTCCTGAACATACACCCAACGTTATAGTTTCCAGAAGCCGTAGTGTGGAACAGACCACCCGCAGTGGCATAAGCCGCAACAGGAGCAGTCGCCACGGCAACAGCCGCTTGAACCCAAATCTTTCCCTTCGTCAGCACGTTCACCACATCGTAGGTCTTGTACGTACCAACGTCAGCGAACTTCGATTGCTGAGTCGCAACCGCAATACCCACGAACACATTACCCAACACATAGGTGGGGTGTACCGTAGTGGGAGTACCCGGGGTCTGATAAACGGGCCTACCCGGGGTTACATCAGCGGAGCAAGGGAAGCTCTCGATCTGACTGTCAAACCCATACAGAAGTCCAAGAATAGCGTAATCCATAGCACCATATGCACTCATGAATTCCTCCTTTATTTCTTATTCACAAGACGATCACGATACGCTTGCCTAGCCTTTTCAGCGGTAAGGGAAGACTTGGTATCTTGTCCGTCAGCATGCGATCCTTCATCAGCACCCAACTCACGGTTTGCACCATCGTTGTTTGCTTCCAGAGTCTCGACAGCACCGTCGAAACGAGCGTCGATATACACCTGATCCCTGCCATCCAGCGTGGCTTTCGGGAACACCTTGAGAATGACAGCTTTCTGCATCTCAAATTCACTGGCACCGTCAGCTACCTCAACCTCAGCATTACGCACGGCATCCACGATTCGGAATCTGCGCTCCACAGCCTTGGCAATCACAGCTTCGTCCATCTTCACTGCTTCCAGTTCTGCGATCTTCTTGTTGGCGGTTTCCACCGTATCAGTCAGCGTATCAACCTTGGCTTCAAGCTGCGTCTTCTCAGTCAGAAGATTGGCATGCTCTACCGCAAGGGTTTCCTTCTCAGCCGCCAACGCATCCATCTTTTCCTTGGTAAGCGTATAGGCTTCGATGACCTTAGCTTCAGCGGCGTAGTCAACACCATCCAGCTTTATAGTCTTCATGTTTTCAGGCATGATTACCCCCCTCTTCACTTCATCAATTTCTGATGCGTCCAAAAGCACACCATCGGCGGAATCCAAATGATCTAAACGAATACGGGCAGTATCCCCCGCCCGTGCCTTATCGACAATCGCCAAATGATTGTACAAGATATTCTCTTGCACAGCGTCATACTCCACACCCAACCATCGGCCATGCTCGGGGCGAACTTCACAGGTATACCCACAGGAAAACTCTCGTTTACCATTCTGGACATCCTGAATTGCAGCAGGATCAACAATAGTGGTATCTGCAGACACATATATATTGTCGCCCAATATATTTTGTCCGACAGAACCCACTTGATACTGGGAGATGTTATCCGCAGTCACTTTTTCTTTAGGGTGACCATTGACAATCGGCATTCCCGCAAGTGTCGCCAGCGATTCCGCCTTGAACACTTCTTTCGGACTACGCAACTCCCTAACAACCGTTCCGTCACCACGCAAATAAGTGAAAACTCCGATATTCGTAATCGTCGCACGACCAACCAAATGACCTTCGGGGGTGATCATAAACTTGGAAGCTAACCATTCGGGAACTTCTACTTGGTCAAGCCTGTTCACACCCACGATACACCACCTCTATCTGCGCGTTAAAACACGAAAGTCACTATATCTGACTCTTTTAAAAAAGTCAAGTAGAGACAGGTTTTCGACTCAGCCCTGATGATACGGGGGTTCGTCTGAAGTTTTGGCTATTCTCGTTTTCCGTTCAGTGCTGATTTCGGTATACGGGCCGTCTTTGTTTACCGTAATCTTAACCACACCAAAATCAATAGCCTCAATTTCTTCGCGGATAATCCGCATTAACTGTTGGGATGCTTTCATAGGACTTCCTTATGTCGCATCTGCTTTTGCAATCGCTGAACCCCACGAAGGTAGGGGTGTGCAGCGGCAGGCAATAGCCATGCCAACGTGAAGGGGTTCTTGGATACCCTGCTTGGGTTTCCATGTAACCCCGTTATCAGGAGAGAACACAGACATATCCGACCATTTCATCGTCAATCCATGCATCACGAAGTGAGAAGGTACAGCCTTGGGATACTTACCTGTGGGATTCCCGCGCACTCGCTCATCCTGCCAAGTATGCCAAATGTACTCATCCAACCCAATCTCGGCATACTGATTAGCCCAAATAGCCGCATTTAGGTTCCCTGTCTGATCACGGGCAATCAACGAACTGCGATACCCAAGGAAAACGTTGGAAAGTTTTATGAGCGCCTCATCTATCTCTTTATAATTCCACATTGACTGAATAGCGGTGGTCAGTAATACATTTGTTTTATTTATAAATTCAATGGATAAATTTCGAATCAGTTGGTAGTTAATCTGCACCCATTGTTCTTGGACACGCAACCACCAATCATCAACCGTAGCCCACGACATCCCCAGTATATGACTAAGTTGACGATTCCACTGTTCTTTGTCAAAACCATAAATATTAGAGGCAATCTTTTTCAGGTCTTCCACAAATCGACTACCCCAAAAGAATGTAGCCCCATACAAAGTCACCAGTTCCTCATCCATCTCATTCTTGTAATTGTTTATGTCGTCACCAAATGAATCCATATGCAACCAAGACTTCAGCTTACCCCGTATCTTTGCTAATGCCTTCTCGATGAACTGATTCTGGATTGCTTGGATCATCATGAAGTAGTCATACTCATACGAAACGGGGTATTGGGTAATCAAGGGCTTGGGAACACGACTCTTCTCTGTCTTAGACAACTGCTGCCTATGCAGTTTCAGAAGAAGTTGGAATTCATTCTGGCGATTCATTTATTTCTTACCTTGGGCAACCCTGACAGGCTTCTTGACGGCAGGAACTTTGGGTTCCCCGGGATTCCCAGCCGCAACAGGATTGGGAGATTGCAGTCCCTTCTTGATACGCAACTCTTCGGCATTGGTAACATCAATATCCACATAGACCTTCTCAGTCTCTGCCTCAATCTTGGCTGTCTCAGCTTCCAACTTGGTGACTTCTGCCTTTTCCTTCTCGTCCAACTGATACAGGCTGTTGAAGGTGATCTTGGGAACTTGTACCCCCAAGAACTTGCAAAGGATATTCGCCAAACGACGAATCTGAGGCATGAGCCTATTACGCTGATTGGCCTCGATCAAATCGTAATAGTTTCGAAGGTCGTTTTCACCAGTAGCATTCAAGCCTGCAGGCGAACGGCCAAACAATCGAGTAACCGGGATGCTAGTGGAACCTGAAAGCTTCAGCATGAAACGGTCAATGACTTCAGGAAGCCCCGCAACCGTAGCGTAGTCTCGGGTATACTCTTCATCCTGATCCAACAGAATTGCATTCAAGATGCTCTTGCTCATCTCCATGATCTGCATTCGCTCGACCAGCAACCGTTCCTGTCCCTCGGCAAGCATCTCAGAAAGATGCGTCAGTTTATATTTACCAACGATAAATTCATAAAGGATATTGACTGTTGATTGGGTAACCCCACCCAAATCACGAAGGTCTTCATAAATGCGTTGTAAAGAAGACATTCCCCAATATCGGGCAGCGTAATCAACATGACTCTTCATGTAAGTGGGTATAGGATCATTGAAAAAGGGGATACACCGCGAAGCATGCACCATCTGGGTTTTCTGTTCCTGCCCAACGGAATACTGAATCTTGTAAACCAATACCTGCCCAAACGTGGGGGAATTTAAATCGGTATCAAATGTACTCTCTCCCAACATAATAGCAGTCTTATCGAAAACCTTGAGATACTCGATACTCCGAATACGATTAGGGTTGAGTTTCTTATCGGGAGTTTGCCCATCCATGATACCCATGACCAACAACGATCCACCGTACAACCGTTGCCACTTCAAGGCTTCGTTGATCTTTTCCTCAGCATCCAAACGAACAAATTCCGCCTCAAGCTTCGTAGCCCCGGCCCCTTCCAACGAAACCCACTCTCGGGTCATATCGTCAGCAACAATGTCTATGATACGACCACCAAGCCCGTCGCCCATATAAATGTTGCCGAGTTCCTCATCTTGGATAAGGGTGAGGGTGCCATACTCAGTATACTTACTCTTGTCTTTCGTGCCGTTCAATCCAGCAAAAAAGTTGCTCCAATTGTCCTGATGATAGTATATTATTCGTGAAGCATCGGTTTTACTCTTTACATCTTTCGCAGAAATAGGCTCGTCAGCCATATGAGCCTCCTAATAGTCTATCCTGAAGAGCGAGACTGAAGTAGTCTATACGACTCACAGCTTCTTGTCAAGTATGGGCATTACCAGCGCCACAGACCAGAGTTCCAAGTCTTGGTAGCACTGAAATTTGCCTCACGAATCAAAGAGGCCGCAGAATCGGGGGCATCGTCTGGTTCCATCTTTGGTCGCCAGTCAATGCACTGTTCCAGATATTCAGGATCAGTTTCCATAGCCCACTCAATATCCTTCCACACCTCATGCAAATAAGTGGCAATCTTCAGTTCCTTCTGCATACTTTCATGATACGTGTCAATCCAAATATGATTCTGCTTTACGATTGGATTAGTTTTAAGTATGTCGGCTGTGTACCCTTTATCTGCGTTCTCTTCCATGCACAGGCGTGTACCACCATAGTGGGCAATTTTCTGGGCAATAAACCCCAACCACTCCTTCACGTTCCCGGGATAGGCGAAACCTACAGCATTCAACTTGCCGTCACTCTTCCGACGACCCATGATCGTCAACGCGCAGAAATGTTCGCCATCAAATGCAGCATCTACATGTGCCCGGATATTCGTCAAGTCATCGGAATGCCATTTACCCATGTAGGGATCGCGGAACAACATATCAGACTCGTTCTCAAATTCAAGCTTATAGTTGACAGCAAACAAAATAGGTGTGGTTCTACTTCGGATCAGGGCTTCCTGCTCGGGGGTGATCAAACCTGTCGTACCCAAAGGGAACTTCAAAGCTGGGGGGAGAATGCTGAACATATCGTGACGATCCCACGGAGTCCCAATATGAACCATGTGTTTCCCACGATCCATGATGTTAGAACGAAATTCCTGAATGACCAGTTTCGTCTTCTCGCGCTCGGATTCGGAAATGCGGTCTTTCAAGTCGCAAGCATCATCGGATACAGCCCAATCATAGTGCTGACCAGTGATACCGCTATCGATTCCCAAAGCAGTGACCGATACTTCCTTGGTCTGGGTTTTCTTTACCGAAAGTTCAAGTTTACCTTCGCGGCGAATAGTGAAATGCCACGGCTCACCCCATGCAAACGTCAACAGATCATAAATTTCAGGAGTCATCATGAGGTTGGCTATGGTGCGGACTATGGCTGCGGCATCTGTATAGGTTTTTCGAATAATTGCGACACGGGCATTTGGATGGAACATGAGATACCAGATTACACCTATCTCAGATATAGCTGTAGTCTTAAATGCTCCACGATGGGCCTGCAGAACCCGTTCTTCAGTGGAGTCCAGAAGGTAACGCATCCACTTGGAATGCATGGGAGTAAGCAGGTCTTTCCCTGCCAACAAACCCAATAGGTGAGGCTGCATGCGAATTCGCTTGACATGCTCCCAGTTGTAGACATTTACGTTTGACATAGAGAAATCAACAACTCCTGAACAGGATTGGATCGAGCCTCTTCATCACACGAATGACGGACTTTTTCATCTCGTTGTATTCCCACTCGCCACTGAATCTAAGAACCACTGATTCCATGACCAAACGAATATACTCAGGCATCAAAGATGGTCGCCAACCCCCGGAACTAGCCAAACGCCCGAACACTTCGTCCACCAAAGCCTTGGTCACATACTGCTGCGCAAACGAATCGTACAAGACAGCCCCCCACTCGATAAGATATGTCAGCCTAGCACAAAACCCCCCTGTTGTCAATGGCAGAGGGGTGTCTGTTCTTGCGTCAGCAAGAGAAGTCTTTCTGAGTATTCGAAGAAAGAAGAAGAGAATATATTACATAAGAGAATGTGTGCTGTAATGCGACACACCCCGTGTGCTGTTTTACGACACACCCCCCCCCTATACCACTGTGTTATTTTGATACAACAAGGCGTATCATTTCCACACATGAAAAAGCCTCTTGACATTTTTAGGTAGCTATGCGTAAATAGGGGTATGCGAACGACCTTTCATACTTTCGATATGGATGTCCGATACTTGCTTCCGGTGACTACCAATCCCGGCAATTTCGGCTACTGCCTCACCAGAAGCCCATACCGATATAAAATATGTGATTACTGCAAACGTAATATACATCTTTATCATTTATGGCAAGGCAGAATCAGCCTTATATCATGGGGCAAGGATACGGCACGACCGATTGTGTGCCCCCACTATCTGAAACTTCTGGATTCCCCGGCAAATTATCTTTCTGCGATGAAAGTGAACCCGGAACGTAGACAAGTGAAGAAGAAATGAGTACACTATATGGGCACGTGAAAGCCAAAGGAGAGAGTTATGGACGATGAAGCCCTGAATGCTGCTGAAGTTCAAGAGGTAGTTGACAACACTATCGCACGAATTAAGAAGGGTGTTATGTTGGCTGGTGACGTAAACCTGACCAATCATTTTGAAGCAAAGGCTATTGGTGGCATAATCCATACCCGTCCCAATGGGGTACATACAGTTCATCTGCGAATTACATGGAGAGACAAATGAGTGTGCGAGTGTTCGATGAGAAAGGGAACGTACAGCATGTCCGTCTTGGGCGTAAGGTGAGTCTGGTTCTCATGGTCAGGCCGGGGGATAAGATTTGGTTCAAGGGTGAAGCCCAATGCTATACTGTGAGGGTACGCAGTGACCGCTATGTAATCTGCACTAAATCCATGAATGTTCATGCCACAGTAGTGTACACAATTATAGACATCCAAGAGAAAGAGCGTGGCCCAGAAGATACCATATTCGGATATGTGGCAGAAACGGATATGCAATGCCGGGAAATGCTAATACGATTGGAACATGGAAATTCCGCTATATCGAGGAGAAATAAGATTCCCCTTGACATAACCGACATACGGAGGAAACTCGATGCTCGATGAAGCTGCAGAGAAAGCTTTAGCATCCCAACTCAGGGCTGAGTGGGGTTTTGGACTGGGGGATCAGTTTGGAACCTATCGGCATGGTTACCGTGTGATCACGATAGTGGGGATGCGGAAAGACTTGGAACACCCGGAATTGTCAAAGGTCGAAGTAGAGAATTACTACACAAAAAAACGTTCTAAGATATTGGTATCCCGTTTACAGATTGGTAGGAGAAACGGATACTTTCATGGGAGGGTACGATGATAGGAATTTATATAGTTATCGCTATCTTTTTTGTGGCATTTATCGAGATACGGGGGAATCTCAAAAGGATCATCGCTAATCAGTTCGTGTTGGCGAAAGCACTTAGCGAAATCAAGGAGTTGATATGAACACGGCACAGACCAAAACCGAATTTCCTCGTGTGATGATAGGGCAGGTTTGGAAAGAAGAGGATTCCCGTTTTATCCGTTTTGTGGAGATTATGGGTATTGATGGTGAAAAGGTAAAAATCAAGGCTATTCGTTTTGTCAGGCAAGGTGAAGACTACCCCGCCACCAACCGTATAACTACTGCATCTATAAAGAGATTCAACGGAAAGCATGGAGGGTATAGCCTCACGTTGCTATATGGCAAATCATGACTGTGATAGAAATTGTCAAGGAGTATCTGAAGTCCAATGGCTTCGATGGGTTGTGTGGGGATGAATGCGGCTGCGGATTAGATGATCTGGTTGCTTGTGATGGGGATTTTTCCCAGTGTAGTCCTGCATACAAGCATAAGTGTCTGGGAGAGCAGTGTACATGCCAATGTGATGCTTATGATGGAGATGACAGTGTAAAATGTTTTTCTGAAACCAAACCTGTTGTGCTTGACACTTCTGAAAAACTACAGTAACGTATCTAGGTAAGGAGTTGGATATGAATGACAATGTGCTTTGGTTGGTCATCGGAATGTTCAGTGTGGGTTTCTTCTGCGGAACTACCTTCGGAATGTACATCATCTCTCGGGAACTGAGGATTCAGGCAAAGATCGACAAGGAAAAGAGGAGTCATAGATATGTTGCAAGCAAGGGTTGAATTCTGGTTGCTACTGCTTTGTGTGATCAGTTTCGTTGTCTATATATTCTTTCGGATGCAATGGAAAAATCCGATTAGGTTTGGGATTTGGAAGCTGAAGCAACTCAAGGGTATCTGGGAAATGCACAAGGAGCGCAACCAATCAATTCCCCCTAAACAAGATAGGCGGAAAAGATGATCAGGTTCTTCGCTCAAGTATGCATCCTCGGTTGCCTGATAGGTCTACTGGGGAATGGTGTTGTACTGCGCAATGAGTACAGTGCCCCCATAGAATTTGAAAGCCGGAAATTTATCACTCAAGCTGTGGTGATGTCCCAAATCAACAGATCGAAAAGGAAGGTTGTATGAGCCAGTTCACGGTAGGAGAATCGGTCGTTTGTATAGACGCTGCAGACATTCCTCCTCCGTGGAAGCCCTTGAAGGCTGGGGAATGTTATACGATCCGCTCCATTGAACCCATCCCCGAAGATGATGGGAATTATGATAAGAATGTTCATAAAAAGGCGAAGTACCTTGTCCGGTTATGGGGGGTACATAACATCAACCATCCGGCGACAGGAACCAACTGGAGTGTTTTTGGGAGAGAATTGGGGTATGCCGAGACTCGTTTCGAGCATATTGAGGGTGAGAATTCCGAGATTGAAGTACGGGAAACTGTAGATATAGCCGCATAAGGAGTGCTAGATGAAAATGTACATGATTGACCGAAGTTCTTACAACAACGAGATATACACCGTAGAATTGGTACGGGAAACTGAGAAATCAATTACTGTCCTTGAAATGCGAAATTCCGACACACCGCGCCAGTCTCGTTATATGGACAAACCGTTGTTCTTCAAAACGTGGAACGAGGCCAAGGCTGCGAAGATGGCATTATATGAAGCAAAGATTGCCCAGCACAAAGCCTCGATAGTATATTTTGAAGATAAAACCAAAGAGCTTTTTATGAAAGAAGCCCCCAAGGAAGAATAATATGCCGGAAAACGACCTGTATGTATTGGTTTATCAGACGTACTGGCGGAAAAACGACAATTATCTGCAATAGTAATGCGGAAAAGGTAGAATCATAATGCCGGAAAACGACCTGTATGTTAGAAATGCAGATAGATACTGGATAGAAATCGCCCATGATCCAAATCCGGTCTATGTGATCCATGCACCTTATGGGGGAGGAATGATTCGATTCTATGAGAAGCAGTTCTATGCAGAGAGGTTCTGCCGTGAGAAGAACGTAAATCATAGTATGTACGTACAGCTACAAGCAGACTGGTTGAAAGAGTTTTTGGGTGGTTTCAATAAGGACAGAGATGTTCGTAAAGCTACGGAGTAGAATGTGTACAAAAAAGACCAGATTTTGTGCAGATCATGCTTGACCTGTACAATATTTGGGCTTATCTTAACATGAGAGGAATATATGACCCACGATGAATCAATAGCTTTTCTGGACGACCTTATAGAAAAAACCAAGAAAATGTCCAAGGAAGAATGGGCAGCCAGAGAGAAAGAACTTGGGGTAGACAAAATTCGCTACAACCCCTATGAATATCTGGGCACATTCCACGAGAAAGTGATATATTTCCTCAAAGACATGTTGAATAGGTTCTCGTGGTGGATACGATCTTGAAAGAATATGCATACTTTATTGCATATGGATACAAGAATATGAAAAAGACAAGCCAGTAGAATTTTGAAACGCATAAACAGTGCATAAGGAGTAGAAAATGGAGCTTACCTTGGATGTTTCCCGTCTGAATGAAGGAACTGCAGACCCGTGGTGGATGATTCTTGATCCCGGGCAGAACATGAACTGTGATATTTTCATCCTCGCAGAGATGATCACAGGCCCCTTTTTCTCAAGGGAAGAAGCCAATCAGGTACTCAAGGAACGAAAACACCATTATTCTAACAGGGCACGGGTATTCTGCGCTTCAGGCTGCTACACCCACCAGTATTCCGAGAAGTACAGGCAGGCAGAAAGCACCCAGCCCCTGAGTAGGAGAGATAAGGAATTGTTCGACAGCCTCCAAGAAGGACTTCATATGCTGTTCGAACCTAGACCTGCCACCATAAAGAACGACACTGGCAAAGATATAGATGAAGGTGATGTAATTCGCGTATAGAGTGTTTTTTCTGTGCAAATTTTGGAAGTGGTTTTGAAAAAGACTGAATTCTTAGTGTGGAAGGAGAAGCTCCAAAAAAGCATCCTGTGAAAGAGCCATTGCCAGATTACCTAGAGGAAAGACTGCAGAACATTGAGAAGCTACTCCGTATACTTTGAATACTCCCTACCCGGACAAGAAAGCGGACATTGTAGCCGGATGAGAGGAATATAATACGAACTCCTGACAATTTCTGTTGGTAGTTACGCATGAATGATACACAAACAGGCTTTCGTCTCACTTTTTGATGATTCTGAGGTATAAGACGTATACACTACCATACCTGACGATTGCCTGACGATAAACGGCATAAGGTCTGGCACTTAACATGATAACCGCCATATGCAAGCTTTTTACGTATCTGGTTTCAAAAACTTGTTCGCGGCTGGCGGGGGTGAGTCTCTGCCCGGGAGGGGGGGTAGGGGGGGGCGAATTCGCGGCTCTGCCCTAGGCTCTGCCCTAGGCTCTGCCCTAGGCTCTGCCCTAGGCTCTGCCCTAGGCTCTGCCCTAGGCTCTGCCCTAGGCTCTGCCCTAGGCTCTGCCCT
>Ga0209083_1001308_pt1 | contig 29289 bp, 32 predicted proteins | sample AM7aDNAmetaG_FD_184132 | JGI IMG/M metagenome (GOLD analysis project Ga0209083, IMG submission 184132) | Freshwater microbial communities from Finland to study Microbial Dark Matter (Phase II) - AM7a DNA metaG (SPAdes) (version 3) | ecosystem: Environmental > Aquatic > Freshwater > Lake ...
TTATCCAAGCCGCTGACTCCGAAGCCAACATCCTGCTAAAAGAAGCCGCGAAGAAACGGCGTCTCATGCCCATCCGCACCTTGATGCAGAAAATTCCCAATCTACTCGTTAAACTCAAACCGTGCCTGCTGATGAGCCCCATCTCTGTGAGCCAGTTCCTTCCACCCGACATGAAATTCGACCTAGTGCTTTTCGACGAAGCCTCGCAACTGGTTCCCGAAGACGCCATCGGCGCAATCTACCGTGGAAAAACCCTCGTGGTTGCAGGCGACAACAAACAGTTGCCGCCCACTTCGTTCTTCCAGAAAAACCTAATCGACAACGTTGACTGGGATGAACTCAGCGATGACGACGTGGAAGTCTTCGATAGCATCCTAGACGAATGCTTGGGCATCGGGTTGCCGGTTAAGACGCTTAGGTGGCACTACCGCAGCAAACACGAAGCGCTAATCGCTTTTTCAAACCACCGTTTCTACGACGACACGATGATAACGTTCCCCGCCGCAAAGAACCAAACCGACAGTTTAGGCGTAAAACTAGTCCACGTGCCAGACGGCGTCTACGACCGCGGCGACAAACGAGACAACCCCAAAGAAGCCCAGAAAATCGCAGACCTCGTGTTCGAGCACTTCAAAACCTACCCCCACAAAACCCTCGGAGTCGTAACCTTTAGCATCGCCCAGATGGACGCGGTGGAAGAAGCCATCGACAACCGCCTCAAAGAACAGCCCGACTTCGAGCCGTTCTTCAAAGAGGACCGTTTAGAAGGTTTCTTTGTGAAGAACCTTGAGAACGTTCAGGGAGACGAACGCGACGTCATCTTCTTCAGCGTCGGCTACGGCTTCGACCAGCAAGGACAGATAACCATGAACTTTGGACCCTTAAACAAGCCCGGCGGCGAACGCCGCTTAAACGTGGCTGTTACCCGTGCAAGGGAGAAAGTTTTGTTGATTACGTCGATTAAAGCAACTGACATCGACAAAGACGCCAAAGCTCTGGGAGTGCAAACACTTCGCACCTACCTTGATTACGCCGAGCATGGACCCGAAGCACTCTCAAAAAAGACTGGCACGTATGATTCAGCGCTCGACGAAGACGTAGCGAACGAAATCAAGAAACTGGGCTACGAGGTTGTTCCCGAAGTTGGCTGCAGCGGCTACCGAATCGACATAGGCGTACTTGACCCCGTCAACGAGGGAAGCTTCTTGCTTGGCGTCGAATGCGACGGAGCAACCTACAAGTCAAGCAGCAGCGCACGCGACCGCGACAGATTGCGCGAGCAGGTTCTGCGGCAACTGGGCTGGCGTATCCACCGTGTCTGGTCACCCGCTTGGGTTGCGAGGCGCGACAGCGAAATCAGGCGCCTAAAAGAAACGCTTGAACAAGCGCAGAAAGTCCAGATTGACAAGGACGTCCAGAAACCAATAATTGATCAAAAAGAAGACGCAGCGCCAGCAACCGGTGTCCAGAAAAACACTTATGCGGGCATCGAAAAAATCGGAGTCCCCTACAAAGTCTATCCATTAAAAGCCACCTATAACCCCTACATCAAAGCTGTCACTGCCAGAACCACCGTTGACTCCAAAGTGAAAAACGAGTTTCACTTCCCAGAAAACCGTGAAAACCAAACCAAACTTCTCGCCGAACTCATCCAGAACGAAGGTCCAGTCCACTTTGACTATGCCTGTGAACGGTTGGCGGCTTCATGGGGCATAAAACAGGTGAACCCGAAAATTCAGCACGCAGCGAAAGATGGACTCAACAACCTTATCCGCGAACAGAAAGTCACAATCAAGGGCAGTTTCCTGTGGCCAATGGGGCTCAAAGAAACACCCATCCGCGTTCCAATGCAGGGTATCCCAGAATCCAAACGCAAAGCCGAATACATCGCGCCCGAAGAAGTCGAAGCCGCCATGACCTTGGTGGCGCAGTATGCTTTGGGGATAAGTGAGGATTCGTTGATTGCTGAAACCGCCAAAGTCTTCGGATTAAACCATTCCGGCGAAGAAGCAAAAGCGGTGTTTTTTGAAGTGCTCAAGCGGTTGGTGCGGGAGCGAAAACTCGTCCGCAGAGAAGACGGCGTAGTAACCGCCGCTTAATCTTCCTTGTTTATTTCTTTTATTAGAACAGGCAAATCACTGAGCGCGGTGACTATGTAGTTTGCGCCGTTGCTCATCAACTGCTCTTTCGTGTACAAGCCCGAGGGAAACCCGACTGCGATGATTTTAAGTTCCTTCGCGCTCTGCATGTCAACGACGCTGTCCCCGACCATCAAGGCGGATTTAGCGTGAACACCCAAGGTTTTGAGGGCTAACTCAAACTGTTCTGTATGCGGCTTAACATACTTGACTTTGTTGCGTGAAACAACAACTTTGAAGAATCCATCGATTTTGAAACGCTGTAGAATGTAGTTTGCGGCTTTTTCGCTGCTGGTGGTGCATAAACCAATTTTCAGCTTCTTTTTCTGCAGTTCCTTGAGGGTTTCAACCGCTCCTGTGACTAAACTGGTGGTTGTGGCAGCTTCCATTTCATACCGTTCAGCAATGGACAATGCATGGGCGCGAACTTGCTCGAAAGCCTCAGCGGATTTGCTGCTGTTCTTAACGAAAATTTCAGCTTTCTTTAGCATTTCAAAGATGCTTTCGTTGACGTCGAGAACGGACACTGGAACATGTATGCTCATCAAGTAAGTCCTGACTTCGGAACGCATGGCTTTGTAGTCAAGGTTAAAGTTGGCGAGGGTTCCGTCTAAATCGAATATTACTGCTTCTATAGCCAAAACTGTCGGCTCCGTCTGTCAGTTGAGTTTGGAGTTAACACTGGTCTAACGGAAATATACATTGCGGTACCGCAAGGGTGAGGGCAGGTAGGTCTCTTGTTTATACAGTTCGATATACGCTATGATATACAGTTGCGTAGCGCTCAATTAGTAACTATTACTTTCAGGGCTTTCTCCGCTGGTTCCTCTATTGTTTGCAATGCCTTTTCGAATTCTTCAAGCTTAAACCTGTGCGTTATCAGCCCTTTCAAATCGACGATTTTCGCGCAATCAACTCAACCGCCGCTGGGTACTCGATGGGCGAGAGGTAACTCGTGAAAACTGGGCTTCATCAGCTTCACCCAAATTCAAGTAACCCTCCGACTCCCCAACTAACGCAGCTTTGCCTGCTTTACGCACTAAAAACGGCGTCTGCTCCACCGTCTTTACTGTTCCTCCACAATCGCGGCTTCCTTATCGGCTACGTTGTCGGGGAGGTGGATGAGGCTTCGGGGAAGCATTGCTTTGGATTCAGCGAAGAATCCGTCACTTGTTAACCCGTAATGCTTGGCTTTAGTACACTGGGATGGTATGCCTCGAAGGCAGAAGTAGCAGTGACCGCAATTCGTGATTGGAACCATCACGGCTCGTACGACAGTGTCTTCTCTTACTCCGCAGGCGTCGTGCCCAAGGATTCTGCCTTTCTTCAGTGCCCATTCACCCCTATAGAAGTGCATGTCGGTTCCGCAGATGCTGCCCCCACGAAACTTCGCCAGCACCCTTCTGCCTTTAACTTCGGGTTCGGGGACTTTTTCGATTTTGATTTTGTGGGCTCCACGGTAAACAGCAGCTTTCAAAAAGAATCGACCTCTAATATTGAATCGGTGTCGGCTGGGTATCAAGTTTGTTGTGCCCTCCTACAACGCATTGCGGTAGACTAATAACCTCAACGACATATCAATGGGTTGATGCCCCATGAATTTGGATGAATACCCCAAAGAGAAACTCTGGCAACTGCTCGTTGAAGCAGTTCACGCTTCTGTGATGTATCCAACTCATAAGGCCTACACCCGCGACACTGTTTTGCCTCAGAAAGCAGATGTTTCGGCAACAGAACTTTCAGAGCGTTTGGGGATGCCGCTTGGTGAAGCATTGGTTATTTTGAGTGAGTTATCGCAAGAAAGAAAGTGATTCCGGGATTTTCTCGTTGCATACATTCCCGAAAGCTACCTAGTCGATATGTTTATATTTGCATAACGATTCAATGCAAACCAGTGAAAAAAATGAAAACAGCGGCATCAATAGCAGCATTAGTATTAATAGTTGTAATCGTCGGCGCAATAGGCTCTTATGCTTACTTGCAAAGCACCCAAAATCAGCCTTCAGCATCTCCCACGCCAACTCCAGCGCCATCGGCATCGCCCAGTCCAACTGCAACTGCATCGCCCAGTCCAACTGCAACTGCATCGCCCAGTCCAACTGCAACTGCATCGCCCAGTCCAACAGCCTCTCCTTCGCCATCCCCAACCCCGATGCCAAGCCCCACAACACTAAAAGTGGCATCAACCACAAGCCTCAAAGACACAGGACTCGAAGACGTGTCTGAAGCTTACTCCAACGGCACCCAAGCGAAAAATGACCTCAAAGATATGTTCCAAGCTAAATACCCCTGGATAACAGTGAGCTTCCTCTACTATGGAACGGGACCCGCCATTGCAGCAGCTCAAAGAGGCGACGCAGACATGATACTGGTTCATTCACCCTCGCAGGAACTGCCCTTCCTAACAGGTGGATACGGTGTCGACCGCAAAACCGTTGCGTACAACTTCTTCGTTATCGTCGGTCCAGCAAGTGACCCCGCAGGGATAAACGGTATGAGCAATGTAAGCTTAGCTTTGCAAAAAATCTATAACTCTACGCAACCCAGCAATCCACAGTACAACTCTAGCGTTCTATGGTTCTCAAGAAACGATGCATCTGGAACAGCAACGAAGGAAATTTCACTCTGGACCTCTGCAGGCTTCACCTACAGTCAACTAATCACTCAGACTTCATGGTTCAAAGTTACAGGCGCAGGAATGGGACCAACCCTTCTATCAGCAAACTATTATGGCAGCATAGGCGGATACACAATTTCCGACATGGGAACGTACTTAGCCTACTACAACAAAGGCGACATTCAACTTAAGATACAAGTTCAAGCCCAACAAAGCCTCCTCAACGTTTACAGCGCAATAATCGACAACCCACAAAACACGGCTTTAGCCAGCACAAACTTCAACGCTTCACTACTATTCGTTAACTACTTGGTTTCCGACGAAGGCCAAAGTGTAATAGGTAACTACGGTAAATTAGCTTACGGTCAATCGCTTTTCACGCCGCTTGTACCCTTATTGAACGGCTCAGTTACCAACGACACCATGCTCGGATGGGTCAAAGGCTACGCTTTCATTAATTCGACTAACCAAATCAACGCTGGCGGAACAGAATGTCCAGCAGCATTCCGATACAACGCAGGCAACCTATACTCAGCTTCATACGACACAGTGGTAGCCAACTTTAACGTTAACACCTCAATTAGCACGCCAAACTACATCGTAACAAACAAACCAAAACTCAACCTTGCTCAAGCGACGCCAACTCCAAGCAGCAGCAAAATCTACAGCGCATAGTTGGGAAAAGCTAAAATTAAATTTCCCTCATTTTCTTTGTGATATGCATGGCGGATATAATCGTTCCAGCGCTTCAGCAAGCTATTAACTTAATCACGAGCGGAGACCCCGAAGTCTACGCAACCGTTTACAGAACAATCTACGTTGCGGGGTTAGGCACTTTGCTTGCATGCTTGTGGAGTATTCCTATAGCTGTATTTTTAGGTCTTTACAATTTTAGGGGAAAATGGGTTATCAAAGGAATCTTTAACGCATTAATGGGTATACCAACCGTTGCTTTAGGCTTACTTTTGTTTCTACTTTTTTCCAGGCAGGGCGAACTGGGTTTCATGAACCTTCTCTTCACGCTCAACGGTATAGCAATCGGCGAAGCCATACTCGTAACGCCGATAATAGTGAGTTTCACCGCAAACGCGCTGGGTTCAGCCGACTCTCAACTTAGAGATTTAGCTAGAACCCTTGGAGCATCAGGATTTAGGACGAACCTGACTCTTATACGCGAAACAATCTGGTCCATTGTGCTTTCTTTAACAGCTTCCTTCAACCGGTGTTTCGGAGAACTAGGCATCGCATCACTTGTAGGAGGAAGCATCTTAGGCGAGACAAGAGTGTTGACAACTTCTATAGCCATTTGGACAAATTTTGGTGATTTCAGTTTAGCTATGGCTTATGGGATAATCTTGATGGCAATAGTTGTGGTTCTAGCATTAATCGTCAGCCTCATAGAGCGGTTGAGAAACGAGGATATGGGTTTGAATAGGTTGATTTTCTGGGGTGGGTTGGGAGGAAGATAAGAATGAGCGTTCGCCTGCAACTGACCGATATTAAAAAAACCTACCGCGCCGTCACCGCATTGAACTCTGTATCGCTGGATATGATGGGCGGAAAAATAATCGTGCTCTTAGGCGCGAATGGAGCAGGCAAAAGCACCCTCATGCGAATCCTGGCGGGGTTAGAAGACCCTGACAGCGGAACAATCCAATTCAACAACCAAACCACAGACGCCAAATCCATACGTCGAGTTTCCACGTTGGTTTTCCAGAAATCCGTTATGTTCAGCTTAAGTGTGTACGGTAACTTGGCGTATGGGCTTAAAATCAGGGGGGTGCCTGAAGGTGAGATTTCAAAAAGAATCGCTGAAGCTTTGGAGGCGGTTAGGCTTTCAGGGTTTGAGAAGAGACGCGCAAAAAAGCTGTCGGGCGGCGAGCAGCAGAGGGTCGCGTTGGCACGGGCGTTTCTGCTTAACTCAAACGTTCTTTTGTTGGATGAGCCCACGGCGAATTTGGATCCCAACAGCGCAGCCATTATCGAGAAGGCGATACTTGCCAAAAAAAGCAGCAGCCGCATCATAATAATGGCGACTCACAACCTCAATCAGGCACGGCGGATGGCGGATGAAATAGTGCACATTCACAACGGCGAAATCGTCGAGGCATCGGCGCCTGAAGATTTCTTTGAGAACCCCAAAAGCGAGGTAACCCGCAAATTCATCAACGGTGAACTAGATTTCTAAAATTTCCCTGTGCTATTTAAGGTAGCTTGCACAACCAGAAAGCAACCTAAACCTGTCCCTGAAACCAAAACACAATTTGTAGCCCAGCCTGCTGGTAGATGATGCGTAAAGGGGGTCTTCCATTATCATCTGCTAAACAAAAAAAGTGTGTTAAGTAGCTTTATATGGCTTTTACCACATAAGCCTATTTAGAATGCTCACCAACAAAAAACATACGCTCTCATGCAAAGCCTGGCTTGAATACAAAGGCAAACCCTTAATCGGCAAGGGCGGCGCAGAAATATTGGAAGCCATAGACAAAGAAAACTCGCTTTCTAAAGCTGCAGAGTCACTGGGAATGTCCTACCGATACGTTTGGAACTACATACAGGAAATCCAAATTGCCATGGAGGAACAAATCGTTGAAACCTATAAAGGCGGCAAATCAGGCGGAGGCGGCGCAAAACTGACTGATTTGGGCAAGAGTCTGCTTGGTGAGTACAGGCAGGTTGAAGTTTACTTAGATAAAGTGTTGTCTAACCCGGGATGTTTGGAGGTGAAAGGTTTGAAGTTAAGTGCAAGAAATCAGTTTAAAGGAAAAGTTTTAGCGGTTGAAAAAGGCGTCATAACCGCGAAAGTTAAAGTTGAAGTTAAAATGCCCGTAACCGTCACTGCAGTCATAACCAAAGAGGCAGTCGACGAATTAGACATTAAAGTTGGCGACGAAGTTACCGCAATCGTGAAATCGACAGAAATCATAATTGCAAAATAATCGGGCGCAATTTCTTTCTTTTCTTTAAACATTGATTTTCAACATACTATTGGCGCCGAAAAAGCCAGTACAAACCTACCCCCTTAAGGGGTCATTAGGCTCTAAAAAATAAATAAAAAGACGGTTAAAAAAACTGCTTACTCTACAACATACCTGTAGCTGATGTGTTCGCCTGCAGTGGTGCTTTTACGTGTGATTTTCAGTATGTCGCTTGGCTTTGCGCCTATGGCTTTAACGGCGGGGTCGCCTGATTTGACCTGAGGCATCTGGTAGGGCTTAACTTTGTACTGCACCAGTAGTGCGGCTCTTTCTTTTTCTGTTAGAATTTCGTGGAATGGGACAAGTGCGTGCTCGAAGATATCGAACACTGGGAACGATTTGGGCAAAAGCTCGACTTTTTTCTTCTTTGCGCCCAATTTAACGGCGTGGGTGTAGCGTCCCTCCGTAACTACTATGGCGCGGTCGAGGTCTTTTTCCTTCATCACTTTGTATAGAGTGTTCATGGCTGCGATGCCGACTGTGGCTTCGCCAAGGATGCACCAGACAATCGCTCGTTCTTTATCCTGTGGAATGTCGATGATGTAGGCGTATGCGCCTTCAAACTTTTCTTTTTCGACAAGCTTGTATTTTCTTAGTTTGATTAGAACTTCCGCTTTCCTTTCTTCGATTGTTTCAACTTTAGTGCTCAAACCACAAACCTCAAAGGTAGAATACTTGCAACCTAAAACAAACATTTACCCTTAAACTTTATGGTTTAATAAACCAAAAAATGTATGCAACTGTGTTTTTTACGCTGTTAAACACGTGTTTTTCCTTTGCCAACTCGGTTTTTACGCTGTCCAGCGCTCAAGTGCAGTTTAGTAATAGAGCCGTTACCAAAAGAGATTAAAACCCAAAATCACTTCAATAAGCATAATGCGTCGTTAGACGTGAACAATAGTTCTTCACGGCATAATTTTTGAGGACACAACTAACGAAAACACCCATTCTGCTAGTTGCAGTAGGCTTAACCATCTTAGTTACCGCTCTGTTCATGCCTTGGCTGCTGATTTTCGGCATATCCCAGCCACCCGCATTTCAAGATTCAACTATGAAGCCTTTGCATACTTCGGGGCACATGATTTTAGATTCAAGCAACAGCGTGATTTATCTTAGGGGAATCGGCAGGGCAGGCGATTTGGATTCACTGTCTGGAACGTGGGGTGGAATCGGCGACAACGTTTTCGACTACTCAGAAAAATGGCAAACTGACTCTGCGGTTTTGACGGCGAAGATGGATGAAACATTCGCTTGCTACCGAGACATCTGGCATGTCAACATGATAAGACTGCTGATACCTGTTGATTGGTGGTGGCTCGACAACGTTAACCCCTCAGCAGTACAGTCAGGGTCCAGACCAAACGATGAGTTACCGAAGCTACATCGAACAAGTCGTGCAGGAAGCAGCCAAATGCGGAATATACGTTAACCTGTGCCCTTACGAAGTCGGCAACTATTATCTCAGCGGCGACAGCTGGGACGGAATCCCTGGAAGCTTAGGAACATCAAACTTAGCATAAATGCACTCCATCAACGCTGACGAAATGCAGGCATGGCAGATGTGGTGGACAAGCATGGTTAACCGTTTGGGAAAATACTCAAACGTTATCTTTGAAATGTGGAATGAACCCGACGAAGGCACAAACACCGCGTCATCACCCACAGCGATTGCTTACTTCAATTAAACGGTGCAAATGTACCAAACCATCCGCGCAGACGGCAGCATGAACCTGATTTTTATGCAGTGTCACGCAAGCCTAATTCCAGGAAAGATGGAGCTCGATTGGGTTCCACAACTTTACAATCAACTTCAAGCTTCAGTCGGCGCCGCCCCCAGCAACATCGTTTTCACTGCGCATCCTTATCGGCGAGCGCCCTACCCAAACCTTGAATGGGCAACAACCTACACTGGCATAAAGGCCCAGCTCAACCTGCCCAACATGGTACCTGCAACACGTTCAAACGGCATCAACGTTCCCTTGGTCTTCAACGAGATGGGCGTCATGAATGATTCGGCAGTTTACAAGAACGATTACTACGGAGCAGCCCAGCAGCCTGAAACCTGTTTAACAACCGACCAAAAAATGGATAAAGAGCTCTCATTCTGGACTGCGATACTTCAAAACGCCAAGGACATGGGGGTTGGCGTGTGCGCTTACCATTGGATGCAGACGGGTGTATGGTTCGACGGAGAAGCCCTAATCTCTAACACTTGGGCAATTAACGCAACTTCGCCAACACCTACCGAAGCGGGAAAAATCTTCATAGATGCCTCTTAGGCTTTCGCCAGCTTGTACCCGATGCCTGTTCCCATGCCATTGCCGAGTGCGGTGCCAACGTTGCCTTTCCCAATTATTGCATTTTTCATGACTTTGCCTCAAATAATCAAGTTTGGTTGTGGTTTTTAGAAGTTGTAACTGTAATGTGCCTACAACAATCTCTTCTATGGGAAACACAGGGGTTAACAAATTGAAGAAATTAAGAGGTAAACCTGCCTTGGAAAATTTAGCTATCAATAAAAATGAAGAAAAATGTTAAATTAGATTCGCAAAACGACTTTTTCAGTGAACGGCTCTATTATCTTTGCGAATTCTCTGATTGTTTCTGGAGCGTAGGGCTTGAGTGTTGCAAACCGTTTATCCAATGTGTCTTCTGGGATGAATTGTTGGAGCGCATAGGTTTTTGAGCCTTTCACCATTTCGCCTATACAGTTGGCGTCTTTGGCGGTGACGAGTTCTGGGACGACGGTTGTGCGGAATTCGTAGGGTACTTTGCCTGTTTTGAGGATTTCCATAGTGCGCATTAAACCAGAGGTATCTTTAGCGCCCAGCAGCTTGTATTTTTCCGTGCAGGTCTTCACATCCATAGCTACATAATCCACGCTGCCCAAGCATTCCTCAAGTGTGTCTGGGAAAAACCCGTTTGTATCCAGCTTTACCAGGAAACCGCGCTCCTTGAGTTTAGCGAGGAACTTTGGCAGTTCCTTGTGCATGCATGGTTCACCGCCAGTCACAACCACGGCGTCGACGTATTTTTTGCGGTTCTCCAAAAGCTCCAGCGCCAAGCCTTCCTGCAGAAACGGCGGCTGCGGGTCAACGGCGATGCGCCAGTTGTGGCAGAAAGGACAACGCAGGTTGCATCCTGGCGTAAACAGCACCGAAGCTATCTTATCGGGGTAATCCACGAGGCTGACTTTCTGTAATCCGCTAAACTTCACTTCTGGCGTTTTCTCCTAAACCGTTGTCGGTGCCGAAGAAACGATGGTTGAGCGGTCGAAGGTTTTGCGCATGGCGAACTCTGCTTGTTTGCCATCGTTCCATTGGTCAACTGGGCGCAGGTAGCCGACGACTCGCGAGTAGACTTCGCAGTTTGATTCGCAGACTGGGCATTGTTTGTGTTCTCCGTTTGTGTAGCCGTGGGTTGGGCAGATGCTAAACGTGGGTGTCAATGTGAAGTAAGGAAGCTTTGAGTTCCACGCGACTTTCTTGATTAGTTCAGCGGCTGATTTCCACGAGTTCACACGTTCACCAAGGAATATGTGGAACACGGTGCCTCCAGTGTAGAGTGACTGAAGGGTTTCTTGGTGTTCGAGTGCATCGAAGAGGTCACCTGAGAAGTCTACTGGCAGCTGTGAGGAGTTGGTGTAGAATGGTTCAGCGTGGTTTTCAACGATTTGTTTCTGGTTGGCGAAGATTATGTCTTTGTAGCGGCGTTTGTCTATGCGTGCAAGACGATACGAGGTGCCTTCTGCGGGTGTGGCTTCAAGATTGTATATGCAGTCGTTTTCCTCTTGGTAGTCTGCTAGGCGTTTGCGCATGAACGTGAGCATTTTTATGGCGAACGCTTGCCCATCTTTAGATGCAATGTTTTGTCCCAGCAGGTTTATGATTGCCTCGTTCACGCCGACTATGCCGATTGTTGAGAAGTGGTTTTTCCAGAATTTGCCGTAGCCTTCTTTAACGTGGCGCAGATAACGCTTTGAATACGGGTACAATCCGTTGTCCGTGAAGGATTCGAGCACTTTACGTTTGATTTCGAGGCTTTGTTTGGCTGTTTCCATTAAGCCTTCGAGTCGCTCGAAGAATTCGTCTTCGTCTTTGGATAGGTAGCCGATTCTTGGAATGTTGAGGGTGACTACGCCGATGCTTCCTGTTAATGGGTTGGCGCCGAAGAATCCTCCTCCTCGCTTGCGCAGTTCACGGTTGTCTATGCGTAGGCGGCAGCACATGCTGCGTACGTCTTCAGGTTTCATGTCGCTGTTAACGAAGTTCGAGAAGTATGGCACACCATATTTTGCGGTTACTTCAAAGATTGCCTGCGAAACTGGTGAGTCCCAATCGAAGTCTTTGGTGATGTTGTAGGTTGGAATTGGGAAAGTGAAGACTCTGCCCTTTGAATCGCCCTGACGCATGCCCTCGGCGAAGGCTAAGTTGAACATCTCCATTTCCTTAGTCATATCGCCATAGGTGTCTTGGGTAACTTTGCCGTTGTAGAGCACGGCTTCGTTCTTCATGAAGTCTGGAACAGTCAAATCCAAGGTTAAGTTGGTGAACGGTGTTTGGAAACCCACGCGGGTTGGCACGTTCATGTTGAAGAAGAATTCCTGCAGCGCCTGCTCTACGTCTTTCTGGTTTAAGTGGTCGTAGCGTATGAAGGGGGCAAGGTATGTGTCAAAGTTGCTAAACGCTTGTGCACCTGCTGCTTCACCCTGCAAGGTGTAGAAGAAGTTAACGACTTGCCCAAGTGCAGTTCGGAAGTGCTTTGCTGGTTTACTCTCGATTTTACCCGATACTCCGCCAAAGCCTGAGAGCAACAGGTCACTTACGTCCCAACCGACACAGTAAGGCCCCAGAACACCAAGGTCGTGAATGTGCAGGTCGCCTGAGAAGTGGGCTTCCGCAATTTTTTCTGGGTAGATGCGGGCTATCCAGTACTTGGCTATGACTGTGGATGAGAGGTAATTGTTGAGTCCCTGGAGTGAATAGCTCATGTTGCTGTTTTCTTTTACTCGCCAATCCTCAACCTCAAGGTACTGGTCAACCATATCTGAAGAACTCAAAAGCGCCGCTAACTCACGCATGTCGGTGTGTTGTTTGCGGTAGAGAATGTAGGCTTTTGCGGTGGAGGCGTGGCCGTTTTCGATTAAGCGTTTTTCAACAAGGTCCTGGACTTCCTCAACTGTGGGCACGCCGTCTTCGCCGTATTGCTTGTTGAGTAATGCTACGACTTCGTCGCTGACGCGTTTAGCCTGTTCCTTGTCTTTTCCACCTACTGCTTTAGCAGCTTTCCAGATGGCAGTTGTAATACGTTCTTGATCGAAGGGTTCTAATTTACTATCACGTTTTAGGACAAACTTCATTGTTTCTTCACTTCTATGAGTAATCGCCTGAAATCTTCAGGTTCTTCAAACTGTTTGTAAACTGAAGCAAACCGAATGTATGCGATGCGGTCCACGTTCTTTAGGTACTTCATGATTAAGTCGCCGATTTCTCCTGATGCAACTTCCTCGGTGCCTTTAAGCATGAGGTCTTGACGTACTTTCTCTGCTAACTCGTTGATTTGGATCATGTCTACGGGTCGTTTTTCGCATGCTTTCTGTAATCCGCGGATTATTTTGTTGACGTCGAAGCGTTGGAGTTGGCCGTCTTTTTTTCTAACCATGAGCTCGACGATTTCGAGGTATTCGTAGGTGGTGTAGCGTTTGCCGCAGTTGATGCATTCCCTGCGTCTGCGTGTGGTATTTTCTGGGGAGTCGCGTGTTTCGAGGGTTTTTGAATTTTCGGAGTTGCAGTAGGGACATCTCATTTTTACATTCTCTTGCTTTGTTAATTGTATAGTGTTTGAGAGCTATTGTACACACTACATTTAGCGCATATATAAGCTGATTCAACATCAAACATGCAAAACAACCAACAAACCCACACAAAACTCCATGAACAATAAACAGAAAACCACAAATAAAAAAAACACGAACAAGCCCCAATCCGCCAAAAAACCCGTTTTCAAGCAGATACATCTTTGGTTAAGGCTTGCGAAAACACTATAATTAAAAACCACTATACTCAACAGTTACCTTTTATCTTACTAAACCAACCAATAATCGGTGAAACTTTGCAGCCAAAAATCGTGAAAGCCAACAGTCCAAACGAGTACTTAACCCCCGAACACTGCTACATCGCCGAGAACTTCAGCGACAAAGACGTTTCAGTAGCCCGCGCCACCGTGAAACCAGGCGTCACAACCAAGGCGCATCATCTCAAGAAAATCCAGGAAATCTACATTATAACCTCGGGTGAGGGCATGGTGGCTTTTGGCGGTTCAAAACCCACTATTGTTAGCGCTGGCGATGTCATCGTGATTCCAGTTGGGGCATCGCAGAAAATAACCAACACGGGCAAAACCGACCTTGTGTTCTATTGTGTCTGCACGCCAAGATTCACCCAGGAATGCTATTTTGACGATGAACCAGAAGTGCCCTGAGCGATATATGTCGACTGCGGAAATACCGCTTTATAACCTGAACTGACTAATTGTATTTTGAGGAGAAAGGAGAAGCTCCTTACGTTTCTCAAAAGGGAAACGTTAACTTGTTTTTAAGTCATCCATGAACTCGCCAAGATCCAGCGTTGATGCGCCGTTTTCGTCTTTTAGCTGCTGCTTCGCTGGCGGATTAGCTATATAGAAGGGTATTCGTTGGGCAAACCGCTCTTGGAAAGTGGTTTCTAACTCGTTTTGGTAGAAGACGCCAATTGGGATTCTGTCATCCCATTCCTGTGCCTTCTCTAAACCGGCGACTTTTTTCTTAAAAACCTCGCTTGCATCATGCACAACGGGGTCAAAGCCTGCTTCCTCAAGTTTGTAGAGTCGCGATTGGGGGTTGCCCGCGGCGTCTTTGCGGTCTTCACCTGCATACCAGTCTTTGGTGTTTATGTCGTTGTAGACTGGGCACGGCTGGAGGCAGTCGACAAGCGCTAAACCTTTGTGGAGAATGGCTTGTTTAATCGTGTTTTTGAGGTGCATCACGTCGAAGGCGTAGGACCTCGCCACAAACGTGTAGCCTGCTGTAATCGCGAGGGCAACTGGAACAATGGCGTTATTGATGTTTGGTTTAGGCAATGATTTTGTCTGCATCCCCAGCCGAAGCGTCGGAGAAGCCTGCCCCTTAGTTAAGCCATAGACGCCGTTGTTGTAGAGCAAATATGCCATGTCGATGTTTCTTCGTCCAGTGTTAACGAAGTGTCCTGCGCCGATGCCGAGTCCATCGCCGTCTCCGCCTACACCGATGACTTCGAGGTTTGGGTTCGCAACTTTAATTCCCATGGCAAAAGGTAGAAGTCTCCCGTGCAGTGTGTGGACGCCGTTGACTTTAACGAAGTGGGGTGTTTTGGAAGCATTGCCTACGCCTGAAACCACCACGACATTGTGGGGTTCAAGGTTAAGTTCCGCCAGCGCCATCTGTAGAGCGCTTAGGATTCCGTAGTCGCCGCATCCTGGGCACCAGTCTGTGTAGATGCTGGTTTTGTAATCTTGGGGTTTATGCGTCAAAGTGAAAACCTGCCTTTAGAATTAGTTGTAATTTGCACTGTCTGTTCCTCGTGAAGAAGTAGTTTTCTGATTAATTACTGATAATTTTTCAGTATTTATGCATGCCGCAACGCGTTAACAAAAGAAACCGACTTATTGCTAAAACAATGAATCTGGCACACACGTGGCCGCTAACTCGATTAAAATTGGGTAGCTGTAACCATGAAAACCTCGGTCGAGAGCAGGAGCGTCACAGCTAAAGGCGATATGAGCGCCAAGCATTTCTGCAAAAAGCCTCCATAAATGATTGATCGTGTGGAGAGTACACTTTTCTAGTTGCTCTCTCCCTGAAAGTTACAGAGGAATCTGAGAAAACTTAAATCGCCCACAGCCCCTGTTTTAAAAAAGGTTGATAACATATGAATTTTTGGAGCGGCATCCCGACTGGAGATAATCCACCTGAACTTTTGAACATGGTCATCGAAGTTGCAAGCGGTTCACGGGACAAGTATGAGTACGACATAAAATGGGAAGCTTTCATACTGGACAGGGTTATTCCTTCATCAGTGGTGTTCCCAGTTGAGTACGGGTTTGTTCCGCAGACATGGTTTGACGATGAAGACCCCTTAGACATAATGGTTCTAAGCTATGCCCCTTTGAAGGCAGGTTTCATAGTTAAAGTCCGCGTGATTGGCGCATTAATAATCGAGGATGAAGGAGGATTGGACGCAAAGATTCTTTCTGTTCTTGTCAACGATGCCCGCTTCGAAGGGTACCACGATATAAAAGATGTCCATAAACACCGTTTGATTGAGATTCAAGAGTTCTTTGAAACCTACAAGCGGCTTGAACCGCATAAATGGGTGAAAATTAGGGATTGGAAAAACGCGCAGGACGCAATGAAAATCGTGGAGTACTCCATGGAAAAGTATCGGGAGCTAAAGGAAAAGCCCTAAGTTCTTTGCGTTATGCTCCGAGCATAAGCACCTGTTTCTCAGCGGCTTTACCTGTTAAAACCGCTTTTAACGCTTCGTAGACTTCTGTTGTCATCATGGGTCGCCCCGTGTATTTTAGAACGTAGTGGGTAGGTTTGATTTCTGTATGCTCAGTTATTACGCCGCCAAGCTGTGCAGTCGCGTTATCTTCCACGTCGATTATACGCTTCTTGCCCGCCAGCATCGCCTTGAGGTAAGCCGCGGGGAATGGAAGAATCATACGCACCTGAATGAACCCTAAGCTGAAGCCTTCCTCTTTGAGCTGGTTTAATGCTTCGATTATGGCGCCTTTAGGCGAGCCCCAGCTGACCACGATGTTCTCTGCGTTTTGGTCGCCAAAAAACTTCGCTTTCATCTCAAGAGGCACTTCCCTGTCGACTAACTCGAGTTTTTTGAGGCGTTTCTCCATCATTTTCCGTCTGATGATGGGTTCATCGTTGATGTTGCCCATTTCGTTGTGTTCATCGCCGCTGCACCACTGCACCCCGTTCTTTGTGCCCAAAAACGCACGGGGCGAAACCCCTGACTCGGTGAATTGGAACCGCTTGTACACTTTGCCCTCCAGCTCTTTTTCGCCCACGATTAAGCCGCGGTCAATCTTGACTTTGCCATAGTTGAAAACTGGGTATGTCTGGGATGAATTCGCCATGCCCTTGTCGAGCAGGTGAATGACTGGCATCTGGTATTTCTCGGCTAAATTGAGGACTTCGGCGGCGTCAAAGAAGCATTCCTCGATGTCGCCTGACGCGAGGATTATTCTCGCGAATTCCCCGTGAGCCGCATGCATCGCGAAACGTAAATCCTGCTGACAGTGGCGAGTGGGCTGCCCGGTTGCTGGTCCGCCGCGCTGATAGTATGTTATCACAAGTGGGACTTCGTTGTTACCTGCCCAACCCACCCCTTCAGCCATCAAAGAGAAGCCAGGACCCGACGTACTCGTCGCCGCCCGCGCACCCGCCAAACATGCCCCCGAAGCCGAATTAACAGCAGCAATCTCGTCTTCGGTTTGCAACACGATTATGGCTTCTTCGCCACCTTTTTTGGTTTTGAGGATTTCATGGGCTTCCAAGTACTCGCTCTCATCCGCGGCGGGGGTGATTGGGTAGTAGGTTTGGACTCTGCATCCGCCCAAGACTTTGCCCATGGCGACCGCCTGGTTTCCAGTGAGGAAAATCCGCGGCTCGGTTATGTCCATTTTTTCGAGTTTGTGCTTGAAGCTGTTAACGTTGAAGTTTTGTTCAGCATAATCATAAGTTGTATCCACAGCCACCACGTTCATGTCGGCGATTTTCTCGTGGAAAGTCGCCCTGATAGCTTTCTCCACTAACGCTCGGTCGTACTTTAACAGCGCAAAAGACACGCCGATGGTGAGGACGTTAATCATTTTTTCAAGCGTGCTCACTTTTTCTACGTTGAGTTTTTCGCCGATTTGCTTTAGCAAATCCATGTATGGAATGGCGAAGATTTGGATGTTCTTCTGTTTGGCAAATGTTAAGAAGTCGTTTATGGTTTCGCCGACGTCGTTTTGCGTCATGAACTCGCGAACCTGAGTTTTGTAGTCTTCGCTAAAAGTCGAAATATCCTTCAATACGTTGACGCCGAGGTCCCGTGAATCCACGATTACTCCGCCGCCGCTCACGACTTCGCCGACGTGGCGCACCACGGTTTCCGCGTCAAAAGCCGCAAGCAAATTCACATCGCTAATGTTCGCGAGCGTGGGTTGTTTGGATATGCGCTGGAGAAAGTAGCTGTGCATGGTTCTGATGTTTGAGTGGTATTCTCTTCGGCCATAAACATACAAGCCGCCGTAGCCGCAGGCACGCCCGAAAATGTTGGCTGCGCTATCAACGCCGCTTCCCTGCGGACCGCCCGCCATCCAATTAATGCTTTCAACTGTCATTGGTGTTCACGTTTGAAAATTTTTGATAAATTGCCAGTTGAGGCTGTTTTCTTCTTTTGCCTCTTTCTATGTTTACTCTTTGAGTTCAAGAGAATTTAAGGTTTCGGAAACGTCTTTTCTGAATGCGCAGGGAGCCAGAAAACGGCAAAAATAGGCTTAAATTCCATTTCCAATAGTTCATGAAGATAAAAAACGAAAAAGGATATTTCCCAAAAATGGGAAAGAAAGTTTTTTTTATCTTACGAAGTCGTCGAATGTCCAGAAGTGGTTTTCTTCTTGGATAACGATGTCTTCGAACATGCGTCTTGTCAGTGTGTCGCCGCGTTTTAGTGCTTCAGCGATGATTTGGCGGTAGAGCGTTATTGCGCTGGATTCGAGTGCGTGATCTAAGACGAGGAATTCCTGTGCGGTGTTGCCGACGACTGGCAGTGGGTCTGGTTTCCATGTGGCTTCGCCTTCGAGGAGGTAGATGCGTTCGCTGATTTTTTCGAGGTGATCCATTTCCTGCATGAAGGTTTCTTTGAGGATTTTGCTCACGACTGCGGCTTTGTTGGTTTCCGCGATTGTTTCAAGCGCCGTGCTCTTCATGCGAAGTTCAAGAAGCGCCATTTTTTCATGTTGGTTAGTGTACTGGATGATGCCTGCGATTTCAGCGGATATGGCTTTGTTTAGGAGTGTAAAGTAGTCTTCGGTGTAGATTTTGCGCCATTCAGGAAGAGGCACTTTGCTTGTTTCTTCTTTTTCGTCCTGGAACTTTGTGTATTCCTGGAACTTGAAGAGGTGCTGTTCTTCTTCGCCGTAGATTTTCTCGAAGAGCTCGCGGGTTTCCCAATCGCCCATTTTTCCCGAGGTGTCGATGATTTCGCGGTAGAGCGTCACGGCTTCTTCCTCTGCTTTTACGCCGAGTTTAGCGAATTCGCTTATGCTGTCGCCGATGGTGATTTTGCTGGATTTAGTCGAGGCTTTTCCGCCAAGGTAGTAGATGCGCTCGATTATTGCGGCGGCATGCTTCATTTCTTGGATGGAGATTTCCCGTAGAATCTTCCCAACTGCGTCGTAGGTGGTTTTGTCGAGAAGTATGTTTTCGGGGAGGGTTCTTCTTACGAGTTTCTCCATTTTTGCGTGTTGCAAAATGTATTGTAGAGAAACTTGGATTTCGCGTTCGACTGCCTTGTTTAGAAGGTCAATATAGTCTGGTGAAATTTTGACTGCCATTATAATCACAACTTACTGTTTAAAAGGAGACTGTACCGAGATATAAGATTTTTTGTGAAATACTCGTCTGGAAGCGAAAAAAACGTTTACTTGATTGATTGTCTGCGGTTTTTATTGCAGCGATTTGCCGCAGTGGGTGCAGTAGAGCGCATCTATGCGGTTTTCTGCTCCACAATTCGGGCAAAAGCGTTTAGCCTGTGTTGCGCCAAAGTTAGTTGGCGGCTGCGCAGGGTAGGAAACCGTCGGTATGGCATTTGAGGTTGGTTGAAGTTTGCGGAATCCCTGATAAGCAAGAATCCAAGCTATCCACCCGACCACGGGCACAATAGTGCCTACCAAATACAGTATTCCAGCGGTCCCAAAATTGTCCACTCCGGATTTTTCCTTGAGTTTGTTGAAGGCGCGCATGTAAAGCCAACCGTTAACTAATCCAAAGACAACGCCCAAAACGATTAAAGCGATGAAGAAACCAGGGAAGACGGGACTAAACGCTGGTGTGGTTGATTGTGAAATTCGAGAAATCGTAGAAATTAGGGAGACGAACTCTAAGCTGAAGGCGACGATGGATGAAATTACACTAAGTAAGAATGCATAGAGGACATTGTTGAAGATGCCTAGTTCATTGTAGTACCTGGATAAGCGGTGCATCGCAATCATGAACATGATGTATCCAGCCAACGCCACCAAGACAACGGCAGCTATAAGCAAAAAGAAAACGGCGGAAATGCCAAGGATGGTGGGTGCCACGGTTCCCGATGCGGCTCCGCTTACCGCTGACGCAATTATGGATACGACGAAACCTACGACTGCAATTATAGCCACTACTGGCAGGAGTATGTTGATTAAGCTGGCTGTTGCACCCAGTTTTTTGCCCGATTCAAGTGACATGCAATAAGCCTTCACTGCCTATGTGTCGCAGTTTGGAGATAAGCTTTTCTGTAAAGAACCGTCCTCATTGGTTAACAGGACGGACTTAATTTAAAGCGGAAAAAAACCAATTGAAGAAACTTTTCTCAAAGATTTAAAAATAAAAAATCTTTTTTGGGCTACGTTTATTTTGGCCATTTGCCTGAAGCCCACTTAGTGAAATTTGTCGGCGTAACCTTGATAATCGGCACATCTCCCTCTTTCCAGCTGCCATCCGCCGAATTGTACTCAGGATACTTTTCTTTAAGCAAATCATGCGCATAACGGTATTCTTTGCCATTCAACATAATCTCTGCTTCGCCCTGCACACGGATACCCCTGATAGTGGACCAGTTCTTCTCGTCGTAGTCGTCGAAGACCAAGGACACCTGCGGGTTTGCTTCGATATGCTCCAGTTTGGGGGTGTCAGGGTCAGATGCAAAATAGATGTTGGCGCCGTCGAAAACAGCCCAAATGGGCCTCACAACTGGCTCGCATTCTTCTGTTGCTGTTGCAAGGCGGCAAACTGGCAACTGTTTAATGAACGCTATATCGGACTTTGAAAGTTTAATTCCCATGTAACCACCAATGACTTCGTAAGTGCAGAAAATCTGCGAGAGAATACTTAACAAGCTCACCCATTTAAACTATATCGGCGCAATCAGCCGTAAAACCCCTTTCTTAGCCCGTCTGGTTCCAATAGTAAACAAGCACGTATCTGCCTGCAACTGGAAAAGCAGGGTCGTCGTAGACTATGTCAAGTTTGGAGCCGTACTTTGAAAGAGAACCCTGCATGGTGCTCCATACCTGTGGCGATTTAGCGTCGGATTGCCAAAGTCCCCAGATGGTGTCGGTTGGGTTTCGCATGCCCCAACCGTAATCCTTCGGCAGAACCAACGCGTCCTGCGCCTTCACGTTGTTGGTTTCCTTCGGGTTCACAACTACATTCGTCCAGAATTTCTGCAACGCCGCAAAATGCTCATCCTGCAGAAGCCCCGTGCCATTGTCGCCTGGCGCATAGTTGAACACAACTGAGTATTTGGCGCCCTCTTCATACGACAACTTTAAGTCCTCGTACATTTTGTCGCCGCTTGGCAAAGAAGGATAAGCCGCAGTCATCCAAGTTATCATTGTGCCCCAGTCCTTGCCCTGCATGTCTGCGGCGCCGCGTACCAACGCGAGGTTTTGCAGGGTTGATTGGTTCCAGCCCAACTCGCCCAATACGACGTCGTAGCCTGCTTTATAATCAAACCAGTCAAGGCCATAGTCTGCGGTGAAGAGTTTTACGGCTGATTGGTTCCCAATCGAATTCAAGTTGGATTGTTCATAGTTAACAAACATATCCGCGGCGTTGGCGTAGGATCCAAGTGGGCTTGAATCCCAAAGTTGATGGTAGGGTTCAAACTGGGAAATGTTGCCTTGGTCAGTTACTTGTGTGCCGTTCTTATCCAGAACTGTGCCGTTTGGTAAGTACGTTAGGGGATTGTACCCTGTGTCGCTGCTCGTAACATAAGTTATGGTGCCGTTTGGGAAGTAAGTAGTGGTATTTTTTACAAAGCTACTTTGTACTTGAGAATGGATCGGCCAAGCTTGCTCTGTTCCATTAGCGGGTTGAATGATTGTAACTTCGCCAGTAGCCCAAGTGTTAATCATGATAATTCCCGAGGATTCAAAATACGTGTCTATCCTGTTATCATCCGAACCAGTTGTGATTTGAATCGTTCCAGTTTGCTTAGTTATTCTTGCGTCAGTAGTGCTATTGGAAAAATGATCTATAGTGTCAAGCATTATGCCGCCTGGTTCATCGCCAAAGTACAACCCCAAAAACTGGTTTCCCCAACGACCTTGAACCAAAGTCAACAACGGCGCTATTCCGCTCTTGTTGCCGCTAAGGTTATGACACAACATTACATTTAATCCCGAGTTGATGGCGTAGTCGCCGATTTCCTCTGTGGCTTGAACATTATCCTGCAGTGTTCCAGAGTCTAAAACAAACAGGTTAGTATAATTCGCCACTTTGTCGATTAATTGTTTTGCTTCCGCGGTTGAACTTCCACAGTAGGTGACGCCGACATAGAACGGTTTCTTAGTTGCCACGGCGGGATCGTACATTTCTATGGTTGCAAACGCTGAAATGGAAACGACAATGATTATGATTGCTGCTAAGCCGATAGCTAACCTTTTTTTCACCTTAAATCTTCCTTCGGGTACACTTCAAATATTCTTCGTTTTTCATGATTAACACTCGGTTAAATTCTTTGCCCCAAATTCTCCTTTTCGCCTTTCTGCAAAAAACTTGACTGAAATTATTTTGGTTCGCTTAGGCGGTTTCACTAACAAGAAACTTTTCCTTGGATGTTCCTTGCATATTTTCCATGTCGCTTACAGATAAAGGTCTTAGGGTACATTCCCTTGCAAACGCCCCGACAAAAAACTCGGTTGGACCCCGACACGGTAACTTGGCTCAGCCACATATAGAAAACAAAAAATAGCCGAGCACTTACAATCTACAGAATACAGGCAAAACAGGCGCAAAAAAAATTTTAGGCGTGTGCGGGATTCCCCAAGCCTGGTATGGGGCGGGCCTGCTAAGTCCGTGGTCGAAAGGCCGCGTGGGTTCAATTCCCACATCCCGCGCCATTCAAACTTTAGGGTGACTACAAAAAATGGAAATGTAGTCACCTCACGAAATCATCCTTTTTAGTGCTCTATACTCTTTTTGAGCATCAAGTCTAAAGTGGGACGCAAGTTGTGGTCATGCTCGTAAGCCTGCAGAGAGTAAAAGAAAGAACACCAACATCCTCAAATGGATCAAGTAAACTTCAACAAACGCCGCCCCATGCAAAGACGGCGTCTCAAGTCTTTTTTTTAGCCAAAATTTGCGCTATTATTTGTCACGTTTTTTTCCAGTAGGCATGCTCATTCACGAAAGCTGGGTAACCTGATCCAACGCCAAATGGGAGCGCGACAAGAGGTGGTTCTATCCTTAACTTGTCTGTTCAATCTCTAAAGTAGCAACGTATTCAAGATTCTTGGGTGGACTTTTATCTTTCGATGGGTCAAAAATGAATTTGTTTTTCATGCCGAAGTGTTCTGTTGCAAGCTTCAAATGGTAAAGTGCAATACCCATGTTGACAGGAAAGTGACCGCCGCCTACCATTGACCTAAGGAAGCCAGCTTTGGAGGAATACGCATGAATTGTATTCTTGTTACCAGTAAAATACCAGTTTTGCAAGTTCACTGCTGATGGAGCAAGACGCGCTGCTTCTAATAAGTCGTTGGCGCCCTCAATATTGGTTATGTCTGAAAGCGGTTTTCTATGAAACTCTGAAGCGCTCGTCCGGTGTAGTGTTTCCTTGGGATTCCCAAACGACATTAAAGCTATGAATTCAAGATTTGAAGACTCTTTAACTTCTTTGGTTGGTTGAGGAATGCCCAACCAGCAACTGCCTAATCCAGTCGTTGAAAAATAAAGGTCCATTTGCTGAAGCATAAAACCCATGTTGATTTTGTAGGCGTCTTTGGCTTCTGAGAATGCGGCAATATAGTGCGGTGCATTGTTATTGATTTTTCTGGTTACCTGATTTGGGGAGATAATCTTGAACTCTGTTTTAATGTCTGCTAACAGAGGTTTTAATGACTGCAAGTTCCTTGAGATCTCTTCAAGGCGATTTGAGTCAATTGGCGTTTGATCGTAATCTCTTATTGATTTTCTCTTAAAAATTGCATCATATAGGGCAGTTTCATTCATTTTCTACACTTCCCTTGTTGGGTGAGGCTTTGTTTGTGTTTTTGCATTTGTTTAGAGCCTGGTTGAAGAGTTCGTCTACGTTTCTTTTGCATTTGATGACGGCTTCGAGGTTGAACCTGTAGAAGGTAAAGTTGCCTTCTTTTTTAGATTCGATAAACTTAACGCTTTTTAGGGTCCTTAGATGTTGGCTGGTTGCAGGCTGGGTGATTTCCAGCTTTTTTGCAAGGTCACCAACGCAGGTTTTATCTGTTTCTGAGGCAAGGATGCTGATTATTGCCAGACGGTTGATGTCACCAAGGGCTTTAAAAACGTCAGCGGTTTCGATTAGTTGTTTGCATTTCTTTTCTTCAATCATTTGGAATGCCTGTGAGTGCATAAGCATTTAACTATATAAGCATTAGGTTATGCTGTGGTCAGAGGCTCTCATCAAATAACCAGGCAGTTTAATTCTAAAAAAAGAAAAAGTATCTTTGAGTTAAGGTGAGGGCTGAGTTGTAATGTTTTATCCGAATTTCGCTAGCACTTCTCTTCCCAAGTCGGATATTTCGACGGTGCTGAAATCGTAGGGGCCATGTTTTTTTGTCGGGTCGGGTATGTCGATGAGCTTGGATTTTGAGAGGTGCCGCACTGCGTCGTTTAGGGCTTCAGGCATTAAACCTGTTTTTTTGTGTAAGAGGTCCACCGTCACTAAGAGGCCTTTCTCAAATTGGGAAAGGGTTACGAGAACTTTTTTGGCTGTTGGGTCAATCATGTCGAAATCGTCTTGTTCAAAATCTTCAACCATTTAAGAACACCACTCGTAACTTAGGGCAGTCTCACATAAAAACACTTTGAAAAAGCTTCAGTGGAAAATAGCCACCAAAAAAGAGCAAAGGGCTTACTGCTCTGTATCATGGGTGTGCAGGCTTATGGCGGGTTCTCTGCTCAGGATATCGCCGATTGCAGCTATAAATGGCAGTTTGCCTCTTTAACGGCGATAAAATTGTATGCGAATTTTTAGGTAGTCGCAGCATAATGACTAATTACAAAACTTTTTTTATGTTAAAGCGTGATATTTCTGTTAATGCCCAATTATTCCAGTAAACCCTTCTTAACTGCCTGCGATGAAGAATACCTGATGTTAATCGAGGTCTGTGAAGAATTTGAGAAACAAAAAATCGACAAAACAGCCCGCGAGACATCTGGAAATCCAGCAGAAATAATCATGCGCAACCACCTGAGGAGGCAAAACCTTAACCTTTCGACGATGCCAGACGTTACAATTCAAGAATCTAAAATAAAAAATGATCTGCTTCTTTTAAAAAGCGGTGTAGACCCAAACCAAAAAACCTTCCAGTCTGACCAGGTGAAGATGGTGATTGCGATTAGGAACAGCGGTGCCGGCGGCAAACCTTTGGAAAATGGAAAGCGGGAAGACCCAAACAAGGTTTTGCGCGTTAAATTCAATGAGCTTGAAGCAACTATCAATGTAAGGAATTTTGCTGTTATCGTTCTATCTGAAACGCTGCTTTCACCCAGAACTCCTTACAGATGGCGATTTAAACAAGAAGCGATAAGGAAAGAAAACTGTAAAGTCTTCACCTTGGTTGCTCGTCAACTTTATCCCGCTGGCGGACTCTACATCAAATCCAGTATTGCAGAGATGCTAGAAAAAGAGCAGATGAAGAAAACTGGGGAACTTCAGCAGATGCTCAATTATCTTAAATGCTTGTGAGCTTAATTGCGGCATTTCTTTTCGTAATCACTGCTTGTGGTTGCCAGTACAACCAGAAAGCAACCAAAAACAGCCCCAGAAGGCAAAACACATTGAGCATGGCTTCCCGTTGGTTGTTGTTGTAGCTAAGGACGTCTTCGGTTACAACTACTAACAAAAACCTGTATTTTTGCTTGAAAAACCGAAACATCAATAAAAGACAGCGACTACTAGAATGCTTGGAATAGGTCAATACTCTTTTTGATTAAAGACTACCGCTCCAGAGCCCAGTAGGTTTTGGCTGCTTTTGACTGTTCACAAAACATAATCGGAGTGAAAAAATAAATGATGAAATTTGATGTCTGCCCTAAATGTAGTGGAGAACATGTTGAGGTTAAAATCAGCGAAAACGGCGAAATCCTTAACTGTTGTTCTCAATGCGGTCGCGTGCGATCTAAAGCATGGGCTTAATTCTTTTGCCAGAGTGCCATTGCAGGGTAAATGGGGTTTTGTTTTAGAATAAAACGCAGTGATAACTCTTGATATTTGCAGCTTAATGGTGGTTCTATGTTGAAACCATAGAGGGGTAGGTCAGTATTGGCGGTTTCAAACGTCATTAACACAGGTTGCACTTGGATGCAATAGCTTTTTTAATATACGCTTCACCCTTATTTTGCGGTGCACAATTACGGAAGACCCACAAGTTTGGACTCCTATGGATGGAGACACATTCGTCACTAAAGACGGCTTCATCATGAACACTTTCGGGTACGAACATCCCGAAGACCGCGTTTTCGCATTTCTCAAGTACATTCCCGCGCAGTATAAGCCGCTCTTCAACGTGGAAATGCTTACCCGCACGTGGAAATTTGGCACGGACGAACTTACTCAGCAGCTTTTCCGCGCAGAAAAACTCTACACCGCCAAAAACTACCAGACCTTCATTGAAGCCTTCCGCAAAACCTTCCCAAACTACCTCTACTTTGACAACACACGCGGCAAAGAACTAATCACTGCTCCGTTGGATGTGATTGAGCAGGTTTTTGTTCCCAAAGACCGATTGGTTTGGCTCCAGAACTTACCTAAACCTGACGGACTCCAGAAAATGGCAATCAACCTAGTCGACCTCATCTCCAAAGAATCGGGCGTTGCTTGTGAAGATTTAGGGATTCACGGTTCCATCGCTCTTAACATGCATGCTCCCGAATCAGACATCGACTTTGTCGTGTACGGCACAAACAACTTCCGCGTCGTAGAAGACGCCATACAAAGACTTGTGAACGAAAACAAACTCACATACATCGCTGGCAACCGAATTGAAGCGGCACGGAAATTCGTGGGCAAGTACCAGGGTAAAATCTGGATGTACAACGCCACCAAAAAACCTGAGGAAATCAAAACTCGCTTCGGCGATTACACCTATACACCGCTTGCAACGCTGCGTTTCGCGGCAACTGTCTGCGACGACACAGAAACCATGTACCGCCCAGCAATCTACAAAATCAGCGGTTACCAGCCCATGGATGACCAGTCGGAGCTTGACCTCGACAAAATCCCCACGCAGGTCGTCTCAAACATCGGCTGCTACCGAAACGTTGCAAGAGCAGGGCAGCAAGTTAAGGTTGCTGGAACATTGGAAAAAGTGGAGTCAACACTGGACAGCAGCGTTAGCTATCAGGTTGTGGTTGGAACAGCTACTTCGGAAGAAGAGTACATATGGCCGCTTTAGCGCTTCGGGACCGCGACGGGATTCAAACTTCGGAAGGCTTGATTTTCCGAGTCTTCGGTTACAGCCACCCCAAATACAGCTACATATGCGACGCGGAGTATGCTTCGTCGCTGATTTTCCAATCGAAAGACCCCCGTGCGCCAAGAACGGGCAGAAGCGAGGTTTTCTACAAGTTCTATAACGACGAAGGCATGAAACTCGTCGCCAAAAAGTATCCCCAGTACCTAATTAACCATGAGATGCTTGGACTAAAAATTGTCGGGGTGCCAAAAAACCTCATTGCTGAAGCAAGGCAGCCTCAGCCGCGCCTTCAGGAACTACTCAATGCGGGACCAGTCGACCATCTGCTGGCGGCGATGGAACGCGTCCTCGGAATCGCATTGACAAACACGGGGTTAAAAAGTGGAGATTTCGGAGTCTTCGGCTCGATGCTTCATGGTTTCCATCACCCAAAATACTCCGACATTGACTTGACGATCTATGGCAAAGCAGAAAACGCCAAGGTCCGCCAAACAATGGCAGAATTATATTCCGATTCCAGTTCTGGCTTGAGGAACGAGTTTGAATCCGAAGACGTCATGAGGGGGAAAGATTGGCGTTTCAAAAACTTCGACGTAAAAGACTTTGTTTGGCACCAGCGCCGCAAAATGATCTACGGCTTATACGACGACAGAAGCCAAAGCGGCAGAGTCATCAAAGCCGAATTCGAACCCGTAAAGGCATGGGGCGAAATCAAATCTGAATACGACCCCAAGACAAAGATTAAGCAGAAGGGCTGGGTAAAATTAAAAGCCCGCGTCACATCAGACGATGAAGCGCCTTTCATTCCATCGATTTACGGCATCGAACCCTTGGAAGTTCTGGGCGGACCCAAAGAAGCCCTAAAAGCCACGCGGGTTTTCAGCTACATGGAAGAGTTCCGCCAGCAAGCCCAAAAAGACGAAACCGTAATCGTTGAAGGCAACCTGGAAGAGGTTGAGTCGCCCGCGGGAAGTTTCTGGCAGGTCACGTTGACTTATTGCCCGCGCTACTACGAACAAGTCCTCAAAGTGCAGCACTGTGCCCAATGAAGAATTAGACTGCCTTAGTTTTGTTTTCCACAGCCATCAGTTTTCAATTCTGCCTTAGTGTGATTTCAACCGTTGCACTCAACGTCTTAAGCGTATTCTCAACACTTGGAAGTTCATTAGGCAACTTTAAGGTAGTAGAAGAAGAGTGTTTTTTTCTATCTTCTTCTTTTGACTTCAAACCCAAAAGTTTCTGGTAAATTGCGTTCTCGCTACATTTACCCTCAAAACTGAGGGATAGAACCCTAAGATTAGTTTTCAATTCTCCTTAGTGCGATTTCAACGAGTAAATATCTCAAGTTAGATGTAGTAGTGCTAAGGGCTATACCAGTACTACTTCTATCGTTGTGCCCAAGGAGTTGCCAAGCGTTGAAGAGGCGCTTAAGGGTCTTGTTGAAGCGAAAACTCCGCTATTCTGTTGTTGCTAAAAAGTTGGGTGTTTCTGAGGAGTCGGTGCGTGCGAAGATTCGTCGTCTTGGATTTGTTTTCTGGGAGGTTGGGTGGCTTGGAAATTGATGTTTTGTAGTGGTTTGTTTTCATTTTAGTTGTGTTAGGGTATCTTGTTTAGAGAGCAGTTTTGTTTTTTGCAGGTGTCAAAAAATTAGTGGGTAGAAGAAAAAAATAGCTGATAATAAAAATAATCGTGTTTTTTTTCTTCTTCTGAGCTTGTTTTGCCTGAGGAGTTGTCGAGCGTTGAGGATGAAAATCGGCTTAAGGAGATGTTGCAGTTTGACGAGTCTTTAGGGTGATAGCGAAGGCTATTGGAAAAACTTGTG
>Ga0209083_1001312_pt1 | contig 29194 bp, 30 predicted proteins | sample AM7aDNAmetaG_FD_184132 | JGI IMG/M metagenome (GOLD analysis project Ga0209083, IMG submission 184132) | Freshwater microbial communities from Finland to study Microbial Dark Matter (Phase II) - AM7a DNA metaG (SPAdes) (version 3) | ecosystem: Environmental > Aquatic > Freshwater > Lake ...
GCTCGTTTCAGGAATCCGCAACGGCGAGCCCGGCGGCGTTTCGATGGTTGATAAGTACGTTTCATGTTAAGAAGTAGTCATCCTATCAGGTACGGCGAGATTGTCAAGGCAACCGCCGGAGAAACTCCGGATCCATTGTCGTGGTAAAGACGGCAATCGAAATCAATCCACCCACCCGAGTTCGTAGCCGGCTTCATACATGGCAACGACGTTTTCGGGTGGGCTTACCGCTTGGATGTTGTGGCATGGAGCAAAAATGTAGCCGCCACCAGCACCGAGAATCCGCAGGTTGTCAGCGACTTCATTGCGTACGTCTGCAACCGTTCCCCATGGTAATGTCGTCTGATTGTCCACGGCACCATGAAAAATAAGTTTGTCGCCAAAATCACGTTTCAATCCTTCGCGTTCCATACCGGGCAAGCGCCATTGGATCGGATTCAATACTTCGGTGCCGGTCGCGATCAGGTCGGGAATGATTTCACGAATTGCGCCGTCACTATGCGTGAAAACATACGAGCCACTTTGTTTTGTCAGTTGCATCATGCGTTTCATTCCGGGTAATAGAAATCGCTGAATGTGTTCGCGTGAAAGCAGCAATGATTGCTGACCACCTAAATCTTCAGCAATATAAGTGATCATTACCTGACCGGGAATCGTTTCAAAAGTCCGGCGGGTCATTTCATAGGAAAAAGCAAATATTTTCCCCAAGCAATACTCCAAGATATCCGGATACTCGAAGAAATCACAGTACGCCTGTTCATCACCACGCAACCATTTATAGACCAGCAATGGTTCGGAATATCCTCCTTGAATTGGGCGGTGTTCTTGCCCCTTAATTTGATCGCGCAGGACAGAGAAATCAAACCAATCCACACTAGGCCACCGGTACTGTTTTTCAATTTCTTCGACAGACTCAAATTGAGAGAGCGGTCGATTCGCAGCCTCAGAATAGTTACCGGTGCCATAGTCAACTTGCCGATATTGTAGTCCCCAAATATCTATATTTTCAGCCAATGTTGGCCCGATGTATTTTGGGTCTGTGAAAGCTGGGCGATCAATATGCAACCGCCGGAGCATCGTGTCAAAATCACAGCCGAGATATTTTAATAGCTTAGCTGTGGCTTCGCCTGTCGCCCAATAATCCATCGGAACGCGATCCGGTTGTTTCCGTTGCAGAACTGCGAGCCAACGCTCGCGTGGAGTCATAGTTTCTTTTGGCATAAGTTTTCCTTACTTCAACAGATTCGGCCGCGTTTAGCCTTAGAACCGTGCTTAAGTGGATTGGCACCGATCCATCGTTCGTCCACCGGTTCACTCGCAAGTTGATAACGCGAGTCCGCCGACAAGCGGTAACCATTGGATTGATTATCAAGGCTCGCATGAACCGTACCCATCCCAAAGACCAGCACATCACCCATTTGGTATTCGGTCGTCAACCAGCGTCCGCCGAGCTTTTCCCGCAACGCCACCGGATTTGAAGCGAGCCGGCCATCCCAATCCGGCTGCATTTTACCATTAGTACAATACGTGTCTACGTCCCGCTGGAGATAATTGCGGAGCTTGTCTTGCTGCCGGTGTGAGTTTTCCAGAATCATCAGGCCACCAGTTTCCAGAGAGATATTACCGATGGGCGTCCACGAAGTGTATAGCTGAAACGTCCCACGCCCCATATACACTACGTCGCAATGCGGGTATGTACCATGGCCACCCGCCGTTACCACCCGAAACCATGTATAATTAAAAAAACGGACTGGTCCCCCTAACAAACGCGTATAGAATTCCAACATCGCACCGTGATAAAGCACTTGCTGCAAAGCATGGTTGTGCTGCGTGAGACACTCCGGTGCAAATGCACGATTCACGCCTACCTTATGAACTGCTAACAGCCGATCATGAGCCTCGTCGAGTAAGCCCAATTCCGCCAGTTGATCCACTACAAACTGACGCGCAGCCTGCACTTCCCCGACTGAGAGCAAACCCGGTAAAAATAAATAGCCGTCTTCCGCTAACCTTTTCCGCAAGGCATTGCCATCGTTCACAATGTCATTCGTGCGGCGCAGCTCACCGAACGCCGGCGCTCTGAGATCAAGTTCATTCCCAATAGAAGTAATTTTTGGCAATACACCCGTATTCATCATCGGGCATACAATAGCTGTTTAATTTTAGATTAGAATGGCATCTTTGGTAAAAAGAATGTACTTTTTGGCAACCAATGAACTCCATTCCCTATCAAAGTGCCATTGGCAGTCCACTAGGACGCATTACCGCTGCCGGACGCTATACTAGTGCCGGCACTCTAGTGACCGATAAGCTCCGCATCTTTGGTAGCTATGCCATTGTCTACTGCCTAAACGGCATGGCGCGGTATCGTGATGCTCGTAATTTTCAAACCGCTATTCATGCCGGTGACCTAATCATCGTTTTCCCAAACCTCGGCCATAGTTACGGCCCGCCACCCGGTCAAAGTTGGGAAGAATATTACATTGTATTTGACGGCCCGATTTTCAACCTCTGGGGGCACACCGGAGCGCTGAATCCAGCGCGTCCGGTTCTACATCTTGAACCGCTCAATTACTGGCGGCACCGGTTGGACGAAATCATTGCACCTAATTTGCCGCCGCTCGAACGCGTCTGCCGTCTCCAAAGCGTTCTAGCCGATATGCTCGCTAACTTTCAACGCGATGTGACCGCCGAACGTAACGAGGAATGGTTAAAAGCTGCCCGCGCATTATTGGCGACCAATATTGCTCAACCGTTGTACGTCGATGCAATCGCTCGTCGTCTAAAACTTTCACCGGAAACATTCCGGAAAAAATTCGCTCGACTCGCTGGGGTTGCTCCTTACCAATACCGACTCACGCAAGTCATTGACCAAGCGTGCCGGCTCGTGCATGAAGGTTGTCACACCAACAAAGAAATCGCCGCGCAACTGGGATTCAGTGATGAATTTCATTTCTCCCGGTCTTTTAAACGCATCACCGGTCGTAGCCCCGCGCAATTCCGCGCTTTATTACGCCCAAGCTCAAATTGAGCTGATAAAGCTAGCGTAAATGCGCCGGGCTACCGGACCGGGTTTGCCGGTACCAATCGGTTTTCCATCCACTGCAATCACCGGTACGACTTCAGCGGTGCTGCTGGAAAGAATCACTTCAGCAGCGGCAAGCAATTCGGTTTTGGTGATGCGGCGTTCGGTAGTTGGAATACCAGCACCGGTGGCGGCTTGTAGTAATTTCTCGCGCGTCACGCCGGCCAACAACCGGTGACTCTTCGGCGGCGTGGCAAATTCACCGGCGGCGGTGATGATAAAAATGTTACCGGCGGTGGCTTCGTTCACGGTTCCATCGGCTTCGCAGAAAATCGCATCCGCGGCACCGGCTTGGTGCGCGGCTTGATAGGCGAGAACGTTGGCGAGCAGCCCGACGGTTTTGATGTCGCACCGGGACCAACGGATGTCGGGAACGGTGATGAGTTTGATACCGGTTTCGGAAAGGTGCGCGGTGCTTGCGAGCTCCCGGACGGTGATGACCAGTGTCGGCTCATAATTCGCCGGTATGCCGCGATGCCGTTTAGCTTGGCCGCGCGAAACTTGAAGATAAATTCCCACTTCCGGAAAAGCCGCACAGCGAATAGCTTCGTGAATAATTGATTCCAACCCCGTCGCGGTGAAGTTGTGTTTCAGACCAATGGCGTCGAGACTTATAAAGAGCCGGTGCAGGTGTTCGGTGACCGCAAACGGTTTTCCGTTGTAGGTTCGCACAAACTCATACACCGCATCGGCAAACTGGTAACCGCGATCCTCAACATGAACTGTGGCGTGTTCGAGCGGGAGAAACTCTCCGTTGACGTAAGCAATTTCAGGCATAGCGAGGAACTATAGGAAGCTCCGGCGGTTGTGTCAACGCGCGCCGGTAGATTGTCGGCGAAGTGCCGACAAGTGTTTTGAATTTGCGGTTGAAATAGGCCAGATCGCGGAAACCGCAGTTCAGCGCAATCGTCAGAACTTTTTCGTCGGTGCTGCGCAAGCTGACCATCGCAGCTTGGATTCGCCGTTCGATGAGGTAATCGAAAAGGCGCTTGCCGGTATAGACTTTAAAAGCGCGACAGAGTGACGTGCGACTTAAACTGGCCCGTTTCGCCAGTCTGTCAAGCGTGTGTGGCTCGGCAAAGGTTTCATCGAGCAACTGACGCACGGCTTCCAAGCGCGGCGGAGTTGATTGAGGTGCTACGAACCCGTTCTGGAGTACGTGCCGACAACACTGCATCAAAAATAATTTCCAATGCAACCGGACGGCTTCATCGTAGCCAACAGCTTGCGCTTGGAGTTCGCGTTGGATGGCAAACAATTCTTGCGCCAGTGGTTGCGGGTCGTTTAGTTGCAGACGGACAATGCGGTTGAGTCGATGCGCAAAACGCGGGTGCAACGGCAGGAGCAGCGGCAAGACCGGTTGCAACATCGCCGGTAGCACCGGCAATGAATGATGTTGCAAATCCAAATAGACATTAATGATGTCCATCCCGTGTTCATCGGTGAGAATATCGTGGCGTTGGCCGTAGTGCGTCACGGCCAGCGACGAGCCGCTCTCAATATATTCATCGTTGTCAATCCGATGTCGCCCGCGACCGCGCAAGATAAAACTCAGCAAGACGACCTCCAATGAGTGGAGGTTGATTTTGTGATTTTTATACCCCGGGAAGTATTGCACGTCGATCCCGAGGCTCGCCCTGATCGGAAGCTTATGTTTCATAAGTAAACATTGTCTCAATGATTGGACAAGATAGTCCAAGTTAATCGATTAACACATCTTATATTATCTATTGTCCGTGACGGAACCTGAACCCATTTAATGAATTAATCCAATGACCCAAACAGCGCCACTTGCAGATGGCATTCACGCCCTGCTGCCACATGAAAAAATGAATCCCTTGGCTCGCCGGCGTCGTGACGCGTACGCCATCACGCCGGATGCGCCGCTCATTCGCGCGGAGTTTGGATTGATGGAAGGAACTTTTGAGGAGTGGCGGAAGAAAGGAATGCCAACGGATGTTTCGCAAGCGGAACTTTTTTCTTTTGACGGTTCGGCGAGTCATGTCTGTGGAGGTTTAGGTTGGTGCGAAGGTGCCTTCGCACCAGTTTTTGAAACAAAACAGATCGCGGATCGTGGCGACACCGAAATTGTTCAAGACTGGGCAGGGCGGCATGTACTCTACTTCAAGAGACGCCGGAACGGATTCATGCCGGAGTACGTGGATCATCCGGTAAAGGATCAGCGGACCTGGATAGAAAAAGTCAAGTGGCGGCTGGATCCCGCGACTCCTGTGCGATGGGAAAATTTGGATCGGGATATGGCCGCAACCAAGGCGGCGGCGGCACAAGGGTTTATGATCGTCCAATCGATAGTTGGTGGGTATATGTTTCTGCGCAGCTTGTGGGGGCCGGAAAAATTGTTATATGCGTTTGTGGATCAACCTGCCTTGATTCATGACTGCATGCAAACGTGGCTCGCGTTGGCGGAGGCGGTCACAGCGCGACATCAACAACACATCACACTTGATGAAGTCTTTTTGGCGGAAGACATCTGTTACAATCATGGCTCCTTAATCAGTCCGGCTATGATGCAGGAGTTTCTCTTTCCCTATTACCAGCAACTGCTCACGAACATTCAACGCCGTCAACTCGATCCCCACCGGCGTCTGTATGTGCAAGTGGATACCGATAGCGATTGCCCGGTGATTCCGCTCTACCAGAAAGCCATTGGCTTAGATACAATGACTCCCTTTGAAGTTGCCTCGGGTTGCGATGTGGTAGAAATCGGCTGCCAACACCCGCACCTCATGATGTACGGCGGCATCGACAAACGCATCCTCGCCCGGTCGCTGGCGGAGATTGATCGCATGGTGGAACGCATTCTGCCCGTGCTACGCCGGCGCGGCGGCTACGTCCCCTGTTGTGATCACGCGGTTCCGAGTGAAGTACCCTACGCCAACTATCTGCATTTTCGCAAGCGCTGCGTCGAACTCGGCGGATAAACGCGCCGAAATTCAAGCATCGCTTACCGCGAAAGTCGGCGACGGCGAAATACAGCTCAGAGCGTCTTCAGGCAATCATCGAGCCAGCCGAGCAATTCGGTGATGGTGGCCGGCGTTTCGTCGCCCATGTGACCGATGCGGAAACTCTTACCTTTGATTTGGCCGTAGCCGCCGTCAATCAGCACCCGGTATTTATCCTTCAGCGCCTTCTGAAGTTTGGCAACGTCGATGTTTTTGTTGTTCTTCACGCAAGAAAGCGTGACGGATTCGTAACCGGCTTTCGGGAACATCTCGAAGCCGCGCGTCTTCACCCAATCGCGAACAAGAGTCGCCATCTTCAAGTGCCGAGCGTACCGGTGGTCGAGACCTTCCTTCTCGATTTGGTCGAGCTTGAACTTCAATCCGTAAATGTGCGCGATGCTCGGCGTGCTCGGCGTCATATTCTTATCGTGGTTCGCCTTGAATTCGAGAAAGTCGAAATAGTAACCGCGTCCCGGAATCGTCGCCGCTTTCTTCAGCGCCTTGTCGCTCACAGCAAACACCGCCAGTCCCGGCGGCAACGCCCACGCCTTTTGCACACCCGCCAGCAACACATCAATGCCAAGTGCATCCGTATCAATCTTCACACCGGTCATGGAACTCACCGCGTCCACGATAAACATCACGTCGGGATATTTCTTCATCACCGCCGCAATGTCAGCGAGCGGATTCATCAAACCGGTGGAAGTCTCGTTGTGAATGAGCGTGAGCGCGTCGAACTGACCGGTCTTGAGTTTTGCGTCAATCTGCTCCGGCAAGATCGGCTGGCCCCACTCGACTTTGAGTGCTTCGGCCTCTTTGCCGCACCGCTTCGAAACATCGAGCCATTTGTCTGAAAACGCGCCGCAACAGCAGTTCAAAACCTTCTTACCGGTGAGATTGCGAACGGCGGCTTCCATCACACCCCACGCCGAAGAGGTGGAAAGAAATACTGGATTCTTCGTATTCAGAAGAGTTTGGATTTTTGGTTGAATGGCAGCGTAAAGGTCTTGGAAGCCGGTGCCGCGATGTCCCATCATCGGCTGGCTCATCGCCGCAAACGTCTCCGGACTGACCTCAACGGGGCCAGGAATAAATAATTTCACGTGTTTCGTGGTCATGGTGTAATCCTTTTTTGTTCTGGTGGAAAAATTGCCTCTCTCCGGTAACGGATTCCCGGCAAAACCGCAACTTTTTTCCAGAAAACCAACCGGCTAAAACCAATGTCCCTCCCAATCGTCGGCTACCGGCAAGACCAACAAAATCAAATCCGCCCGCCTCACGCCGATAAGCTGAATGCTTGACCATCAATCTGGATCGGCCTATCCTGCTGTGAGTGAAGATTGTTTCCGAGTTTGACTGGTGATCGAGAATCAATATGTTTCATGTCGAAGCTGATGCACCCCATAACTTACTGGTCCAGACGTTCACTCAGCAAGTCGCCCCGATTCAAATGCGGCACTGTCGGGTGGCCATCGAAACCGCCCTCACCCAGCTATCGCCAGGCTTTCGGCTCTTAACGGACTTGAGCAAGTTAGAAAAGATGGACTACGCCTGTGCGAAAGAAATTAGCAAAATCATGGACCGGTGCCGTGAGAAAGGGGTCGCGGAAGTCGTGCGGGTGATCCCTGATTCTAAAAAAGATATTGGCTTTAAGGTTCTGTCCTTCTTTCACTATGGTCCTGCGATCCCCATTGTCACCTGTGAGACCCTGCAAGAGGCGCAAACAAAATTAGGAATGCGACCCGACCGACCCGAATAAAATAATCCCATGCCCACGCCAACCATTCGCATTGCGAAGCTCGATGCCGAAACCATCGCCAAGATTCAGGCCCTCGAAGAAGAGCTAGGTCATTCGATCCTCGCACTGGAACCATATTATCTCCCCGCCAAGCTAACCGAGACACAAGCCAGCCGGTTGCAAGCCTTAGAACAAGAACTCGACGTGGTTTTGCTCGCGTATCAGAAGTAGATCGCTCAATGACTTGCCGCCGTAGGATCGCCCTTGTCCACCCTCTTTGGGCGGGGGAATGTAATCGTTCCGCTCCCCAAATCAATCACGCCATTCAATATTCTCAGCAGTTCTCCCCCTAAATAACCATCGACATCGCTCCCTAGGAGCATGAAACTCTCTGGGAGACATTCAGCGGTTGGCATCTGGATTTGGAGGCTATCTTCAAACTTCAAAGTAAATTTGCTAGAGCAATTCGGCTCCGGTATAGCGCCGGTAGCAGATCGGCCATTCTCGTGAAGTTTTCCGATTACTTTCAGACCTAAATCATTCAGGCGATTCTCATACAAGGCAACTAAAGATTGCCCAGTATCCACCATTAAGCGCACGGTTCTTCCATTTATTTTACCGGTGACGAACGGGAGAAGTTTATCACGAAAGTGCAGAGGGATTGTGATGGATGGAGCTGCAAGGGGCCAGTCAGAAACCGAAACCACAAACCCATCCTTTGTCGAGAGATCATCCGGCAGCGATTGGGCAGCGGCACTGCTAGTCGGAAGGCCGCCGAGCTGGCGGCTCGGTTTTTTAATTGTGAATGTGATTGTTTCCCTCCCGTAATCAATGGTGGCATTCAAAAATTGAAGCAGCAGCAAATCCAAGAAACCATCAACATCACTCGCGAATTGTTGGGAACTCTCCGGAAGACATAGAGCGGCGGAAACCTTGACTCGGAGACCGCCGGCAAACTCCAGCGTAAATTTGCTGGAGTAATTTATATCGGGTATGGAATCGGTAACAGAGCGGATTTCCCGGTGATGCTTACCGGTCACTTGAAGGCCTAAATCGTTTAGGCGACTCTCATATAAGAAGATCGTGCTGACACCGGTATCCACCATTAAGCGCGCTGTTTTTCCATTCAATTGACAGGTGACGAATGGAATTCCTCCACGAAATTCCAGCGGGATTGTGATGGCGGGCGTATTTTTCGGCCAGTCAATCGCATACGCAATCGCATCATTGGTAGAAAGGTCAGCGGCGTGACCAGCCACCATCCCGCTCCAAATCAGGCACAGTACTATGTAAAATGGCTTCATCTGTTAAACACGATCGCAACGCTCCCAACTCCACTCACTCACCTTATTCGCGGACGCGAATCGGCAGCACGACGGTGGCGAGACCGCGCCATTGTAAGCGGCGTTGAATCGCGTAGGCGGTTTCGTTGTGGAGAATGCGCTGATACCATTTCTCGCGTTCGAAAATCAGCTTACCGGTAAAGAATGTGGCCTTCGGATATTGCGCCAAGAGTTTGGTACAGAGTTCTTCGGCAGCGGCGACTGGCTCGGTGCCGGTATCCATTGCGCTAGTCGCAATCAAGCCGTGACTGCGAGCAAAGGTGACGAATTTATCGAGGTCAGTTTGCGTGGCTTCTTTTTGGGCTTCGATTTCATGAGCACCCTTGAACACGCCGGAGTCAATGACGGCAACGGAGACAAATACGACTTGGTGATAGTAGCCGGGGAATTGCCGGAAGATGTTGAGAAGCGAATGCAAGCCGAGACCGCCGTACCGGTTGACGAGGAGAATGGCAGTCGGCTTGGTCGGGTTGAGCGCGATGGGATTTGGTTCGGATTCGCCGAGCGGAATGTCGCCGAGCGTTTGGGCAAGATGTTCCAGGCTGGCAAAAACTTTCCGGTAATGATTTTTAATCAACCAACACAGCGCAATGAGAATCGACGTGATAACAATCGTCAGCCAGCCGCCTTCGGTGAATTTTTCTTTGACGACGATGGTCAGAATCGACAAGCACAACGTCAAACCGGTGAGATGCACCGGTAGCGCTTTTTTCCATTCGGGATGAGTTTTGCGTTCCGTAATCCAAAACCGGACCATGCCCATTTCCGTCAGCGAGAAAGTGATGAAGACGTTAATCGAGTACATCGTCACCAACGCCGTGATGTCGCCTTTCGTATAAATCAATGTGGCGATGGACGAAAACGCCATCAGAATTACGCCATAATGCATTGTCAACCGTTCCGACAACGAGGCGAACCGGCGTGGCAACCAAGAATCGAGCGCCATATTTGCCATCACGCGCGGACCGTCAATGAATCCCGCTTGCGCCGCCACAAACAGCAATGCACCTTCCGCCACCAAACAGAGAATCACGAACCACGGACCGAATTTTAGATTCTCAATCATCACCGCGTTCATCGTTTTTCCCTCGACCGGATGCGCACCGAGCAGCATATAGCACAACATGATGCCACCGGCGGTAATCGCCAACGAAGTCGCCATGTAAGTCATCGTCCGTTTGGCGGTCGGAATGCGCGGTTCACGCATGATTTGGATGCCGTTAGAAACCGCTTCGATACCGGTATAAGTACCGGCACCGCGGGAATAAGCTTTCGCAAATAACAAAAACATCGCGCCAAATCCGAGCGTGCTCAAGCCATGCCGGATTCCGCTGTGAACTTCCCGCGCCACGGTCGGTATCTGATGAAAGTGCATTCCGATACCGGCCACCAGCACAATCAGATGCGTGATGACAAACACCATGAAAATCGGCACCAACACATTGATGGACTCTTTAACGCCGCGAATATTCAGCACTAGCAACAGCACAATCGCTGCGATTTCGATGGCGACCTTGATTTGCCACACGCCCCACCCCAACGGTAAGAAACTGAAAATCTGATCGGCCGCCGAGGCAATTGAAGTGCTAATCGTCAGAACATAATCCACCAGCAAGGCGCAACCAGAAATCACACCAAAGCCCGGTCCGAGTAATTTCGTCGCCACTAGATAACCGCCACCACCGGAGGGGAAATGCTCGATAATCCGGCTGTACGCGTAGGAAATAATGAAAACCGTCAACGCCGTCGCCAGCGCGAGAAACACGCACAAGTAAGTATGTTCGCCCAACGCCCGGAACGCTTCATCCGGTCCGTACGCCGACGAACTTAAACCATCCGCACCCAATCCGACCCACGCCAAAAACGCGACGAGCGAGATTTTGTGAAATACCTGTGGGTCTTCGACGTCGCGCGGCGCGCCGAACAACAACCGTTTTAACCGTTCGAACAATGTCATACTGACCAACTCCGTTTCACTGACGATTCAAGGCACGCGGGTGCCGGTTGGGAAATCATTGGTCGCCCCGCCCAAGCGGGGGCAAGAGGATTGCCCTTCCAATCGCCGACGAAGTTAGCTGCCGGGCTCGGTCATGGAAGTGACCGGGGCGACAAACAACCGCCGCCCTGCGCCCCATCCCCAGTGATGCCGGGGAGTTGGTTCCTCCGCGTTGACCCGCAGGAAGGCAGGTCAACTTAGGCTGCAATGACCGCGCAACGTACTGGAGCTTCCCCACCCTGTCAAATCTTTTGCGGACGCTACCGGGAGACTTCCACCAGCGTTGCATTCGTCTGTCCCACGCCCAACCGCACGGCGGTCAAAATATGACTAGCGTTTGCGCCGACGGACGGAATCTTTTCTTCCCGCCGTTTCGCTTCCAACAAATCGAGGCAATACATATCCAACGCCACCGGATCCCGGCTCAAATACACGCCGCCGTATGGCCAAGCATATTGCGGTTTGAACGCCGGCCCACCGGCGTAACCTGCCACAAACGCATCACAAATATTCAGCACCAACTTCTTGCGCACCGCCGGCAACTCGCATAACTGCGCAATCGCCGGGTCGCCGCGCTGACCGAATTGCTCAAACCGGCGTGCGTTGTCCGCCATGCCGAGCGAAAGATTGTACAGACAGCCGGCCAAGCCAGTGACCTCGTGCTCCATCAGCACCGGCACATTGATGAGCTTCGTGATGGTGCACGTCACCAAGACCGGCAAATGCGACAACGTGCTGAGCGGTTCTGGTTTTCCGAAATCCAAATCGCCCCAAATCAGTTTCCCGACGACCGGACTTTCCATACTCGCATCGGCATCGAAACCGGCGCCGCCGATGATGGATTCCAGCCGAAACCCGTTGGCCTGGTATTCGGCGATGGCGAGTTTTTGCGGGTCACGGTCAAAGACAATAATATTCGTTGCCGGCACACCGGCGAGCCGGAGACCGGCGGCAATGGCGTCCAGCACCGCTTGGCTCGTCGCCCGCAACGGCGCGGCGAGTGTGCTGACTTTGATGCCGACGACATCGTTACTGGAAACAATTTGCTGCCACGCGGCGGCTTCGTTGGTTTGGCCGGTCAATTGCTCCAGCCCGGCGGCAATCATCGCTCGCGCTCGGACCGGCGCGACGTTGAAGCCGGTCACAGCCGATGGATCGCGAACCAATACCACCCGACTTTGCGCCGGCACCGTTACCGACCAACTCAACAGCATAATGAGCCAAACAAGAAGTATTCGCATCGCAACTATCATGGCGAGCCGGTTCAGGAAATGCAAGCGGCGATGATTTCCAAATTCGACTTTCCGAACTGAATTGTGGTAGCTTACTGCCCATGCCGGTGGTTCTAGAAAAATCCATCAAGGAAAGATTGCAGCGCGTCATCGTGCTGACTACGGTGACGATTCTGGCAGTCGCCAGTTGCAGCATCATTATTTTTGAATGGCGGAGTTACCGGCAGACGGCGTTACAAGCGTGGGGACCGTTGGCGGAAGTTTTAGCGGATAACGGCGCACCGGCGTTGGCATTTCACGATCCGGTGGCGGCGAAAAAAACTCTCGCAACGTTGCGTTTCCAAACTGGCGTTCTCGGCGCCTGGCTGTACACGGAGGACGGCAAAATTCTCGGCGCCTACACTCGACCCGGCGAACGTCCACTCCCGGTCGCACCGGACCCGAACACCAGCGCCAGTTGGCTCGAAGGTCGGGAATTATTGCTCACCTGCCAAGTGAGATTGCGCGGCGAACTAGTCGGCTGGCTGACATTGCGTGCCGATTTACACACCGAAGTCCAGCGGCTCCGGTATTCGACTTTTGTAATCATCGGTTGTTTGATTCTGGCTGGACTAGTGGCGTTGGCGATTGCGTACCGGTTGCAACAGACGATTCTCAATCCCATCCACAGCTTGATGCAAGTGGCCGAAACCGTGGCGACCCGGCACGATTACAGTTTGCGAGTGGCCGGCAATCAACCCGATGAAATCGGCCGGCTCACCGAATCGTTCAACGAAATGCTGAAGCAAATCCAGAAACGCGACACGCAATTGGCCGAGACGCGGACGCAATTGGCCAACGCCGAGGAGAAATACCGGCAACTCGTCGAACGCGTGCCGGCGGTGAGTTATACCGCCGAAATCGGGCCGGCGGGCCGGTGGCATTTTGTTAGCCCACAAATCGAAACGTTGCTCGGTTACACGCCGGCGGAATGGCTGAGCGAGTCGGGCTTGTGGTTCCGGCGCGTGCATCTGGAAGACCGCGCTCGCGCCGTGGTGCATGAGACAAACAAGCAGTACGCCATGGAATACCGGATGATTACCCGCGATGGCCGGCTGATTTGGGTGCGCGACGAAGGCGTGATTCTCCGCGAGCCGGGACAACCGAAACCGCTCTTGCACGGCATTCTCCGCGACGTGACGGAACGGCAGCAATCCACCGCCGCCCTCGGCGAAATGCGCCAACGCTTTCAAGACCTGTACAATTCCTCGCAAGACGCCATCGGTTATGCGGATTTGGATGGCCGGCTGATTCACGTCAATTCTGCTTTTGAAAAACTGACCGGCTACACTCAAGATGAATTGCAGATGCGGCTGTATCAAGAATTGACGCCACCGGAGTTTCACGAACTGGAGCAACGTCTGGTGAGCGAAGTCCTTCGTTCCGGTCAAGCCGCCCGCTACCGGAAAGAATACTGGTCGAAAACTGACAAGCGCGTCCCGGTGGAAATCACCGCGTTTCTCGTTCGTAATTCCGATGGACAAGCCACCGGCTTAGCCACCATCGCCCACGAAACCGGCGCGGTTTAAAACTTCATCGACAACAGAAACTCGGCATTGCTGCCGGTCTTCTTGAGTTTCTCCACCACCAACTCCATCGCCTCCACCGCCGGCACCTCCACCAGCGCCTTCCGCAAAATATAAATCCGGTCCAGTTCATCCGGATGATAAAGAATTTCCTCTTTGCGCGTGCCGGATTTCTCGATGTTGATGGCCGGGAAAATCCGTTTTTCCACCAAACTCCGGTCGAGGCACAATTCCATATTACCGGTACCTTTGAACTCCTCGAAAATCACATCGTCCATCCGCGAGCCAGTCTCCACCAACGCCGTCGCGATGATGGTGAGCGAACCACCTTCCTCGACTTTGCGCGCCGAACCAAAAAACCGTTTCGGTTTGTGCAACGCATTCGCATCCACGCCACCGGACAAAATCTTGCCGGATTTCGGCGCCAGCGAATTGTAAGCCCGCGCCAACCGGGTAATCGAATCGAGCAGAATTACGACATCTTTTTTGTGTTCCACCAACCGCTTGGCTTTTTCCAACACCATCTCCGCGACTTGCGCGTGGCGCTCCGGTGGTTCGTCAAACGTCGAGCTGATAATCTCACCTTTGACCGTCCGCTTGAAATCGGTGACTTCCTCCGGCCGCTCGTCAATTAACAGCACAATCAACACCGCCTCCGGATTATTTGTGGTGATGGCGTTTGCGATTTTCTGAAGCAGAATCGTCTTACCGGTGCGCGGCGCGGCCACAATCAAACCACGTTGCCCTTTGCCAATCGGACAAAACAAATCCATCACCCGCGTATTGATTTCCTCCGGCTTGGTTTCCAATACAAACCGGCCCGTCGGAAACATCGGCGTCAGATTGTCGAACATCACTTTATCTTTGGCTTTGTCCGGGTCGAGCTGGTTCACGCTCTCGACTTTCAGCAACGCGAAAAACCGTTCCTTATCCTTCGGCGGACGCACTTGACCGGCGACCACATCACCCGTCTGCAATTCAAACCGGCGAATCTGCGACGGCGACACATAAATATCTTCCGGGCACGGCAGATAGTTGTACACCTGCGACCGGAGAAATCCGAATCCATCTGGCAAAATCTCCAACACGCCTTCGCCGAGAATCGTCGCCCCGGCTTTGCGCTTCAATAGCTCAAAAATGATTTCATGCCGTTTCAGCGTCGCCACCGGTTCCACGCCGAGCGCCCGCGCCTTGTCCTGCAACGCTTCAATTTCCAACACCTGCAAATCGGCCAACCGCACAGTTTCCCTCGGAGCAACCACCACCGGAGTGACCGGCGGCAGCGCTGATTCCACCGGCACAACAACGGCGGCCGGTGGTTCAATCACTGGCACCGGCGACGTTTTAGTTTTTTTACTAGGTTTACGCGGCATGACTAACTCTCCTTGATCTTCTTCCAAATCTGTTCGGCTTGCCGGTGTAACACCGCTCGCGAGCCATCGTTCCAAATCACAAAATCGCCCCGATCCATTTTCGCCGGCAACGGCAACTGCGCCCCGATGCGCGCCCGGGCTTGCGCCGCCGGCAGACCTTTCGCGGCTAACCGAGCCAGTTGCGTCGCTTCGCTGCAACCGACCACCACCACACAATCAAATTCCTTTTCCGCCCCGACTTCAAACAACAACGGAATCACCACCAGCACGATGCCGGTCGCCGCCGCCAACTCCCGTTGCCACTCCGCGCGCACCACCGGATGCACGATGGCGTTCAACGCCTGCCGGCGCGCTGCATCCGCAAACACGATTTCGCCCAGCTGCCGGCGATTAATCGTGCCATCGAAATTCAAAATCCCCGCGCCGAACGTCGTCACAATCTCCCGGTGCGTCGCCGTGCCGGGTTCCAGCGCGCGATGCGCCAACACGTCGGAATCAATCACCGTCGCGCCGGCAGCGCGCCAGATGTCCGCGACGGTAGATTTACCGGCAGCAATTCCGCCGGTGAGGCCGATTCGGGTAGAACTCATGGGGTGATAATTGTTGGAATGCAAACTTCGGGGAACTGCGGTGACATTACCGGTCACGCCGCCTAGCGTCAAGCAACTTTGTCCTTGTCCGCTGACTTTGTGCCGTGAATAATGTTCGTATTCAAAATACTTATGCACACCGTCTCAACACAAACAGCCGAATACTACACTTGGGGCGAGCATTGCGATGGGTGGCATTTATTAAAATGCTCAGAGTTGAGCGTGATTCAAGAGCAGATGCCGCCCCAGACTTCAGAAGTAACGCATTCCCACACCCGATCACGCCAGTTTTTCTATGTCATTTCAGGAACGCTATCCATTCTGTGTGACGGTAAGTTACATAAGCTCACAGCTGAACATGGATTGCAGATTGACCCCACTATCGTGCACCGTGTGTTCAACGACTCGAATATTGATGTTCGATTTATTGTTATTTCTAGCCCGCCATCTCATCAGGATAGAATTAATGCTGTCTAATCCAAATGCCGGCGTGCATCCCGACCTTGCCGAAGTTTTATTGACCGAGGCGCAAATCCAACACCGGCTCGACGAATTAGCCGCGACCATCCAGCGCGATTATGCCGGACGAGAGTTGACGCTGATTGGAATTCTCACCGGCAGCGTAATTTTCATGGCGGATTTGCTCCGGCGGTTGGCGTTGCCGGTCCGGTTGGATTGCGTCGGCGTGGCGAGCTATCACGGCGCGACGGCGTCCACCGGCGAGGTGACGTGGACGAAATTTCTCCGGCTCGACGTGCGCGACCGGGAGGTGTTGGTGGTGGATGACATTCTCGACACCGGGCTGACGCTCTTGCGCGTCCGGGAAGCGATTCAGAAATTGCAGCCGCGCAGTCTAAAGTTCGCCGCGTTTTTGGAAAAAGATGTGCCGCATCGCGACGGGTGCCGGGCGGATTACGTGGCGTTTAAGATTCCGGATAAATTCGTCGTCGGCTACGGTTTAGATTACCGGGAGCGGTACCGGAATCTGCCGTACGTCGGCGTGCTCAAGCCACAAGTTGCCGGAGTGTAACGGCGTCGCGTAGAAAATTCGCCGGCTCGTCGCCCGCCACAAACTCTAACAGCGCACAATGGTCCCGGCCGGAAGCTTTCACCACCGCGAAGTATTGCCGCCACACATCCGCGCCTTCGGCCAGCGGCCGGCGTTCATGTTCCGGCGGCAACCAATGAAAACAATGCACTTGCGTCAAACGCAGCAGAATAGCGCGCAGCCCGGCCAGATTTGTTTCCACCGGCGCACCGTTGTGCGGTTGCCAAAACGTGAAGAAATTCGGATGCTGGATTTCAGTCAGAAAAGTCTGCGCGGAAGTGTTGGTGTCGGTCAAACTCCGGGCGTGATACTCGCTGGAAACCGTGACTCCGGCCGCTTGCGCCAGCCCGGCAATGCGTTGGGCATCGGCGACAACAGCGGCGCGGGATGCGGCATCGGCTTGCGCAGAACCCAGCGCACCGGCCCAAACGCGAATCGTCGGCGCGCCGAGCGCAACAGCGGTTTCGAGCACACTTTCGAAGCGCAATCCGTCGGCTTCACTTTTATTCAGTTTATAATACGAGCCATAAGCGGCAACAGTCAGCCCGGCGTCGAGCGTGCGTTGCCGGACTTCGCGAGCACGAACGAAATCGCCGTGCGGCACATGAATGTCACCGCCCCATTCGATACCGGTGAGTCCAGCTTGTTGAACGAGCGCGATGATTTGCGCCGGTAAAAGTTGGCGAAACGTGATGGAGACAAGGCCGGTGGTAATCATGCGAGCTTGGCGGCGAGCACTTCAGTGATTTGCCATTGCAACGGCTGACCAGCGAGATACCGGCGGAGTTCTTCCACCATGTACTGCCCCATGCGCCGGCATTCGTTGCTCATCGCGCCGGCAATGTGCGGTGTGAGAACGACGTTGGGCAAAGTGTAGAGCGGTGATTCCTTCACCGGCGGCTCCGGCCAAGTCACATCTAGCACAGCGTGGAGGTCGGGGCGACGCGTGAGAACTTCCAGCATTTCATTTTCACGAACGACGGCACCGCGAGCGGTGTTGATAAATGTCGCGCCCGGTTTCATCGAGGCAAAATGCGCACCGGTAATCAATCCTTCCGTTTCCTTCAACCACGGCGTGTGCAAGCTCACCACATCAGCGCGCCGGAAAATTTCTTCAAGCGCACACATCTCAACATTTTCCGGCGGCTTCGAAAACGGATCATAAGCCAACACGCACACATCATGGGCACGAAGTCGTTCACAAACTTGCCGGCCAATCATGCCGAGCGACACGATTCCGACTGTGCTTCGGTAAGCACCGGGCACCGGTAACGCCAAAGACGAACGGTCCTGCTGGGATTTGACAGTCGCCACATGCCGCCAAAAATGTTTCAAGCTCAATAAAATCACACCGAGCGTATATTCCACCACCGGAATCGCATTCGCGGCATACGCACTGGTGACTACGATACCGCGTTTCCAGAGCGCGTCCGTCACAAAACCACGCACGGAACCAGCTCCGTAAAAAACCGCTTTCAACTTCGGCGCGGCGGCGAGAAATTTCTCATCCATCAACGGCGCACCCCAACCGGAGAAAATAAATTCAACTTCGCGGAGTTGGTCGGGATGCTCGGCGCAGTCGTGCTTGGTCAGCGGTTCACCGAGAAATTGCACTTGGCTGGCAAGCGCGGCACGTTCGTCGGGACCGTAAATCACCTCGAAACTTCCGGCATCCAAGATGTATAAGGCTTTCGGTTTCATACAGGCACCTATCATGGCGCATCGGCGAGATGTGTCAAGTTCGCCATTTCTGCGCTTGCCGGATGACGCACTTTCCATAAACATATCGTCATGAGCAAAAACCTTTTTGATTTAACGGGTGAAACAGCCGTCGTTATCGGCGGCACCGGCGCATTAGGCGGCGCGATTGCCCACGGCCTCGCTGACGCCGGTGCCAAAGTCATCGTCATCGGTCGCACCAACCGGAGCAAATTACCGTTCGTCGCGGCGGACGTGACTGATGCGGCGAGCTTGCGCAAAGCGCACGAGCAAACCGGCACACCGACGATTCTCGTGAATGCCGCCGGGGGCAATGACCCGAAGGCGACCGTCACACCGGAGATGCCATTCGATAAAATCCCCCGTGAAAACTGGGAGTCCGTCTTCAATCTCAATCTCGTCGGTGGCGTTCTGTTGCCGTGTCAGATTTTTGGCGCCGCCATGACGCGCGGCTCAATTATCAACATCGCCAGCGTCAGCGCACACCTGCCGCTGTCGCGCGTCGTCGCATATTCCGCAGCGAAAGCGGCGGTCTTGAATCTCACACAATTTCTCGCTCGTGAATGGGCCGGCAAAGGCGTGCGCGTGAACTCCATTACACCCGGTTTCTTCCCGGCGGATCAGAATCGCAAATTGCTATTCAAAGAAGACGGCACACCAACACCGCGCGCTCAATCAATTCTCGGACATACCGGAATGAATCGATTTGGTGAACCGGCGGAACTCGTCGGTGCAGCAGTTTTTCTCGCGAGCAGTCAAGCCAGCAGTTTTATCACCGGCACGGATATTCGCGTCGATGGCGGCTTCTTATCGCAGACGATCTAAATCGTCGCCGCAACTAAATCGCCGACTTGTGTCGTGCCCATGCCCATCTTGCCGGCGGCGAGAGATTTAATCTTGCCGCTATTGAGAACTCCGGTGACTGCTTTGTCAATCGCCACTGCCGCGGCGGTTTCGCCGAGCGTGTCGAGCATCATGCCGGCAGCGGCGATGGCCGCAATCGGATTGATGACGTTCTGACCGGTGTATTTCGGTGCGCTACCGCCCATCGGCTCAAACATTGAAACGCCTTCCGGATTGATATTGCCACCGGCGGCAACGCCGAGACCGCCCTGAATGATTGCCGCCAAATCCGTGATGATATCGCCGAATAGATTTTCCGTCACGATCACGTCATACCATTCCGGCTGCTTCACAAACCACATCGTACAGGCATCCACGTGGTTGTAATCTTGCTTGATGTCTCTGTAATCGCGGTCGCCGAGTTCTTTGTGCGTGCGAACCCAAAGGTCACCGGCATACGTCAGCACATTGCACTTGTGAACGAGCGTGAGCATTTTCTTCCGGTTGCGCCGGCGAGTGTAATCATAGGCAAATTTCACACACCGCTCGACCACCGGCCGACCGTAGATCATCACTTGCGTCGCGATTTCCATCGGCGTGCCTTTCTGCACAACGCCGCCGACGCCGGTGTAAATGCCGCCGGTGTTTTCGCGGATGACGACGAAATCAATATCCTTCGGCTCCTTACCTTTGAGCGGACAATCTTCCGTCCGATAGAGCTTCACTGGACGGAGGTTGATGTATTGGTCGAGTGCAAACCGCGCCTTCAACAAAATTCCGCACTCCAAAATCCCCGGCTTTACATCCGGATGACCGATGGCGCCGAGGAAAATCGCGTTTTGTTTCCGGAGCTCCTCAATCATCGAGTCCGGCAGTGTTTCACCGGTTTTCAGGTAACGCTCACCACCGACGTCGTAGTTCGTGTAGTTGAGTTTGAATCCAAATTTTGGACCGGCCACCGCGAGCACTTTCAATGCTTCACGAGTGACTTCTGGACCGGTACCGTCGCCGCCGATGACTGCTACGTTATAACTTTTCATAGGGCGGCGAGTATTCGCATCCGCCGCCAAATTTTCAACCGAAATCTTCGCCCAAAATTAGGCTAGCCCGCGTTGTTGTTGCCGGTAAGTCTGCGGTGTGATGTGAAACTGGCGACGAAATTGGCGATAGAAATGACTTAAGTTAGTCAAACCACAATCGAGTGCAATCTCCATAATTTTGGCATCAGTCATTGCCAATTGCCGAGCGGCGTACTGCATGCGGAGCTGCGTGATCACTGTCGATGGTTTTTCGTGGAGAATCTCGCGGGTGACGCGGGCAACATGCTCGGCACTGCGACCCGCCAATTTTACAAATGCGCCGGAACCGCGCCGGAAGTGTTCCGGCTTACTGATTTCAATGCAGGCGTGCCGGAACCACTCTGGCGCTTCCGCCGGTACCAATGGAAACGGCTGGCGTACGAGCATATGAAATAGATTGAGCAGAAATCGTTCGATGGAAAACCGGGTGCGCGGCGCACTAAAAAGTTCTTCGGCAGCATGCGCTAATCGGTGGAGTTGTCCAGATTCAAGATGAAACATAGCCGGCAGAGTCGCATCGGTCCATGGCATCGCATACCGGTGGCGCAACCAATCGTAAGTATCACGAGGAAAAGCGACATTAGTGAACTGCATGGTTTGCGCGGATTCAAGCGCATGACAATCCACCGGCCGAATAAAAACAAGATCACCGGTTTGAAGCGCTTGCGAACCACCGGAGCCGATCTGGCGACCAGTACCGGCATCAATCCAGAACACCTCGGAAAAATTGTGGCCGTGCATCCGGGTTGGCTCATCGGGTGTTTTCCAATGGCGCGCGATGTGAAACGCATCTTTCGGAGAAATATTCTTCCACTGAATAATCGTCGGCATATCAAAAAAAGATAACAGAATGTCAACCGGTCGCAAGACTGGAACTGATGAGTGCGGTAGGGTTGACACATGAAAACGGTTCCACGACTGACGACAGAGCAAGTGATATCGTATCGCCGCGAGGGATATTTACTACCGGCGGCACCAGTGTTTCCGGAGCAGAAATTTCAAAAGTTGAAAACCTATTTTGAGACGCTATTAGCGGCTTGGCCGACCGATCAACGACCGGAAGGAATGGATGTGCCCCATTTCACCAATCCGCAATTAATGGAATGGTTGCTAGCAGATGAGGTGCTGGACTTAGTCGAGCCAATTATTGGCCCGGACATTGCGTTATTCTCCAGTCACTTCATCTGCAAACCACAGGGCCACGGTTTACGTGTTCCATGGCACGAAGATTCCGCCTATTGGAAATCAATGTTATCGCCGATGGAAGTAGTAACGCTCTGGCTGGCAATTGATCCGTCGACACCCGCTAATGGTTGCATGTACGTGATTCCGCGCACTCACGAAGGCCCGAAAAAGGGCTTTTCGGATTATGACCCAGTTGACCCGACGAAAAATGTTTTTCCGAGCGAAGTTACCGCGACACAACGCAATGAATCGCAAGCTGTGCCATGTATTCTCCAACCTAATCACGCCAGCCTCCATGATGGTCGACTGATTCACGGTAGCCCGCCAAACGTCAGCCACATCCGGCGCTGCGGTTATACCATGCGCTACATTCCGACTTCCGTAAAACTTAGCGAAGACGCGGCACGGTATCACCAGCTTTATCTCGCACGTGGTCGTGACCGGGCCGGCAATCAATATGGCGACCCAACCCAAATGTATTACCAATTAGCCAAGCAACGTGAACAATATGGTAAGAAAGGACATTAAAGATGACATCGCGTGAACGCTTATTAACTGTGCTGTCGGGTGGCATCCCCGATCGCGTACCGGTGGCTCCAGATTTTTCAAATATGATTCCAGCCAGGTTAACCGGTAAACCGTTTTGGGATTTATACCTCTATAATGACCCACCCATCTGGGAAGCCTACATCTCCGCCGCAAAACACTTCGGAATTGATGCCGTGATGGATGGTTATTTTCCGCTCTCATTTCCAAATATGCACCCGGCCAACGAACCGCCATGGGAACGTTTTATCGTCCATAGCGACGACCGGTTCCGTGTCACGCAAGCTTCCTATGTGGAAAACGGGAAACGAATTTGGGCGCCGACCGTCGATGTTTATTATGTTGCCGATCCACCGACTTGGGGCGTTCCACCGCACAAGGTTCAACTGCCACCGGAGCCTACCCATTGGCAGCCATTGGAAGGTGTCAAACCAGTCGACACCGGGCCGGAAGGTCTCAAACGCGTGAAGAATTTATTGGGCGACCACGGACTCGTTGGCGTCTGGCTTGCCACCACCGCTGCCCTCGGTAATGAAGAAGACATCTACCGGTACTATGACAATCCGGATCGGCATGAAGAATTAGCGGCCGACCGAGTTGCGGTAGTTGAAAAAAAGTTCGCCAAAATTCTAGCAATGGATGTCCGACCTGATTTTCTTTGCGTCGGCGGATCCGGTACCTTGGTTTATCAAACGGTCGAAATTTTCCGGCAGCTCGCTTTGCCGGCCGTCAAACGGGCAATCGAACTCGCCAACGCGCACGGCTTTATGACTCACATTCATTCCTGCGGACCGGAAACCGCCTTGGTGAAAATCATGGCCGAAGAAACTGCGCTCACAGTGATTGATCCATTAGAAATTCCGCCGATGGGCGACTGCAACCTTGCGGAACTCAAACGACTCTACGGCCACCGGCTCACATTGAAAGGCAACCTCCACACCGTCAACGTCATGTTAAACGGCACACCCGCTGACGTAACACAGGCGGCAATCCAAGCCATGCGCGATGCCGGTGAAGGTGGCCGCTTCATTCTCAGCACCGGTGATCAATGCGGCCGTGACACACCCGACGAAAACCTGCGGGCACTGGTCGAGGCTGTAGAGGAATTCGGCGTCTACGACCAGTCAACCGGAAAGCTACCGAGAATTGCCTGACCTATCCACCCAGATAGCTTTTTCGCACTTGTTCGTTATTTATCAAATTCGCCGCTGAATCTTCTAGTACGATTCGGCCGGTTTCGAGAACGTAGCCGCGCTGGGCGATGTGCAAGGCCATGTTCGCGTTTTGTTCGACGAGTAAAATTGTCGTGCCTTGCTGATTGATTGCGCGGATGATTTCGAAAATCTTCACCACCATCAACGGTGCGAGCCCAAGCGACGGTTCGTCGAGTAATAGTAATTTTGGCCGCGCCATCAACGCCCGCGCAATCGCCAGCATCTGCTGTTCGCCACCGCTGAGCGTGCCGCCGAGTTGACCGGTGCGCTCCCGGAGAATCGGAAACAAATCCAACGCCCGCTCCAAATCACCGGCAATGTCGTCGTTCCGTTGAAATGCGCCCAACTCCAAATTTTCGCGAATCGTCAGCCGCGGGAAAATTCTTCGCCCCTCCGGTACCTGCGAAATTCCCAACCGCACAATCTCGTGCACCGGTAAGTTTGCAATCGGTTCGCCAGCGAAAGTAATCATTCCTTGCCGGCACGGATTCACGCCAGCAATCGTCATCAACGTCGTAGACTTGCCGGCACCATTCGCGCCAAGCACTGTCACGATTTCACCTTCGTTGACACGTAGCGTGATGCCTTTCAGCACATCAATCGGTCCGTAACCGGCGTGAATATTCTCAAGTGCTAGCATCAGATTTTCCTAAATACGCTTCAATCACCGCCGGATTTGCTCGGACTTCCGCCGGTGTGCCCTCGGCGATTTTCTCGCCATAATCGAGCACCGCGATCCGGTCAGAAATTCCCATCACCACTTGCATGTCGTGTTCGATCAACAATACCGTGATGCCGCGCTCGCGGATTTGCCGGATGAGTTCCATCAATGCCTGACTTTCGGCTGGATTCAAGCCGGCGGCCGGCTCGTCGAGCAAAATCAATTTCGGCTGCATCGCCAGCGCGCGAGCGATTTCCAGCCGGCGCTGGTGGCCGTATGACAAGTTTTCCGCCAGCTGATTAACCTCGCGATCCAAGTCGACAAACCGGAGAATCTCGATGGCCTTGCCAGTTGCTTCCCGGCGTTCGCGCCAGAATAATGGCAACCGGAGCGCGGCGTGCCAGAACCGCGTCCGCAGTTGCGTGTCCATACCAAGCAACACGTTGTCGAGGACAGTCATCTGGTTGAACAGCCGGATATTTTGAAAAGTACGAGCGATACCGGCATGAGCGGCGACTTCCGGTGCGCGCCGGGAACGTTGCCAAACTGCCCACGCGCCGGCCAAGCCGAGGAATAATCCGAACACCGCCGGTAAAATTAACCGCGTACCAGAATTTTCGGAAAAGTATGTGGTGAAAGCGATGTTGGCCGGTTTCCATTGAAAGACTTGCCGGTATTGGTAGTTGCCGGTGATAACGACTTCCCAGAGCGATTCAATGTTACAGAGCAAGATTAGCGCGCCAGCGGTCAGAAAACCGGTCAGCAGCAAAAGAACTGCGACGCTCCCACAAAATTCGCTGCGCGTTTCGTGGCCGGCAAATCGGACGCCGCCCGCCGACGGTTCGTAGATACCGGTAATCGCGTTAAAGACGGTGGTCTTGCCGGCACCGTTCGGGCCGATGAGCGAAACGATTTCGCCCGGCGGAATCTCTAACGTGACCGCGTCCACCGCCACGAGACCGCCGAAGCGCATCGTCAGTTTGTCAACTTGGAGGAGGCTCATGAGGATGTAATTCCGCTTTGACTTGCCGGGACGGAAGCAAACCTTCGGGCTTGAAGCGCATCATCAGAATCAGCGCAAGACCGAAGAGCATATATTTCCAGTTGCCGGGCGCGGTGTAAACATTCGTGCTGCTGATGAGTTCGTGGGCTTTCAGGAAATTGGTGAGCGTTTCAAGTACGATGGAGTTACAACCAATGACTACCAACGCGCCGAGTAACACACCGGCGATGTTGCCCATACCGCCGACGATGACAATGCAAAGCGCGATAATCGAAACTTGGAAATCATAGTTACCGGGTTCGCCGCTGGAGCCAAGAAAACTTGCCCATAACGCGCCGGCTAGACTGCATTGCGCTGCACCGAGCGAGAACGCGAGCAGTTTCATCTTCATCGGATTGACGCCCATGCAGGACGCGGCGAGTTCGTCTTCGCGGATCGCGATCCACGCGCGGCCGACTCGGGAACGCTGGAGATTGCGATTGAGCAAAACGACGAGCGCGAGGAAACCGAGAAAGAGGTAATACCACGGCGCGTACGTTTCGCTCCGGAACATATAGCCGGCAAACGTCGGCCCCGGCAGCGGATTGATGCCTTGTGTTCCTTTGGTGATCACGTCCATGTTCTTGAGCGAGTCCTGCACAATCTCGCCGAAGCCGAGCGTGACGATGGCGAGGTAATCGCCGCGGAGCCGAATCGTCGGCAAGCCGAGCATCAAACCGGCAAGCAGTCCAACCAACACCGTCAGCATCACCGCCGGCCAGAAACCGAATTGAAATGGATAAATGTCGCAGGTCAAAATCGCATAGGCATACGCGCCGAGCGCCATGAACGCCGCGACACCGAGATTCAAGATACCGGTGAAGCCGGTCAGGATATTCAAACCGAGCGCGAGAATCGCCATGATGAAAATCGGACGCAGTAATTCGCCAAGGCTCCGCGCCGCCGGTACAAAAAGTCCGACCACCGGCACCAGCGCCGCGACGAGTAGAAACGCCCAATGGAACCGGAGCTTCATACTTTCTCCCGGTGTTTGGCGCCGAGCAAACCGCTAGGACGGAAGACCAGCACCAAAATCAGAATCGCGAACACGATGACATTCGTCCATCGCGTCGCGATGTATTGATCGGCAAAAGCGCGCGCCAAACCGATGCACAAACCGCCGAGTACCGCACCCGGCAAACTGCCGATCCCGCCGAGCACCGCCGCCGTGAACGCGTCCATACCGGCCCGGTAACCCATCTGAAAATAAATCGTGTTGTTGTACAGCGACGCCACCACGCTCGCTACACCAGCCAGCCCACCACCGAGGAGAAATGTCTGACCAATCACCCGGTTCGCGTCGATACCCATCAACTGCGCCGCGAGCCGGTCTTGCGCCACGGCGCGCATTGCCTTACCGGCACGTGTTCGTTTGACAAAGAGCGTTAACCCGACCATCAACGGCACTGTAATCACCAGCACGAGCAAATCTTTCGTGGTGAATTCCACATTGGAACTGCCCAGCAGATTAGCGTTGGAAACCAATGTTGGAAAATCTTTCGGCGCGGCAGCGGCTTTGCCGAAACCAAAAACTTTCAATGGCAATCCGCCCCAGAACAGACCGAGATTCAAAAATACAAATGACACGCCGATAGCCGAGACCAACGGCGCAAGCTTGGTGGCATCGCGCAGGTGCCGGTACGCGAGCCGGTCGACGAGCCAGTTCAAGCCGCCGCAGAAGACCGGCGTGAGGACGAGCAGGAGTAGCAGCACGAGCCAGACCGGTAAATCACCGGTGAGACTGACCAACGTCAGCGCGGCAAAGCAGCCGAGCATGAACAAATCGCCATGGGCGAAGTTGATCAACTCGATGATGCCGTACACCATCGTGTAGCCCAACGCGATCAGCGCGATGATCATGCCGTTGGACAGCCCGATGATGAGCTGTTGCAGAAATACTTCCCAGCCAGTCATGCCGCCCGGCACTTTAGCGACGCCGGCACATTCGGTCAATCACCGCTGATAGCTAATTATCGTGAACACAGGCAACCACATTCTCATATGCAGCCGAAAAGCTAGCTCTAGCTTCCGGATCATAGTTCTCGTAATCAGCAACGTGTCTAGATTTCTCTTCAAAGTGTTTATGCCAAGAATGGTCTCTGGTTATCAGAACAGGCTCTTGTACTTCGTCAAACTGGTCTGCGGTAATATCGACAATAACATCTTCTCTTTGGAGCCAAGCATGTGATTGGAAACCAAGCTCACCGTCTTTATAAAGTGTGCCACAAACATAATCAAAACGCCCCAGCCCTGACTTCTGCAAATACTTCGCCAGAAGCAAGGCTGCATCACCGCACGATCCATTCGGAAAATCTTGAAGAGCGATTGGCAGTAAATTTCGGTCGCATCTTTCCAGAGCCGCACGAAATCGTTCTGCGCAGATTCGGACCGCCTCCATTTCCGTGTTCTTCGTTTTAGAACTGTTTTTCGTCATCTGTTATTAAGACAACCGTGTGACGCCAACTGGTTGATAAGGCTGGCAGCGTAGCCGGCGCCGAAACCGTTGTTGATGTTGACGACGGTGACGCCGCTGGCGCAGGAGTTGAGCATCGCCAACAGTGCGGCGATGCCGCCGAAGCTTGCGCCGTAACCGACGCTCGTGGGCACAGCAATCACCGGCTTGTCCACGAGTCCGCCAACGACACTCGGCAACGCGCCTTCCATACCGGCGATGACGATGAGGACGTTGGCGGCGAGCAATTCTTCGTTCACCGCGAGCAACCGGTGCAGACCGGCGACGCCAACGTCGTAGTACCGTTTCACGGAGTTTCCCATAATCTCAGCGGTGACGACGGCTTCTTCAGCCACCGGAATGTCGGTGGTACCGGCGCAGAGCACGGCAATCGTGCCGGTGCGTTTCGGCAGCGGTTTACGGACGACGGTGATGGCGCGAGCGGCTTCGTGATATTTCGCCGAGGGAAAAGCGCGTTTGACAGCCCGGTAAGTTTCTTTACCGGCGCGGGTGGCGAGAAGATTGTCGTTGTGCTTGAGAATTGCGCCGGCAATCTTCGCGACTTGCGCCGGTAACTTGCCTTCGCAGTAAATGACTTCGGGAAAACCTTTACGTAACGACCGGTGGCCGTCCACTTTCGCGAAGTCGAGGTTATGCGTCTCGAGTGACTTGAGTTGCCGGAGCGCCGCCGCCACCGATTGCCGGCCACCGCGAACATCGGTGAGCAGTTGGGTGAGTTTGGTTTGGTTCATAGGCGTGTGCCGGCAATCTAGCAGAGCCGGAGACTTGCGCCAACTGCCGGTTCTCGTTATCTTCGCCGCAACTGGAGAAATCATCATGCCACAGACGAAAACCAAAATCGGTTTGTTCGGAATCGGGCTGGATACGTATTGGACGCAATTCAAAGGACTGCGCGACCGGCTGGTCGGCTACCAAACGCAAATCGGTAAGCAAATCAAAGGCTGCGGCGTCGAGCTGGTAAATGCAGGGCTGGTGGATTCACCGGCGAAAGCGCGCGAGGCAGCGGCGTTGTTTCGCCGGGAAGAAGTCGAATTCATTTTTCTCTACGTCTCAACCTACGCGCTCAGCTCGACGGTTTTGCCGGTGGTACAACACGTTGGCGTACCGGTGGTGGTGCTGAATCTTCAGCCGGTCGCGCAGCTTGATTACGAAAAATTTAATGCGCTCGGCGACCGTGGTTTGATGACCGGCATCTGGCTCGAACATTGCCAATCCTGCTCGGCCCCGGAAATCGCCTGCGTCTTCAACCGCGCCGGTATCGCCTATCATTTAGTCACCGGCCATCTGCACGACGAGGAAGCGTGGCGTGAAATCCGCGATTGGGTGGCCGCCGCCAAAGTTGCCGGCGCGATGCGCCAGAACCGCGTCGGCATCCTCGGCCATTATTACGGCGGCATGCTCGACGTTTACAGCGATCTGACCCAGCAGTCGGCGGTGTTCGGCAATCACTTTGAACTGCTGGAAATGTGCGAGCTGCACGCGCTCCGCAACGCCGTCAC